>Ga0137390_10001100_pt1 | contig 19788 bp, 16 predicted proteins | sample 15con2h24AmetaG_FD_104937 | JGI IMG/M metagenome (GOLD analysis project Ga0137390, IMG submission 104937) | Vadose zone soil microbial communities from Angelo Coast Range Reserve, California, USA - 15con2h2.4A metaG | ecosystem: Environmental > Terrestrial > Soil > Vadose zone > Saprolite... | reverse complement strand
ATACGCATACGAGACCGGCGCCGTCCCCGACCAACCGCCCGGGTCAGCCGCCAGCGTCTGCCCCGCCCGCGCCGTCCCCGAAATCGTCGGCACACCCGTATTCGCCGGAGGCACATCGCTCGTCGTTTGCACGACGAGCTGCGGAACGACCGACGCGCTGGCCTCGCGGCTGCTCAATGTGATCCCGGTCGTGCTCGTCGTCGTCAGTGCAACGCTGATCAAGCCGTTGCCCTTCACGACAGACTTCAAGTCGACGGATACCGACTGTCCACTGTTGAGTGGGCCGGAGGAGCCGACGACCGACGCGGACGGCGGAGGCGCGTTTTGGAACGTGATCGTGGTTTCGCCCCAGGTGTTGTCGGCGACACTCCGCACGTCGTAGCCGATCGCCGACGCTGCCTGGCTGGTGAGCTGCAGCGTAGCTTTGACGACCGTGCCCGAGATGCCCTGAACGTTGAAGCGGATATATGCGCTGCTGGTAGGCGCGCTCTGGACCTTCAGCTGTTTTTGTGTGCCGAAGTTGTTCGTCGGTTGTTTCTGGAACGCGTAGGCATCCGCGGCTGCCTTGAAGGTGGAGACCGTTGTAGACGCTCCGGCTTTGTGGAGGACACTCCCCGGCGTAGCGAGGACTGCAAAGCTCGCAGGAATGGCAAGCCAGGCCAGTCGTTTACCGCGGAACACCATTCTTATCGAGGTCCGCTACCTGACGGCTGAAACCCTCGCCGTGCCACAGTCGCCTTCATCATCCCTCTCCCCCATCGAGTCCACTTCGCCGGCGTGACCTCCATCGAGTCCACTTCGCCGGACTGACCTGAAGTCCCGAAAACGGCAGCAGACCTGGCCCAAAGGGGCCGCTCTAACCATACTTCGTACTTCGAGACTGGCCGACGCCGCCTCAGCCTTGAGAAACTCCTCGCCAGAACCTTACGCCAATAGCGCGTCTCCTTCAAGGAATGCTCGGCTCCGAGAGTGAGTCACGGCCCCATCCCAAACCGCCGTGGCCCACGCGACGAGCGGTTGCCTTGGCCGGTCACGGCGCTTCAATTGGTGGCAACAGCGGGTCAGTCGCCGGTTGACGCACGACGGCCAGCAGAAACCTGATCTGGCCACGCCCGATGACTCGCGTTGAGATGGCGAGCGCCGCCGGGTAGAGGAGCAAGGTCACGGCGATCGCCGTCGGGCCCCGGATCGCGAAGCCTGCAAGCACCGCGAGCAGGACCGCCGTCGCCAGAAAGGGCACGAGGAGCTCGCGCCGCATACGTAGGCTTCCATTCGACCACGCAAACAGTCCAATCAGGACAGAGGCTTCGATCACTTCCGTACCTAGCATCGTCCAAGCTGCGCCCATCAGTCCGAAGCGGGGGATGGCAACGGCATTTGTCCCCACGTTGACCAGCAGCGCCAGTGCCGCGACGATAGCGATTTCTCGTCGCCTCCCTATCGCCACACATGCTGTTCGAGCCGTGAATGCCAACGCGTAGAAAAGAGCCGCGACGACGAGCACTGCCAGTGCCGCGCCGGCTTTCCCGTACCGCTCCGAGAAGATCCTGCTGACGATGCCCTCGGCTGAGAACCAGCCGGTGACAGCAATCGGCAGGAAGATTGCGAGCACCACTGCACCCGTGAGTTCCACGACACGAGCTGCCTCGGACGGCGTTCGAACGCGCGCCACGCGTGGCAGCGTCACTGCGCAAAGGCTCCAGCTAAGCGCAACGATCGATTCGAAGATGACGTATGCCGCTCCGTAAGCAGCAACCTCGCGGGGGCCTCGAAACGCCTGGAGCATCACTGCATCGATCCGGAAGACGCCCATGTTGAGAACGCCCGCCACACCGATCGGTAACGCGCCGAAGAACAGGCTTCGGACGACCAAGCGGTTGGCGTTCCATAACCGCACCAGAGGAAACCGTCTCCTTACGATCACGTACGAAAATGCGAGAGCCCCGAGCGAGCCGGACAGATAGGCGCCCGATATGAGCGCGAGCCGCGGGCTCACCGCGATCACGGCCAGGATGAGGGCTGTGGAAAGAAGACGGTTGATCGCCTCGACCAGCGCGGGGTACTGCAGGCGCTCTACTGCTCGGAATGCGCTGACGAACTGGCTCGAAAGGTCGTCGGCACAAACGGCGAGTCCGATGATGGCCAGCGTGACATACGCCTGGCTTCCCCTAACGAAGAACAACGCCCCCAGAAATGTGCAAAGAAGCGCGAGCACTCCAATGACGACGCGAATGACGAAAGCGCTCGCGAACAGCACAGCAAGTCGCTGGCGATCGCGAGCGATCTCGCGCACCATTGCCGAATTGAGCCCCACCGACAAGAATACGAAGAACAGTGGGGCAAAGGAGAGCGCAAAGAAGAAGTTCCCGAAAGCGACATTGCTGACGCTCCGCGCGAGAACGACGAACAGCAACAAGCTCGAGACCTTGGCGATGATCTGGGAAGCGAGCATCCACAGCGTGTTGCTCGCGAGGCCGCGTATGTCGAGCGTTTCGACCACTGACTTCGTCTCTTTTCTAATCCCGGAGAACCTTGTTGCGTTCGACATCCACTCCTAACAATCTGCGAATGTGGCCGGGCGGAAGCGTGCCTAGACGAGATGGCTCTCCTTTGACAACTCCCGAGATCCACCTCTTCATCCTCTGGCCCTATGCGCTAGGCCGGTCAGCGGAGATCCTGAACGATATCCGCGGCCGATTCAGTATCTGCGACATCATCGAGCTTCACTGGGATCAGCAGCACTTCGAGCGCAACCTGGCTCGGTTCTATGGTCTGTACGGAATGAACCTGTCTCAGGCAGCCGAGAAACTGAAACATTGCGGTTTCGGGCCATTCCTAGTCATTGTGGTCGAGGACTCGTCTCCGGTCTACGCACAACGCCGAACGTGGCACGGCGTCGCGGACGTGAACGTGAACCTTTTCGACGCAAAGAGGAAGTACCGCACGTGGACCGGCGGCGGGCACCGCGTCCACGCGACGAACGATCCCGTCGAGGTGAACCACGATCTCTTCCTGCTCCTCGGGCAGCGTGCAAGCGCCTATCCGCGCGACGGATCGCCGTGGAATGGCGAAGTAAGGCGGGTGGAGGCGAATCTCGTCGGCACCACGGGCTGGCGGGATCTGAGCGAGCTGTTCGACACTCTCGATCTGTCGATGAAGTACGTCGCGATCCACGATGCGGAGGAGTTGTTCGCTCCCACGTTCCCGAATGTCAGCTCGCGGCGCGAGCTCGACATCTTGGTCGAGGATCCGATGAGAGCCGCCGTGCTCGTGAACGGGAGATCGGTTGCGCGCGGGCGCAACAGTGCTTCTCAAAGGACGCTCATCGGACGAGAGTTCATTCTCGTGAATCTCCTTTCCGTTGGCGATCGTTACTTCGACCCTGCCTGGGAACGCGCACTGCTCACGCATCGGGTGGAGCACGCGTCGGGCGTCTACGTACCAGTACCGAGAGACCGGTTCTACGCCGCTCTCTACGACGCGCTCGTTCATGGGCCCCAGGTCACGACGGAGGCAGCGAGCTTGCTCTCTCGGCTCGCCCATGAGTATTCGCTGCCCGTCGGTGACTATCGCGACCCCGTCTTCGCAAAAGGGGTGCTGGACCGGTACCTCCGCGAGGCCGGCTACAAGTACGTCGTCCCGCGGGATCCATCCGTGTACTTCAATGCCGAGCTCATCGGTCGCCCGCCGGCCCTTGTCCGTCGAGCTGTGCTTCGGTCAGTCAGGCAGCTTGGCAACCGGTTGCGGCGATGGAGGGGTCACCGTGAGTGATGCCTCGGCCGAGGAGGCTACGGCCGTCACCGAAGCGCTCGACATGGCAACCGCTGAGGCGGCCGACGCATTTGCTGCCGCCGGGATCGATTGCATGCTGCTGAAGGGAGCGGCAATCGCACGATTGCTCTATGACCAGGCTCACCGTGCTTATACGGACGCTGATCTGCTGATCCATCCGACCACAACCGCCATGGCTGAGGATGTCCTTTTGGGGCTTGGGTTTGCACGGCAAGAAGGTGACTCGCGCGACGACGAGCCGCGTCATTCCCACGTCTGGGAGCGTCGCCGGGACGGGGCTGTCATCGATCTCGCCTGGAGTCTGCCCGGCGTGTCGACGGCTGCAGACGGCGTTTGGACGATCCTGAGCAATGGGGCCGAGCCTATTACCGTGGGTCGAAGCCTCGTCCACGCGCCGGGCCCGGCCGCGATCGCCACGATTGTCGCCGTCAACGCCGCACGGCACGGCCCGCACGCCGACAAGCCGCTTGACGACCTCGACCGCGCTATCCATCGGCTCTCACCGGAGGTGTGGACTGCTGCAGCGAGGATGGCGACTGAGCTCGGGGCGATCGCATGGTTCGCAGCTGGGCTGCGACTGCTCCCCGCCGGACAGGATCTCGCCGAAGCTCTCAGGCTGCCCGCGACTCAGTCGGTCGAGGTGGCCCTTCGTGCCAAGGGCGCCGGATCGACGGCCCTCGGCTTCGAGCGGCTCGCAAGGACGGCGGGCGTTCGTGGCAAGGTCGCCTACCTAGGGCGCACCCTCGTGCCACCGAAGCACCTGATGAAGGACTCCTCGCCCTTTGCGCGCCGAGGGCGTCTCGCTCTCGCCTTGGCATATCTCTGGCATGCCCTGCGGCTCCCGTGGACGGCTGTACCGGGTCTGCGCATCTGGCTCGCGACCCGTAAGGAGGTCGACCCGGCTCTGCGTCTCCAGTCTGAGGCGAAGGGCGGATCGCATCACCCACGGCGCGGTCGCTGAGCCTCAGCAGGACGTTTCCGCGCACCTTGAAGGATTACCTCTCACCACTCGAGCTCCTGCATCCGGACGGCGTCGCTCGCCGCTGGATCGCCGTTGGAGGCAACCACCCGGAGCTGCTCCTGCCGGCCGGCGCGACAGAACCGACAGGGAGCGTCGATCTCGCTCTGCTGGCGCCGACCGCGAATGAGTCCACGGCGCGGCACTGGCTCGAGCGCGCCGTCGACTCTTGTGTCGAGAGGCTCGGTGTGGACGGATTCCTGTATGCCCTCGTGCCTCGGCAGGCGCGGGCGACCGTGCGAGCAAGCCTTCTGCGCCACGGCCTCGTCGTCGAGCCCCCTTTCGCACACATTCCGAACTGGAATTCGAGCCAATATCTCTTGCCGCTCGCCTCGCCCGTCGCAGAATTCGCGTTTGCCCGGGTCATTCACACGAAGCGCTGGAAGCGCACCGTCGCGCTGGCGCTCGCACGGACGCCTGGTGGTCTGCAGCTCATCGGCACTGCGTTCCCATGGGTTGGACTCGCGGCACGGCGAGGAGAGGGACGCGCTCTCTTCGATTGGCTGACCCCGCGGGGGACTACGCCCGACGACAAGCGGAGCGCTTTCGTCCGAACGAGCTGGCGGGGAAGGGAAGGCGCAGTCATCATCTACGGCTTCTCGAATTCCGGCGGCTTACCTTCGATCGTGGCCAAGGCCTCGTTGTCCACGGCGTTCGATCCGGCTGACGAGAGCAGGAACCTTCGAGACATCGGCCAGAGCGCCAGGGCTGCCGGGGCTCGCGTACCGCAACCGGTCGAGTTGAAGAGGCTCGGCGGCCGCTCCGTGCTGCTCGAGACCCCAGTGCTCGGCTCCACGCTCGCCGTAGTGCTCGGTTCACGGCCCGATCGAGTTGCCGACCTGTTGGGAGAGGTTGTCCGCTGGCTCGAGGCTTGGAACGGCGTGACAGTGAAGCGAGCACCACTCAGCGACGCGCGGCTTCAGCGGGATGTCCTCTCTCCGGCGGCCTTCCTGGCGCCACTCCTCGAACGAGGCGACGAATATCGAATTCGCCTCGAGCAGCTTTGCGCCGGCGTCGCTGGCACCACTGTCCCCCTCGTTCACACACATAACGATCTCACGATGTGGAATGTGCTGAGGGACGAGCGGGGCCGCCTCGGAGTCCTCGACTGGGAAGGCGCACGTCGACACGACTTGCCCCTTCTCGATTTCTTCTATGCAACAACCGACGCGTGGGCTGCGTTACGAAAGTACGACGACCGGCTTGCGGCCTTCGAGGCGTGCTTTGGCGCTTCCGGAGAACCGCCATCCGTCGTTTCGAGCCTCTACGAGTACTTCGTGCGTGCGATGGAGGTCCCAAGACCTGTGGTCGAGCTTTGCCTGCACGCTTGTTGGGTGCGCCACGCGGAGAAGGAATGCCGCTCACGTGGGCGCGCTGCGGACCCGGCCTTCCTCCAGATTGTGCAGTCGCTCGCGTTCCGCCGGCCGGTCGCGCCGCGTTGAAGACGAGTCGCTACTGTCCTGTTCAGTCGGTTGGTCACCATGGCCGCCGCTTCGATCATCATCGGGTCGTTCAACTCCCGGCCTTTCCTGGAGGTTTCTTGCGATACCTATTATGAGCCGTATCAAGACGCGGACCTGGTGCCGGGCTGGTCGATGTGCGAGAGCGGGGCGAGACATGACAGTCATCTGGCTCGCTGATGCTGCGTGGCGCAGCTCACGGACGGCATGGGCCACTCGCCGGCTCGGGTGCGCGCCCGGCCGGGGAAGGGCGTGCGGCGCATGATGCAAAGGCCGGACGTTTCCATAATCGTCGTCTCCATCAACAGCCGTGGTGATCTGCTTGCCAACCTGCCCGCTGTCGCGGATGGCTCGGACGAGCTCATCGTCGTCGACAACGGATCGAGCGACGGAAGTCCAGATCTCGTGCGGGAGCTTGCGCCTCGGGCGCGCGTAGTCGAGCTCGACAAGAACGTCGGTTTCGGCGCGGCGAACAATGAAGGAATGATCGTTGCGTCAGGGCGGTATTTCCTGCTGGTGAACCCCGACGCGCGGCCGCTCGGAGATGCGATTGAACGACTTGTGGCGTTCGCCGACGCGCATCCAGAGGTCGGTGTAGCCGGGCCGAAGCTCCTCAATGCTGACGGCTCGCTGCAGCGCTCGATCCGCGGGTATCCGACGGCGTGGTGGCGCGGGACGCCACCACGTCGGGCACCGCGACTTTCGATGTTTTTCTTTGCCCGCCGCTGGATCACGGGACGAGCAGGACGTCGTGGGGAGCAGCAGGAGAACCGCCGTCGCCCGCTGCGCAACGAATGGCTGAAGGGTGCTGTGTTGCTGCTCCGGCGTGAGGCCGTCGACAAGGTGGGCGGCTTCGATTCCGAGTTCTTCATCTACAACGAAGAACTCGACCTCTGCTACCGGATGAGCGAAGCAGGCTGGACGATCGAGCTGGTCCCCGAGGCAACTTTCTTGCATGTCGGCGGGACGACGACGGCGCGAATGGCACCGCGTGCGTATCGCGAGCTGCTGCGCGGGCACCTGCGGATGCTCGCCAAACACCGCGGCCCCACGCATGCAGAGCATGCGCGACGATACCTTGCGCTCGTCCTCCGCTTTCGCGCTCTCGTCTCGCGAGGCGACATGCGGAGGCTCTACGGAGACGGCGCGCGATGGCTCTCTTCGGGCGACGTCCGAGCGCTCCTTCGCGACGAGGGATGACTGCCGCACAGCCGCAGCATGAAGCCGCCTCAGGCGTTGACGAGGCGCCCTTCTCGCCGAAGGACAGTCGCCGTCTTCGACAACGTAGCTCGGGGAGACGATCACCGTTGCTCCGGTGGCGGCCTCCGCGCGAGAAGCATGTATTGGTGCCCGCCCGATCGGATCACCGGTACGTCGCGATCGGCAAGAGCCTGCAGTCGCCGGTGGAGCCGAAGCCCAACTGACTCCGCAAGGCAGGCGCGACCGAACAACGAGAAGGGACCGAACCCGACCGTGCGGCTACGTACCTTGGTGAGGCCTGCTTGCGAAGCGAGTCCGTCGACGACACGCGGACGGTGTGCGCGGGCATCGAGCACTTCCGTTTCGCGCCACAAGCCCCTCTTTTCGAGGAAGTACTTGATCTGCAGATTCATGGGCTCGAGAGCAGGGGTGGTTCTGGGATCCAAGACCCGATGCAGCGCCTGCCGGTTGTCCGCGCTGAGAATGACGGAGCCGCTCGGGGCGGTGACTCTCGCCATCTCGCGAATTGCGGCGACCGGAGAATGCAGCCATGGCAAAACTCCGAGAGCGACTACCACGTCGAAAGAGTTGCTGGCGTACCGGAGCGCGTGGACGTCTCCGAGCTCGACCCTCATCCGATCTCCTACACCGCGCTCTGTCGCGTGCCGACTCGCCACGTCAACCATTCTCTCGCTCACGTCGACTGCCACGACCGAGTAGCCCAGCTGCGCGACGGAGACCGAGAACAGCCCTGCGCCGCAGCCTATTTCGAGAATGTGCGCGTCCGGTGGTAGTCCGAGTGCCTGAATCCACTGCAGCGCGAGCGTGTGACGGTCCCTGATAACCGCGGCCCGCACGGTCGAATATCCGTATACCTCCAGCCAGCGCGTCGACACGGACTCAAAGTGCTCAACTACGCGCCGCTGCTGGGTGGCGGTCGGGTCCGATGCGGAAGTGGTCATTCTCTGCCTCCATTAGTCATTCGTCCGCTTCCTCCCATCGGACGCCGAGAACACCAAGTATGACCGCCGATCTCCCAGCCACAAAGCAGGGGTCTCGTGTCTCGATGTGCTGTGCCTCAACCGAGGGCATGTGGCCGCCCGAGTCTCTTCGACACCCACTCCCAGATGAATCCGGCGGTGTTGACCAGATTCCAGATCTGTAGAAGGCCAGCGAGTCGAACCGCGTCGGAGCCTCGCGGATGTCGAAACGGGTAGAGCAACAGGGCGATCTGAAACGAGGGCTCGATTCGGACGTTTCGCTTCGATCGCCCAGCATGCGCGTGATGGAAGCGGTGGGCGCCGCGGCCGTAGGCGAAATGCTGGCGGCAGAAACTCCTGAAGGTCAGCCGGTGGGCGTGGTAGACGATCGCGGCCGGTTCGTAGGCGAGGGTGAAGCCGTGTGCAATCCAGCGGTCGCAGAACTCGCGATCCTCCGACGTTACCCATCCGTCCTTGAAACCTCCGAGCCTGCGGAAGCCGGCGGCCGGCACGACGAGGTTGTTCGTCGTGAAGAAGCGCGCTTTGTCCGGGTCGCGATTGTTGTGCGCGTACCCCGCATCGATGATCAGCTGGCTTGTGCGGGCGTACGGATTGTCTTGGAGAGCGTTGATGGTATGACCACCGGCCGCGTAATCCGGGCGCATCGCGAGTCTCGCGACAAGCCGTGATAGCCAGTCGCGTGCGGGTTGGCAGTCATCGTCCGTGAAGGCGAGCACTTCGCCGCGGGCGCGCTCGACACCCGCGTTCCGTGCGTCCGCCGGCCCCGCCTGCTCCTGCTCGAGCAGCTTTAGATCGAGCGCCCGCCGAAAGCGGTCGAGCACCGGCGCGAGCGGCACGCCGCCTCCGTCGTCGACGACGATGACCTCGAGCCGGTCCTTCGGATAGTCCAGTCGACTCAACGCGCCGAGACACTCGCCGAGCTGATCCGGCCGGGCGTGTGTCGGCACGATGATCGAGCAGAGCGGCACCTGGGCCGACTGAGGTTGGGCGGGGCTCATGCCTCCCGGCGGCTCAATCCGCGCACGTGTCGGTCGCGGTTCAGCTCGACATCGATTGGCTTACGCGTTGCGCTGGTGACGCCGATGGCGTAGCCGACCATCTCGCCGAGCGCTTCGACGGCAAGCCCGGCGACGAGGGCGGGAAGGACACGCGGCATGAGGCTGGAGCGAGGCGCGACGCGACGAAGATCGGGCACCATGCGCCAGAGACGAACGAACGGAATGAGCGGAGCCCCCACAACATAGGTGAGCCGCCGCAGAAGCCTCCACCCGCCGGCGCGATCGGCGGCGAAGACACGACCGCCGATGAACCGCAGCTTCGTCCAAGACCACGGCTCGGAGACGTTGAGATGCATCGTCTTCGCGGCGGGCTCGAGGTACAGCCTATGACCCTTCGCGCCAAGGCTCCAGTGAAGAAGTATCTCGGTCTCGAGCAGGCCCTCGAGCTCGTCGCCGTACTCGAGCAGGGCGTCGCGTTTGTACGACGTGTTGTGGCCGGGGAGCGCGTCCATCTCGGCCGGGCCCTCCGGCTCGACCCAGCGGCTGAACGCGATCAGCAGGTCCGCCCAGCCGATCAAGCTGTCGGGGTTGGCGTTGCCCATCGCCGACCCGACCGCGACCCAGGAGTCGCGGTGCGCTCGAATGTGGGACTCTGCCCATTCCGGCTGCGGGTACGAGTGACCTTCCGTCATCGCGACGATCGGCGCGCGGGCTTCGTGCACGCCCCGAGCCAGGGCGAGCGAGAGTCGGTCGATCGGCCCAACCTCGACGATCCTCGCGTCGAGGCCATCGAGCGCCACCGGGTCGAGTCCGAGGTCCGCAATGGACGGCGTCACGACCAACACCTCGATCCGGTCGCGGGCCGACTGTACCCGGAGGTGCTGAAGCGTCTTCGAGATCATCTCCGGAAGCGCACCAGGCAGCACGACAGTCAGCTCTGGGAGAGCTCCGCTCATGGCGCCCTTCGCTCCGCGACCGGGATCCGTCGCACCGGAGTGACCACCTCGAGTTCGTCCGCGATCCTTATCGGCTCACCGGTCGCAGCCGACCGTGCGGCTGCGAGTGCGACCGCAAGCGCCTCACGGCCGTCCTCGAGGCGGCACTCCGGCTCGGCGTCTGCCCGAACGACCGCAGCAAAGTGCCGCCACTCGGCTTCGTACGAGGCGGCGAAGATCCCGCCCCGCCGCGCTACGCCGAGACTCGGCCCAAGCTGAATGGCCGAGCGGGCCAGCCCTCTCAGCCTCGCCCGCGGTCTACCGGGAAGCTCGGACACCGAGTTCAGCGTGAGCCCGTCGAACCGGTAGCAGCAGACGCTGAGCTCACCCGCTTCACCGAAAATGGAGACCTCGTTGTGAACGCTGGTCGTGTCCGCGGCGAGCGCCGTGGCAAGTACTCCGCCGCTGGTCCTCGCGGTCACGGTGACCGTGTCGTCGTCGCCATGCTCCGAACGACTCAGCGCAAAGACCTCCTCGACCTCGTCGTCAAGGAGAAAGCGCCACAGATCGAAGTGATGCACCGCCTTATCAAGCAAGGCGCCCCCACCGAGCCCGCGCTCTATCCGCCACGGAGGGACAACCTTGTCCTGTGTGAGCAGCGGGTCGCTGAACGTTGTCCGAATGTGTACCACAGGGCCAACTCGTCCCTCTTTGAGGGCCTTCCGGGCCTGTCGGATCAGTGGGTGCCAGCGGAGATTGAAGCCCATCAAGACTCGCGCAGACGTGCGCTGAGCTTCCTCGATCAACCTATCGGCGTCGCCCAGGGAGAGGGCGAGCGGCTTCTCGACTAGCACGTGCTTTCCAGCCTGCAGCGCCGCCAGGGCGATCTCGACGTGAAAGGCGGCGGGCACGCAAATCGCAACTGCTTCGACTGCCGCGTCATCGAGCAACTGTTGGGCATCTGAGTAGCAACGATCGATATGCCAGCGCTCGGAGAGGTCGCGCGCCGCAACCGGATCGGAGTCCGCGACCGCGACGACGCGCAGATGTGGCACGCGGTTCAGAGCAGGAAGATGCCTGTCCCTGGTCACGAAACCGCAACCAATCAGGCCTACGCCGATAGCCGTACCGTTGCTCGTGCCCATAATTCCTTAGGTAGACGCAGCCAGCGAATCCACGTGAGTTGTGGCGCTAACCGCCACCAGGACGTGCGCGTGGACGAAGACCTGGATATGCGCTGCGCTCGGCGAGCAGAGGGACACGTCTATCTGCATCAGGCGTCCTGCACGGGCGACGAGACGGATATCGCACCCGGCTCGAGCAGCCCCTCGACGAGTTCGCCCTCCTCAAGATACTCGGCTTCAGCGTTGACGCTCCACACGTCGTATCCGCGGCCGTCGATAACGTTGAGTGTCGCGAGGAGCGCGGTCCACATCGAATGGTCCTGGTTGTTGTAGCGATGGAGCCCGTTGCGACCGCAGGTCTGGAGGTTCTCGAAGGTCGCAAGATACGGCCGGATCACTTCGAGGGCTCCCTCGTAGGCGGAGTCGTACATGGGATAGGCCTTGGGCACGAGCACCTTGACGCCGTCGACAACCCGGTCCGGGTCGATCAGGCCGATTCGCGCAAGCTCGTTCTTCGCCAGAGCAACCATCTCGTCGCTCGGCATCTCCCAGATCTCGTCGCCTTCGAAGCAGAAGTACTCGACGCCCAAGCAGGTCGTACCGGGACGGACCATCGCTTCGCTCCAGGCACCGTAGTTCTGGACACGACCGGCACGCGTGCCGGGATCGTGCAGGTAGATCCAGTTGTCCGGGAACGGATGAGCCTCCTCCGTCATGAGGGCGACCAAGATCAGGTCGCGGTAGCGGAGGCGGCGAGCGGCAGCTCGCACTTCTTCGGGAGCCGGCGGATCGAGGTTGAGGATCAGCTGGCTCAGCGGGATGCTCGACACGACCGAATCCACGACGTGCTCGGTCGTGTCACCGTTCGAGCGCATGACGACGCTCTCGATGCGCCCCTCCGAGTGCTTCAGCGCAATACAGCGCTGGTTGAGGTGCACCGGCACCCCGTCCTCCCGCGACGCCGTCGCGAAGCGCTCCCACATCTGACCGGGGCCGAGGCGGGGATAGCGGAACTCCTCGATCAGAGTCGTCACGTGCTCGCGGCGAAGTCCGAGAATGTTCAGCACGGCCTTGCCAAGTGAGAAGTTCTTGATTCTCTGCGCGGCCCAGAGGGCGCGAATCTCGGAGCCCGGGATGCCCCAGAGCTTCTCCGTGTAAGACCGGAAGAACGCGTCGTAGAGCCGACGGCCGAACCTCGAAGTCACCCACTCCTCGAACGTCTCGGCCTCGGCCTTTCGATGTCGCGAGGCCCAGAGGTAAGACAGCGCACAGAGCGTCGACTCGAACAGGCCGAGTCGGCCGACCACGTCTTTTGCCGTGATCGGATACGAGAAGTACTTGCCCTTGTAGAAGATGCGCGAGAGACGCGGCCGAGTCAGAAAGTCGTCGCCGAGCATCTCCTCCCACAAACGCTGGATCGGCTCGATCTTCGTGAAGAAGCGGTGGCCACCGAGGTCGAAGCGGTAGCCGTTGAACTCGATCGTCTTCGCGATTCCCCCAACGGTTCCGTCGGCTTCGAAGACGGCGCCCGGATGGTGACGCCGCGCGAGCACGTGTGCGGCTGTGAGACCGGCGGGCCCCGCCCCGAGAATGGCCGTCCCGATGCTGTCGCTCCCGGCAGAAGCGGAATCAGGAGAGCTGACCCGTGGGCGCAGCTCGTCGGCCACGACCGAACGCACCTTGACCACCTCATCGCGACCTGCGGCGCGCCGCAGACCTCTACCGCCCTTCTTCGGTTGCTGAACCTCGCTCACTCCAGGATCTCCTTTAGCGTCGTCGGTCATTCGCTATGGCGCCTTCGGATGCAATCCGGCCGGAGCCCTGCCGCGCGAGCGTTGTCTGAGGGCGCGGAGCACGAGCCCCACGAAAAGCACATTCGTCACCAGATATCTCGGGCCGAGTCGCCGTGGTTCCTGGACGAGGCGGAAGACCCATTCCAGTCCGACGCGCTGCATCCAGGCGGGAGCGCGCGTAGTCGAGCCGGCGAGGATGTCGACCGCCCCGCCGACGCCCATGACGAGCGGAACGTCGAGGAGCTCGCGATGCTCGTGAGCCCAGTACTCCTTGCGGGGCGAGCTCATTGCGATGAACAGGATCGAGACGTCGGCACGATTGACGGCTGCGCAAATCTCTCCGCTCTCGGCGTCGCTGAAATAGCCGTGGTGAACGCCCCCGACACGAAGGCGCGGATGCGAGGAGCGCACGTTCTCGACAGCCTTCTCTAGGACCTCAGCCCGCCCGCCGAGAAAGAACACCCCAAGGCCCTCGCGCTCGGCGACCTCCAGAAGGCGGAACATCAAGTCGATGCCTGCAACACGTTCTGGCAGAGGGTCGCCGAGTAGACGCGATGCCCACACGATCGACTGCCCGTCAGCGCTGAGCAGGTCCGCGTGGCGCAGAATCTCAGCGAGCCGCTCGTCAGAGCGGGCCCGGACGACTTTGGCGGCGTTCAGTGACGCCTGATGGCTGCATTCGGCTCCGGCGATGAGCGCTCGGCAACGCTCGACCGTTTCCTGCAGGCCGACCCGGTCGACCTCGTAGCCGAGAACGTCCGCGTGTGAAGCAGTCGCGATCATCTAGTACGCGTCCTGGGGTCGAACGATCGCGGGAATCGTCCTGGCGAGAATCTTCAGATCACCCGAGAGCGTCCAGTTCGTGACGTAGAGATAGTCGAGCTTCACCATCTCGTCGAAGGGAATGTCAGTGCGGCCGAGGATCTGCCACACCCCGGTCATGCCAGGTCGGAGAGAAAGCCGTCGGCGCCCCCAGCTCGCAACGAACTCGTCTTCGTTCAGGACGAGTGGCCGAGGACCCACGAGAGACATCTCGCCCCTGATGACGTTGAACAGTTGCGGGAGCTCGTCGAGTGAAAATCGGCGCAGGAACCGGCCGACCTTCGTCACTCGCGGATCGCCGGGGATCTTGAACATGGGCGAGTCGCCGTTCGCATGCTTGTTGAGATGGTTCAACGTCGCCTTCTGCAGATCCGCGCCGTCGATCATCGTCCTGAACTTGAGCATCGAGAAGGTTCGATCGTTCGCGCCCATCCGCACCTGGGCGAAGAGGACCGGCCCTCTCGAGTCGAGCTTGATCAGGAGGCCGACCAGCGCCATGAACGGCGCGAGGAGAACGACGCCCGTCGCCGCCAGCGTGAGGTCGAGTCCGCGCTTCATCAGGCGTGAAGAACGCGGTAGCCGCAAGGGCGGGATGCTGACGATGGCGAGACCTTCGACCGAGTTGATGTTCAGGCGCGGGCCGACGATTTCGAAGAACCTCGGGACGATGTCGATCTGAACCTCGAGATCCTTGAGCGACCGGATCACATCGAGGATCTCCGAGTGCGACTCGTTCGAGTAGGCGATCATCACCCGCTCGACGTCGTGCTTCCGCACGAGCCCGGGAACGCTCTCGAGCGGACCCAGCAACGTCAGATCGCCGAGGTCCTCACGCCGGTCCTTTGGGGACGAATCGACAAACCCGACCAGATTGATTCCGTACTCGGCGTGATTGAGGAGCTTCCGCGCGAGCAACTGGCCGACGTCGCCGGCTCCGACGATGATCGCGTTTTGGATGTACGAGGGGCGTCGCCGCGCGATTGCCCGTGCCGCCACACGGAATCCGGTGATGCCAGCGATCGCGAGGAGCCAGAAGGTCGCTAGCTTCGGCTGGCTTGGATTCGTGAGCCCCGTGATCCACGACCCCGCGAAGAACAGCCAGACCACGACCGTGACGAAGTGGAAGATGCTCGGAAATTCGTCGGCCGTCGTGTGGTCGGCGTTTTGCGAGTCGCGATCGTAGAGCCCATAGAGCTTGGCGCCCACGACCCAGCCCGGCAAAGTCGCGACGAAGATGACCGTCTCGAACTGCACGCCGAGACCACCGACTCGGCCAGGCTGGCCGGCGAAGAGGAGCTCGGCCACGGCAAATGCCAAGAGCAGTCCCGCAAGGTCGGCGACGAGAAGTAGTCGCCGCACGACCCAGCCGCGGCGACCCCGAGCGACCGAAAGGTCTCCGGGCGGGCTCCAGTCGGCAGCCGCGAGGGGCTCCGCCGGCACCGTAGCTGTTCCGACGCCGCCGGCCGTCCCTTCGCCGGACGGGCTCCTAACTGCCACGGCCGAACCCCCAGCCGGCGCACTCAGCCGAGACTGGCCGGCCGAAACGGGCGGACGCCGAAATCGGCCCTGAGTGGAGCGTCTCTACCTCGCCGCTGTTACAGGTCGCGTGCGCGACCACCATTCGAACCACAGTTTTTTTTCTCTCCCCGGTACCGCTACGTTTCCATCGCCGCAGAGCGGTTTTGGACTCCTCCCGAGAAGGCTATCTGGAACGGAGTCATTTGAACAGCCCGGCTGCTCCAGGGGACCTGGACTTTCGGCCAGGTTACGAAGAGGTCCGCGCGGTGCGGTCGCGGAGGCCGAGGTCGGTCTCGGAACGCTCCTGCCTTTCGAGCTCGGCGCGGACGCGCGCCAGGGCGCGGTGCAACGAAACCTCGACGGCGTTCGTCTTCAACCCGAGCACCACGCCGATCTGGCGCGCACTGAGGTCGGCCCCGTAACGCAGGGCGAGGAGCTCCCGGCTGCGGTCGTCGAGAGCTGAGACCGCCCCCGCGAGTGTCAAGCGCTCGAGCGCGCTCGCTTCGAGGTCGTGAGGCACGGCCTGCTCGACCTGGGCGGAGTCCGCGTGGGCGGGGATGTACCGGCGACCGTCGACACAACGGCGGGCAATACCAATCAGCCAGGGAACGGGCCCTCCCCGGTCCGGGTCATAGCTTTCGCGGTACTTCAGCGCCCGCTCGAAGACCTCGCTCGTGAGGTCTTCGGCGTCGGGCCCGTCACCGATCCGGTAGGCCACGTAGCTGTACACCCTTCGAATCAGCGGAGCCGGGTCGGCTAGTGGATCTTTGCGTGCCATCGTCGATTCACTCTAGGTGGGGGTTCGCCTGGTCTGGTCACGGCTTCTTGGCAGGCCCTTTGACGAGACGCGCCGGGACGAGACCGGACCTCGGATAGAGAATTGCGACCTGTCGGAAGGCATGAGCGCGCGCGGGCCCACGCAAAGCCTGTGCCAGGTCGTACCAGAGCTGCCAATCGTTGGGATCCATCGAAACAGCCTTCCGCAACGTCGCTCGGCCGTCGGCCTTGAGGCCGGCATCGAGCTGCGCTTGGCCGAGTGCGGCCACCGCGTCCGGGGACCACGGGAGCCACGTTCGCGCCCGCTGCGCTTCGCGGGCGGCTCCTGCCCAATCACCGCGTCCGCGCGCTGCGTCGCTCGCCGCCAACGCGTGATTCCCGACGAGGCCAACAGCAGCGAACGCTCCGATGAGGACCGCGCCTCCCACAGCCAGAACCCGCGCAGGGACTCCCAGCTCCAGAGGCGCACTGGCTCGTCGTCCAACGAGCAGGATCGCGCCGCCGCACAAAAGCCCGGCCACCATCACTGCCGGAACCTCCCAGTCCCAATCGACGATCGCGTGGACGAGGAAGGCCGTATAGGCGCCCGCTGCCGCGGGAACGATCGGGTGGCGCCTCATACGCGTCGCGACGAACAACGGGATTCCCAGCGCGGCCACGAGCAGCGCCAGCCCGAGCGGCCCCAACTCAGAGAGCGTTTCGACGTAGAGCCCGTGCGCATCACGTACGAACGACACGTTCGCGGGCTGGTGCCTGAGAAAGTAGCGCCCGTACGTGCCCGCGCCGGACCCCAGCCACGGATGCGCCTTGGCGTCCTGCCACGCCAGCCGCCAGAGGTCATAGCGCCCGTTTCCGGAGAAGCTGAGCAGCCGCTTGTTCAGGTTGACGGCGTGCGGGGCCGGCGCCTTGAACGCCACGTATGCCTTGTGGGCGATCGCGTAGGGACTTCCGTATCGGTTGAAGGTGACAAGCAAGCCGGCGGTCAGGGCAAGGACCAGGGCCATCGCGAAGGCACTCCGCACCCACGCCGGGACGGCGACGTGCCGCTCGACGAACCAGGCGAGCGCGCTCGCGGCGGCGGTGAGTGCAGCGAGAAGGAGGAGGGCGATCGCGAGGCGGTGGCCGTCGTGCGCAGCGCGTGCCGCGCTCGCGCCGGCCTGCGTCAGCCCTTTCGAACCCCGTGCGAGCCAGATCGCCGTGACGGAGAAAGGCGCCAGGACGAGCAGCGTCGCGAGCAGTTGGAGCCGCCGAGGATCGATCGCCACCATGGCCGTCAACCCCACTCCGAGAGCGATCCAGCCGCCCCGCCCGAACGTGAAGTAGAACGTCGACAGCAGAAAGACGACGACCGCCGCCGAGAGCACTCTGGTTGCAAGCAACCGCCCACGTGCCGCAAACCCGAGCGCGAGGATGACTCCGATCGCGGTGAAGATCGCAAGCGCGTTCCAGTAGCCGATCGGCTGGGCGAGCCGGTAGACGGAGGTTCGGTCATAGACGCGAAGCCGGCCGGGGAAGAGGCGGGTGGCGAGGCTGAAGAGCGCGATGACGGAGATACCGGCAAGCGCCCCGCCGAGCAGCCGGCGTGCTTGGTCGGTTTCAGCGAGGATGAGGATCGCCCAGACGGCGGTGACGTAGACAAGCGCCCGCTCGACCTCGAGCACACTCTGGGGCACATCCTGAGACCACACGATCGAGAGCGCGATCCAGCCGCCGAGAGCCAGCCAGGCGATCTGAAAGGCACACTCGGCCCGGCTGATCCGCAAGCGCGACCTGAGCACCAGGGCGATTCCGGGCGGCCAGAGGAGTCCCAGAGTTGCCCACCCCCACGCCGACGGGAAGTACCCGCCTTGCGTGCTGCCTAGGAGCGCGACAGGGAGAAAGCCGAGCAGGAAAGGCACGGCACCCGAGATCCAGCGAGAGGTTGCGACGCCCGCCACAGGCGTGCTGTGTCGAAACCCTCGCTCAGGAAACGGGCTGCCGCCGGCTCCGCTCGGGCCCCGGCTGCTCATACTCATAGGCGTACTGATACCCGTAGCCCTCGCCGTATTCGGCGCCGGCAAGCACGTAGCCGAGCTTCTCGGCTGGACAGCCTTCGAGCAATCGCGACAGCTCTTTCAGCATTCCGCGATGGACGAAGTTGAGCCGCACGATGACGAACATCGCGTCCGTCGCAGCGCTGAGCGCCAGTGCGTCCCCGACCGCCAGAACGGGAGGAGCGTCGATCAAGACGTAGTCGAATTTCTTGCCCAGGCTTTCGAGGATCTCGCCCACCGCCTTCGTGCCTACGAATTCGCCGGCGTCCGGTGGCAACGTGCCTGCCGAGAGGACGTTGAGCACGCCGTCCATGCGGCGATGCCCATTCGTGGAGTTGGCCGGAACGGGCACGGCGACTCGTACGTCGCCGCGGCGGCCTGCCCTGGACTCGACTGCTGGAATCGGCACTGCTCGTAGGGCATCCGCGAGCTCTAGCCGGCCGAGCGCGACGTCGGTGATACCCGGTGCGGCCGGAACCATCATGAAGCGATTGAGGTAGGGCCTGTGGAGGTCGAGATCGACCAGCACGACCCGCCGGCCCGCCCTTGCCAACGCAACGCCGAGGTTCGCGATGGTGGTCGACTTTCCCTCACGCTGGACCGAGGACGTGACCATGATCGTTCGAGCGTTTCGCTCGAGGTTCATGAACTCGATGTTCGTCCGGAGCTTCCGGATGGGCTCAGCGCCGGTGCTTCGAGGCTCGGCGAGCATGACGATGTTCCCAGCTTTCGTCAGCCTCCGATCTGGCTTCGGAATCCTTCCCAGGAGCGGGAGCCCAAGCGCCTCGTCCACCTCGCGCTCGGAGCGGACGCGCTTGTCCAGAGCCTCCGCGAGAAACACGAGACCGACACCGAGGAAGCCGCCCAGAAGCAGGCCGAGGATCACATTGCGGCGCGTTCGCGGCCTGATCTTCGCCGCATTCACCGCGGGTCGCAGGACCTGGGTGTTGTTCGCGAGCAGCTTTCCAACCGTCTCGAGCTGGGTCTGGTTTTGCAGCAGCGTCGCGTAGGCGGGCGAGCCAAGGGACACGCCCTGGGCGCGGAGGCTCGTGATCCTGGCCTTGACGTTGTCGAGAGCGTCGTTTATCCGAGCCGTGTCGATCTCGGTGAGGAACAACGTCATCTCGTGGGCATACGTGTTGACGAGCCGAACGGCGTTCTGAGGCGATGGATTGCTGACCATCACCTCGAGCAAGTCCGCGTTCGGATTTGGCGTCACGCTCGAGTTGCTGAGAAACGACCCGCTCGAAATGCCCGAGACGCCTGCGCTCGCGACCAGCCGCTGTGCCAGCACGGGATCCCGGACGACGCTGGCCT
>Ga0137390_10001099_pt1 | contig 19788 bp, 15 predicted proteins | sample 15con2h24AmetaG_FD_104937 | JGI IMG/M metagenome (GOLD analysis project Ga0137390, IMG submission 104937) | Vadose zone soil microbial communities from Angelo Coast Range Reserve, California, USA - 15con2h2.4A metaG | ecosystem: Environmental > Terrestrial > Soil > Vadose zone > Saprolite... | reverse complement strand
TATCGGGCGAACTTCCGCACGCGCGGCCGCACCGATCGCGGCCGTAAGGAGAGCAGAGCGATGGAATTTGCGATCGCATACCCGGCCCGTCCGGATGCCTGGAAAGACCTGGTAATAGCCGAGGATCACGGCTTCAGTCACGCCTGGTTTTACGATTCGCAAATGATCTACAGCGACGTCTACGTATGCCTGGCGCTCGCCGCCGAGCATACCAAGCGAATCAAGCTCGGCACCGGCGTGGCGATTCCATCGAACCGCATCGAGCCGGTCACTGCGCATTCGATCGCGACGATCAATCTGCTCGCGCCGGGCCGCGCGATGCTGGGTATCGGCACTGGCTTCACTGGACGCAATACGATGGGCCTGCCGCCGGTCAAGCTCGAGCGGATGCGCGAGTATATCGAGATGTGCCGCAAGCTGCTGCGCGGCGAGGAAGTGATGTACCGCGAAGGCAAGCGTGAGCGCGCGATCCGCTTTCTCCATCCCAATCACGGTTACATCAATCTGAAGGATCCAATTCCGATCCTCGTCGCGGCCAACGGGCCCAAGGCGCTCGAGCTCACGGGCGAGGTCGGCGACGGATGGATCACCGCGCTCTCCGATCCCGACCGCATTCGCGGCGATTTCAAGCATATCGAGGCGGGCGCCGCGCGCGCCGGGCGCAAGCTTAACAATTTCCCCGCGATGCTGCTGACTTCGGCTTGCGTGCTCCAGCCGGGCGAGTCGGCCGCTTCGCCGCGCGCGATAAAACGCGTCGGGCCGTTCGCGGTGGTGCTGCTGCACGCGATGTGGGAGGCCTCCGCGATCACGGCGTCAGAGTCCTCGCCGTTCCAGAAGCAATGGGAGCGCTACCGCGACGAGTACGTGGCGAAGTTGAAGACGCCCGCGGATCGCCGCTATCTCGAAGTTCACGAAGGCCATCTCATCTATCTCAAACCGGGCGAGGAAAAATACCTCGACGACCCGATAATCCGTGCCAGCACCCTGACCGGTACAGCGGAAGAGATAATCGCGCGGCTGAAAGCGATGGAGGCGGCAGGGCTTCGGCAGGTCGCGATCCAGGTGGTCTATCCGCAGGGGCGCGAGATGATCGAAGAGTTCAGCCGCGAGGTGATCGCGAAATACTGAGCGGCTGCCCGTTGTGTAACTGACTAATGCCCTCCCCTTGTCCAAGGGGAGGGCTGGGGAGAGGTCCGGTGGCCGCTTTACGAGACCCCCCTCGAAGTGGCTGCGGTACACCGGAATTCAGACTAACCTCTCCCGCCGCTCCCGCTGCTCGCGACGACCTCGCCCAGGTCAAGGAGAGGTTAGAAGATGCCGCCCGGCCGGCTCACGATTCGTACGTGGTCCGCGTGATCAGATGCGCCGAGCCGCCGTCGATCGTCAGTATCGCACCGGTGGTGTAGCTGGCGGCCGGGCTTGCGAAGTAAAGCGCCGCGCCCACGACCTCTTCGGCCTCGCCGGCGCGCTGCAGCGGGAACGTCTCCTTCGCGCGCTTGGCGAAATCCTCCGTCCGGGACCATCCCTTGCTGATGTCGGTGTGAAACGGGCCGCACATAATGCAATTCACGCGCACCTTGGGACCGTATTCTTTGGCGAAGGCCACGGTCAGAATATTGAGCCCGGCCTTGGCCGCGGCGTACGGCGCAGTTTCCGGGTCCGGCCGAATCGCGGCGGTCGAAGAGATGTTAATGATCGAGCCGCCCTCGCCCGCCGCCATCCGCGAGCCGAAAAGCGCCGAGAGCCGAAACGGCCCCCTGAGATTCACGCCGATGATCTTGTCGAACAGTTCTTCGCCGGTTTCCACTGACGACGGTGCGAGCGGCGAGAGGCCAGCATTGTTGATCAGCACGTCGGCGCGCCCCCAGCGCGCGTAAACCTCTTCGGCGAGGCGGTTGCAATCCTCCCATTTGCCGACATGCGCGGCGTGCGCCGAGCCATCGGCGCCAAGCGCGCGAATTTCCTTGACGGTCGCCTCGCAGGTTTCGAGCTTGCGGCTCGCGATCGCGAGCTTGGCGCCCGCCGCCGCAAATCCGAGGGCCATCGCGCGCCCGATGCCACGGCTGCCACCGGTTATCACTACCACCTTGCCACTGAAATCGTATTGCACGGCACGCGTCGTCATTGCGCGGCCACCTCGAGTTCGATGCGGTCCGCAAATTTCCGGATCGCAGCCTCGCGCAGTGCTGGGATATGGCTGGTCGGGAAAAGGCCGGCGGTGCCCTTGTAATCGCGCAGCACCTGGCGCGCGAGCGTGATCTTGTGGACCTCGGTCGGCCCATCGGCCAGACCCATCACGAAACTCTCCATCACCTGCTCGGCGAACGGCATCTCGGGCGTCACCCCGAGCGAGCCGTGGACCTGGAGCGCGCGCACCACGACGTCGTGGAACACCTTGGGCATCGCGGCCTTCACGGCGGCGATGTCCTTGCGCACCTTGAGATAGTCCTTGTACTTGTCGATGCGCCACGCAGTGCGGAGCACCAGCAGGCGGAACTGTTCGATGTCGATCCAGGAATCCGCGATCTTCTACTGCACCATCTGCTTGTCAGCCAGCAGTGAGCCCTGAGTCGTGCGCGAGAGAGCGCGCTCGCACATCTGGTCGAATGACTTGCGGACTTGCCCGATCGTGCGCATCGCGTGATGAATGCGTCCGCCCCCCAGGCGCGTTTGCGCGACCACGAAGCCGCCGCCGCGCTCTCCCAGCAGATGGTCCTTCGGCACGTGGACGTCCTGGTAGCGCACGTAGGCGTGGGTGCCGTTAGCCTCCTGGCCGACGCCAACGCGGCGCACGATGCTCACGCCCGGAGCATCGGTCGGCACGATGAAGGTCGAGAGCCGCTTGTATGGGGGCGCGTCGGGCTCCGTCACCACCATCGCGATCAGAAACGAGGAGTAGTGCGCGTTGGAGGAGAACCATTTCTCGCCGTTGATCACCCAGTTGTCGCCGTGCAATTCGGCATGCGTGGTGAAGACCTTGGGGTCGGCGCCGCCCTGCGGCTCGGTCATCGAGAAGCACGAAACGATCTCGTTTGCGAGCAGCGGTTCGAGGTAACGCTTCTTTTGCTCCGGCGTGCCGTACTTGGCGAGAATCTCTCCGTTGCCTGAATCCGGCGCCTGGCAGCCGAAAACGGTGGGCGCGAAGCGCGAGCGGCCCAGGATTTCGTTCATCAGCGCGAGCTTAACCTGGCCGTATCCCTGGCCGCCGAGTTCGGGCTCGAGATGGCACGCCCATAGCTTGTGCTTGCGAACCTCGGCTTGCAGCGGACGTACCAGCTTGTTGCGATTAGGATCGCGGACGTCGTACGGCGACTCCAGCACGTAGTCGAGCGGCTCGACTTCCTCGCGCACGAATTTATCGATCCAGTCGAGTTCCTTTTGGAACTCCGGTTCGGTTTCAAAATCCCAGCTCATGATTGCTCCTCCATCGAAATGGTCGGCGGCGGCTCCCTTCACCGCTCGCACTGCCGATTGCGAGACTGCCTCAGGCCGTCGTCTTTCTCAAGGGTTGACGAGCGATGGCTCCGCGCATGGAGTTTTGTTAATCCTCGATGCGGCCGATTGCGGCCGCTGAAGTAGAGGAACGAAGGATGCTACATACGCCGATTTGCGATTATTTCGGTATCGAGTACCCGATTCTGCTGGCCGGGATGGGCGGCGTCGCGATGCATCGGCTGGTCGCCGCGGTCTCCAACGCGGGCGGCCTTGGCGTTATCGGCGCGGCCGGATGCTCACCCGAGGAGTTGCGCGAGGAAATCCGCCGGACGCGCGAACTTACCGACAAGCCGTTCGCGGTCGACCTGCTGGCGCCGATTCCCGACATGATGCGGCCGCACATGCCGGTCCTGATCGAGGAGAAGATAAAAATTTTCGTCGCCGGCCTGGCCGTCCCCGCCGAGTTCATCCGCACGATGCACGAGCACGGCATGAAAGTGGTCGTGATGTGCGGCAAGGTGCATCACGGCGAGAAGGCCGCAGAGGCCGGCGCCGACGTGGTCGTCGCGCAGGGCTCGGAGGCCGGAGGACATACCGGCGAGATCGGGATGATGTCGCTGGTGCCGCAGATGATCCGCGCGGTCCGCTTGCCGGTGCTCGCGGCCGGAGGAATCGCGCATGGCAGCCAAGTCGCCGCGGCGCTGACGCTCGGAGCGCGGGCCGTGGTTATCGGCACGCGCTTCATCGCGACTCCCGAGGCGCAGGCGGCCCAGGTCTATCGCGACGCGATCGTCAAGGCGCGCGACGATTCGACGCTGCGCACGCGCTGCTACACGGGCAAGCCGTGCCGCGTGATCCGCACCGGCTACGCGCTCGAGTGGGAACGCGAGCCGGCGAAGATCAAACCATTCCCGGAACAGGTGCGAGTCTCGTATCGCAACGGCGTGATGGGATTCTCCGGACGCGAGGGCCAGACCGCCGACCCCGACCGCACCTTCATGCCGACCGGCCAGGGCGCCGGCCTCGTCGACAGCATCAAGCCTGCCGCGGAAGTGTTCGCGAACATTTTGCGCGAGACCGAGGAGAGCCTGCGCGGCGCGCAATCGCTGTTGGCCGGGACCTCGCAACCGCCGTAGGCGCCGCGCTATTACTTCTTCTCTGTGCGCGCGGGTTTGACCGCCTTTAACTCGATGGTCTCGTCCTCTTTAAGGCAGAAGCATCCTGGGCTGAAACAACTCGCGAATTCTTTCGCAACTCGGGAGATCGCAGATGGCAACGAAGGAAGTCAAGATGTATTCAGACTTCAAGAGCCCTTTCGCCTACCTCGCTTTCGAGCCGGGACTCGCACTCGAAAAGCGCTATCAAGTGAAGGTAAGCTGGAAGCCCTTTCAACTACGCATAAAAGACAAGGGCCAGAGAAGCATCTATTCGGAGTACAAGACCAGGTATTCGTATCTGGACGCGCGCAGATGGGCCAAGCCGCGAGGCCTGGTAATCCGAAGCCAGCTCAAGGTTTATGACACGCGTATCGCACTGATCGGCGGGCTGTTCGCGCAGAAGCATGGTCAGCTAGTGCCGTTTAATCTCAAGGTTTACGAGCTTTTCTGGAAACGCGAGTTGGTACCCGATGATGCCGATCAGGTCGCCACGTTGGTTGCCAATTTTGGTCTTTCGGCTGACGAATATCGCGGATATCTCGCGAGCGAGGGTGCAGTCGAGTACGACCGGCTGCAGGAAGAAGCCGCGGCGGATCATATCTTCGGCGTGCCTATCTTCGTATTCGAAAACGAGCCGTTCTGGGGATACGACCGTATTCCGATGCTCGAGGAGCGGCTGGTCGAAGCGGGACTAGTTCGCGAACCGGGCGCGTGACATTTCTAGTTCGGCTGTGCCGCCGCGTCAATGATTCCATTCACTAGTGGTCGCGCCTTGCCGATCACGTCGGTAAAGTTCGGCCATACTTTGGTCGTCATCAATTCGAGGCTGCGCATTAGCTTGTTTTGTGGAATCGACTCGTTCTGCATGAACAGCCAGAAGTATTCGACCGGGGCATAGTTTAAGACCGTCTCAATCTGCTTGCAGACCGTCGATGGTGACCCGACGATCAGCATCCCGCGATCGATCAGACTCTGCGCAGTCGTCGGAATGCGCGCCGGATCCTCGCCGTTCTGTGCAATGACCGCATTGAAGCCCCAGCGCGAAAACCAGTACAGCCATTCAAACACATACTCGGACGCGAGTTCCTGCGCCTCCGTATCTGTGTCGGCAACGAGCACGTAACGAACCAGGCCGACTCCTTCGCCGAGCCGGGTGGTGCGGCCGGCCCGCGCCCATCCCTGCTGCGCCATGCGCAAGTACTGCTTCACCAGTTCAGGATCGGTTGCGGCGATGATCGGCACCGAGCCGCGCGCAGCGGCTTCTTCACCCTGGCGCGTCGAAATCGCGAACGGCTCAAAGAAGGTCGGCACGCGATTGTTGTAGCATCGCGGCGCGATACCCACCTCCACCAGCCGATTGTCGGCGTCCAATCCTTTACCTACTTCACGGGTGACCGGCGCACCGGTCCACTTGATTCGCGGGGCGGGAATTTGCCAAAACTCGCCATTGAAACTGAAGGTATCTGACGTGAATGCCTTACGGATAATAGTGATGCTTTCCGCGAATAGTTGTGCACGGGCCTGCATGTGCGCGTTCAGGTCAGTCACATTGTCGGCGAGCGCGGGCGAAACATGTTGTCCGAAGGTATTGAGCCACCGCTCCTGAATCCCCCGCACGAAGCCCGCATACGCGCGCCCCTGCGACATCTGGTCGAGCACTGCGATGTCCGATGCGACTCGCAAAGGATCGTGTGCCGGCAGTACGAATCCCAGTTCGCCGACGTTGATCCGTTTGGTGTGGGTTGCGATATACAGATCCAGCATCGCTGGATTGTTGGAGACCGTGATGCCTTCAATGCTGAGGTGGTGCTCGGAAAAGCCAAAGCCGTAGTAGCCGGTCTCATCCGCGTATTGGGCTTGTTCGACGAGATTCTTGAGCATGCGCTGGTAAAGGTCCGTCCGTTGTCCGGCCATGCCCTGGAGAATTTCTTTGGACGACCCCATCAACGGTGGGTAGTGCAGCCCAATCTCCATAGGTGTGCTCCTCATCGTTTGCGCATCAACTAGAGTCGGCTTCCTCAAATAGACTCGCTTCTTTAATCGATGGGCGAACCGCGTGGCCGCCGTTGCGTCAACGCCGGAAATTGTCAGCTTCTGGACTTGCGCTTCGGCGGTGCGGCCTTCTTGCGCACTACCGCCTTAGCCTTGGCGGGTCTCGGCGCGGCGGATACTTTGCGGGCGGGCTTGGCGCGTGAGCTGGCCTTGGCGGGAGCGGCCGCCTTGGCGGCGGTAGTGGGGTCGAAGCGGATAGCGGTGAAGTAGCGCGACGCGAATTTCCAGTGATCGCCCACCTTCACGTATTCGTCGAGATAGTGGCCCGATCCGATCCATTCCATGTTGCGATTTTCGCTGCGCAGATCGAGGTAGCATCGTCCGGTCGCACGGCCATAGTAGCCCAATTCGACCACGTGGTTGTGAATGTAGGGACGCGGCTTCAGATCGCGCAGTCCTTCGGTGTACGTCTTGATCAGGGCCTCGCGTCCTTTGTGGACGGTTTCGCTATCCCGCGTTTTGACGGTGAACGATCCGTCAGCGGCGAATAAGTCGACAAGTCCAGCAACGTCGTTGCGCCACACGCAATCGCAGTAGCGCACCGGCAGATCGCGAATCTCTTCGCGGTCAATGAGTTCGGCCAGCGTTTCTTCGACGGTTTTCATCGCAAGGAGCCCTCCCCGGGAGCGCCAGGCAGCCATTTTCAGCGCGGGTCTTATCGCGCACGTCTTGCAGCGCGCATCATAGCGGCTCCCAACCGGTTTGCAAGGAACGTGCGCCGGCCGTCAGTCGCGCGGCACCTCGAACCACAACACGCCGAGCGGCGGCAGCGTAATCGAAATGGAATACGGCAGGCCGTTGTATGGAGTAGGCTCGGCCGAGACGCCGCCGCCGTTGCCGACGTTGCTGCCGCCCCAGATTTCGGCGTCGGTGTTGAGAATCTCGCGGTAATAGCCGGAGCGCGGCACGCCGATGCGGTACTCGCGGCGGACTACCGGCGAGAAATGGCTGACGCAAACCAGCCGCTGGCCGCTTGTAGGGGCAATCCGCATGAAAGCGATCATATTGTCGTCGGCGTTGTCGGCGGCGATCCATTGAAAGCCCGCGTGATCGTGGTCGGCCTCCCACAACGCCGGCTGCGCGCGATAGAAGCGGTTGAGTTCGCCCACGAGCGCCTGGAGACCGCGATGCTCGCTGCCCTGGAGCACGTCCCAGTCGAGGCTCTCGTCGTAGTTCCATTCCTTCCACTGGCCGAACTCGCTGCCCATGAAGAGCAGCTTCTTGCCCGGCCGCGCCCACATGTAGCCGTAGAGCGCGCGCAGGTTGGCAAACTGTTGCCAGCGGTCGCCCGGCATCTTGGAGAGCATCGAGCGCTTGCCGTGCACGACCTCGTCGTGCGAGAGCGGGAGGACGAAATTCTCGTTCCACGCGTAGATCATGCCGAAGGTGAGGTCGCGATGCTCCCAGCGGCGATGCACCGGATCTTTGGAAAAATAATTCAGCGTGTCGTGCATCCAGCCCATGTCCCACTTGAAGCTGAAGCCCAACCCGCCGGCGTAGGTCGGACGGCTTACGGCCGGCCACGAGGTTGACTCCTCGGCCAGCGTCATCACGCCGGGGTTGCGCGCGTAAGCCTGCTCGTTGAGCATCCGCAGGAAAGCGACCGCCTCCAGGTTCTCACGTCCGCCCTCGGCGTTGGGAATCCATTCGCCCTCGCGCCGCGCGTAGTCGAGATAGAGCATCGAGGCGACCGCGTCGACGCGCAGGCCGTCGGCGTGGAACTCGCGCAGCCAGCATTCCGCGCTGCCGAGCAGGAAGTTGCGCACCTCGGTGCGGCCGAAGTTGAAAATGTAAGTCCCCCATTCGGGCTGGAATCCCATCCGCGGATCGAGATGCTCGTACAGAGCGGTGCCGTCGAAACGCGCGAGCGCGAAAGCGTCGGTGGGAAAATGGCCCGGAACCCAGTCGAGGATTACGCCGATACCGCGGCGATGGAGATAGTCGACGAAGAAACGGAAATCGTCGGGCGTGCCGAAACGCGAAGTGGGCGTGAAGTAGCCGCTCACCTGGTATCCCCATGAGCCGCTGAACGGATGCTCCATCACGGGCATCAACTCTACGTGCGTGAAGCCGAGTTCAGTCACGTAGTCGGCGAGCGCGGGCGCGAGCTCGCGATAAGTGAGCCAGCGGTTGCGCTCCTCGGAGACGCGCCGCCACGAGCCGAGGTGAACTTCGTAGATCGAAACCGGCGAGCGCAGCGTGTCGCGCGCCGCCCGCGCCCCCATCCAATGCTCGTCCTCGAAGCGATAGCGCGAGCGATAAATGATCGACGCGGTTGCCGGCGGCATCTCCAACTCGGCCGCCCACGGATCGGTCTTGAGGTACGGCGGGCCTTCGCGCGGACGAATTTCATACTTGTAGCGCGCGCCAGTCTCGAGCCCCGGGACAAACAGTTCCCAGATTCCCGACCCGCCCATCGAACGCATCATGTGGATGCGGCCGTCCCACGCATTGAAGTCGCCGACCACGCTGAGGCCCCGCGCGTTGGGCGCCCAGACCGCGAACGCCACGCCGGTGACGCCGCCCAGCTCGCGCGGATGCGCGCCGAGCACCTCGTAGGGCCGCTCGTGTTTGAGCTCGCCGAGCAGGTAAAGGTCGAGGTCGCCGATCGTGGGCAGGAAGCAGTAAGGATCGTGAGTCGTCGTCGAGGTGCCGCCAGGAAAAAACATCTCGAGCCGGTAAGCGAACAGCTCGCGGCGTCCCTTCAGCCGAATCTCGAAGACTCCCGCCGGATGCACGCGCGTCATCGCGCGCCCGCTCTTCTCGTCGTCGATGAGCAACGTGACGCGCTCGGCGTCGGGCCGAAACACTCGCACCACGACACCGTCGGGCTCCACGTGCGCGCCGAGAATGGAATGCGGATCGAGATGTTCGAGCGCGACCAGGCGCTCGAGGCCGTCCGCCGCATCCTGGCGGTCTGCCGCCGCGATATCAGGCTCCATGATGAAATGCGCTTCCTGTTTAGGTTTCGCTTCCTAGACCGCTCCGCTGAGAACCTGGCTGACGCCCTGTAGCGGAATCGCCACCCAGTCGGGACGGTTGTTCAACTCGTACGCCAGCTCGTAGATCGCCTTGTCGAGCAAAAAGGCGTCGAGCAGGATCTTCAGTTCCTCGCGATCGCGAGGGATGAAATCCGCCTCGCCCGCGGCATTCAAGTATCCCTTTAAGTATGCCCACGAGGCCCATACCTGCCACAGCCGCGCCCACGGCCCAAGCGCGTCCAGCACGCTCGGACTCAGCGTGCCCGTGCGCAGATGATCGAGCATCGAACCGAGCGCCGCGTAATGGAACGAGCGCAGCATCCCCGACACGTCGCGCAGCGCCGAGCGCTTGCGCCGCCGCTCGCTCAACGGACGTGCCGGCTCACCCTCGAAATCAATTATGGCGAAGTCCTTGCCGGCGTGCAGCACCTGGCCGAGATGTAAATCGCCGTGCGTGCGTATACGCGTGACGGTGAATCTGCGCCGCAAATATTCCTGGAAGCGCGCAGTGACGAGGTCCTGGTTCGAGAGCAGCGCACTCGCCTTCGCGCGGTCGGCCTCCGCCAGGAAGGACAGGCGAGCACGCAGCACGCGAAAAACCTGGCCCGCCAGATTGCGCATCGACTGGTACTCCGAGCGCTGATAGAGCGCCGAATAAAGTTCGGGGGAGAAGTCGGGATCGTCGGTGGCCGCGGCCAGCGCTATATGCAGTTCGGCGGTGCGGCGGCCGAGGAGCCCCGCGGTTTCCAGAAATGCTCCAATCGCCTCGGTGACCATCGGTCCCGGCTGATCTTCCGCAACCAGGTTCACCAGTGGCTTGACCGGCAGCTCGACCGTGCGGTCTTTGTGAGTGAGCGCGCGTTCGAAATACTGACTGAGCTCACCCTGCGCATGCGTCCAGGCATCGCCCTGGTTCGGGATGAACCCGTGGAGCACGCCGATGGTGCGCGGCTCGTCCCGTCCGGTCAGGTACTCGAGCCATCCGGCGAGCGGCGGCGTATGCGCGAAATGCGCATGCGCGTCGAGCATGCGGCCGATCTCGAGGTCGGGGTTGACGCCCGGGTCGAGCATGCGAAAAAGCTTCAGGATTAAGCGGTCGCCGTAAACCACCGAGGAGTTGCTCTGCTCGGCCTTAAGTGCGCGGGGCTCGCAGGGGCTTTCGCGATCACCGCGAAGCGCACGCCACGCAGGCACGGCCGTCGCGATAAGCTCGCCCCGCTGGCCGCGCACGCGGCGGCGACGGTCGACCATATCGAGCAGAGCGCCGGCGAAGCGCGGATCGGCCGAAGCCTCGAACAGCCGCCCCTCGACCACGCTGTTGCGCGCTCCGGAGAGCCGCAGGTGGGCGATGGTGAGTTCCGGATGTTCCTCCTCCGGAGCCGCGCCGTTCGCTCCCAGAGCCAGCGGTATGACGTAGGTCTCGGGCTCAGCGTTGCTGTACTCGACGTTGGCCAGCACCAGATGCGATCCGCCGGGGCCCTCGCTCAGCGCCATCGTGTCGGCCACCTTGACCGTCTTTATGGTGCGCGCTTTGCTGCGAAACCATCGGCATCGCGGCAGAAAATCGGGCATCGCTTTGGCCAGCATCTCCCAGCCCTCGCCGCGCATGAAGCCGTCCCATCCGGCGGCGCTCTCGATGCGCGGGACCTCGTTGCTCGCGACCTCGACCACCGCCGGCGCATTGCGCGGCGGCTGGATCGAGAACCAGTCGAACAGATGAGGTCCGAGCGTGAGCAGGTAGGGCTTTTCAGTGATGGCGGGAAATTCGGTGCGCCCGAACAACTCCACCGGCACCATTCCTTTGAAGCGCGCGAGGTCGAGTTCGACATACTGCACGAAACGCGAAAGATTCGCGACCACCAGGATGCGCTCGTCCTGGTACATGCGCAGGAAAGCCAGCACGTGCGGATTTTCGGGGCTGAGAAACTCGACCGTGCCGCGTCCGAAGGCCTTGAACTTCTTGCGTAGCGCAATTACCCGGCGCATCCACCAGAGCATCGAGTGCAGGTTATGTTCCTGGTTCTCCACGTTGACGGTCTGGTAGTGGTACTCGTGATCGATGATCACCGGCAGAATCAGCCGCTGCGGATCGGTCGCCGAGAAACCCGCGTTGCGGTCGCCGCTCCACTGCATCGGGGTGCGCACGCCATCGCGGTCGCCGAGATAGATGTTGTCGCCCATCCCGATTTCGTCGCCGTAATAGACGACCGGCGTGCCGGGCAGCGACAGCAGCAGCCCGTTCATCAGTTCCATCGCGCGGCGATTGTTGCCGAGCAGCGGCGCCAGCCGGCGCCGGATGCCCAGGTTGACTCGCATCCGCGACTCGCGCGCGTACGCGCGGTACATGAAATCGCGCTCCTCCTCGGTCACCATCTCGAGCGTCAGCTCGTCGTGATTGCGCAGGAAGATCGCCCACTGGCAGGACTCCTCGATCGGCGGCGTCTGCGCCCAGATGTCGGTCAGCGGAAAGCGATCTTCCATCCGCACCGCCATGAACATCCGCGGCATGATCGGAAAATGGAACGCCATGTGACATTCCTTGCCGCCTTCGAGGTAGGTGACCGCGTCCTCGGGCCACTGGTTGGCTTCCGCGAGCAGCATCCGGTTGGGAAAATTCGCGTCGACATGGCGGCGCAGTTCGCGCAGGAAGGCGTGGGTCTCGGGCAGGTTCTCGCAAGTCGTGCCCTCACGCTCGAACAGGTACGGCACCGCGTCCAGGCGCAGCCCGTCGACGCCCATCCCGAACCAGAAGTGCACCGCGCGAAAGGCCGCGCGCTTCAGCGCCGGATTGTCGTAGTTGAGATCCGGCTGATGCGAGTAAAAGCGATGCCAGTAATACGCCTTGGCCACCGGGTCCCAGGTCCAGTTGGAAAGCTCGAAGTCCTTGAAGATGACGCGCGCTTCTTTGTAACGCTCGGGCGTATCGCTCCAGACGTAAAAATCGCGGTAAGGACTCCCCGGCGGCGAGCGGCGCGCCCGTTGAAACCACGGATGCTGGTCCGAGGTATGATTGAGCACCAGCTCGGTCACCACGCGCAAACCGCGCTCGTGCGCGGCGCGCAGGAAGGCTCTGAAATCGTGCAGCGTGCCACAATCAGGATGCACGCCGGTGTAGTCAGAGATGTCGTACCCGTCATCGCGCATCGGCGACGGATAGAATGGCAATAGCCAGATCGTAGTGATACCAAGGTCGCGCAGATAATCGAGCTTCTGCGTCAGGCCGGGGAAATCCCCTATCCCGTCACCGTTGCTGTCATAGAACGAGCGCACGCGCAGCTCGTAAAAGATTGCGTCCTTGTACCACAGCGGATCGTTGGGCAGCCCATTGTTGTTGCCGTTCTTCATGTGTGTTTCGTAACCAGCAGAATGTGGGCCGGTTCGATCGCCGGATCGAGCCGCACGTAGTTGCGCTCCCCCCAGGTCCACGACGAACCCGTCACCAGGTCCGTCACGCCGTAGCTCTCGCCCGGCGCGACTCCCACGACTTGCGGCGGCACGACGGCGGTGCAGTAATGCGGCCCGGCGGGATCGAGGTTCACTGCCACGAGAATAGTATTGCTCCCGTCCGGCGTGGCCTTGGCGTAGCACAGGATCTGTTCGCTGTCGGTATCCAGGAAGCGCAGGTTGGTGAACAGGCGGAGACAGGGATTCTCGTGGCGGATCGCATTGATGCGCGCGATGAACTCGTTGATATTGCCGGGGGCGTGCCAGTCGCGCGTGCGAATTTCGTATTTTTCGGAGTTCAGATATTCCTCGGTGCCGGGCACTGCCTGGTTTTCACACAGTTCGTATCCGCTATATATGCCGTAGGACGGAGACAGGGTCGCCGCCAGCACGAGGCGCATCTTGAAGGCCGGCCGCCCGTAACTCTGCAGGATCGGACTCAAAATGTCGGGGGTGTTGGTGAAGAGATTGGGCCGAAAGAAATCGCTCACCGGCGGCTGGCTCAACTCGGTCAGGTACTCAACGAATTCCGCCTTGGTATTCCGCCAGGTGAAATAGGTATACGACTGAGTAAAACCCGCCTTGGCGAGCGCCATCATCATCTTGGGCCGCGTGAACGCCTCGGCCAGGAAGATCGTATCTGGATAGCGTCCCCGCACGTCCGCGAGCAGCCAGCGCCAGAATGGTACCGGCTTAGTGTGGGGGTTGTCGACCCGGAAAATCCGCACCCCGTGGCCGATCCAGAACAGCACCACTTCCTTGAGCGCCTCCATCAACGCGCCGGCCGCCGGCGCCTCGAAATCGAGCGGATATATATCCTGATACTCCTTGGGCGGATTCTCGGCGTATTTGATCGAGCCGTCGGGCCGATGACGAAACCATTCGGGATGCTCGCGCGCCCACGGATGGTCGGGCGAGCATTGGATTGCGAAGTCGAGCGCGATTTCCAGTCCCAGACGCCGAGCGGCCGACACGAAATGATCGAAATCCTCGAGACTGCCGAGCGCCGGCTCGACCGCGGTATGGCCGCCAGCCTCGCTGCCAATCGCCCAGGGGCTGCCGGGACCGTCGGGGCGCGGGGTCAGCGAGTTGTTAGGGCCCTTGCGATGCGTGTGGCCAATCGGATGTATCGGCGGAAGATAAACGATGTCGAAACCGAGGTCATGGATTGCGGGCAGCCGGCGCTCGGCCTCTCGCAGCGTCGCGGCGCGTCCCGGGACGTCGCTTTGCGAGCGCGGGAACATCTCGTACCAGGCGCCGAAACGCGCCAGTAGCCGGTCCGCCACCACCTCCAGCAGCGGCTGATACTCGGTGGCGCTAAAGCGGTCGCCGAGCCGCGCCATCAGTGCGAGCAACTGCGGATCGGAAACAATCGCGACCGCATCGCGCGGCTCACCAAGCGCACGCACGCGCTCGAGCGCCGCGTCAATCGCCGTGCGGTCCGCGTCTCTGGCACGACGCGCAGCCGACTCGATGAAGGCAATCCCCTCAAGCAGGTCGGAGGCGACGTCGCGTCCCGCTTCGGCCTTTTTTCTGAAGCCGCGCTCCCACGAAGCGAAGAGATCGGTCCACGCCTCGATCGTGAAGAAGTAGCGGTCGTTACGCTCGAGCGGGAATTCACCGCGCCAGCGATCGTTGTCCACGAGCACCATCGGCGATTCAGAGAATTGCGTCTCGCGGCTGGACCGCCATTTGATCATCGCATGCAGCACGTGATCGCCGTCGCGGAAAATATCGGCCTCGACCACGCATGGCTCGCCCATCACGCGTTTGACCGGATAGCGGCCGCAATCGACCATCGGCGTAATCGCCTCGATAACGTGATATCGCGACCCGGGCGGCGGCCCTGCGGCCGGCTCGGCCCTTACTTCGGGCGACATGCCGCCGGAGGTGCGCGGCACGGCGCTGGAACTGGTGGAACGCTTCGCCATAGCGGGCTCCCTAGAAGAACATCCTGACGATGCAGCCTGCCAAACAACTATCTTCGCATCCGGAGAGAGGCGAATCGAGCGGGGGGCAGCAAGTGCAGGCCGATCATCTGCGCCGCGCCGCGCTTTTGGGCGATGCGCCGGCGCTTTTTCGCCACGCGCTTTTAGGCTATCCACTTAATTGGTGATCGCGATGGCCGATGCCGTTGAGACAATAAAGCTTTATTACGATTTCAAGAGCCCGTTCACGTACCTGGCGATGGAGCCGGCGTACAAGCTCGAAGAAACCCATTGCGTGCGCCTGCGTTTCATCCCGCTCGAACTCGCGATTCGCGAGGCGTATGGCGGCGACCTCGAGCAGCGGGCGCAGCGCGATTGGGACAAGGTGCGCTACCTCTATATGGACATGCGCCGTTTCGCAAACGAGCGCGGATTGATCATCCGCGGCCCGCAAAAGATTTTCGACTCGCGGCTCGCGCTGATGAGCGGGTTGTATGCGGATCGCAACGGCCGCTTCCGACCATACGCCGACCGGGTGTTCGAGCGCTTCTTCAAGCGCGAACTCAATATCGAGAACTTCGACGCGCTCGCCGCCGTGATGGCCGAAGTCGGCCTCGATGCCGCGGGCTTCCGGCGCTACGCGAATGACGACGGTCCGGGCGACCTACAAGCCGCGGCCGCCGAAGCCGAGAGCGACGGCGTGTTCGGCGTGCCTATGTTCAACGTCTCGGGCGAGCTGTTCTGGGGCAACGACCGCGTCGAGTGGATGATAAAGAAACTCGACCATATGAAACTCCGGCGCACGCGCGCCGCGTAAACAGACCTATCGAGGCGGGGGTTACGATGCGACCGATACCGGTGGGAACCAAGGGCAGCCACAGCATCACGGTTGGAAAAAAGGACCTCGCAGGCACGATGGAGCCGTCGCTGCCGCCGGTGATGGCCACCTGCGTGATGAGCCTGATGATGGAAATGGCGGCGATTGACGCGATGCGGCCCTACCTGGAGCCGGGCGAGATGTCGGTCGGGATCGTGGTCAACGTGCAGCATCTCGCCGCCACGCCCGAGGGGCACAAGGTCACCGCCTACGCCGAAGTGACCAAGGTCGACGGGCGGCGCGTCGAATTCAACGTGCGCGCGGCGGACGAAGTGGACGAAATCGGGACCGGCACACATAGCCGCGCGGTGGCCGATCGGGCGAAGTTCGACGAGCGGCTGAAGAAAAAGATCAAACAGGCATGAGGGCTGGCAAAACGTGAGCGGGATTAAACCAACGACCGTCTTTGACAGAAATGAGGTCTATGTCGGCCGCGACTTCGGCGGCGCCGAATACGAAATCACGCCGGACCTGGTCGAACGCTACATCGCGGGCACCGGCGACGACAATCCATGGTATCGCGGACCCTCGCCGCTCGGCGGCCCGGTCGCGCCCGCGCTCATCGTTCATTCGGCGGTCTTCCATACGCTTGACTGGTACTTGCCCAACCTCTACGGCAACCTGCATGCGCGCCAGGAATTCGACTTCCTCGCGCCGGTGATGGTGGGCGAGCGGCTGCACTCGCGATCGGTCATCGTCGACCGTTACATGAAGCGCGACCGCGAGTACGTGGTCAACGAGACGCTGATCTTCGACTCCGGCGGACGTGTCGTAACCCGCGGCCGCACCCATCAGAGTTTCCTGCTCCCCGAGCATGCGGCCGGTTCGTTCGCGGTCGACAAGTCGCGCGAGCGCGACGCGGCTCGCACCTTCAAGGTCGGAGAGCGCGGCGGCGAGCCGATCGAGTCGCCGATGATTCACGTGAGCGAAGCGATGTGCATGGCGTTCTCGGGACCGGCGATTAACTACCATACCGACCGCGAGGCGGCGCGCAAGCTCGGCTTCCCGGAGATCGTGGTGCAGGGGATGCTGTCGGTGTGTCTGGCGGGCGCAATGATGACACGGCGGTTCGGTGTTGGCTTCCTGTGCGGCGGGCGCTTCGACCTGCGCCTCGTGAACGTGCTGTGGGCCAACGAAACCAGCGCCGCACGGGGCCGGATCCTGGAGCGTCGGCGCGAGGGCGCGCGCAGTCGCGCCGAAGTTGAGGTATGGTGCGAGAAGTCCGACGGCACCAAGACGGCCGTCGGCACCGGCAGCGCGCTCGAACTCTGAGCGCGCGCGCCGCGGTTCCAGGCGACTTGTTTTTTTCGGTCATCCTGAGCAAAGGCTACCGGAGTCGGCGCTCGCAGACTCGCTGCGCTCAGGATGACGATGACGAATACATCATGGCGCATGGGCCTCGACAGCGCGTTCCGCAGAAGAGGGCGCGTCGAGTTCGGGGAGCACCTTGGTCATGAATGTGTCGAGCTCCTCGAGCACTACTTCCTTGGGGCACTGCGCGTAGTGCCAGATGAGCGTGATGTATTCGGCGGGGATAGTGGCGTAGATATGACGCCATTGCTGCTTTAGCTGCTCGACGGTGCCGCCAAGGAAAATGCCGCTCTCTTTCATGCTCTGCAGGGTGGCGTCGGCATCCGCGAAGTGCGGCAGTTTGGGAAAGAACGCGGTGTAAAAGTTTGCATACATTTCGTAGTCGTAACGCATCAGTTTGTCGCGGAATTCTTGTTCGTTTCTGCCCACATGAATCCAGCGCACGAGGTTTTGGCGTTCACCCAGCGCATACGGCAATCCGGCAGCACGTCCCTCATCGACGTACAGGCGTGCGAACTGCTGCACGTTTTCGAGACTGGTGAAGTAGGTGGGCCGAAATCCATGTCGTGCGAGGAACGGAATCGAGCTCGCGCTGCCGCTCATCGCGACGAAGACCGGGGGATATGGGCGTGTGTAAGGACTCGGAACCACGCTCACTCGCCTGATGCTGCCGTCGGGTCCGACTTCACCAGGCGCGCCCGCAGTCTCGGCGCTCTTCCACGCCGGATAACCGCGCACTCCGGTCTCATAAGGATAGGGAATTTCGTAGTGAGGTTGCTTGGCCGCGACAGACTCCTGCATCCAGCACTGCATCAGCATCAGCGTGCGCTCTTCGAAGATTTCGCGGTTGCGTGCGTCATCCGCGCTGCCGTCCGAAAGCGTCGCGACCGCGTCGATGGACTGGCCCAGGATGTTGGTCCAGCGCGCCTGGTAGCCGCGCGTCAGGCCCACGAAGAAACGGCCCTTGGTCATGTGGTCGAGGATGGCCGTTTCCTCGGCGACTCGGATCGGATCCCGCGTCGCCATCACGTAGCCCAACGCGCCCAGGTACGCGCGCTTCACCTGGCCGGCCCACCAGGCATTGAGCACGCCCGGATTGGGCCCGAGTTCGTAGCCCTCGGAGTGGAGATGGTGTTCGATCGTGCTGATGCCCCAAACTCCCATCTCGTCGATCGCCTTGACGAGATCGAGCGATTCGTGGAGGACGCGATGATAGAGCTCGCTATTGCGTCCTAGCGGACGCTTGCGTTCGCGATCCGCGCGATCCTCGGCGGGCAACACTGGATATAGCTGAACGATCACCTTCGGAGTCGCCATCTCGTTCCTCCTCCGCGTCGCACTTACTATTGGTTACCGCACGGATGAGACCATAGCGGTCAGTGTCGATCTTCTTGCCGAGGCATCCGTATACCTCGCTAATCGGATCCGCGCCACCGCTTTTCACCGCGATGAGACGCCCATGCTCTTCGCTAAACTCCAGAACCGTACCGGGCTTCACGCCGAGTCTTTCCCTTAGCCGCTTCGGGATTGTCACCTGCCGCGCTCGGCGACACGAGCCTTCATACTTTTCATGTATGAAAGTACGGAGAATTTTTAAGGATTTCTCAAACCGGATTCGCGAACCCTCACAACTATTAACGGTGGCGAGACGGCGCTCCCCGTTCACTTTCCGATGAAGCGGCCGGGGCGGCGTTCGGCGACGGCCTTGATACCCTCGCGATGGTCCTCGGTGCGCATCAGCCAATCCTGCTCGACGAACTCGATATCCGTTTGCGCCTGCACGGCTTCAGCCAGGCCCCGGCGGACCGTCGCGCGGGTTGAGTTCACGGCGAGCGGAGCGTTCTCGGCAATCTCGGCCGCGAGCCTGGTCGCCGCTTCGTGCAGGCGGTCGGGTTCGACCAATACGTCGGCGAGTCCCCACGCAAAGGCTTCTTCTCCCGTGATGCGCCGGCCCGTAAGAAACATCAGGTTCGCTCTCTGGACTCCGATCAACCGCGGCAGGGTGTAGGTGAGGCCGAAGCCCGGATGGAATCCGATTTTGACGAAGTTCGCGGCGAAGCGCGCCTCGGGCGAAGCGATCCGGAAGTCCGGCACCAGCGCGAGTCCGAGACCGCCGCCGACTGCCGGTCCCTGGATTGCTGCCACCATTGGCTTCTTACAACTGAAGAGCCGCACCGCCTCCGAATAGAGCGGGTTGCGCTTCTCAGTGCCGGCTTCGACTCCGGTCGCGGCGCGATTCGCGAAGTTGGCGCCGGCGCAGAACGACCTACCCTCCGCGCATAGCACCGACGCGCGGCAGGCGGCATCTTCGTCCAGCGCGTTGAAGGCGGTGGCGAGGTCGCGGATGAGCTGAACGTCAAAAAAATTGTGCGGCGGCCGGTGGATCTCGACGGTCGCCACGGAGTCCTTCACCCCGACCGACACGTCGCCATACCTCGATTCCGTCATCTTGCTTCTCCCATTTTTCGAAAGCGCCCTGCTCTGCCCCGGGCGGTCTTCAGGATGGCGAACTTGCGGGTTTTGCTCAAGGCAATTCCGCTTGCCAAAAACCTATCGCCGCGCTCAATATTCGACACGTCCGGTGGGAGGAGCCTATGGATTTC
>Ga0137390_10001098_pt1 | contig 19790 bp, 23 predicted proteins | sample 15con2h24AmetaG_FD_104937 | JGI IMG/M metagenome (GOLD analysis project Ga0137390, IMG submission 104937) | Vadose zone soil microbial communities from Angelo Coast Range Reserve, California, USA - 15con2h2.4A metaG | ecosystem: Environmental > Terrestrial > Soil > Vadose zone > Saprolite... | reverse complement strand
GTCCTTACGCTGACATCCTTTTATCTGCGACGATTTTTGAATCGATCGCACACGCACAGGAAAGGTTCAAATTGCTTGGCGAAAAGGAAATCCGCGCGAGGGTCGTCGGCAAGGACATTACCGATAGCTCTCATTGGGTGAGTAATCTCCGGCCCGACGGCGCCCTGCTCAGCAGCGAAATGGGTCGGAAATGGACCGGGATCTGGAAAATCCAGAACAACAAACTCTGTATGACGAAACCGCATCTGGGGTCGGCCGATTGCAACGAAGTTTGGATGTCCGGCGCTAACATAAGGATGCGCGCGAATAAGGATCAGGAGACTTTCGACGCGGTCGTCGAGAAGCACAGAGTGAACTGATGACAGACTTCAGTTTGACAAGAGCAAGAGCCGGCAATCAAGCCAATCAAGGAGGACCGAACAATGCGTAAGACGCTTTGGACTATGATTTCAATCTTCGCGGCTTCGCTTGCCCCTGGCGCGAACGCGCAGACAATGGACTGGCGGGTTTTCGAGGAACCGTTCGTCACTTCCGCTCATGCTGCGGACATCGACTGGCAAAAGGTCGACGACGCGTTCGGCAGGAAGCCCGCCGTGTCGGGTGACGTGCACCGCTATGGCTTTCCTCGCACCGATCTCACCGTGACGCTCGATGGGGTCACGATCAAGCGGGCTTTGGCACTTGGCGGCTGGATTGCGTTCAAGCCGATGCATGGCGAAGCCATGGCAATGGGCGATCTCGTGCTGCTCGAGAGCGAAATCAATCCAGTTATGCTCAAGCTGATCGAAGGCGGGCTTGAGATCACGGCCGTGCACAATCACCTGTTGGGGGCGAGCCCCGCGACATTCTACTTGCATGTGGGCGGCCACGGCGACCCAGCCAAGATGGCGGCCGTTATTCGTGATGCTCTCGGCACAAGCAAGACTCCGTTGGCGGGGCCAGCCGCCGCCGGCCCCGCACCGGCCGTCGACCTCGACACTGCGCAGCTTGATCAGCTCATTGGCGCCAAAGGCCAAGCGAACGGCGGCGTTTATCAGTTTGGAGTGCCACGCCGCGACGCGGTCATGGAAGGCGGCATGCAAATTGCGCCTGTGGGTCCGATGGGCGTAGCCACGGCGATCAACTTCCAGCCGACCGGCGGCGGCAAGGCTGCAATTACTGGCGATTTCGTGCTTACGGGCGATGAAGTGAATCCGGTAATCACGGCGTTGCGGGCGAATGGGATCGATGTCACCGCGGTCCACAGCCACATGCTGGACGAGCAGCCGCGGCTGTTCTTCCTTCATTTCTGGGCCAATGACGACGCATTGAAACTTGCCAGGGGGCTCCGCGCCGCGCTCGACAAGACGGCGAGCACGAAGAGTTAAGGTTGGAAACGAGAACGTATCGACCCATTCGGAGAGGAAGTCTGATCATGAGAATCGTTGCGATAACGCTGCTGGTGCTCGCTGGTCCTTATGGGACCAATGATGCGGCACAGGCTCAACAATCAAGCTGCAAAGTGTGCAGCGATCAGCAACGCGCCTGCATGAAAAATTATGCGGGGCCGACGTGCAAGTCGGAATATCAAATGTGCATGAAATCATGCGGGAAAAAATCGTGAAGTGCCGACCTCCGCGGGATTAGAAGTCGCCGTGAAGAACTTATTGAAGATAATCGCTGTGGTCGCCGTGGCTTCAAGCTCGATGGAGATCAGCGCGGTTGCCGCTGAAAATGCGCAAAAACTTTCCGGCGCTCAAATACGCGCAAAAGTCGCCGGGATGCAGCTCACTGACGAGGTGCATTGGCGCTACGTGTATGACCGCGACGGCAGGTTGAGAAGCTATTCAATGGGAACGAAGAAGATTGGCAAATGGGCGATCGAGAAGGACGAGCTCTGCCTTTATCTCGGGGAATCGGACGATGGTTGTTACGAAGTTTCGCTCTCGGGCGGACGCATCGAGATGAAGCCTTCCGGATTGGGATTATCCGTTGAAGGTGTTCTCCAGACGCCGGACGATCGCAATTGAGCGGAAATGTAAATGACAACGCTAGGTACAGAAGATCACGCAACAGGCACGGCGAAGTTTTCGAATCCGGTCATCCGCTGGATCGATTTTCGGTTGCCGATCTTCACGTTTCTGCGCCATGAACTGCACGAATACCCGACACCAAGGAACTTGAACTATCTTTGGAATTTTGGATCGCTCGCCGGCATCGTGCTGGAGATCATGATCGTGACCGGCATCGTGCTCGCAATGCACTACACGCCGACGGTCGGTGGCGCCTTCAACTCCGTCGAGCACATCATGCGCGACGTGAACTACGGGTGGCTTATCCGATTTGTCCACACCTCCGGAGCGTCGATGTTCTTCGCCGTGGTCTACATCCACATTTTTCGGGGACTTTATTTCGGGTCATACAAGGCGCCGCGCGAACTGCTCTGGGGTCTCGGCGTCCTCATCCTGCTGTTGATGATGGCGACCGCATTCTTCGGCTACACGTTGCCCTGGGGCCAAATGAGCTTCTGGGGTGCCACCGTGATCACAAACCTGTTCTCGGCCATCCCCGTCGTTGGCGAAAGCATTGTCACCTGGCTGTGGGGCGGATTCTCGGTCGGCGATCCCACCCTCAATCGGTTTTACGCGCTGCATTATCTGCTGCCATTCGTGATTGTCGCCGTGGTGGGCCTGCACCTCGTTGCACTGCATCGGTTCGGCTCCAACAACCCGATCGGCATCGATACCAAGGAACCGCAGGATACGCTCCCCTTCCATCCATACTACACGATCAAGGATCTATTCGGGCTGGCGGTCTTCCTGGTCGTCTATGGCTGGTTCGTCTTCTACGAGCCGAATGCTCTGCTCAACCCCGACAATTCGATACCGGCCAATCCCGGTGTGACGCCCGCGCACATTGTGCCTGAGTGGTATCTTCTGCCTTACTACGCCATATTGCGAGCTATCCCGAACAAGCTTCTTGGCGTGGTAGCCATGCTCGGGTCGATCTTGGTGCTGTTCGTGGTGCCGTGGCTCGATACGAGCCCGGTCCGTTCCGCCCGCTTCCGGCCGGTCTTTCGGGTCTTCTTCTGGATCTTCCTGGTTGATTGCGTGCTGCTCACTTACGCGGGCGGACAGCCCCCCGAAGGAGCCTGGTTGGTCTTGAGCCGGTTCGGTACCGCGTATTACTTCCTGCATTTTTTGGTGGTGCTGCCCCTCGTCGGGAAGTTCGAACAGCCGCGGCCGCTACCGACCAGCATCAGCCAACCGGTTCTGCGACGATCCGATGGCAAGGTCGAGATTCGAGAGATCACAACGGGCGGGGCATGACATGACGACAACGACAATTCCGTGTGGCCGGATCAGTGAGTTGGTGCGGTATTTCCTGCGCCTCGGATTTCTCGGCTTCGGAGGACCTGTTGCGCTTGTTGGACAGATGGAGCGCGAGCTTGTCGATGAGCGCAAATGGCTCACGAAGGAGCAAATGCGCGAGGCGATCGCGATCTGCCAGTCGCTTCCCGGACCTCTCGCGATCCAGGTTGGCATCTACGTTTCCTATCTCCGCGGCGGGTTTTGGGGAGCCTGGGCGGGTGGCTGGGCTTTCATACTTCCGAACTTCGTCATCGTCGCCGCACTGGGCGCTCTCTATGTCTATCTCGGCGACCTGCAGCCGGTAACCGCCATCTTTTATGGGGTAAGTCCCGCCGTCATCGCGCTGATCCTTCATTCCTGCTACCGGCTGGCCAAGCTTGGCATGGAAGACTGGTTGCAATGGGTGATCGCGGCGGTCTGCCTTGCCGTTACCGTTATCCTTCAAGCGGAGGTGGCACTGCTGTTCATTGGTGCAGGCATCGTCGGCATTCTGTATTATGGCAGCCCATTCAAGCGAACGCCACCAGCGCTCTCGGTAACTGTGGCGCCCGTTCTCGCGCAGCTTGCGCCCACTGCCTCGGGTTCGATCCTGGGCAAACTTTTGCTGTTCTTCCTCAAGGCCGGCTCTCTCACTTTCGGTAGCGGTCTCGTCATCGTACCCTTCCTCGAACAGGGACTGGTTCAACAGTTCGGCTGGCTCGATCAACGCCAGTTCCTGATCGCGGTTGCCATCGGCATGATCAGCCCGGGGCCAGTTGTCATTACAGCGACCTTTGTCGGTTATCTCGTTGCTGGATTTTGGGGCTCAGTCGTCTCGACGATCGGCATTTTTCTTCCGTCGTTTCTTCTGGTGCTCATTGCCGCTCCATTGCTGGCACGTCATCGTGGCAATCTCAACGTGCAGGGATTTGTTAAGGGCGCCTATGCGGCAGCGATCGGAACGATCCTGGGGGCATGCATCCTGCTGGGGCGCATCGCCATCGGTGATTGGCTGACCGCCCTGATCGGGCTGGTCTCGCTCGCCGTCCTGTTCCGCTGGAAAGTCAGCAACCCACTCCTGATCGCCGCGACCGCGGTCGTTGGTCTGATCGCGTTCCCGCTGCTGCAACCCACTTGGGTCATGACGAAATTCTAAATCAAGAAGGCGAAATGGGGCGACATTAACCCACCGATGGAGGTCAACATGACCCGAAGAAAGATGTTGCTAATGACTGCAGGCGCAACGGTTCTTGGTATCGCTGCCTTGGTTGGCTTCGCCAGCCACGACGCTATCTTTGCAGCCGAAGACCAAGAGGCGCTGATCAAGCAGCTTAACACCGCCAAGATCAACTTGCAGCAAGGTCTTGCGGCGGGCCAGCAGGAAGGGCAACCGATCTCGGCGAAATTCGAGCTCGATAAGGGCAAGCTACAGCTCTCGGTTTATACGTCGAAGGATGGCAAGTTCTCCGAGGTGCTGGTCGACTATATGGACGGCAAAGTGACCAAGGCCGAGCCAATCACCGAGGGAGACGACCTCGCTGCGGCCAAATCACAGAGCGCGGCGATGGCCAAGGCAAAGAGCTCCCTGAAGGAAGCCGTCGACAAGGCCGCAGCCCAGTCGGCCAAAGCCCGGGTGGTAAGTGCGGTGCCCAGTCTGAAAGATGGGCGTCCCGTCGTTTCGATAGCTCTCCTCGACGGTGAACAGATGAAAACTGTTCAGCAGCCTTTGGATTAGGGGTGCCCTGCACTGAGCAACGCATCGGCAGAGTGACATTCTGCGTCCCTGAGGCGTGTGGCAATGTTAAATCCACTCCGGACAATCGTTGCGGTGTTAGCCGGCGTTGTGGTGCTGGCTGACACCGCAGGCCAAGCGTCTGCTCAGTCAGCGAATCGGACGCCGTCCGTGGACATCGAACTCGTTATCGCCGTCGATGTTTCCTATTCCAAATGCGCGGCCGGGTGGAACCGCGGAGCCACCAAACAGTTTCCTTGGCAACGGGGAAACGCAGGCTCCCCATCAGACGGTTGATCGTCCAAGCCCTGCGCAGCAACTCGTAATTCGAGGAGTTGCGCATGGATGGTTTTGGCCGTTTTGGTCTTTTGAGATATGGAGCGCCGCCGCGGAGTGCTCCGGCCGGTCAGTCCGCAATCGCCACCCACCTCGAAAGTCACATTTCTCCTCGGCTTTCTTTCTTAGCCAGCGGCTCCCCATCCACATTTGTGCCCCTGCAGATGGCGTTTCCTCGCGCTGCTTGGATTTTACCGAAGGCTTGCGTGAGAGAAAACTCGCGTTCGCACCGAGAATGCCAGCGTAATTCAAAACAGGATCAATAGTTATGGCGCGGAAGACAGTCGTCATTTACTTCCCGCGATTGGGTGTACCATTGTACACCCACGAAAAAATTACGTTATCCGCAGTCGCTAAAGCGATTGCCCGGATCAATGATGATGAATTCGCGGGGTGCTACGATAAGGCTCGCCACCACGATCACAACGATATCTTTTTCGTTCCCAGCGACGCGTTAATCCTGAACGAGGCATCAGAACTCGGTATTCACAGCCCGGCCGGGCTGTTCGGTGCCATCGTTCCGTATCCTTTCGTGAAAACAAAGGCGATCACGCATCGCCTGGTCAATGGCCGCGCGGATCGGCCGAGGGCTGGTCATCTGGTTTTGCACAAAGGGTTCGCCGTGCCGTGTTGCCGGGCTTTACCGCATTCAGCGCCCATGATGCCCGGCTGGCAGCAGCGGCAGGCCTGCAGGCGCATGGTGCGATCCGTGTGAAGGATCCGCTTGGTAACGGCGGGCATGGCCAAACTGTTATGACGAGCCCTAATGCGCTGAATGAGATGCTAGAAAACTGTCCGGAAGAGAAACTCGCTACTCACGGACTGGTGCTCGAAATGACTTTTCCCCGAGCCGTGACTTTGAGTGTTGGCCAGATCACGGTCGGCGATCTGGTGATCGCTTACCACGGCACGCAAAGAACCGTGACGAATAATCATGGACGATCGGTCTACGGTGGCTCACGCTTGGTCTGTGTGCGTGGTGGCTGGGAGGCACTCGAAGACCTGCCTATAAGCCCGGAGACCCGCCTCGCCATCGCGCAGGCACGATCATATGACCAGGCAGCCGCCGAGTATCCGGGCTTCCTGGCCACACGGCGAAACTATGATGTCGGTCAGGGCATAGACGAGGCACGCAGCCTTCCCTTCATTTTGCGAACGGCAAACGCTGCGCGCGTGTTGGAAACCTGGGCGTCATGCCGACGTCAAAAAACAGAGTTGCGGCAGATAGCTGACCCAACCAAGACATTGATCGGCAAGCGACGATTTGAAAGCTCATCACGAGTTCGCAGTTCGTGTTGCTCATCACAAGAATAAGAAGATGACCGTCTAGATGCCTGCCGAGTGGACTGTCCTCCGCTTTGCCCAACTCAGTAATCTAACTTTCTACTGGCTGGTCAATGTTGAAAAGATCGGCTTAGCCGCTGGGCCGCTTCCTTCTCCGGCGAAAAAGCGAATGTGAGGCCGGCGCGTATCTCGGTCTCGTGCTGATGGCTGTTATCGATCTCGTTCGTGATCCATGCGTGCCGCAGTCCAACATCGAAGGAAAGTTTGTCGCTTGCCTTCCAAATCAGCCCAACAAGACCGGAAAATGTTGTCCGCGTGTTGAATTCGCTTTCGTAGCGCACTTCCGCCACCGGCCGGATCGTCCAATCAAATGGCCCCTCGATAATCGTGCCAACCGACACGTCGCCGTGCTGCTCTCGTGTAAGCTCCGCACCAACATTGAAGTGCATCGTTCCCCATGACCACCGCTGCGATACGATGCCAAGCCAGCTCGCGCCGAACCCCTGCTCATCGTTGACACCCGGAAGAAGAACCCCGAACTCGGTTGCCACGCTCGGTCCTGATTTGCCCTGAAGAACGCCTTCTTGCAGCACGCCCTTGAGGAACACGGTGTTACCAAGCAGCCTGCTCCGGGTATCTTCGGCAGGAGCCAGCGGATGCTCTCCTCGGCCTTCCACCACAAGCTCCCAGTTCTTGGCAAAGCCGTAGTTGAACACGTATGCGGGCGCGATCAGCGTACGCTCCGATCCGTTGCGGCGGTAGCCTGCAGGACCGAATTCGATCTCAAGTTCTCCGAGATCGGCTACCGCAGCATCTGTCGAATCGAACGGCCGATACGCAAAGGCATGCTGACATCCACTCAACACAAAAACAAATCCCAGGAAGAAAAAGAAGAACCTATTCTTGGAATTCAGCATACCCCTAGGCTCCACCTTGGGAAGTACTAGCATTCCAAGCCCCGCAGGAGAACGTATTTCTTCATGCTTTAATACTGCCTTAAACTTCGTATGATCGCCCTTCAAATGATGAAAGGAGCAACGTCAGGCTATCTCGAATGAACAATGATAGTATTGTCTCTCGACTGGGCGAAACGAGTTTCCTTGGCGGCAGCGCCGCAGATTACATGCGTGATCATGGACGAACCGTATTCACCGAAGACCCGTGCCCGAGCAGGGTGCCTTTCAAATAGCAGTGCTGCCCTGATGCGAGCGAGACGTCCTACGGCTATTCCTATCGCTCACGCCATCGCGCAAGAGGCCGGTTTGCGCAGCGGACCAAGATTGAAGTCGGGCAACGTCAACTTTGACACGATCGGAAACGGATTGGTCGGCAACGGGTCGGTACCCAGTCGTGAAAGCGCAATCCTGGAGCTTCTCACGGGGCGCTTGGATCGCGTCGTCCCGAACACCCTGCTTGAAGGTAAGTTGATTAACCTCAACGAGCTGGAGTCCAATGCCATTTCAGTCCGCGCACCTCGCCTCCGGCGCAACTTGGTGGATGGAGGAGCTGCGGTGGAGATCAACACAATCGATGGCGCGAGTACCCTTCTCGCTGAAGCCCAAGCATGATCCGGAGCCGATTCCGATCGCTGCAGTTTCGCCTCGCCGTCCGCCTGGTGGCACTCTACATCGCTGCGACTGCAATTGCCGCCGGTATCTTGGTCTACCAGGCATACGACACCGCAGGCACACTCGACAGCCGAGAACTCAGCCTTCGCGCAGCAGATCTAGCACAATATATCTCGGTAGATTCGAAAGGTACGGCGCAGCTCAATTTGCCATCGAACTTGGCGGCTGCCTACGAGGCCGGATCCGGTGCCGATATCTTCGCAATACGCGGATCCGACGGACAGATTATTGCCGCGTCACCGTCCAGCTTCGGTGAGTTGGTCGCTGGATGGCCGGTCGCCACGGACGAACCCAGTTATTTCCACCTCAACGATTTCGGCTCTGGATCCCAAGACTATTATGGTTTGAGCATCAGGCTCAATAGTATCGCTGGACCGCTTTCAATCTCGGTGGCGCGCTCGGCTGGGGCTGACGCACTGATGCATTCGCTCCTTCGAGAATTTGTCGTCGACATCGCCTGGGTCATGCCGCTCCTCGTCGTGATCACGCTCGGCGTCGGAATCTTTGCGGTCCGTAACGGGCTTAAGCCGGTTCGGGCAGTCTCGGAGATGGCTACGGCGATCGGGCCTAGCACGACCTCCATCCGGTTGCCCGACGAGAACCTTCCAAGTGAGATCACACCTTTGGTCGTCGCTATGAACCACGCACTCGACCGTCTTGAGCAGGGCTTCGCGGTCCAGCGCCAATTCACGGCGAATGCCGCCCATGAGCTGCGCACGCCGCTTGCCATCATGACCGCCGCGCTCGACGTGATGAATGGCAACGGAGATATCTCCAAACTCAAATCCGATGTGGCGCGCATGAACCGGCTTGTAGAGCAACTCCTGCGCGTCGCCCGATTGGATGCGATAGTGTTAGACGTTTCCGGCACCGTGAGCTTAAACGATGTCGCCTCAAGCACTGTCACGACGATGGCCCCTTGGGCGTTTGCCCAAAAGCGGGCCATCGCCTACGACGGCCCCGATCAGCCTGTTCAAGTGAAGGGAAACGTACATGCGATCGAAGATGCACTCAGGAATCTCGTCGAGAACGCGATCCTCCATTCGCCTCCGCAGACGGAAGTGGTCGTGAGTGTGCGCCAAGACGGAAGCGTAAGCGTAGCGGATCAGGGACACGGCATTCCCCCCGAAGAACGCGAGCGGATCTTCGATCGATTCTGGCGCGGCAGAGGGGGCGCGTCGCTAGGCGCGGGCCTCGGCCTCGCCATCGTGAAGGAGATCATGAGGCTGCATCGGGGAAATATCCGGGTCGACAATAATCCCAACGGGGGCGCCATATTCACGCTCTGCTTTTCCCTCGCAGATTAGCCGGCATGCCGTTCTTCCCATAACGACCGGCCGTTGACACGGGGAGACAGCCACCGCGCGGCGACGATGGCTCTTCCGCAGTGTCATGCGCCTGCGAACTCCAAAGACGCTTAATTCTGCCTTAAACGACCGATGTTTTGTTACCACTCGAAGCAATTTGACGCGCCGTATAGGAGCAGATCATACACCGCTGTCACTTCGGGTTACCCGCCCGACGCTGATGTTCGACTTAGCGAGCAAGCTGTTGGGAGCAGCACCCGGAGGGACCGATGAAGATTCTACTTATCGCGGCCGCGACAATCGCAATAGCGACGACAGCGTTCGCCGAGACCGAGACATTCGACAAGACTTCAACAGGTTCAATACCAGCGGCCTTGACGTGCGGCGTGACAGGTCGCGGCTCACCGAAATGGACGATCGAAGCCGACTCAACAGCACCAAGCCAGCCAAACGTTCTCAAGCAATCCGGCAGCGGCACGTTTCCCTGGTGTGTGTGGAAAGGCGGCTCGATCACCGACGGCTATGCAGAGGTCAAGTTCAAGCCGCTTGAAGGGCGCGAAGATCAGGCCGGCGGGCTCGTATGGCGTTGGAAGGACGGCAACAACTACTACGTCGCGCGAGCGAACGCGTTGGAGAACAACGTTTCGCTCTATTATACCGAGAAAGGAAGTCGAATCACCATCAGCTACGTTGATGCGCCCGTTGCGCGGAACCAATGGCACACGTTGCGCGTAGAATTTTCTGGACAGGACATCAAGGTTCTTCTGGACGGCAAGCAATATATCGCACAGCAGGATAATCACATTTCAGGACCCGGCGCTGTTGGGGTGTGGACTAAATCGGATAGCGTTACCGCCTTTGATGATTTCTCATTTGACGGTAAGTAAGAGCAAGGCTCAGAAATCCGGCCGCCGATGCCTTGAAATACCTGCGGGCGTTCGCGCCTACCGAGCCCCCCTTGGGAATCCTAGACAAAGACGTCAATCAGGGAGCTTTACGCATGAAGAAAGCCTTCTGGATTATCCCCGTGGTTTTCGTTGCGCTGGCCATTGCCTTGTGGCGTTACTATTCCCCCGGCGGCGCGCCGACAGTGGTGGTCTATGTCAGCCATGATCAGGTCTTTTCAGAGCCCATCCTCAAGGATTTCGAGAAAGAGACGGGGATCCAGGTGCGGGCGGTTTACGACACGGAGGAAACCAAAAGCGCCGGAGCGATGAACCGGCTCATCGCCGAAAAGCGCAATCCGCAAGCCGACGTCTATTGGGCCAACGAACCGATCCGCGCCGAGGTCTTGCGGCAGCAGGGAATTGCTGCACCCTATATTTCGCCGAACGGCGCAGGGATTCCGGAGACGTTTCGCGACCCGAATGGGTACTGGACCGGTTTTGCGGCAAGAGCGCGCGTTCTCATTGCGCATCGGGGTACGTCGCCGAAGCCGACCTCAATGTTGTCTTACACAGACCCACAATGGCGCGGCAAGACGGTGATTGCGAATCCGCTCTTCGGCACCACAACAACGCAGATCGCCGCACTCTTTGTTCTCTCGGGCGACGAGCGCGGGCGCGCCTTTATGCAGGGATTACGAGATAATGCCGTCAAGATGTCCCCTAGCAACGGTGACAGCGCTGACCTGGTGGCGCGCGGCGAATTCGCCTTCAGTCTCGTCGATAGCGACGACGTCGTAAATCGGATGAAGCAGCATCAGCCGGTGGAGATGATTTATCCCGATCAAGGTGCCAACGAAATCGGCTGCTTCGTGGTGCCCAATGCAGTTGTGCTGATCGCCGGCTCGCCGCATCCCTCAGCAGGCAAGAAGCTCATCGACTACTTGCTCACGAAAGAGACCGAGAGAAAACTGGCGTTTTCCGACGCGGCTCAAATTCCATTGCACCCTGATGTTGCGATGCCACCTTATTTACAGCCGATCGCATCGATTAAGGTGATGAAAGTGAATTACATGGAAATCGCCTCGAAACTGCAAACGATCTTGCCATTTCTGAAGAATTGGGCCGGGTTCTGAAACCTTGGAAAAACGTCTGACGCTGGTCACTGCCGCGGCGCTGCTCGCTGTTATCGGCTTGTTGCCGGTCCTCGCGATGGTGGCCAGCAGCTTCTATATTTCTGGCAGTTTCAGCCTAAAGGCATATCAAACGCTCTTAGCCTCCAGCCAGCAATACGCGCTATTGTTGGGGCGCAGTGTGCTGTTGTCCTTTCTGACCTCCGCTCTTGCGACCCTCGTGGGCGTGCCTTTGGGCGTGGTGATTGGCAAGACCGATTTGCCCTGGCGAGGCGCCTTCGCCGTATTATTCACCGTGCCACTCCTGATTCCTCCTTATCTGATAGCAGTGGCCTGGGGCGCGATTGTCGGCAAGGGCGGATGGATCAGTCAGGCATGGCCCTCCGCAACGTCAAATCTCCTATCGACAGCGTTTTTTGGACTGCCTGGTTGCACGGGCGTGCTGTTCACCGCGTTCATGCCGATCGTCATGCTGCTCACCATCACGTACGTCGGCGCCGTAAATCCGCGGTGGGAGGAAGCGGGTCGATTGGTGAGTCGCTGGCCTAACGTCCTGCGGCGGATCACGCTGCCGTTGATTGCCCCGGCAATTCTGTTCGCGGCGATCTTGGTTTTCCTTCTGGCATTCGGGGAAGTCGGGGTACCGACCTATCTGCGCTACCCCGTCTACCCAGTTGAGATCCTCACCCAATTCGCCGCCTTCTATGACTTCGGCGCGGCGACGGCGGCCGCAATCCCGATGCTCGTCATCACACTGGCAATTTTGACCCTAGAATATCGCTTGCTGCACAACTCGATCTTGGAACTGAAGGCGGTTGTGCCGGGTGCGGCACGCTCGCAAATAGCCCTTGGATCTTGGCGCTTCCTTCTTTTCGGTATCGTCCTGAGTTGGGCTCTACTCACAGTCTTGCTGCCACTGGCAGTGCTCCTTATACAATCGGCTTCACCTAGCGCTTATGGCGAAGCACTCTCGCGAGCGAGCGATAGCATTGTACGCAGCCTCGCCTTTGCGGTGATCGGAGCAACCGCACTGACTCTTCTCGGCTTCTGTTGCGGGTACCTGGTTCACAGTCGAGCGCCGCCTCTGTGGCGAAGTGTCGATGCACTGGCACTCTTTCTCTTTACATTGCCTGGGACGGTCATTGGTATCGGTCTTATCAGTTTGTGGAATACACCGATGACCAACGCGGTCTATGGCAGCCCGGCTATCCTGATCCTGGGCTATCTGGCTCAGTATACAGTGCTCCCCATGCGGATTACATCTGCGACTTTGGAACGTATTCCGCGTTCCCTCGAGCACGCCGCGCGGCTTTGCGGCGCTAGTTGGTTCATGAGCCTGTGGTACATCGTGGCGCCTTTGGCAAAACACGGTCTGATCGCCGCATGGCTCATCAGCTATGTGTTTTGCCTGCGCGATCTTGGAATCAGCATAGTCGTCTATCCACCAGGTTCTGATACTCTGCCTGTCCGTATCCTGACGCTAATGGCCAATGGCGCCCCCAGCTTGATTGCGGCGCTATGCGTTATTTTGATTGTGGTCACACTTCTTCCACTCGGCGTAGTGAGCCTCTGGCTGCGACACGGCGCGCGACAATCATGAGCATGATCGAGTTTCGAGCGCTATCGAAGGTCTACCCGGGTCGGCTGGTCATCGATGCACTATCGCTAAAAATAGAAGCAGGAGAACGGGTTGTACTATTCGGCCCCTCGGGCTGCGGCAAGTCGACGGTGCTGCATTTGATTGCCGGCCTGGTCGCACCGGAATCTGGCGATATCCTGATCAACGATGAACTCGTCGCGGCTGGCGGAAGAAATCTGTGCGAACCAGAGCAACGCGGGATCGGCATGGTGTTTCAGGATCTTGCGCTCTGGCCGCATATGACCGTCAGCGAGAATATTGAATTCGGCCTGAGGGCAAGGAAAGTTCCCGATAAAGAGCGCAAAAAGCGCGTGAGAGACGTGGTCGATCTCGTGGGACTTGGCGACTATTTGAATGTCAAGCCCGGCGAACTATCAGGCGGGCAGCAACAGCGTGTGGCCCTTGCTCGGGCTCTCGCGTTAGCACCTCGCATAGTTCTCATGGACGAACCTCTTTCCAGTCTCGATGAAGCGCTGAACATACAGATCCGAAAAGAGATTCGACGTTTGCAGGGCGAACTGGGATTTACGTTGGTCTATGTGACGCATAATCGCGATGAAGCGAAAGACCTCGGTACCCGGACTATGCATCTCCGGAACGGTCGCATCGACTCAGCCTTCAATATGGGTCACAGCAGCTAGATTTTATTCCAGCATCTTATTCGCGGTGACCCGGAGGATAGGTTCCGCCCCGCAAACGTGCGTCCCGCCGACACTGAGTGCACCACGAACCCAAAGTGCCACGTTCGGTTCCTCGTCCCAAATTGGATTGGCTATCAATTATCCGCCAGCAGACGCCTTGAGTTCACTTGTTTCTTCAATGGATTCCCCTCGCCGCTAACGATGGCGTTGACATAGATCAACGAAGGATTGGTCCGACCGCTTAGTCTTCCTAAAATCAAATAGGGAGCGAACTCCATGAACCAGCTCACTAAATGGTTCCTCCGTTCTTCGGTTGGGCTTGCGTTCATTGCGTTGCTGAGCAGCTCAAGCTTCGCAGTCGCCGGCCAGCTCACCGGAACTTGGAAAATGCAGTCGCTAACGCGTGAAGAATTTTCTGACGGCAAGGTGACGGAAACGCCGCCCGCGCCCGCGAAAGGCGAGATCGTATTCACCTCGGAAGGGCGTTATCTCGTGGCAATTTTTGCGCAGCAGTGCGCGCCTTCCGGAGATGAGAATCAAGCCAGATCAGGTCAAATCATGATTGCCCATGCAGGACAGTATAGAGTCTCGGGCGAAAAGTTGTTCCAACATGTTGATCGCGCGTCGAGCGGCGCGTTGATCGGCGCAACCCAGATGCAGTTCATCGGCTGGACCGGGCACAAGCTCGTTCTGGAAAGTATGCCAACGCAGAATGTTGCCGACGGAAAGAGCGAGATTCTGACTCTTACCTTGGAACGATAAGAATAACTCCGCGTGCGGTCAGTTTCCAAGGTGATCGCGATGCGCCTGCGCATCATGAATCGGACAACAGATAACCGACGCCTCGGACTGTGTGAATCTCCGCGGCTGCCATGTTGTCCAATAACTTTCGCCTAAGGTGATGAACGTGAACTGGTATCGCGTTCGACTCCAGTTCGTCGTCAATCCCGTACAGTTTTTCCTCAAGGACCGCCTTCGGCACAACGCGACCCAGGCGTCGCATCAAATGCTCGAGAACCGCAGCTTCACGCCGTGTTAGGAGGATCGGAGCATCTGCGACCCGCACGTCTCGGCCGATCGTGTCGAATGTGACGTTGCCTGCCCTCAGCACCGTACCAAGCGCACCGCCAGGCCGGCGCAACAAGGCTTTCGTTCGGGCGATGAGTTCCGTCGTCGCGAATGGTTTGACGAGATAATCGTCTGCACCTGCATCGAGACCTAAAACGCGATCTTCAACCGCATCGCGCGCGGTCAGGATAAGAATAGGTGTCCGATTTCCCTCGGACCGAAGCTCGCCGAGCAACCCCATACCGTCGCCGTCGGGCAATCCAAGATCGAGGATCGCTGCATCGTATGCCGTGACTGCCAAGGCAGCTCGCGCATCGGCACACTGGTCGACCGCGTCGACCGCAAACCCGGCCCGCGTCAGAGCCTCTTTGAGAATCTCGGCGATCCGGCCTTCATCCTCGACGATCAACAGGCGCACATCATACCTGGCTGAGTTTCGTTGCGGGCGGCATCGACGGGCGGCCGCGAGTCTGACCTCGCCAGTATACAGGAGGTACTAAGCGGCCGTCGAGGTCCTGATTTCGCCTGCGACTGGCTTGACGATGGAATGCCGAGGGTTGCCGAAGCGGAGGCGATTCATTGAAACCTTCGCGCACGAAGGCAGTCCTGATCCATCACCGCATCGTGAATAAGGTCCAACGTTCCGAAACTCCTCCCCGTAAAACTGCCTTAAACAGCTCTGGCTAGGAACTCCGCTTCGGGCGTTTCTACGTCTTCTGAACAATAGGGCGCTCCCGGATTCACGCAAATGTTCAACCCGTGGAGGGGCGATATGCGATATCAGGAGAAACACCATGAATAAACTGCTTGCATGGACGCTTGGTGGGGCGCTGTTAGTCGGCGTGACCGGCGTCGCGATTGTGATGGCGGAGCCGACCAAAGGACCGGCTTTTATCGCGGGTGACCAACCGGTGACCGAAGATCAGGTCCGTCAGAAGTTGCAGTCCGACGGATGGCAGAATGTCAACATCGTGCGCGATGGCCGGTATTTTGAAGCTATCGCATCCAAGGACGGGAAAAATAGCAAGATCGTGGTGGACGCACAAACCGGCCGGCTCCGCGCCGCTGACGACGATGATGATGACTAGTATTCCGATCGGCACGCGGCCTCCACGAATATCGAGGCGGCAGCGCCTCGTGGCAGGACGGCTTTGAGACAGAGTGGCTCGCGGCAGCCTCTCTGTTCTTCACACCTTGTCCGACCAGTGAGTCGACCTTGTGCACGACCGCCGCTCGCGGAGGGCTACCGCTCTCACGGCGCACAGGAGATTAGGCTGTTGGGACGGCCATTACGCCTGCATCTGCTATCACCCGTTGGTGACCTAGAAAGCTGCGCACTGCGTCCGCCGCGACAAGAGAGGAACGCATGAGGAGACACGCGCTATTGGCCGGGCTGGTCGCGCTGACGGTTGCGTCGCCGGGATTGGGCCGGGCCGAGGATCAACCGATTGAGATCCAGGTCGTGGACGCGATGAACAAGGCGTTCGGCACGCATCCCGGATTCCGTGCCAATCACGCCAAGGGGCTGGTGGTCGAGGGCAGTTTCAAAGCATCGTCCCAGGCGGCCGTGCTCAGCAAGGCGGCGCTGTTCGATGGCAGTACGATCGCGGTGACGGTGCGGTTCTCCGATACGACGGGGATGCCGAATGTGCCGGACGGGTCTAGGGCGGCCAATCCACACGGCATGGCAATCAAGTTCCATCTGCCGGACGGCAGCGATACCGATATGGTGCTCAACTCGCTCAAGTTCTTTCCAGTGTCCAATGCCGCGGATTTCCGCGACCTGCTGCTCGCGGTGGCCGCGAGCCCACCGGATGCGGCCAAACCGACGAAACTCGAGCAGTTCGTGGCCAGCCACCCCACGGTGCCAGCCGCCTTTGCCAGCGCGATGACGCCAAACAGCTTCGCCGATGAAGAGTACTACGGCATCGATGCATTCATTTTCGTCAACAAGGCGGGCGAGAGGCAGGCGGTGCGCTATCAGATGGTGCCCGAGCGCGCCGTTCATCTGGAGGCGGCCGAGGCAGCGAAACGGGCTCCGGACTTTCTGATGGACGAATTGCCGGCGCGGCTGAAACGCGGATCGGTGACACTCCACCTCAAAGCGCAACTTGCTGCGGCCGGAGATTCCACGAAGGATCCGACGCAACCGTGGCCTGAGGACCGCAAGGTGGTGGAGCTAGGCACGCTGACGATCGACAACGCTGTGGCGAACAGCGCGGAGGCGCAGAAGACGTTGTTGTTCCTGCCGGGCCAACTCACCGACGGAATCGAGCCCTCCGACGACCCACTGATCGACGTGCGCAACAGTGCCTACGCCGTGTCGTTCTCGCGGCGCAATCCTTGAGCCGATCTGAGGAACGGCGGAAGATCTGCATCGAATCTGGGCATGGTTGTTCGCCTGTGAGGCTGCTGATCTTCTCGGACAATACAATGCGGATGCGGTAGCGTCCTAATTTAAGTTTCCGCCGTTGATTGCGCGGAAAGGACACGCTAGGCGCAGAACCATCGAAACAGGCGGAACAGTCGGGAAGATCTAATCCGGTGAAAACTGCTTTCCACATCAGTTGCAATTTCCTCAGTGCGATAATCTTCGTGACGTTTTGCGCCGCCAGCGACGCGCAAGTTGTGACGCTCGCCAGTCCGGAAGCAGCGGCAGGTACTCTGCCGTGTCGTTCGGCCTTGACTGGCGAGGGTGGCCCGGTTGCATGGCAGGTACTGCTTGTTCACAACAGAGCAGGGCTCGCTGAGATGAGCCGTGTAGCTGTGGACAATCGCTTTCCGCTTTGCGTGGTCGATACGGTGAAGGCGAGCGACGTCGAGCTTGGCGTCTCATTCACGCCGATCGCTGGAAAGATCGATCAGGCGGCCGGGCTGGTGTTTCGCGTCAAGGATGCGGACAACTATTATGTTGCCCGCGCCAATGCGCTGGAAAACAACGTCAACCTTTACCACGTCGTAGGGGGTGTACGGCAGCAGATTGCCAGCGTCGACGTTCGCGTTCCAACCGGCAAGACACAGCAGCTCAACGTGCGAATTGAAGGAGACGCGATCAAAGTCTCGCTCGATCGCCGACCGGTCATCAACGTCAATGATCGAACGATCCAGGGAGCGGGGGCCGTTGGCCTCTGGACCAAGACTGATAGCCTCACGGCGTTTTACGAACTGACGGTCTCTGTACTGAAGGAATAGTAGAACATTGCTAACGTTCGTTTATGTCCGTGATCGGGCCCTGCAAGATCCTCGGACACGGCGCCGCGTTTCCCATAAGAAAACGGGATCCGATGGAAACAGATATCTACTTCGCGCCAATACTGTTGAAAAAGTCCGCTGTTGTGGAGTTGGCCTGCCGCTGATTCACTTCATTTTCAGTTAATCAGAGACACCGTCGATGTTGGGCGGTCGACTGACGATGCAGGAAAGTTTGTTTTATCAGTTTCGATTGGATGACCACGTCCCCCCGACTATATGCTGCGCGCCATCGACAAGTTCGTCGACCTTGACGGCTTAAGGCGGCATTTGATGCCGTTCTACAGCACGACTGGGCGCCCTTCGATTGATCCAGAACTGATGATCCGAATGGTGATTGTCGGCTACTGCTTCGGCATCCGTCAGAGCGAAGACCGTGCGAGGACGTCCATCTCATCTCAATCTGGCCTTCCACTGGTTCCGTCAACTCGGCCTGGACAGCAGCGTGCCGGATCACTCCACCTTCTCCAAGAACCGCCCTGGTCCATTTCGTGACAGCGATACGTTCCCGGCATGTCTTGGAGACGGTGGTGAGCCGGTGCATCGGTGAAGGGCTCGTCGGCGCTGAGGGATTTGCGGTCGATACCTGTGCCTACCGCAAATCAAGCCCGAGCATATTGGTGGTGCAGTCCACCCAGGATCGGACGGGACAGAATGGGTCCGCTACCTCGGCGGCACGTGATATCGGCGCGTCCTTGTTCAACGATAAGTGAGTGCGCGTGCCATTATAGTAGTCCATGTAGGACAGCAGCACATGGCGCAGTTGGCGTTCACCGAACACTACGATATGATCGAGGCATTCCCTGCGGATCGAGCCGATCAACCGTTCTGCGTATGCGTTGTCAAAAGCAGTCAACTGCACTCGTATCGCTTGATCGAACGCAAACCTTCCTGGTTACGCATGTCTTTCACCCCCTCTACGGACGTGAGCTCCGGCTCATAGACCAGTACCTCGCTTGGGGAGAAGACCGCGTCTGCCTTCGTGATGACGGGGGCGTGCTTCGATACCTGCCGACAGCATGGACGAGCATAGCGCCGCCGGATTCGTTCGTGCGGACGTCGGCCGGTCGTTCGCACTTCCGCGTCGAAGACCTGTTGCGGTTGGCGACGCTCATTGCCCAGCAAACGCCGGCGCAGCGACCAAGACCGCGGCAGCGACGACGTTGACCTGTGTAAGCTAAATTGTGTCTCTTATGTTAAGTAAAATATGTCCAGTTGTCGCTCAATGTGTCCGCCTCCAGACCAGATGGTCCATAGGAAGTTCGCGTGCGATCCATAACATGTGCGCTATATTTGGTTATGATAGCGCACAGCCGCTCACCGGATGTCGGCTATGGCTAACGATATGGCTTGACACAGATTAATAGATGGACACAATTATCGTTACAATGATTCGCCGCCTTCCCAAAGCCGACCCCAAGCAGCGCTCGCTCGAAGAGAGCGGCACCGCCAATCCGCATGCGCAGGACGTGCGAGACCCCGCTTTTATCGATAGCGATTTCTTCGATCCTCGCGACCTGATCCAGGTCAAGTACGAGATGCTTCGCCGCGTGCGGACCG
>Ga0137390_10001093_pt1 | contig 19820 bp, 15 predicted proteins | sample 15con2h24AmetaG_FD_104937 | JGI IMG/M metagenome (GOLD analysis project Ga0137390, IMG submission 104937) | Vadose zone soil microbial communities from Angelo Coast Range Reserve, California, USA - 15con2h2.4A metaG | ecosystem: Environmental > Terrestrial > Soil > Vadose zone > Saprolite... | reverse complement strand
CTTGGCGTTCGAGGCTTCACGCAGTGTACTGAGTTCGCGGGCGGTGTCGGCGGACCCCAAAGAAGTCGAGAAATATGCCCGCGAGTTTCTCACTGGCCTACGCGCCGCGGGTGTGCTCGGATGTGGCAAGCACTTTCCCGGACTCGGTGAGGGCACGCTCGACAGCCATCACGAACTGCCAGTCATCGAGAAACCGCTCAAGAAACTTTGGGCAGGGGACCTTCTTCCCTACCGCATGCTTCGTCAACAGATGCCGTTTGTGATGATTTCGCACGCGGCGTATCCGGAGGTCACGCGCGATCGCACTCCGGCGTCGTTGTCGACGATTTGGATCACGGATATTCTGCGCAAGCGCATCGGATACCGCAATCTGATCGTGTCCGATGATCTTGAGATGGGCGGAGTTCTAGCCGCGGCTTCAGTTGGGCAGGCCGCAGTCGAGCACATTCGCGCGGGTGGCGATCTTTGCCTGATCTGTCATCGCGAGGACCACATTGCCCAAGCTTCCGAAGAGCTGATCATGACAGCGCAGCGGGACCGCAAGTTTGCCAAACGGGTCGAAGAATCGGCGCGGCGCGTGCTGGGGTTCAAGAAAAAGTGGGCGAAGATGCTGCAGCGGGCGAAGACTCCCTCTCAGACAACGGTTGCAAACCTATCGCGGAAGCTGTGGGAATTCGGCGAGCAGGTGCGGATTGAAGCTATGAACCGCGCGGAGAATGCGCGGCGGCCGCGGACTTGACCAACAAAGAGACGAACAAAGACATGATCGTGGCTGGTGTGATGAGCGGAACGTCCGCCGATGGCATCAACGTTGCGTTGGTGAAGTTGGACGAACGTCCAAGTGCGGGCTCACGCCGGACATCATTTGCGCCTTCGGCTTTTCGCGGACAGGAGTGTCCGCGCCACATCGCGCTGCTTGGGCACGCGGAGTACTCTTATCCCCGGAATATTCGTACGGCTGTGCTGAGTGCGATGAATGCGTCGCGGGCCAGTGTCGCGGACTTGGCGCGGCTCAATTTTCTTTTGGGCGAGCTTTACGCCAACGCGGTGGTGGCGGCGCAAAGGCAGTTCAAGGCGAAGGTCGATCTGGTCGCTTGCCATGGGCAGACGCTCTATCACCAGGGAGAGGCAGCACATTTTCTTGCACGTAAACTGGCAGCTACCTGGCAGACGGGCGAAGCTGCGATCATTGCGGCGCGGGTCGGCGTACCTGTGGTTTCGGATTTCCGTCCCTCTGACATCGCCGCGGGAGGCAAGGGAGCGCCTCTGGTTCCCTTCCTCGACTATCTACTCTTCCAAGATGCGAGAGCTACGAGGATCGTTCAGAACATCGGTGGCATTGCCAATCTCACCTCAATTCCCGCACGCGCCGCCGCAAGTGCCGTGGCGGCGTTTGATACGGGACCGGGAAACATGGTGATCGATGCGGTCACCGAAAAGCTTTTCGGCCAGCCTTTCGATCATGGCGGAAAAATTGCTGCTTCCGGCAAGGTGCTCGAACTTGTCGTCGACAAATTCATGAAGCGTGAGTTCTTCCGCAGGAAACCACCGAAGACTGCGGGCCGGGAGGAGTTCGGCCGCGAGTTTGTACAGGAGTTTCTGCGAACCTGCGGGCGTGCCGCTAAACAAGATATCGTCGCCACAGCGACGGCATTGACCGCCAGGTCGATTGCCGATGCGATCCGGCGATTTGTATTTGACAACCCGAGCGCGCGGAAGCGGTCGAGTTGCGAGATGATTCTGTCCGGTGGCGGCGCGAAAAATCCCACGCTCGTGACCATGTTAGCCAACGAACTGGCGCCGCTCGATATCCGGGTGCGATTCTCTGATGAGTTTGGCCTTCCCTCGGAAGCGAAGGAAGCAGTTGCATTTGCCGTTCTGGGTTACCAGACGTGGCACCGGAGGCCATCGAACGTTCCGTCGGCCACTGGAGCAAAACGCGCGGCGGTGCTGGGCAAGATTTCTTTTCCTTAGGTCGGCGCTCAGTGTCGGCTTGGCTCGCCGTTCAGGAATTCGATCTGGGTGGTGATCTTCGCGGTCTTCTCCAGCATCGCAGAGACGGAACAATACTTTTCCTTCGAGAGTCGAACCGCATCCTCGACCGCTTTGCGAGACACTTTGCCCCCGACGCTGTAAGTAAGCTTGATTTCTGTGTAGACAGACGGCGGATCCGGAGCACGCTCGGCCTGGGCGCGGATCTCGAGGCTGGTGAAGGGCTCGCGTTTTTTGCGGAGAATGCCAACTACGTCGGAGGCCGTGCAGCCGCAAAGCGCAATCAGCAGCAATTCCATCGGGCTGTTTGCCGTCTTCTGTGCCGCGGCGTCAACTACAACCGCGCGGCCGGACGTTGCTTGGCCGACAAAGCGTTCAGCATCGGTCCAGATTATTTTCGATTCAATCATCGGTGTATCGCTCCGTCTTAGCGTCGCTCAGCCCGCTCCCCGTGAGCTACGTTTCAAATGTCGAACTCACCTCCGGTTGTCCGTGCTCGGTTCTGGGTGGATCAGGACACGGAACAATTCCGGTGCGTCCTGTTTGAAGCGGATTTCGAGTTCGGTCTGGATATCATGCACGCGCGAAAGGGGAAGATCGTCGGACAGGGTGCAATGACAGGAGACGTAAAGACGGCCGCGAACCCGCTTGATGATGAAATCATGAACGTCGAGGATCTCGGGAAATTCCGCAGCGACCGCTCGCAGCCGGTGCTCACGCTCGGCGTCGCGGACTAACTCTTCAGGCGTCTCGATGGTGGCGGGCTCGCTCTCGATGTGGGTAAGAATGTCGGCGATCTCGGGCACATCACGGCGGATGTCGGCTTCGAGTTCGGTGACCTGGTTGTGGGCCTCGATGAGGGTCATGCGTTCGTCCAGTTCAACGTGCTGCTCAACGTGGAGACGCCCGGCCAGGTCCTGCACGCTGATGTCGTGCACATTGAGGTTATGACGCGTGGCGACTGCCCGAATTCGATCAAAGACGTTTTCGGAGCGCTGGGCTCGGGGTAGCGGCTGCACGGTGACATCGGCATCGGGAAGGACACGATGGACTGCGGCGGTCACAGCCCCGACGAGTTGCCCTGAACGTTGGAAGGTAACCGTGCGTGCCAGGCCAACGGCTAGATCGGCAAAGTACCGGTTGCCGGCGCGACGAATCCGCACGCGGTCGACTTCGAGTACGCCATCCACCCGTGAGACCGCCTCTGTGATCTGAGATCGAACCCCGGCGGGGGCAGCGTCGAGCAAGCCGTCGATGGTGCGACGGGCCAGGCGCCAACTCACCGAAACAACTACGCCGGCGACGAAGAGGGCGGCGATCGGATCGGCGTCGCGCAACGGTTGGATGTCGAATCTGCGGCCCAAGAGGACGAGCACGAGACCAATGACGACTACACCCGCAGACCAGATGTCGGTGGAAAAATGCAGTGCATCGGCTTCCAGCGCCTGACTATCAAATTTGTTGGCGATCCGACCGAGGGCGCGAGAGCGCCACCAGTCGACACCCATGGAGAACAGCATGACCGCAAAGGCCGCGAGGGAAGGCTCGATTTCGACTCGCCGGAAAAACATGCGCTGAATGGCCTCGTAGACCACCCAGGCGCAAGTAATCAGAAGCAGACCGGTCTCGACGAAGGCAGAAAAATTCTCTATCTTCCCATGGCCATATTGATGGTCGGCGTCGGCCGGCTTGTCGGAGACGCTTACAGAAAAGAAAGTGATCAGGGCCGCAATCAGGTCGAGGCCTGAGTGCGCGGCTTCAGAAAGAATACCAAGGCTGCCGGTGGTGATGCCCACAGCGATCTTGAGCCCCGTAATAACTACGGCGGCGAGAACGGAATATCCCGCGGCGGAGCGCTTCTCGGTACGCATCGATTCCGGTGAATACACTGCAGGGTTCCCCGACATGCTGGAATTATCGCTGCTCGGGTACGAATGCGCCAAGCAAATACACGGGAATGGCTGTTGCTCGGCTCCGCAGGGTTAATCGCCGAACGCGCTGGAAACTGCTGCAGGGTTTCGCGTATGGAGTGCCCGCCCGTGGTTAAATCGATCCGCTGATATGAAGGGACGACGCTAGTGCTTTCAGCGGCGTAACGGCTGTTATAGCCGCATCATGTGCTAGGATTTCATGTTTGGGACTTCTGACTTTCTGAAGGAAACAATCCTGGAGGAATCTATTTATGCGTAAGAGTTGGCTGGTGTGTGTGTTGCTCGGAACCCTGGCTTGGGGACAGACCCCGGCGGGAGCACCACCCGCGGCGCAAGCGAGCCAGGCGCCGGGTAATCCGGCTGCCGCCCCAGCGCCGACGGCGGCACCGGTGGACAAATCCGCGTCAGTTGCGCCCGAGGCTCCCGTATTGACGATCAAGGGCGTATGCCCGGCTCCGGCCAAGGCAACTACAGCGGCATCGGGCAAGACGGCTTCGGACAAAACGGGGGCCGAGAAGACCGCGGGACAGGCTTCGAAAACGCCCGCAGCCGATTGCAAGACGGTTATCACGAAAGCCGAGTTCGAGCGGCTGGCGAACGGCCTTGCGCCCAATGTCACCCCCCAACTGAAGCACCAATTGGCGGCGGTCTATCCGCGGTTACTGGCGATGTCGCAGGCCGCCGAGAAGAAGGGACTGGAGAACAGCCCGCGCTTCAAGGAGACCATCAAGTTTGCGAAGATGCAGATTCTGACCAACGAACTGCAGCGCAACATTCAAGAAGAGGCGGCGAAAGTTCCCGAGCAAGACATTACGGACTACTACAAGAAGAATCCTGAAGCCTACGAGCAATACAATCTGGACCGTCTATTCGTCCCGCGGTTGAAGCAAGCCGAGGCTGACGCAAAGGAAAATGACAGTGATAAGGACGAGAAGCTGAACCCAGAACAGCAGAAGGCAAAGGAAGAGCAGGACAAAGCCAAGGAAGCGCAAGGCGAGGAGGCGATGACCAAGTTGGCGGAAAGCCTGCGGGCTCGTGCTGCCGCCGGCGAAGACTTCATGAAGCTGCAGAAGGAAGCTTTCGAGGCTGCGGGAATGAAGATTGAATCGCCGACGACCAACTTGCCTAAGATACGGCGCACCGGCCTGCCACCGGCGCATGCTGCAGTCTTCGATTTGAAGCCGGGTGAGGTGTCGCAGGTGATCAGCGACACCGGCGGGCACTACATCTACAAGGTAACCAGCAAGGAGCAAATTCCGCAGGATCAGGTGAAGGACGAAATCAAGGCCACCCTGCAGAACCAGCGCACGCGCGACGCGATGGATAAATACCAGAACTCGTTCCAGGTAGAAACTAATGAGACGTATTTCGGGCCCCCGGGACCGACTGGACCGGCAGGTATGCGTCCGGGGCCACCGTCCCCGCACTCGGCACCGCGCCCGAGACTTGCCCCTTCTCCGACCGCGCCCCCGGCGCAACCACAGGCGCCGCCGCCCGATTCGAAGCCGAACTGATGAAACCTGTTGTCGTGGTGACCGGCATCGCCGGAAATCTCGGTTCCAGGCTGCTTCCGCTGTTGAAGGGCTTCTCGGTGATTGGGGTGGACGTGAGTCCACCCCAGACCGATTCCCCGCTGCAGTTTGAGCGCATGGACTTGGGTGAGGAATCCTCGACACGCGCTCTTTATGAGCTACTGCGCGACACGCGAGCGTTTTCAGTGGTGCATCTTGCGTTCGTGCTCGACCCGGTGCGCGCCGGCGTGCTCGACGTCGAGCGCATGTGGCAGATCAATGTAGCAGGAACGGCTCGCGTGATGGAGGCGATCACCGAAGCCAACCGCACGGCAGACGAAGGTGTAAAACAATTTATTTTCCCCAGCAGTGTTTCTGCGTACGGACCCGACCTGCCCGCCCCGGCCACGGAAGAGGCTCCGCTGGCGGCGCACACTCTGCCTTACGCGATCCACAAGAAGCAGGCGGATGAGGTGGTACGGCAGCGCTCGCCTGCCCTGCGTGGGTGCAGCGCTTACATTTTGCGGCCGCATATTTTTGCCGGCGCCAGCGTCGAAAACTACATGATGGGAGCGTTTCACGGTACTCCGAACGGCACGGGTGCACGGGCGGAGAAGATGCGGCGTGAAGGTAAGCGGCTGCCTTGCATGCTCCCGCACGGGCAACAATACCTGGATAACAAGATTCAGTTCATTCATGTGGACGACATGGCGCGCCTGATCCTGCACATTCTGCAGCGGGAGCCGGAGACGCAACGCCTGACGGTGCTGAATGTCGCCGGACGCGGAGAGCCGCTCACCTTCGGGCGGTGCGTGGAGATGGCAGGGGCAAAACTGTTCCGAGTCCCCGGGCGGTGGGCCATGCGGCTGGCGCTGCAATTTTTGTGGAAATGGAAAATCTCGGCAATTCCTCCCGAGGCTGTGCCCTACATGACAAGTGAGTACGTGATGGATACAGGCCGCCTGCGCCGGTTCCTGGGGCCCGAATACGAGCATGTGATCCGCTACACCATCGCCGATGCGTTCGCCGACAGCTTCAAGTCAACTCCAGTTGCCGCCCGGAGCGCGGAGGCGGGATAAACTTTTTCTTGGCTTTCACTTCCCCGTCATCGAACTCTGGACGGTCGAGCGCGATTCCCTACGTGGACGCTACTTCCTCCCGCGGTAGAGACCAGCAATTCCAAAGGTGTATGGCGTCCAGCTGGCGTCGGCGAAGCCAGCACGGCGCATGCGGGCTAACATCTCTTGGGGCTCGGGGAAACGCTCGACCGAGGCGGGGAGATAGGCGTAGGGGCCACGCACTCCAGAGACCAGGGTTCCTACGCGCGGAAGAATTCTTTTGAAGTAGATGCGATAGAGGCGGCCTATCAGTCCTTTGGGCTCGCCGAAGTCGAGAATGCCGCACTCGCCTCCTGGACGCAAGACACGCGCGATTTCGCGAAGTCCGGCATCGTAGTCGGCGAGATTGCGGAATCCGAAGGCTGACGTCACCAGATTAAAGTGGCCGTCGGGAAAAGGCAGCTTCAGTGCGTCGGCCTCAACCCATCCGGGCGCGGCATACCGGCTGTTCTGCGAAGATCTGTCCGCCGACTTCACCCGGGCGTGTTGCAGCATTGCGTGGGAGAAGTCGGCGCCGAGAATTTGCGGACCGGCGTTGCCAGCTTGCCGGCGAAGAGCAAAGGTCATGTCGCCGGTGCCGCAGCAGAGGTCAAGTACTCGGGCTTCTGGGCTGCACAAAATAGGACTGAACTTGCGGGCTGTGCGTCGCCACCAAAGCCGGTCGATGTTGAACGATAGAACGTGGTTGAGCAAGTCGTAGCGGGGGGCGATGGCGGTGAACATCTCCCGCACCGCGCGGGCGGCGGAGCGGGCGTCGCTGGCGCCTTCGGGGGCGGCGCCAATTACTGGCGATTTGGTGGATTCGCTCATCCTGGGCTTAGGACTAATGACCCTGCAGTTAAGAGGGTGCCAAAAACCAGACCTGAAAAGCAGCGCCTAAAGGCGGACAGGTGTTTATCGTATTGCGGTATGCCTGAAGGCATACCCTGATGCGAATCATTTGCGGCACGCCTGAAGCACACGCCGGTCTTATTTTCCCCATACCCAGCCGCCGCGCGAAAGGCGGCGGAGTTCTTCGACGGCGTCGACGACCGAGCTCTCCGGTACGTCACTCGCTACTTCGACCTTGCCAATTTCACGCGGCAGAACGAAGTGTACGACACCGTTTTGTGTTTTCTTGTCAGCCTGCAGACGAGCAACAATCTTGCGCGCACTGATACTCACTTCGGGAAGGCGGCCCAGGCCCAGCACGGCGTCGACGATGCGGCCGGCGGTGACGCTGTCCGTGCGGCCCACGCTGAGCGCGATGTTGGTGGCGGCGATCATGCCCCAGGCCACCGCTTCACCGTGGAGCAGGCGCGTGTAGCCGGTTTCGGCTTCAAGGGCGTGACCGATAGTGTGACCGAAGTTCAACACCCGGCGCAGGCCCTCCTCGCGTTCGTCGGCGGACACAACTTCAGCCTTGAGCTTCACCGACTGAGCGATGAGCCACTCCAGTTCAGCTGGATCCCGCTTGAGAATCTTTGCCCGGTTCAGTTCGAAGCGCAGGAACAGTTCTATGTCTCCGATGATGCCGCACTTCAGAGCTTCGTAAAGCCCGGCGCGAAACTCGCGATCGGGAAGCGTCTTCAGTACGGTGGGATCGATCAAAACCGTGCGCGGGTGATAGAACGTCCCCAGCAAGTTCTTTCCGGCTGTGAGATTCACACCGGTTTTGCCCCCGATGGAGGCATCCAGTTGCGCGAGCACGGTGGTGGGTATCTGCACGAGTTCAACGCCGCGCATGTAGAGCGAAGCGAGCAGGCCGCTGACGTCCCCAACCACGCCACCGCCCAGTGCAATGATTACTGCTTTGCGGTCGGCGCCCAGTCGCGCCAGTTTCTCGGCCAAGGCTTCCACGGTTGCGAGGCGCTTCGAGGGTTCGCCGTCGGGCATGGGAACAACCTGTGGTTTGAACCCGCTGGATGCGAGCGAGCGGATGAGTTTCGCTCCCCAGCGTTTGCGTACCGGCGGAACTGTCACGACAAAGATCTGGCTGGCCTGGGGAAGCAGTTCGCCGAGAACGGATCCCGCTCGCGTGAGCAGACCGTTTTCGATGCGCGCCTGGTAAGGGCGCGGCGGTACGTGGATGGTTACTTGCGGCATGCGATTCCATCATAGCGTAAGCTCAAAGTGCAAAATGCGTTGGCCTGCTTGTAAAGTGATACCCTTTTTCGTCTATGAAAGGTTTGCCAGCCGAAACCGACTATGTAGTGATTGGCGCGGGAGTGGCCGGCCTGCGCGCGGCCATCGAGTTGGCGGCGGCGGGACGTGTGATAGTGCTGGCGAAGAAAGAGGTGACGAATTCGAATACACAATTTGCGCAGGGTGGGATCGCAGCGGCTTTGAGCGACGAAGATGAAGTCACCTTGCACCTGCAGGACACGTTGAATGCCGGGGATGGTTTGTGCAATCCGCAGGCGGTAAAGATCCTGGTGGAAGAAGGTCCGGCGCGGATCGAGGAGTTGATCGCATGGGGAACGCAGTTTGACCGCAAGGGTACGAAGCTGGTTTTTGGCCACGAGGACGCGCGCAGCCGGAACCGGATTCTGCACGCGCAGGGCGACTCCACGGAAAGAGAAATTTTGCGCGCGCTGTACGCCAAGGTGCAGACTCTCAAGCATATTTCCCTAGTTGAGTTCGAATTTTCGACGGGCTTGGTCACCGCTGACGATCGAGTCACTGGCGTATCGCTGATCAATGGGAAGGGGCTGCCGCAAGAGATTGGGTGCTCCGCGGTCTTGCTGGCTACGGGCGGAATGGGGCAACTGTACCGCAACACCACAAATCCCGAAGCGGCGACAGGAGACGGCGTCGCGATGGCGTTCCGGGCGGGAGCGGAAGTCAGTGACATGGAATTCATTCAATTCCACCCCACGGCGCTCTATCTGAAGAAGGCGCCCAGGTTCCTACTGTCGGAGGCTCTGCGGGGCGAGGGTGCACATCTTCGCAACATTGAGATGGACCGGTTCATGGGGAAATATCATCCGATGGGCGAACTGGCGCCGCGGGATGTAGTAACGCGGGCCATCGTTCACGAGATGGAGGTAAGCGGCGCTAAGGATCCATTTGTGTATCTTGACCTCACCCACATGAATGCGGCCAAGGTGCAGAAGCGCTTCCAGCGCATCTATGCGACCTGCATGGATCTCAACATTGATATCACGGAGGATCTGATTCCGGTCCGGCCGGCGGCGCACTATGCGATGGGAGGAGTCCGGACCGATCTGGATGGCAAGACGAATCTTGCCGGTCTGTACGCAGCGGGAGAAGCCGCAGCCACCGGGGTGCACGGGGCCAATCGATTCGCCAGCAATTCCCTGCTGGAAGGCGTGGTTTACGGTACTCGCGCCGGACGCAGGATGCGCGAAGAGCTGAAACACTCGCGGCCGAAACCGAGCGCGCAACCGAAGGCAGCTTATTCCAATGGTCCCGTCGATGCGGGAGTAGAGGAACTCATCGCTCAGATTCAGGATCTGATGCGGGACTCCGTGGGAATCGTGCGAACCCGCGCGGGTATGCAGAAAGCGATTCACCGACTGGAGGAGCTTGGGGCCGAGCTCGCCAATCCACAGACGCGAAGAGCGCATGAGGCCGCCAACTTGCATCTCGCGGGACTGCTTGTGGCGCGTTCGGCCTTGGCGCGGGAAGAAAGCCGTGGGGCACATTATCGAACCGATTATCCTGACCACGATGACAAGAAGTTCTTGAAGCATTCCGTCGTGAAGGGGGAAGCGGTTCGCTTCGTGTGAGGCTCCGCCGTCTCAAGACTAGTCTGGCGGCGATGTGCTCCGGCTGCTGCCAGTGCCGCCCTGAGAAGTGAGGCCGGAACCGGCACTCGCGGCTCTGGATGCTAAAATTGTGAATAGTGAAGCCTTTCAATCCCTCCATTCGGCTGCTGGCGACCGATATCGACGGTACGCTGCTTAATCCACAATTTCAGGTTTCCGAGGGCGACCTGATTGCCTTGCGGCGGGCGCATGCTTCAGGCATCGAAATCGTGCTGGTAACGGGACGGCGGCATACGTTTGGCTTGCCTATTGCGCAGCAACTGGGGTTTGATCTGTGGCTGATCAGTTCGAACGGGGCGGTGACGCGGTCGCTGGCCGGGGAGACGTTTCATCGTGACATGATGCCGGCGGAGACGTGCCGGCGTCTGTGCGGAGCGATGCAAGAATTCCGCGGACACACCGTTCTGACATTTGATAAGGAGACGAAGGGCGCGATAGTCCTGGAAAGGCTGGATGAGTTGAGCACGAGCATCCGGCGCTGGCTGGAAAAGAATATGGAGTACATCGAATTCGTGGTGCCAATCGAGGACGCGCTGGTGACCGACCCGGTGCAGGCCATGTTCTGCGGATCGATGCAGCGGATGGAGGTAGTTCGGCACGCGATCGAGCGCTGCGGGCTGGATGGGAAAATTACGATGTTGCGGACAGAGTATCCAGCGCAGAATCTCTCGATGATTGATGTGTTGAATGGCGGCTGCTCCAAGGGGCATGCGCTGGAACGCTGGGCCAATCACCGCGGCATAGCGCGCGCGGAGGTCATGGCCGTCGGTGACAATCATAATGACGTCGAGATGCTTGAGTTCGCCGGGCATCCGGTTATCATGGGGAATGCATGTGAGGAATTACGCGGGCGCGGGTGGACAGTGACGCTCGGCAATGACCGGTGTGGAGTGGCAGCGGCGGTGGAGAGAGTGCTGAGCGGAGACCTGGAGCCGGTATTGGACCGCTAGAGTGGCATATTCCCTCAGCCCCCGGCGGGACCTCAAGGCTACAAAAAAATGATGGCATCGAGAAAACTCGCCCTTGTCCTGATCGCCAGCTTTGCGATCATCGCCTCGGCGACTCCTTCGTTCGCCACCCAAGACGCGGTGCTACGGAATGGGTTTTCGATCCGGCATGAGCGCCGCACCGTCATCGGCACGGTCACCCGCCTTTATGTGAACGCGGACGGCTCCAGCTACGTCGATATCCCGACTGAGCAGATTGAGCATTTTGAGGAAGCACCGGCGGAGGTCAAGACGGCTTCCGCAACCGCTGTGAATCGCGCGGTGCAGCCGCACGTGAATCCTGTGGATTTGAACCAGGTCGTGAACGTGGCGAGCGGGCGGTATCGTCTGGATCCGGACCTCGTAAACAGCGTGATCCGCGCCGAGAGCGGCTTCAATGTGCGGGCAGTTTCGCGCAAGGGAGCGCAGGGGTTGATGCAGTTGATGCCAGGCACGGCATCCAAGCTCGGCGTGCCGAATGCGTTTGATCCCGAGGCGAATGTCGAGGGAGGAACGAGGTATCTGCGGGAACTTCTGGAGCGCTACAACTTTGATTTGGTAAAAGCGCTCGCAGCCTACAACGCCGGGCCGCTGCGGGTGGAGCAGTATGGGGGCGTGCCGCCGTATTACGAGACGCGCGCGTACGTGGCGCGGATCGTGAGGGATTTCAACCGGAAGAAATTAGCGGCAAAGAACGCAGCGAAGCAACCGGTGGTGTTGCCGAAACGCGCAAAGAAGTCGAGTACCAAGACAGCGCAACAGAATCCTGTCCCGGCCGTTCAGGCTAAAGCGGGTTCGGCGAGCCAATAGAGCCGAATTCGCAGCAACCGTCCGATCCGGGAGTTGGCAGCTCATTCGCCCCGGTCGTGCATTTTCTGGTCTGTCCCACATCTCACGTGGCTTTACTCTTGCGCCTCTTCGCGCCTACTTCCGTTTCAGCATCGGTCAGTGGCCGGATTTGGCGAAACTTTCTTTGTCACGCGATGCGAAAGACGATTCGCTCGTTTGACCGTCCTTGCAGTGTCATTTACCTTTGTGATGCCGTTTCCCTCTTCGCGTTGCGAGGATCGCGGCGCGAGGATTCTCATCGGAATGGACAAAAAGCGTGTTATTGCCAGTGCGGTGGTGTTCCTCATCCTCGCCGTTCTGGTTTATCTGCAATACCGGCATTGGCAAAGCTTTGACTGGGGAACGTTCTGGGGCGAGATCCATCGCATAAAAAAGGTTCACGTGCTGCATGCAATCGCTCTGGTTTATTCGGCTTATGTACTGCGCGCGGTGCGCTGGAAGATTTTTCTGAAGCCGGTACGACCGAATGTGAGAACCATCGAGCTGGTGCCGCCAATGGTAATCGGCTTTACCGGGCTGGCGCTGTTGGGGCGAGCGGGCGAATTTATCCGTCCCTATCTGGTCGCGCGGCGCACGGAGCTTTCCTTCTCTTCACAATTGGCGGTGTGGGCGGTAGAGCGCACCTTCGACGTTGGTGCATTTGCGGTGCTGATCGCGCTGGCGATTTTCTTGCCCAGCGCCTTGCAATCGATTCCGCATCCAGAATATTACCGGCAGTTTCGCGATGCGGGATTCTTGCTGATCTTGGGAGTCACCGTGGCAGCGGCAGTCGCGGTGTTGATCAGTCGTAGCGGCGAAGTGATCGCGCAGTGGATCGAGAGCAGGTTCTCTCATTTGTCTTCCGGATTCGGCCACCGGCTGGCGCAGAGAGTGCGCGAATTCGGGACTGGATTGAATACGATCCATGGGCCCCTTTCCCTGTTGTGGCTGACGCTACTCTCGCTGGCCATCTGGTATGTCACAGCGCTCGCGTACAAGGAAGTGACGCACTCCTATGGAGTGGATGCTCTCGAGATCCCGCTCGCACAGCTCCTGATTCTGATGGGAGCAAGCATGGCGGGGTCGATGCTCCAGTTGCCCGCCGTGGGCGGCGGGTCGCAGATGGCCACGATAGCGACACTGTCCAGCGTATTCGATGTGCCTCCGGAGATGGCCGCGAGTTGCGGGATATTGCTTTGGCTGGTGACGTTTGCCGGAGTAGTGCCGTTAGGGCTGGCGCTGGCGCATCATGAGAGATTGTCGTTGCGGAAGTTGTCGGAGGAGAGCCATCGCGCCGAGGAGAAGGAATTGGGGAGCCCTCCGGCCGCGTGAACTAGCGACAGCCGCCGATGAGAGCGGTTGAGGTCTCGCGAACGGGCCATCCCTCCTAGGCAGGCAATAAGGCAGGTTCTCAGGCGTTGAATTCCCAGCCTTCTTCCTTCATCTTCCTGTTCGTCCAGTGTTGGAGTTGCTCGAAGAGGGCGGGCTCGATGACCGCGAAACGGATACCGACCCGGCCTTCGTCTCCGATCCAGACCAGGCGAGCCTTCGCCTGGAAGAGGTTTTCGCTTTCAGGGAGGACGAAGCTCACGTCAAGAAGGCCAGCGAAGCGCAGCGGTTCGTCAAGGCCGTCGAGGCCCATGCCCCCAGTGCTGAGGTTAACGCCATTAACGCAGATCTCGTCGCCTTTCGAGTTCCTCAGGGTGACGGGAAGTTGAACGCGGGCCCGAAAGAACTTCTGCTGCTCGGTACTGATAAAGCCGAGTGACGCCGCGTTATCGCTGGGAGCGACGTTGATGCTGTACTCCTTCAACTTGCGGCTGAGCGTGCGGCGGGAGATTCCGAGTTGCTCAGCGGCTAGCGTGCGCTGGCCCCCGGTGCGCTCCAGGGCCTTGATAATCATCTGCTCTTCCATGCTGTCGAGATTGCCGACGGGCATGGATGCGGTTTGTCGAAGGGTTGCGGGTTCTCCGGAGAGCGCGGAACCGATTCTGGCCACATCGACTTGGGTCCCGGGGGATTCCATGGCGACTTTGGCGATAAGGTTGCGCAGTTCACGGATGTTGCCGGGCCAGGAGTGCGCGAGCAGAGCGGAGATCGCGTCGGAAGCGAAATGTTTGCCGGGAGCCTTCAGGCTCAGAAAATGCTCGGCGAGAGCGACGATATCCTCGGGGCGCTCGCGTAGCGGCGGAACGCGAAGTTGAAACTGGCCGAGGCGGTGAAAAAGATCTTTGCGGAAACGGCCGGCCGCGACGGCGGCTTCGAGTTCCTGGTTTGTGGCGGCAACAATACGAACATCAACCTTGATTTTGCGGTGGCCACCGAGGCGGTAGAAGGGCTGACCGTCGAGCACGCGCAGGAGCTTGACCTGAGTTTGTATCTGTAGTTCTCCGATTTCGTCGAGAAAGAGGGTGCCCTTTTCGGCCAGTTCGAACAGGCCAGGCTTGGAAGAGTCGGCGCCGCTGAAAGCGCCTTTTTCGTAGCCGAACAATTCGCTCTCGACAAGGTTTTCGGGAAGAGCGGCGCAGTTGATATCGACCCAGGGACGGCTGCGCCGGTGCGACGATTCGTGAATCGTGCGCGCGATGAGTTCTTTGCCAGTTCCAGTCTCTCCCGTAATCAGGACAGTTTCGGTGTGTCCAGCGACCCGATCGACCAGGCCCATGAACTTGTGCATCACGGGGCTGGCGAGAATGAATTGTGTTCCGTCGATTACTCGAGAGGATGAGCGTGAGTTATCGACGGGGGCAGAAGACTCCGCTTCGAGTTCGATGGTCGAAGAGATTGCTCGATCGCCGACCGGCGTAACCAGCGCGACGAATCCCACCGGAGTTGAACCTCCACCGTTCATGGGAGTCATGGAAAAGTTGACCATGAAGGTCTCGCCAGATTTTGGTTTAGCGCATAGCTCCGATTGATAGTGGCCCTGGCCGGAAACTAAGGCAAGGATGGTTGCGTCCGGCTGCTTGCGATCTTGTTTCCCTCCCCCGTCTTCTTCGCACGAGAAAATGGCGGTAAACTTCAGCCCCGCGAGTTCCGGCGATTCGTATCCCAGGAGTTGCGTGAAAGCCTGATTGCAGGCGAGGAAATTTCCTTGTCTGTCGGCAGAGAAGACCGCGATTTCGGACTTCCCCCCAACCTGCGTGCTTGTAGGCTGGCCGTTTTCCATTGATGACCGGAGTCCCGAATTGCGGTTCGAAATCTGCATAGGCGGACGTTTGGGGTGATCTTTACACAGAGGCGCGGCTAGCAGGGAGAGAGGTTGACTTTGCTGGTGACGGAGGTAACGGGCAACACGTGGCGAGACACTTCTTCACTCACGCAAAATGCCAGACGACCCCCGAAACTTTGCTACTCAATTACTTCGGTAAGCTTCTGAAGACCTCTTTCTTCCCATACGATTCTCGGGAGCCCACGGCGTTGGCAGCAGCGTCCGTACGGCGGCGGTGTGTTTTGCAGGTATCGATGAAATCACCGACTGAGGAGTTGTCCGCGCAGACAAAGGCATTTGTCGGCGTTATGGTTGCGATCGGCGCCGTGGTACTGGCGTCTGCGGTTTGGCATTGGCAGTCAGCGGATTTGTCTCGATTTGTGTGCTATCTGGCGGTAGCCGTCTTAGCCTCAGGACTCAAAGTGCAGTTGCCTGGCATCGACGGAACGATGTCGGTGAACTTTCTCTTCATCCTGTTGGGCGTCATGGAGCTAAGCCTTCCGGAAACACTGGTCATTGGATGTGCGGCCAGTCTGGTGCAGAGTGTGTGGCAGGCCCGGAACCGGCTCGATCCCATCAAAGTCATCTTCAACGTTGTGGGGATGATGGCTACTGCCGGCTGGCTCACCTATTTCAGCTATCACTTGTTGGAAGTTAGATACGGCGGAAAACCCATCCTGCTAATGCTGGCGGCTCTGGTTTTCTTTTTTGCGAACACGCTGCCAATCTCGGTAGTGATCGCGCTGACTGAAGGTAAGTCGAGCCGGAAGGTGTGGTCGGAGTGCTACTTCTGGTCGTTCCCCTACTACCTGGTCGGCGCGGCTGCGGTGGGACTCGTAGGAATTGTGAACCGGCAGGCAGGCTGGCTGACCTCGTTGCTCGTGCTGCCGCTGATCTATTGGGTGTACCGCTCGTACCGTCTTTACCTGGGACGGCTAGAAGCGGAGAAAGAACGCGTGGAAGTGGAGAAGCGGCATGTGGAGGAAATTGCTTCCCTGAACATGCGAACGATCGAAGCCCTGGCTCTGGCCATTGAGGCCAAAGACCATACCACGCACACGCATCTGCAACGCGTGCGGACGTACGCCGTGGAAGTCGCCAAAGAACTGAACCTGTCAGCAGACGAGACCGAAGCTTTGCGTGCGGCTGCACTGCTGCACGACATTGGCAAACTGGCGGTCCCGGAACAGATCATAAGCAAGCCTGGAAGGCTGACCCCGGAAGAGTTCGAAAAAATGAAAGTGCATCCGCTGGTAGGAGCGGAGATTCTGGACCGAGTAGCGTTTCCCTACCCGGTGGCACCAATTGTCCGGTCGCACCATGAGCGATGGGATGGCTCAGGATATCCGGAAGGAATAGCGGGGGAAGAAATTCCGATCGGCGCACGAATTCTGGCGGCCGTGGACTGTCTGGATGCTTTGGCTTCGCACCGGCAATACCGTCCAGCTCTGCCGCTGGTTGCGGCGATGGCCAAAGTACAAGAGAAATCGGGAACGTGGTTTGATCCGCGGATCGTCGAAATCCTTGCAAGGCGGTACGTAGAACTCGAGCGCATGGCCCAAATGCAAGAAGAGACGGTCATGCCGCAGAGCCTTTCAAAAGCCGTGCGAGTGGAACGAGGTCTGGAGCCTGCGGCTGGGTTTGAAGCATGGACGGAACCGACGCACGGTTCGGCCGACAATACAGATTTCTTGACCTCGATTGCGTCGGCGCGTCAAGAGGCGCAAACCATGTTCGAACTCAGTCAGGATCTGGGCGTGTCGCTGAGCTTGAGTGAAACCCTGTCAGTGCTGTCGATGCGGTTGCGAAGGATGATTCCCTACGACTCGATCGCGGTGTTCGTGAACCGGAACGGGTGGCTGCTGCCGGAACTGGTGAGTGGCGAAAACTTCCGCATGCTGTCGTCGCTAAAGATCCGCGTAGGTGAAGGACTGTGCGGTTGGGTCGCAGAGAATTGCAAACCTATCGTTAACGGGAACCCTCAGGTGGAAGCCGGCTACGTCGTGGATCCCGAGAAGCACACAACGCTTCGAGCTGCGCTCGCCGTTCCTCTGGAGGGACTGAATGGCGTAGTCGGGGTGCTTGCCATGTATCACACAAGCCGCGATGCGTTCAGTCCAGACCACCTGAGAATTCTGCTTGCGGTGGGATCGAAAGTGGCACTCTCAGTCGAGAACGCGCTGAAGTACCAGCAGGCAGAGAGCTCGGCAACCACCGATTATCTGACCGGATTGCCGAATGCCCGATCTTTATTTGTGCACCTCGCACAGGAAGTGGCACGCTGCCGGCGCATGAAAAATCCCCTGGCCGTGATGGTTTGTGACATCGACGGCTTCAAGCAGATTAACGACTCGTTTGGACACCTGGAAGGCGACAAGCTGCTACGGGAGTTCAGCACACGGCTCAAGGACGTGTGTCGTGGATACGATTACGTAGCGCGCATGGGCGGAGACGAATTCGTGATTAGCGCGCCCGGTCTGACGCCGGAAGCCGCAACAGAAAAAGCCGATCGGCTGAACCAGGCCGCGGTTGAGTCGGGGCGACATGTCTGCGGACGGGAGATCATCACTCTCAGCGTGGGTACTGCGTTCTGTCCGGAGGATGGTTTCGACGTAGAGCGGCTTTTGGCCGAGGCTGATCGGCGGATGTACTCGATGAAGCAAGTTCACCACGCAGGGGCCGCGGGAGCAGAGCAAGAAAGCAAAGCACACCGAGCGGGCGGTTAGGCAGGAGAAGCGTTGGCCATGCTGGGATGGAAAATCGCGCGGCACGTCTCGGTCATGCTGGCAACAGTTCTCCTGGGCGGGTTGCTTTCGGTCACCCTGGTGCGGCTTGCGCCTGGCTTTGGCGTAGATGAGGAGCAACTTGATCCTCATCTGAGTGCTGAAAGTATTCGCGCGCTGCGCCAGGAGCGAGACCAGCAGCAAAACATTTTCGGATTTTACCTTCACTCCATTCAGCGGGCCGTGCACGGAGACCTCGGGACTTCAATTTCCCTGGGACAACCGGTGACCAAGCTGCTGCGGGAGCGAGCGCCATTGACCGTGCGCCTGGTTGCTATCGGATTGCTCCTGAGCTGGGCGGTGGCGATGGCACTAGCGCTGAGCGCCGCATGGCTTCGAGTTTCCGCCTACGACGCCGTGACAACTCTGGTCAGCGGGACATTTCTCTGCATCCCGGCTGCGGTGTTGGCGCTGCTTTCGGTGCTGTGGAATGTCCCCGGTTCCCTCGCGATTGGGTTGATCGTATTCCCCCGGGTTTACCGTTATGCGCGCAATCTTCTGGCCCGGGCCTATTCCCTGCCCCATCTCATTACGGCGCGCGCCAAAGGGTTGAGCGAAGTACGGATTCTTTTCTGGCACGTGGTTCCGGTGGTGGGACCGCAGTTGCTGGCAGTAGCCGGAGTGTCGGTGAGTGTCGCCATCGGTGCCGCAATTCCGGTGGAGGCATTGTGCGGGTTGGCCGGAATCGGGCAGCTTGCGTGGCAGGCGGCGCTCGCCCGAGATCTGCCGTTGCTGATGAATATCACCATCCTGGTGACGCTCGTAACCTTGTTGGCCAATTCAGGGGCAGATGTAATCAGTCATATGCTGCGAGGCCATGAAGCATGAGCATCTGGCGCAGGGTAGCGTGGGTGGTTTTGCTGCTCGTGGTAGGAGTGTCGCTGGCCGCGAACTGGCTGGCGCCAGCGGGTTACGCCAAGCAGTATCGGGAGGCGGTCAATGCGTCTCCTTCGCATGAGCACTTGTTAGGGACGGATGAGATCGGACGGGACCGTTTCGCGCGTGTTCTCTATGGAACACGAATCTCATTGCTTCTCGCCCCGGCTGCAGCTCTGCTTTCAACCTTGATGGCCGCGTTCGTGGGTGGAGTGGCGGGATACCTCGGGGGCAACTGGGCGCGGGTCGCAATGGCGGTGACGGATCTGTTCCTGTCGCTGCCGTGGTTGTTCTTGCTCATCACGGTGCGAGCGTTGATGCCGCTAAATGTGTCGCCCTTGATCTCGGTGCTGGTGACCTTCTTGCTGCTGGGGCTTCTCGGTTGGACAAGTTCTGCGCGAGTGTTGTGCGCGACGGCAGCGTCCTTCCGGAATTCTGATTTCGTGCGGCAGGCGCGAGCATCAGGCATCCGGGGTGGGCGTCTGTTCTGGGTGCACGTCATGCCGAATTTGAAGCCGGCACTTTATGCACAGTTCTGGATTTCGATACCCGCCTTCATCTTGAGCGAAGCGAACCTTGGAATTCTGGGATTGGGAGTGGCGGAGCCGATGCCTTCGTGGGGAAGTCTGCTCAAGGAACTGGAAGGCTTGGTTTCCGTCGGCGAAGAGTCGTGGAAGTTTGTGCCACTCATTTTGCTAGTGGTCGTGGTTACGTCATTTCAGCTTGTGCTTTCGAAGCAAGAGGAGGTGGCCGCATGAGGTGCCGCCGAAGTTTTTCTTTCGTCCCCTTCGGGGTTGGCCTTCCAACGTCGTCG
>Ga0137390_10001091_pt1 | contig 19833 bp, 8 predicted proteins | sample 15con2h24AmetaG_FD_104937 | JGI IMG/M metagenome (GOLD analysis project Ga0137390, IMG submission 104937) | Vadose zone soil microbial communities from Angelo Coast Range Reserve, California, USA - 15con2h2.4A metaG | ecosystem: Environmental > Terrestrial > Soil > Vadose zone > Saprolite... | reverse complement strand
TTGCCAGGCCGCGGCTTGTCTTGCAGCCCTTCAAGGCCATGGTCGGCATAGCGATGCCGCCAAAGGCTGACAATCCGCGGCTGGACCCCAACTTCCTTGGCGATCGACCGGGTGCTGCGCCCGGCCGCCGCCAACAGAACTATCCGCGCTCGCTTCAAATCGCGCTGCAATGTCACCGGTGAGCGGCAACATGCCTCAAGCACCTTGCGATCTTTCCTCGAAAGGTGGACTTCTCTTGCTTCGGGTATCATCCCGACCTTGAATCACGACTCACGTTCTAAGAAAAGTGGATACTAGTCTTGCAGGTTGCAAGAGCAGAACGCTTTGCCACCAAAACCCTCGCCTTTGGCACCCCTACCGCCTCGGCCAACCAAAGCAACATGGGCGGGCAATTGATGTGATTGTAAACGAATTGCGCAGATCTCCCCCGCCGAGTTTTGCGGTCATAGGCGCCTGACCATCGTACTCTGAGAGCCACCCCAGCCAGTGCTCCTTCTGCGATTTGTACCAAACCCCCTCGGATCTCCAGACCCCGCGGATCACAGGCGTGCGCTCATAGCCAGCGGTAATTGGTCGCGTAGCCCGAAGCTTCGTTATTTTGCGCGGCGTGCAATCCGCGCAGCTCTGGCGCCGGATGTCCATCCACGCCCATCAGCGCGACCACTCGTCCAATCGGAAGGCCCGCGCGGACCGCCTTCGCAAGCCACGCCGCGCCGAGATACTCGGCAGTGGGCGGTGAACGTAGTCGACGCTCTCCGGCACCGGCCCGGCTGCGAAGACGCGGCGGCCGAGCGCCGCGATGGTCTTGCCGGGCTCGAAAATCGGCAGCGTCCGGTAACTTGGGATCGTTTCCTTGCCCTCCTGGTCGGCAAGACTGATCGCCTCGATATCGCTGATGAGACGCGCGGCCAGCGCCGCACCCGCGGGCAACCGCAGTTCCTCACCCGTGTAGACGCCGCTTCCCGACATGCCGTCGTCGATCAGCACCGTGCTGAGCTCGCCGGGCGTGAGCGCCGCCAGCGCCCCGATCGCTTTAACCTCGATAGCGTCAGCGCAGAACAGGCCGCTGCGGAATATCGCTGGCCGATGGCAATGGCGGTTTTGCAAATCCAGTCGAGAGTATAAAGTTCGCGGGCAAGCTGGAGTAGAGACGCGCACCGGTAGGACGAATCAAGAAGCGCTCGAATGTCCGGTCCTAACCCAAGCCGCACGTCAGCAACACGCGTCCCGGTTCTGTTTGAGGCCAAAAAGCTGACGAACCGGGCGCGGCGTATTCCATACCATAGTTGGGGAAAACGAACGCCAATATGACCGGCGACGCGTTCGGCAGGACTGCATCTGCGTGCCGGACCGCTAGTGGTGAAAATCAGACACTTCAGTCCCCCGAAAAGGCGCGCGCACCTTAGCCGACAACGGTTTCAGGGGCTCGATCTGTTAGATTCTCACCACTAGCTGCAGCTGGCTTTGGAATCTTCGCAGCGGCCTAGGATTCGAATGGGTTGATAATATGCGCGACTGTTGCCTTTCATTGGCAGACCTTGTGGAAACAGGGCAAGTCCGAACAGTGAGCTCCGTAAGTATTCAGGTATTTGTTTCCTCTTACGCACGCACATTTCTTTTCTTCACCTTTTTTGTCGCAAAACAGTGCGAATTGATCGCTGCTGCACTGCAATTTCCATACCTTCGGATCAATCTGCTGCGAGCTGCAATCATCTGCGTAGATCGGAGTTGCCGGCTTACTGGCGCCACTTGCAGATTGTGCCGGCATCATAAGGAAAGTTGGAGCAGCTAATAGAAAAGCTCCGAACAAAAATGTAGTGCTCAATCTCCATTCCTGAATTCGCATGGCGATCATTCCTCTCGAACCGATAGCAGCTGCATCAGGTTTTATGGCTGAAGTTAGTGGCGGCGACGCACTTCTGTTCAGCTTCGAAACAACATGCAGCGGCTTAGGCAGGTGGCTCGCAAGTGCAATAGTAGTGTATTGTTGTTCCTTCTTTTTCCTCGTGAAGCTCGCACTCACCTTTGCAGGAGTCGTTTACGCAGTGCACATCTTTCAAATTTCCATCGTCGTCGATAGTCCCAGCCACAGAACAACTCGGCTTTTCGTCCTTTGGAACAATCACAAAATGTATTTCTCCGTTCTGATCCTTAGTGATGCGCTGTGCCTGAATTGATTGTGAGCTCATTGCTGCTGCCTCCCAAATGGTTTCAGCTTCTTGTTAGTAACGAACCGTACTGGCCTATCGAAATTGCAAACAACGTCGAAAATTCCTTTCTGCTCGTGCAGCCTAATGGAAGGGAGTTGCAGTCACGCTCAGTGATCAGGCACACGGGCCTTGACCTTGACTAACGGCTGGCCAGGCAGACGGATGCTTGCAACTATCGACTTCGGAGAGTGAACAGAGGTCACGCCAACAAAATAGCTTGCAAGGCCGCTGCCGTCGTTAATCCCGGCACAGACCGGCTCATTGAAGGTGAAAGTAATTATGTTGCCCTCAGTTTCGGCGGCGAACAATCGCACTGAAGGTGATTCACCGCGCGCAACAACGTAGCCATGATTTGCGAAACCCGCAGAGCCGTACTTCAGCGGAATAATCTCGCCAAAATCGAGCGCCAATTCCGTGACGCACGGCGCGTCGGCCAAGCTGGTGGCATGTGTCAGGTCAACTTGATATTGGTATCCTCGCTTACCCGCCGCGGGGGAGCCCCGGGCGCCTCGGAACGTGCGCGATCGGAGCCACGCCTTACCCGATGCGCTAGACGGCAATGGAATGTCTCCGGCTGTGTCGTGACTAGAGATCTTACAATTCCTGCTGAACAGGCACGAAATGGCGTGAGCATCAATGTCCACGAAAGAGAGGGGGGTTGCTTGCGACGCCCCTGGCGACGCGAACAGTGCAGCCGCGACACCTAACGGGTAAATGCCGCTTGCTTTTTTGATCCACAGCAGAGCCACCGTCTTCTCTCCCAATTTAAGCTGTGGGTAACTACCTGGATGGCTTGACTCGGTAAGCTGGGCCACTTCTCAATGTTAAACTACAAAAGATATTTTATACACGTTCAATCATAGAATGAAAACAGATTTGCCGCTGAACTGCTAGGTGGGGGATGTTTCGGCTGGAACGAGCCTTTCAGTGGCTTGAACGCAGCGCGCGCCAAGAAGGGCCCGTTGCACATTCGCATCCGATAGATGGACTCGGGATCACGCGTCGCGGGGTTCTCGTTGGCTCCGCTGCCATTTCGGCTAGCCTTGTCCTTTCGCGGCCGCCTCGCCCGATCAAAGTCGTCGCCAGCCATGATGGGATCGAAGTCGAGCTGGGCGAACATGTTTGGCGCATTGATAGATCGACCTTCGGTACCAGCGCGAGCTTCAATTACAGACAGCAAGCGCGAAGACACATCATCGAAGTCCAACGGTCGTTCACTCGACAGATCGGATTACCTGGGGATTTTTCAGCGATCTTACAAACAGTCGATGGTCAATGGTGGTTATCGCTTGACCTTAAACAACTGGGGGCAAGACTTCAAATTCCATTCGAGCCCTGGTTGGATGGTCGGTACATCGCTGGCGCCAAAATTCACTTGAGCGCCGTCCGAAACGGATCTTTATCCGCAAATGTAGCGCTCTTGCCACGTCCAGCGATGCTCGGCTTGACTCCGGACTGGCGAGTTCGTTTGCAGGGCGAAGAGCCGATAGTTTCATTGCGACTTGACGGTCTTTCGCTTGAAAGCAGCGAGGCTTTGCTCACTCTCGGTGAGAGGCGCGAGGGCGGCATTGTTGACTTGTTGAGGATCGATCAGCCTCTAGGGCTCGCCACGATCGATCTTATTAATCCGAAGATTACTTCTGCCGCGGCCACTCCTGGCCGTGCCGGTTCACAAACACTGCAACTCGAATTCGACGCTATCGCCAGTGGGCACGCCGCTGTCGTCGGTCAAAGCGACGGATCGAGTTTGGCAATTGTATGCGCCACGGGGCAAGCCGATGCTCGCACGTTTTCTGGGCCTAACGATGTTCCCGATACGCCAGTGTTGTCCGGATTAAGACTCGCGCCTGCCAGCCTGATTGCGTCGGCGACGCTTGCAGCGGAGCAACGTCTCCTGGTTGCACGCGTTGCCCCAGCTGCGCATCCAATCGAGACACGCGATCTGGTCCTTTCCATCGCTGGTCGATACGACGAGGGCGTCGTTACCACCTTCCGGAGCGGAGAGTCGCCTCCGATTAAGATCACGACCGACCTTTACGCAGCATCCGTTCCGGTGGCGGGTGCGGACAGTGGCGAAATCAGCTTTTCCCGAACCTCATTGCACATCCTGGTCGGCGGCGAAGCACCGATGGAAGAGAGGCCGCCAGATCCGTGGTTGCTTGCTCGGATGCAGGCGCAGGTTCTTCCGCTCGAACGCGTCCAGGCATCCGATGCCGGCAAGCCAGATCTGGGGTCCTGCGAAGATCCAAAGGACCCATCCAAGAAGGACCCGTGCAAGGAAGACAAGGCAGGCTTGTTGTTCTTGGACCGAGTTCCATTTTTCGCGGCACCGCTGGAAAACGGAAAGCTGCGGATTCTTCGCAGCCGCGACCTGTTAAGCCTTACATTCGGGTTTCGCAACTTCACTGTTGAGGTGCAGAACGGCCGCGCCACTCTGGTGCCGAAGCCGATCGTCGCAAAGCCAAGCTACCCCGACGCGTTTGCCCATAGGCTGATCGTCGAGTTCCCGCCGCAGCACGTAGCTGAGGAGGCGAAGAAGACGCAGCTCGGCATCGGCGGCAGCACTGTGAAAAACATCGACGAGCGGGATCGTCTCAAGCAGCCGGGCTCCGGTTCGCCAATCAAGCCAGATCCGGACACGCCGTTCCCGACAATCGTACGCGCCCGCCTGAGCGGACCGACGCGGCTGGTGTTCCGTATCAAAAAGGGCGACACCAAGAACCTCGTCCGCAAGGATCTGTCGGTCAAGACGCTGACCGAATGGTCCGATCTCGCTCAAGTCGTGTCAGAACGCGCCCTGGCGTCCGACACCTCGCTGACCGAGCAGTTGAACTTGGTCGGCATCGACAAATCGACCAACCGCGGCGAAGCCCTAGTCAAGATCATCCAATCGGTGCGGCGTCCGCGCGAGGACGAAACAGCGATCGAGTTTCCGTATCGTCTGCTGCTGTCGCCGGACAGCCGGGCGCAATGGATCACGCCGCAGTATCCGCTCGGACCGCTGGATACCCCGACGCTGCTGTGGAACGCGCGGCTGGATCCCGTAAAGGGAGCACAGAGCATCCGCGCCGTCTGGGCGCGCGATCTGCTGTTCGACTTCTTACGGGGCAACAAGGCAGCGGATACCGATCCGGGGCGGGACGAAAAGAAAGAACCGCCGCTGACGCTATCGCTCAGCCGCAGCGATCGGCGCGAGCTGGTGACGCTAAGCGCGATCTACGGATTGCCGGCGCTTGGCCGAGTTGTCCCTAATAAAGACGCGCTTCTCGACCCCGCAAATATCAAGCCTGGAAAATCCGATGATGCGCCCGGAACCGTGCAGCCGTTCCCGCCCGGGATCGGCTTGTGGGGAAGGAAAGCGGGGCAGCCCATCCGGGTCGCAGACGAGGGACTCTACGTCCCGAAACCGCTGAAGACAGCCGATATCTCGTTCACCGCGATGGGCGGCACGTTCGTCGGCGAGGGGCAGTGGGAGCCGCCGTCGCCGATTGTCGACGACGGCACTCTGCACAGCGGCGATCCCGATATCGGCGACAACTGGCGGCCAACCCTGCGGCTCGAGCGCTGGCGACATCGCGCCGTGCTCGGTCGCGACATCTTCGTCGAGGTCGCCTACAAAGGTTTTCTGTTCCCGATCGGCCACCGGGCCAGCCTGTTGAAGGTAACCGAGCGGCGCTTCTATCCGCACCCCGACACCGGACGATCAACCTCCTATCTGATCCAGCGGCTGTTCATCGTCATCGGCAATCGCGAAAAAAGCTTTCCGGCGGTCGGCCAATCTTTCGACGGCAGGATGTGGCCTGCCCAACGCACCATTACGATGTTGACAGCGCAGACTCCCGACCTTCGCGACCCGGAGGACAACGATTCTCAAACCGCCATCGACAATGGGAGGCTGCTGGGCGAGAAGGACAATACGGGCAAGATCGTCTGGAAATACAATGGTCTGGTTTTTTGGCCGCGCATCGGCAAAGGTGAGGGCAACGAGGTCATTTTCGAGTTCCGCAAGGACGAAGATGAACAGGCGATCGCGGCTCCGTTCATTTTCGTCGACAACGTCGCGGCGCATGAGCCGAAAACCGTCAAGGCCCTGCTGGACTATTATCGTGGGCTCCCCGATGGACACAGGCTGCGGCGCGCCTCGCACGGGAGCGTACGGCGCCGTTACGCGCCGTCGCTGAAGGACGGCGAGACCGACTTCGATACGCAGTCGTGGAATCTCAGCGCGACCGGCCGATTCATCGATGACCCGACCCTGGGTCAGGTCGAGTCATTCCGAGTGGACGGGGTCATGGAGGGTGCGGACCAACCACCCTATTACCCAGTCATGCGCACGGCCAACATCAAGGTGCAGAGCATCGATCGATTGATTGGTCGGTCGGCGGGCTCGATGACCGTGGCGATCAATGAGTTGTACGCGCGCTATGGATTCAGCCCCGACCAAAATCCGTCCGAACTGTTCCTCGACGTTTTGTCCCCAGCGATTCAAATGGACTTTTCCGGCGGCGGCGACGCGGTCGGCGGACTGGCAAAACCGAATGCGAGGCTGGTGGCGCTGTCGCGCAAGTTCGGGCCGGTCGGCGGTCGCGGCCCGTCACCGCGGGGGGGCGGCGGCTCGGGCGGGCGCTCGTTTCTTGTGGCCGGTGCGGCGCCACCCCCGATGGGCGGAACGGAGGACCTGCCACCGCGCGGAGATTACGCCGCGTTCTCCGCCGGAGTTTTCGACCCTCATGAATTTCTGGGCGCAGCCGACAGTCTACCCAAACTTCTTGGTATCTTCTCGCTCACCGAGGTACTGAAAGTCGTTGCCTTCGCCAGCGGCAGCACTGAACAGCAGGGAGCCAAGGGCAAGAAAGTCCCGCAGCTTCAGGAGAAGACGAGCTTTGGTGGGGGGGGCGTTGACCTTGGGGAGCAAGTCGACAAAGCCAAACAGGTCATAGTCGGTTTCGTCGATGCATTCATCGATGCTGGCGGGACCGGTGGCCCGATCAACGATGCCCTGACGGAAATCGACAAGGCCGTCAAAGCGAAGTTCGGCCAGAACTTCGATTGGCGGCAGCTCTATCCCCGTCTGGCCGCCACATTTCAGGCGTTCCTTGCCGCCCTCAAGGACGCGCGGCAGAAGGTCCCAAATCTCCCGAGCAGTGCCCAGGGTCTTTCGGACGCGTTCAAGCTGGGATCGCAGGTGATCGCCGCCGGAAAGGCGCTTCTCGCCGAGGCGGCGGCCGTGCGCGACAATCCGATGCCTCCGCTGTTCAGCGGCATTCTCGACGTACTGAGCAAACAGTGGGAGACAGTGCGCCGCTTTGCGACGCTCGAGATCAACGGGGTTTCGCAAGGGCTCAAGCAAGTATTTGACGACTTCAAGGCCGCACTCGTCGGCGAATTGACGGGGATGTGCGTTGGCTTGCTCAAGCAGCCTGAAACCCAGATGATTCTCCAGCTCATCTTCGGCTCCGGTCAAGTCGTCGTCCCTTACCTGTTTTCCGCCAACACGGCCAAAGGCGATCCTGGTGACGGCAGGTTGCGCCTCGGAAGCTCCACGCAGGACAGCTCAACCGTCATCCGCGCCAATTTCAAGGATGCGAACACGGAACCGGCCGATTCTCTTCTCGGCACCGCCTTCGAAGGCAACGCAGCCGTCCGCGGGCTTGTACTTTTGCTCCACCGAGACAATCCGGATAAATGGTTGATTTTCAGGGTTAGTGCGATCTCACCGCAGAATGAGATCGGGTCGAAGAAGACCTATTTCGACGTTACCGTCGCGAAAGTGGCTTCGAGTAGCCCGAGTCCGTTCGCCGATAATGATCCCGTTCAACTGGCGTCCTTGCCGGATTTCAGCGCGGTCGATCCCACGGCAGTCACCAACCGGATTTCCAACGCGCTGATGTATGAAATCGCCGGCGAGCCGATTATGCGGGCGCATGCGGCGATTCACGCACTGGTCGCTGAATTGGGCGATGTGATCGACCAGAATGCGCGCGACATCGGCTCGAAACTGCTTGCCGTCACGGTGCGCATTTTCGACGCGGCGCTCGCGCTCGCGCGGTTGACCGAGACCTCGGGTGCAGTGGCAACCCTCAATCAGTGGTGCGAAGACGCGATTAAATTCGCGATCGATTTCTGCGATACACTCATTGGGGACTCGAAGAGTCTCTCTGCGCGCATGCAGAGGATTGTGGATGCGGTAAGCCCCAACAGGTTCAATCTTCCCGAACAAACGCCGCGCGACATCCGCGTGCGGGTGGATCAGGCGCGGGCTGCGATGGCGCAAGCGCAAGAACGCCTCGCGCGCGCCACCACGGCTCTGATGGGCGAGCGGGATAAAGTTAGAGGACTGGAAAAGCAGTGCGGCAAAATCGCCGACGTGCTGCGGCTGTCGGGCTCGATCCTGGCTTTGCGCCGCGACGCGGTTGCGGCCCTGCAAGACCTCGTGCTGCAAGCACGCGCGATCGCGGCTGCGCTCGAAGAGATTGGCAACGCACCGACGCTGAAGCTCGCCGGACTGTCGGTGGGCAGCCTCGACAAGGATGTCGCCGACTGTCGGCAGGCTCTTAAAGACCTGGTCTCGGAAGTCACCGAGTTTCTCAAGGATGTCACTTCGATCAGAAGCTTCGCCACTGCTCCCGGCCCGACGGTCCAGGGGGTTCAGGCCAAGATCGACAAGCTCATCAACGAACTCAAGAAGGATGCGACGAGATACAAAGCGGAGATCGACGAGATCAGCAAGGCGCGCCAGCAGCTGGTCGACAGCGCCGGACGTCTCGACGCCCGACTCCGTCAGGCATTCCTCGACGTGCAATCCTGGGCCGCCAACCCGCAAAAAAAGCCATTTCCTCCGGATCTCGCTGGCGCCGCCAACGACGTGCTTAGCTACGCCACCCAGCACGATCGCCGGTTGGCGGCGCTGGTGCTGCAATCCACCGATACTTTCAGCAAGGCGAAAACCGTCCTCGAGGACTTCGCTGCCCGCGTGCTGCTCGGCATCGTGACGCCGATCATTGCCGTGTACGACGTGGCGGGGAAGGTCATCGACGCGATCGCCGGCTTGATCGACGAGAGCAAGGCCACGAATAAGGACCTTGCAAAGTTCCTCACGATCATTCTGAGCAAGGAGATGGTCGACGCGCTGACCAACAAGACCGAGATTAACAAGGAGCTTGCTTCCCTCAACGACATAAAGAGCAAGGCGAGTTTGACTCCGAAATCGGCGGCGTTTCCGCCCGCATTCGTACTGCGCGATCGCTGGTCCACCCAAGATCCGGCTCTCGTTCGCAGCGTCAAGGAGATTGCTCGCATCGTCGAAAGCCTGGCGCACGGCGACCTGTCGGCCATCATCAACCTCGATCGCGTGCGCGCGCTGCTCGAAGAACGGTTGAAGGACGCCTTGCTCGACTTTCTGCCGACCAAAGTCGACCTCAACTATGACTGGCAGACCGATATTCAGCCCTTCCAGGACATTTTCGTAATGTCGGACGGCTCGAGCGATCAGGATCTCACGCTATCAGCGCACGTCAGTATCAATCTCTTGCGTTCGGGGGACCGTACGACGACCGTGACCGGAATCCTGAAGCCGTTCACTGTCTATATCCTCGGCGGAGCGAACAAGGGAAAAGCCGATTTCCTGTCGATCGCGTTTCGCGACTCGACCGGCCAAACCGGCGCGCGGTTCCAGTCGGTCAACGGCGGTGGCGTCGATTTCAACGCCAACGTCGATACCGTAGCGATCGGGACCGCGCTGGAGTTCATCAAGAGTCTGCAAAGCTTCCTCAGCTACGAGGGCGGAGGCTTCTACGTCCGGCCAAGCCTATTCCCGCTCGGAATCGAGGCTGGCTTTGAGTATTGCCAGAAAGTCGTCCCGGTCGGGCCGCTGATCTTCTATAACGTCGCGTTCTCGGTTTCCGCGCAGCTGCCGTTCCAGGACCGCGACGCGCGATTCCGTTTTGCGCTCGCCTCCGCGGACGCGCCCTTCATGATCTCGTATCCGCCTTACGGCGGCGGCGGTTTCTTTGCCATTACCTCCAACGGCCGCGAGATCGTGCAAGCCGAGTGCTCGTTCGAATTCGGCGCGGTGCTAGGTGTCGCTTTCGGCCCGCTCTCGGCCGTTGCGCGCGTGATGGCCGGCATTTACGTCCGGCAGGCAAGCGGCGGCGGCGCTTACATTAAGGGCTTCTTCCATGCGGTGGGCGAAGGCAGCATCGCCTGCTTCAGCATCAGTGTGTGTATTGAAGTCGCCATCGTCCATTATCCCAATGGCCACATGGAAGGGCAATCCTCATATAGCTTCACGTTCAAGGTCGGTTTTGCGGAAATCTCGTACGGGGTGACGGCACATTATGCGGTCTCTGGTGGCAGCAGTTCCGCCCTGATGCTTGCCAATCAGGCGGGCAAACTTGCGGCGCTGATCAAAGCGAAAGCGCCGGCAGGCTGCGAGGACGCGTTGAAGAAGCGTCGCGTGACCACGCGCGTGCGGGCAAAGACGCGCCGGTGGGACGCGTATCGCAAGTACGTCGATCTTGACCTTCTTAACGCGTAATCGGGGAGCGATATGAACAAGGTCCGCATTCTACCCCGCCTCATTCCAGACGGCATCCGGCGCGACCATAAGGGCGCAGCCGTCGCTTATCGCTTCAGCCTTGCGCTGATGCCGGACGTTCGGCGCGCCGTGCTGAACGGCTCGACGGACCCGCAGGACGTCAGCACGGGAATCCAAGTCGATCTCGACAATTGGCCGAACGAGTTGGCCACGCTGCTCGCCGACAATAACAAGAATTTCAAACTATACTTTGCACTCGATCCCACCGCGCCGGCCGCGCAAGTCAAGCAGCTAACCTGGTACGCGCGGGGCAGCAACACGCCGGGCCCTTACGACGGAGCCGGATCGCGCGAGTTCAGCAAGCAACGCGCGAGGGCCGCGAATGCCTTGTGGCGACGATTCTTCCTCGCTGATTGCGGCGAACATGAGCAGTTCGGCGCGCTCAAGCGTGCGCTCGATAGCGCCCAAAATCCTACAAAAAAGTCGAAAATTGCCGCACTAAACGAGGCGGGCACGGGTGCCCCGATATTGATTTCCTATCCGGTGGCGACGCTGGCGCGGGCCGTCGAAGGAATGCACGGCGCGCACTTCGTCGCGGGCTTGGGCGTGGGACGGTTCGTCACGCTGAACAAGGACAGCACCGTACCTGCGGGGCGGATTCCGGCGCAGCCGATCACGAGACCTGCCTTCTTCCGCAGCATGAATGCAGAGCTGTTCGGCGTGTTCCTGCCGGATACCCAGGCCAACCGGCTCGGCATCGAGAGCAAACAGATTAACCGGGATGAGGGGTTCGGGAGCTTTGCCGAACTTGTCGACCTGATCTCGCGAGTGCTTGAAAAGCATTCTGCCGACGCGAATGCGGAAAGTACGACCTACGTTTCACAAGACTTCAAGGACGCGCTGCGCAAACACTTCAAAGGACAATCCGATCACAACGCCAAATTGGCCGATTACTGGACCAGGTTTCACCGCGATTTTACCTCGGCGGCGCGGCCTGATCCGAGCATGTTAGGCACGCCATCCGGGCTTGATCGACTCGACATTTTTTTCACTGCGATGGCGTCTTACCTCGCACCGTGGACGCGAGGCCGGCTACCGGGAATTGCCGCCGACGTGACGCCGGACGTTCTCGCAGCCGCGATTGCGGCCTCCCTTGTCGACATGCAGAGCGCAATTGCCGGCTACCACGCGGCCTGGCGGCCGGATACAGGAGAGTCCGTGGCTGAGGCGGACGACTGCAACCCGGACGATGCAGCCCGGCGAAAATTTTTGAACATCCTTGCCCGCCCAAGCTTGGCAAAGTTCCTTGGGTTCGTCATCGACGTAGAGGTGAAGCTCAAGGACCTGCACCAGGCACTCTTTGATCTGAATCCCAAAAATTTTGCCAACAGCTACTTCTATTTGATGGCAGATTTCGGCAAGGGAAGTGAGGGCGGCTCGCAGGGAGCCATCGATCGCCTACCGGCGCGGCTGTGGACCGCAACGCTGCTCGCCCGCAAGAGCGAGAAAAAGCCGTATTTCTTCGGTCCCTGCTCTAAAAAAACTTTCGGCAAAGCGGTGGAAAAAGGACTGCTGAGCGACAATGCGAGTGCGCTGCCCACCGCACCTGAGGACGGAGGCGTCTGGAACCTGGCCGAGCGGACGAGCGACGTGCCGCGCTTTGCGCTGATCGATTTCGATATCGACGCGGCGCTTCATGCTTGGGAGAACTCGTCGCTCGACCGGTCGACCGCGCATGACAAAGGCGGCCTCGCGGAAAACATCCCGAGCGCGCTGCCCAACCTCCGCACGCGCGGGCTTGCCCTGATTGACAGCCAGCGCACGTCCGCACTTGTGGACGAGATCAAGGGCGCCGATTCCGTCGATCCCAAGAATCCTCAGGTATTTTTTTCCGAGGAGCTTGTGGTCGGCTATCGCCTGGACGTGGGCGTGTGTGTCAGTGGCAAGGTCGAGTTGCCGGCAAAGGACCGGTGGCGTAGCCTTACTGAACGCGTCGTTGTGTACGATGACGACGACGTCCCCCACAACTATCATTCCTGGCTAAATGCGGACCAGGACCGTGAAAACGGTTTTGTCAAGCCGATCACGCGTAACATCAAGAACAGCACCGGCGTCAGGAAGGCAGATGACCAAGAGCAGTTCCTTGCTCAGGAAACTATCGCGGTTTGGACCGGGGGGAGCTTGGCGGTCGAATCGGAGCACAATCCCGACGACCCGCACCAACTGCATGACAAGCAAGGCTACGCATATCAGGAGATGGATTCTGCCTGCCAGCTCGGCACGAATCTGGCCTTCTCATTGCCAACCCTCGGGTTGCCCCCCCTGCGGTTCGGTCGCGGGTATTGGATGGGCGCGCGCCTCGCATATGTTAACGGCGGCAGCTTGTCGCTTTCAGAAGCCGCGGGCCGACATTATGCGGTCGCGGCGACAGCGGCAGTCGGCGGAAACAAGTCCGAGGGGCACGTATTCTGCCGCGGTGAGCGGGCAGGCGCACCGGCGATTCTGATTCCGCCGGACGACGTGCTTGCGACGCATTCGCTGGATCAATTGCGCGGTGAGACCGTCCAAACGGCCGTTTTGCGCAGCGGCGGAGTACCGGTTCGGCGATATCTCCTCCCGGCACGCACCACCTTCGATATCGCCGAGGCCCACGGGCAGTTTGACGCGGAGCAGCACGTGCCGCGCGGGGCTTTCACGTCGTATTCGCGCGACCGAGAGGGCGAATTCCCGCACGCTGTGCCCGAGCCCGATAAAGGAAAGCGTCGCAATCCGGCGCTCGTGCTCAAGTCAGGAAATTCCACCGCCGTCCGGCCCTACTATCCGGACCCGCTCGCGCGCGCCTGCGCCGTGCGGGTCTTTCAACACGGCGCAGAGCCTAGCGTCCCGCAACACAGCGAAGAGCCTAAGGACGACTGTGACCTGCGCCTGTCCTTCTACCAAGACGAGAATCAGACAATAGACCATGCGCGTCCGATCCTGATCGAAGTCAGGCCGTTCGATTCCACCCCCGGGCAGCCTCTTCACAAGATCGAGCGTGACGATCAGTCTGGAATGACGCGGCTGATCGTGCGGCTTGCACCCGCAGCGGATCTCGACCTGCTTCTGTGGCCGGTGCTGCGCAAGGACACGCAGCTTCTGTCGTTGCGTGCGGCGCGGCACGCCTGGACCTTACTGTATCTGATGGCCACCGCCGTCAAAGGCAATCTCACCGCCTTCGATACCGCCGGACCGAGCCCAGCGCTTGTTAAAGCTCTCAATCTTATCGGAAGCACCAAGGGCGAGCTTACCGCGGCAATCGCGCCGAATTCCACCGTGCTGGTGGACATGGTCAACGAGCCGTGCGAGCCCTCGCGCACGGTTTCGGACCAGAGGACGCTGCGGGCGGTCCGCCCGGTGAGGAAGCCTTTGGCGGCGCCCCGGTTCGACAAGCTCTGGCCCGTGCGCATCATGATCGAGGCCGCCGAATTGCCGAAGCCCGGGCGTGCACCCGTGATCTCGCAGCGCTGGCGCGATTACGTGGCCAACCAAGAGAAACTCCACACGCCCCCGCTGAGCTATCCGAGCGAGGCGAACGGGAATGCCACGTTTTTTGTCGGCGACATCCTTGCCCACCGCCCATCGACCGGGAAGGTCAAGTTCCGCGCCACGTGGACCGAATACGACGACACGGTTGCCAAAGTTCAGGAAGAAGGCAGAACCGTTTTTCGTCATCGGACAACACCCGGGCATGCCGAGTTCAGCATGGAATTTGGGCGCGGCACGGTGCCGGATGTGTCAAGCGTGGACGTGCGCCTCGACGACACCGGAGAATTGCGAGGCCTGAAGATCGACTTCAACGACAACAGGGCGCGGCTCATCAAGCTCGCGCTGCACGCAGTTTCGCGGTTTACCGAATTCTACCAGCCGCCCGACGCGAAGAAGGCCGCCGAGGCAGCGAAATCGCCGGAATTCGAAACACACGACAGCAAGAACGACCTCGCCCTGTGGATTCCGGCGACGAGCCGGCCCGCGCAGCCGGTGATAGACCGAATCCTGCCGGTGTTCACGTGGTCGCGGCTTGAGGAACGGCATCATGGCGTGCCTGCGATCATCTATCGGCGAAACGTGGGGTTGCGGATTTTCCTCAAGCGGCCGTGGCACAGTTCGGGACAGGGCGAGCTCCTTGGCGTCGTCTGCTGGCCCCCAAACATTTTCGACGGCAGCGATTCGGCTGGCCAGGACGCTATTGCCAAGAACATGGCGGCTTGCACCTTGCTGGATCGCCTGGCACCGAACATCGTCGATCCGAAAACCGAATTTCTCAGCCACTGGGGCGCGGATCCGGTCCACCTGTCAGGCGATCTGAGCGAGCTCATTCCGTTGCGAGAGTTCAGATTCGCCTTCAGGCGCATCGGCCATCTGAGGCTGCCGATCCACGACGATTATCCGATGGGCATACCGAAGCACGATATCGAAACCGGCTGCCCCAACGAGCCGCCGATCGAACACGCTCCGGCACCCGCGAAGAGCGTCGAGGTGGCAATCGCGGCCTACTATCCAGTGCTTGAGACGCAACGCGGCGAGACCTGGTATTGCGATGTGCCCCTCGATCCCGGCAAATCGTACTTTCCGTTCGTGCGGTTGGGGCTTGCACGATATCAAGAGCACGCGCTCAAGGATCTTGAGCTGTCATATCCGGTCGCTGAATGGGCTCAAATACCGCCGCGCCGCGAGGCGCGCGTGGAGTTACTCAACGAGCATGAAATCCTCGTGGTCGTCAGCGGCGTGGGCTACCATGCGACCAACAGCGAGGAACTGCCGGACAGTAAAGACGAGCTCAACAGGTCCCGGTTCTGCATTCGCGTCTGCCGCATGGTGCGACCGGACAACGTTCCCGCCCACGACGAGGGGATCAATTGGCTGCCGGTCATTTGCCAGGGCCAGCCGCTCGAATGCCGGGCAGCCGCAGAAGCCGCCGACAACGACAGTATCTACCTGTGCCGCAAGTTCCGTTTACCCGGCTCATGGCGGCATCGGGTCTACGCGGTGATCGTGGAGGAATTTGAGCCGATGGTCGCCGACGGCGACGTAGTCGGCGACAAGGTCATCCGCGATCGCGGTCCTATGTTCGCCTGCACCATTCCCCTCGTCGTGAAGGGCGCGGCTCCCGACGCCCGTCCAGAGGGAGGCGTTTTCGAGGACGGCACCCCCGTTGAGGCAGTGCCGGACGTCTGAGGAGGCCCGCATGATGAGAGTTAGTGCGACATGGATCGGCGCGTGGCTGCTCTCGTTCTGCGGAGCGTCAGTCGCCGACGTACAATGCCCGCCCGACAACTTGGACCCGAAGGACTTTGTCTTTGCCCCCCAAGCCGACCTCAAATCGCTCGAGCCCTATGCGCGCGACGAGACTTTCACACTCAGCATGCTGGGCAACGTCTACGAAGGCTTGGTGAAACGGGACCCCACGGGCACGATCGTGAAGGGGTTAGCGACCGGTTGGCAAAAGGTGGACGATGTTACTTGGCGCTTCTATCTGCGCACCGGCGTAAAATTTCAGCAGGGACAGGATTTCACGGCCGACGACGTAGTTTTTTCAGCCAAACGGGTGCGCTCAGACGGCTCCGATCTCAAGGCACGTCTCCCTCCTGACGCAAAAGTGGTCAAGGTCGACGATCATACCGTCGATTTTGTTTTGTCCAGTCCCAACCCCATCCTGCAGTTCGAGTGGGACACGTGGTACATCGTCTCAAAGTCTTGGATCGAAGCAAACCACCCCAATAACCCGGAGGAGGTCGACGGCGAGCACGGGCTTGCGGCATCAGTTGCGAACGGCACGGGACCGTTTTCGATTTCCCAGCATCAGGCGGGGATGCGCACGGATTTCGCACCGAATCCCGATTGGTGGGGCACGCCGAAGCCGACGTTCAAGACCGTTTTTTTGTGTTCGATGCCCGACGACGGCGATCGGGTCGACGCGTTGCTGTCGCATCAGGCACATCTGATCGAGCCGGTGCCGCCGGCGGACATTCAGCGCGTCAAAGCCGCCGACGGCGTAGGAGTCCTCGATCCGGTCGAAGACCTTCGCATTGTTTTTTTGGGGTTCGACATCGTGGACGACAAATTGAAGAACTCCGACGCCCGCGGTAATCCTTTCAAAGATCCGAAAGTCCGTACTGCCTTTTATCAAGCAATCGACATCAACAAGATCATTTCGCTCATTTTGGGCAACTTTGCGCTGCCTACCGCGTCCTTGATCGCGCCGAGCCTTTCGGCTCCGGCCGGCAACATCGAACGGCGGCCGTTTGATCCGGACGGTGCCCGTAAACTGCTCGAGGATGCCGGATACCCTGACGGCTTCACGCTCGACATGGATTGTCCTATTGGCCTCTATGTCGGCGACGAGGAAATCTGCAACGCTGTCCGCGACATGCTCCAGCGAATCGCCGTCAAGGTCAGCGTCAAGGCCAGACCCAAGGACAAATTCCTTGCAAAGGTCCTCGAGAGCGGCGGGTACGACACTTCATTCTTCATGTTCGGCTGGACGCCTGAATCATTCGACGTCTGGAATGTTCTGTTCAACCTCGTCGCCTGTCGAGATTCGAAGACCGGCGCCGGACGCTTCAATATCGGAGGATATTGCGATAGAAGTTTGGACGATCTAATTGCAAAAATCCGCGCCGAACCGATCGGCGCCTCGCGCGATGCGCTAGTCCTCCAAGCGCTAAAGAAGATATATGATGAGAGCGTCTACATACCCTTGCACCAGCAGAAGCTCATCTGGGGCGCTTCGAACGACTTTTCCTTTGTGCAACGCAAGAATAATCGCGTCCTGTTCAATGAGGTCCAGAGGAAGTGAGAACCTTCGTGATGAATTAGGCGGGTGCGCTAGCAGCGCACGCGCAGTTTGGATCTGCAACGGTCGTCTTCTCTTCGAGAAAACGTCTACGATGTTAGCGCACTGTCGCGCGAATGGAGGTCTCAAATGAACGCTCGCCTTTCGGCTCTTTTGGTGATGGACCTTCTGCTGCAGAACGCCGCCGTTCACGCACAAAGCATTGCCGATACCAGCCAGTTTACTGCCGATGCTAACGGAATTCCCGCCAGCGCTACGACGGTGTTCCATCTTCCACTCTGGACTGACGGCGAACCTATGAGCACGACGCACCATGAACTATTGCATGCGATCGGTTTTGCAGCCGCCTATGATTATTTCGACGCTAAAGTGAACGATAAGCGCGGATTCTGTGACACGCCGACTGATCCGTGCAAGGTCCTTGCCAAGCTTGTGCCGGCGAATCAAGGGACCCATATTGATCCTGATGCAGGCGTCGTGAACAGTTATGATCAGGCAAAGAGTGTGATGGCGCCCTCGGGAGTTGACGGCCGACGGATGGACGGACAGGAGAAGTCGGTTTTGAACTCGGCGTTCAGTTGGTCCTCTCACAAGATCAAGATAGTCATCAACTATGTGGGGTCCTTTGATGACACACAAAAATCTTACGTTCAGAACGCTGTCGATTCGGCAATGGCTTTATTCGGAACCTCCAATTCCGCGAACGTGTTTGTTTGGACGGTCCAGACCGATCAGGTTGCCGCGCGAGGTGCGGCAGTGACGCCATTTTCGCAGGCTTCAACGACAAGTCTTGTCAACTTGTTCAAGACGGCGACCCCGTCGGAAAGAATGGCTATTCTTAATGCTATTCTCGATCGGGGGTATTCTGCGCTTCCAGAGCTAAAGGCGGCAGGCGCCAAACCGATGACAACGATTTCGCCTCCCATGATCGATATACTCTACACGCTGATCAGCAAAAGGCCGGAGGGACGCATCCGCACAACAAGTTTCGGCTTGCACGTTGAGCCGCGCACGACCCGACAACAAGTAATCGAAATTGGCAGGCGATGGGGCTTTATCTTAAGAGATGGCGATCCTTTTGATCCGTCGATGTCCCCATCTTGCTATGTCACATTGGCGCAGGGAGTGGAATTACTTCCAATCTTAGAAAAGCTAGTGCGCAGTGAGCCGGCTGTTAATGGGGTGAACTTTAATTATGTCGAGTGAGGGATGGCTTTCACTGCTGGTCGCTTGGAAGGCCTTTCCTTCGTAGAGAACAAGACCAAACTTGTCATGTTCAATGAGTTCGCCATGGCCCAAAGGGTGCCGTCGCGGAGTTGGTAGGAATTGAGGGTGGCGTAGTCTCCGGGATGATCAACCTCGAATCATCCGGCGTTGAAGCGTCGGACTGGAGACCACGCCATGACGAGCAATACCACGAAGCCTGATTCTTTGCAGCCAGCGGCCAAAATGGCTGTTGATCTTTTCAACAATTGGTTCGATCCGATCGAGACTGAGGTGCGGGCTCGCGCGCGTGGGTTCATCGAAGAACTGATCCGCGGCGAGCTCGACGCTGTGTTGGCACGGCCGCGTTACGGACGAAGCCAGATGGCCGGCAACGAAGGAAGAGCCGGCGTTGCGGGCCACCGCCACGGCAGTCGGACGCGGTCGCTGACAGGCACGTTCGGGCCGATCGAGATCGCGGTGCCGCGCGCCCGGCTGACCACGTCCGAGGGCAAGACGGCGGAATGGAAGAGCCAAGCGCTGCGGGCCTATCAGCGGCGCACGCTTGCCGCCGACGCGCTGATCGCGAGCACGTATCTCGCCGGCACTAATACAAGGCGGGTGCGTCGCGCGCTGGCGGCGTTGTTCGGCGGGACAGTCGGCAAGGACACGGTGAGCCGGACGTGGCGCAAGGTGAAGAGCGACTGGGACGCCTGGCAGACCCGCTCGCTGACCGAGGAGCCGATCGTGCGGCTGATCCTCGACGGCACCGTGGTGCGCGTGCGGCTCGACCGCAAGGCGACCTCCATCTCGCTGCTTGTCGTTCTCGGCGTGCGCGAGGACGGCCAGAAGGTGCTGCTCGCGATCAAGAGCATGGGCGGCGAGAGTGCCGAGGCCTGGCGCACTGTCCTCGACGATCTCATCAAGCGCGGGCTGCGGCGTCCGGAATTCCTCATCGTCGATGGCGCGCCGGGGCTCGACAAGGCCATCGCCTCCGTCTGGGACGGCGTGCCGGTCCAGCGCTGCACGGTCCACAAGCACAGGAACCTGTT
>Ga0137390_10001084_pt1 | contig 19861 bp, 23 predicted proteins | sample 15con2h24AmetaG_FD_104937 | JGI IMG/M metagenome (GOLD analysis project Ga0137390, IMG submission 104937) | Vadose zone soil microbial communities from Angelo Coast Range Reserve, California, USA - 15con2h2.4A metaG | ecosystem: Environmental > Terrestrial > Soil > Vadose zone > Saprolite... | reverse complement strand
GGCTTTGCCGTTGCCGGCTACACCGGCGTCGATGCAAAGGACATCGTCGCCCTGACGCAGGACGCGATGTTCTCGCGTGCCCCTCAGGATGCGGCGAAGACCGTACTCTTCATCGGTGGCCGAGATGCGATGTTGGCGCTCGACATGGCGGAAGCGGCGCGCAAGGCGATGTTTCCGCCGTTTCAGAACTCGGTCTTCGCTGATCCTTCCGGCGCCTTCACGACCGCCGCCGCGATGGTGGCGCTCGCCGAGAAACATCTCGTTGCGCAAGGTGGTCGGCTCGAGGGTGCGAATGTCGCGGTCTTCGGCGCGAAGGGTGTCGTCGGCGGCGTCGTTGGCATCATTGCTGCTGAGGCGGGAGCGCAGGTGACGCTGGTCGGTTACGATCGTAGCGAGGTGGTGCCGCGCAAGGTTGCCGAGTTCGAGCGGCGCTTCGGCAAGCGCTTCATCGCGGCCGACGGCAGCAGCGACGAAGGCCGCCGGCAGGCGCTCGCTGCGAGCGACGTCGCGCTCGTCGCGGGCAAGGCCGGGGTTCAGGTTCTTTCCCGCCGTGATCTCGAAGCGGCGACCCGCCTCAAAGTGGTAGCCGATGCCAATGCGGTGCCGCCTGCCGGGATCGAGGGGCTTGGTGCCAAGGCTAACGGTGCGCCGCTCGAGGCCGGGAAGGGGGCGGTCGGCATCGGTGCCTTCGCCATCGGTGATGTCAAGTTCCGCCTCCAGCATCAGTTGCTGCGGCGCTTGCACGATGCCGAGAAGGCCGCTTTCATCGATTTCCGCGACGCCTTTCGTGCCGCCCGCGAGATGATCGGCGTCGCCTGATCTGGCCCGGTCGCATGACAATTCTCATCGCTGCCCAGTCTGGCCGGGCTCTCGCCGCGGCGGCGCGGCGTGCTGGTGAGGATGTCGTCGTCGCAGATTTCTTCGGCGACCTCGATACACGCCGTTTGGCGCGCTGGCTGCATTTGCCTGGCAACCTCAAGGCCGGCATCGAACGGGCCGGGCTGCGCGACGCAATAGCTGACGTCGGACCGCTCGATGGCATTGTATACGGTGCCGGCTTCGAGCATGATCCTGCACTCCTGCGCGATCTCGCCGGGCTTGCGCCGCTGGTCGGCAATACGCCGGAAACCGTTGCGGCGGCGAAGGATCCGTTCGGCCTTGCCGCTCTCCTCTCACGGCTCGGCCTGCCGCACCCGGCGGTCGCCGAGACGCCATCGCCCGGCATCGACTTTCTCTGCAAGCGTCGGGGCGGCGCCGGCGGTACGCATATCCGCCGGGCTAAAGCGCGCACTGTCGTCACCAAGAGCTGCTATTTCCAGGCGATCGCCAGCGGGCGGCCGCTTTCGGCGCTGTTCGTGGCAAACGGGCACGGCGCGCGCGTGGTCGGCCTCAGCCGCCAATGGACCGCGCCGACGGGTGCGGTGCCGTTTCGTTACGGCGGCTGCGCAGGTCCGGCGGTCGTTCCCGCGCGTCTTGCACGGATGATTGCCGAAGCTTGCACGGCGCTCGCCGTCTCGCTCGGTTTGGTTGGGCTGAACAGTCTCGACATGCTGGTCGAGGGTGATGAATTCACTATTCTTGAGATCAACCCGCGGCCGGGCGCGACACTCGATGTCTTCGACGGCATGACGCGCGGGATTCCGCTCTGGGAATGGCACCGGCGTGCCGTGGACGGCGAGTTGCCACGCGCGAGCCCGACGCTGCGGGTCGGTGGTCGCGCTGCAGCGATCCTCTATGCCGAGGAGGCGATCGAGATGCCGCCGGCAGTGCACTGGGACAGCTGGGTCGCCGACGTGCCGGCGCCGCGCTCTGCCATCTCGGCGGGTGCGCCGATCTGCACGATCCTTGCCGAGGCTGATGACGTGGATGCGGCCGAGCGGCTCGTACGGACGCGTTCCGCTACGCTGCGCCGCCGCCTGTCCCCATGTGGCGCACTCTTCCATGAGCCGACGGATGCATATGAGCGCCATGCCGCAGGCTGACAACAACAATCCACGGCCGAGCGTCAATCGCCTCGCATTGGCGCTCGTTGACGGCATTGTCGCGGATGCCGCGGCGCTGCGTCTTGCCGTCTCACGAAGCGAAGCAGGCGCTCTCATCATTGATGCCGGTATTGCGCAGAGGGGCGGGCTCGATGCCGGCCGCCGGATCGCCGAACTCTGTCTCGGCGGGTTGGGGCGGGTGGTCCTCGCGCCCTCCGATATCGCTGCCGTCACCGCAGTCACCGTCGCGGTTCATGCCGCCGATCCGGTGCTCGCCTGCCTTGGCAGCCAATATGCCGGCTGGAGCCTGCAGGAGGGCAAATTCTTCGCGATGGCATCGGGGCCGGGCCGGGCACTTGCGCTCAAGGAGGATATCTTTCAGGAGCTTCGCTACCGAGACCACGGCGATCGGGCGAGCTTCGTTCTGGAGGTCGACCGTCCGCCGCCCGATGCACTCATCCGCCGCGTCGCCGAGATCTGCGGTATTCCGCCGGCCAATCTCACTTTCGTTCTGACCCCGACGACGAGTCTTGCCGGCACGGTCCAGATCGTCGCCCGCTCGCTCGAGGTGGCGCTCCACAAGGTGCACGCCCTGAAGTTTCCGCTTGATCGTATCCTTGACGGGTTTGGCGCCGCACCACTGCCGCCACCGGCGCCAGAATTTCTCAGGGCGATGGGGCGGACCAACGACGCGATCCTTTACGGCGGGCGGGTCGCGCTCTTCGTAGCCGGGCCCGAGGATGAGGTAGCGGCGCTCGCCGATGCCCTGCCGTCGAGCGCCAGTCGCGACTATGGCCGACCTTTCGCCGAGGTCTTCGCTGATTCAGGTGGCGATTTTTACAAAATCGACCCGATGCTGTTCAGCCCCGGCCTCGTCGAGGTGACGGCCGTCGAAACCGGACGATGCTTCCGTCGCGGTCGGATCGATGCGGAACTGCTCATCCGGTCGTTCGGCATCGCTTGAGGATGCGGGTCGCAATCTTCGCCGAGGATCCCGACTGGCACTGCCGGCGCCTGATCGCCGCTTTCGGCCATCACGGAGCGCTAGTCGTGACGGAGTCTCTGCGTCGCTGCCGGTTCCGCATCGACGCGGAATCGGCAGGCGTTGAAATCCCCGCCCTCGGCGATGGGCTGCCCGACGCCGTCCTGGTCCGCTCGGTCCCGAATGGCAGCTTTGAGCAGGTGACATTCCGCCTGTCGCTGCTCCATGCGCTCGGCGAGCTTGGAATCCGCATCGTCAACGAAGCGCGAGCGATCGAGCGCTGCGTCGACAAGTCGATGACGAGCTTTCTTCTCCGGCGCGCCGGCGTGCCGACGCCGCCAACCTTCGTGACGGAGGAGATCGAGGCCGCCGCGGCGTGGCACGCCGCGCAGGCATCCGACGTTGTTGCAAAGCCCTTGTTCGGTGCGCAGGGGCGTGGCCTGCGCCGCATCGCTTCAAATACCGAGTTGCCGGATCCGGCGGCGGACCTCAACGGCGTGCTCTACCTGCAACGCTATGTCGGCCGCGACAGTGAGTGGCGCGACTTTCGCGTCTTTGTCGTCGGCGGGACCGCCGTCGCGGCGATGACGCGCCGCGGCGCCGGCTGGATAACCAACGTCGCCCGCGGCGGCAGGTGCGAGCCGGCTTCGATTGACGGCCCGCTTGGCGCAGTCGCGGTTGCCGCGAGCCGCGCCGTCGGTGCAGCCTATTGTGGCGTCGATCTCATAGAGACCGGCGATGGCGAGCTCGTCGTACTCGAGGTCAATTCGATGCCAGCGTGGCGGGGGCTGCAAAGCGTCGCCGAGATCGATATTGCCGACCGCATCGCGCGCCATGTCCTCGCCCTCTGACACCGCGCTGCCGCCGCCCTCCACGGCCCTCCGCCGCGCCTTTCTTGCCGCCTGTCGCGCCGAGCTCGAGGCGCTAAAACCGGGCAACGTGCATGTCTATGGCGATGGGCATGGCATGACCGTCGACGATTTCCGGCGTAGCGCCGGCGCGGCGGCGCCGGCGTTGTGCCGCTCGGGCAACAGCGTCGGCCGCCGGATCCGCGACGCGGTGGAGGCCAGTTGGACAACCGTGCCGCGCAACACCAATCTCGGCATCATCCTGCTCGCCGCGCCGCTGATTGCAGCGGCAGAAGAGGGTGAGGGGACTCTGCGCGATCGCGTCTCGCGCGTTCTCGCAGCGTTGACGGTGACCGATGCCGAGGATTGCTTTGCCGCGATTGCGCGCGCCAATCCGGCGGGTCTCGGGCGCGTTCCGGCGCAGGATGTCGCCGACACACCCACCGTGACGCTGCGCGAGGCGATGAGTCTCGCCGCCGGGCGTGATCTCGTCGCCCGGCAATATGCGACGGACTACCGCGATCTCTTCGCCATCGGCGTCTCCCGCATCGCCGAGAGCCGGCTTCACCGTTATTCCGCCACTTGGACGACGACCCTGGTGTTCCTCGATTTCCTCGCCGCCTTCCCCGACAGCCACGTTGCGCGAAAATACGGCGCAGATACTGCCGAGAGTGTGCGCCGTGAGGCGGAGGGCTTGCGGAAGCGTCTGCCGGAAGATCCGGAAGCGGCATTTCCGATGCTTCTCGCCTTTGATCGCTCGCTCAAGGAGCGCGGGATCAATCCTGGAACTTCCGCCGATCTCACCGTGGCGTCCTTGCTCGCCTTCGAAATCAGCGAATTGCTCGAGCGATAGCGAGACGCCGTAGCTTCATCCGCAATGTCGGGTCAGAGTGGTTGGCGTCAGCCTGCCGTCGTGCAACGCGCTCGCGACGAGAACGCCAGCGACCCCAGCGGTTTCCAGCTCGACGACGTCCGCCTCGTTGCGGACACCCCCGGCAGCGAACACCGCGCGCGGACCGGCGTGTCGGCGCAGCCGCTGCAGCTCGGCGACGGCCGGGCCGCCGTCGCTGCCCACTCGATCGAGTGTCATGAGAATGAGACGACTCGGCCACAGCGCAACCAGCCGCTCGATCTCCGGCGGTCCGAGAAAAGCGCCGCCCCGATAGTCGAGCGAGAGAACGAACCGCTCAGGCCCTAAAGCGTCGAGAATCGCGGCGAGCGCATCCGCTCCAACGAGGCTTTCGCTACCGAAAACTGGGACAATCCCTGGCCGGCAGACGCGCTTTGCCGCGGCAAGTGTCGCAAAGCCGCCGTCGAGCCAGAAGCCGACCTCCGGCGCTTTTTCGGAAAGCCGCCGCAGGGCCTCGCTATGGTCGCCCTCGCCGGAGATGGCGTCGAGATCGGCGATATAAACGACGCGGAACGGGGCGAGCCCGAGGAGGCCGTGCAAGATGTTCGCCGGGCTGCTGTCAGCCGCCAGCGGCGAAACGATCGGGTGATAGTTGATCCGGTCGCCGGCGCGGGCGCGTACGACCGCGCCGTGCTTGAGATCAAGAACTGGTATGATCGTGAAGGAAGTCATTTTGGAGAGGATACGCCTTGCCGAGCTGCAGCCCCAAATATGCAGCGACGGGCGGTGATATGGGAAGATCCGCACCGGTTGCGCGGCCAGCGATATGAACGAGCGGCTTCTCGGTTGGGATATCGGCGGCGCGCACCTGAAGCTTGCCCTCGTCGAGGATGCTAGCGTCGTCGCGGCGTTGCAGCTGCCATGCGCCCTCTGGCGCGGGCTCGACGAGCTTCGTCACGCGATCACTGCCGCGCTCGCCGACCTGCCCGCCGCCGACCGGCATGCCATCACCATGACGGGCGAACTCGCTGATCTCTTTCCCGATCGCACCGCGGGGGTGGCCGCGATTCTTGATATGCTGGCGGAATTTGTCCCCGCCGAGCGTCTCGCGGTCTACGCCACGACGGGCGAATTTATTGGTGCCAACCAGGCGCGGGCGCAGCCGGGAGCCGTCGCATCGGCCAACTGGCACGCGACCGCAGTCCACCTTGGCCGCTCGCTCGCCGATGGGCTGCTTCTCGACGTCGGCAGCACTACGACGGACATTGTTCCCATCCTCGCCGGCAGCGTCGCCGCCCGCGGCACGACGGACGGCGCGCGGCTTGCCACCGGCGAGCTCGTCTATAGCGGAATCGTCCGCACTCCCCTCGCAGCGATAGCGCGCAAGGCCCCTTTTGGTGGGCACTCGGTGGGCGTCATGGCCGAGCTTTTCGCGACGGCAGCCGATGCGCACCGCCTTGCCGGCACCCTGCCGGAGGGCGCTGATCTCCACCCCGCGGCCGACGGTCGTGGCAAGTCGCCGGCCGAGTGCCGGGCCCGACTTGCCCGCATGATCGGCATGGACGAGGCTGATGCTCCGGACGCCGCTTGGCGGCAACTCGCCGAGTTCTTCGTCGGGCGTCAGACGAGCCACATCGAGGAGGCGGCCCGGCGGGTGCTGTCGGGCATCGCTTTGCCCGTCGATGCACCGATCGTCGGCGCGGGAACAGGCCGTTTTCTTGCAAAAGAGGTAGCGCGGCGAATGGCCCGTCCCTACCTCGCCTTCGATGCCACCGTCCGGTTGGCAAACCCGACGCTTTCCGCCGCGGCGGCCGATCTTGCGACCGCCATTTCGGTCGCATTGCTGCTCCAAGGCAGGTGAATCCGGCCGCCATCTGTCGGCGCCGCTGAACGGAGCGCGGCACGGACCGCGTGCAAGGCCGTGACGTCGAGGCTGCGATCACGGCCCCCGACCGTCAGGGCGGAGCGGAATCCGAGGTAATCGGCGCCGAGCGCCCCGACATCCGGGATGTCGACGAGCCGTAGCGAGCCGGCAAGTCCGCTAAGGAGCCGGTGTCTTCGTGCCAGTCCGACGAAGCGCGCGAGGGCGGCGAGCGAGAGATGGCTCGTCAACGATCCTGCGCCTTTCTCTGCAGTGTCGAGCATGATTCCGGCGAACCCGGCGGCGGCGCAACGCGGCACGAGAGCGTCGAGATCAGGCGCGCGATCGGCGAAGATCACCGCGACGAGACGGATTCCACGGCGGGCCAGTGGCGCGAGGGCGTCCAGCGTCGCGTCGAGATCGCCAGAGAAGATGCCAATCTTGACGATGTCGACGCCGGTTGCCGCCGTTTCCGTCACCCGCGCGACGATGTTCTCGGGGACGAGGGACACGTCGCCGATCGTCGCGCTCACGGGACGGCAGCCTTGCAGCGTCCGGATGATGCCCGCCAGAGTTGGACGATCGACGCTGCCGAGCGCGCCGGCGGACGGCTCCTTGACGTCGATAATGTCGGCACCGCCGGCGAGGGCAAGACGCGCCTCCGCGCAGGAGCGGACACTCGCCAGGAATCCACTCATCCCATATTCTCCCGCACCGGCTTGCCGCCACGAAATTCGTCAAGCCGTTCCTCAAGCCAACGCCAGGCCTCGCGCTCCGCCTCTCCTGCCGTCTTATCGACGGCAATCGCCAGATATGCCATCTCGCTGTCAATCTTCTCCATCGGCAAGAGTTCGAGCCGGCTGATCAGGATAGCCCCCTCGATGACCGCCGCCTGTGCGCGGTTGAAGCCGAGGAAAGTGCGATGTGCCGCCTCATGGATGACGCGGCAGCGAAAACGCGGGCGGACCGGATCGTCCTCGACGCTCTCGACTGCAATCTCCTGATGTGACAAGGCCCCCTCGATCACCATGCCGGGTACCTTCTCGGCAGGACCAACCGGCCAATCGCGCCGGCCGGTAAGGCAGCCGGCGAAGAGCCGGACGTCGTCCGTATGGTTGATCACCGCATGAGGATTTTCGAGAAGGTTGTCGAGAGTGCGCGACGGCCTGAAGGGCGCCAAGACAGGATGACCTTCCCGCCAAATCACGCCCATCGGCGCGATATGCAGCAAGCCGGCGCCGGAGAGTGTGGTGATGATGCTCTCGCGGATCATCGCGATGACTCAATCGCGGCGGCGCGTTGACGAGGTACGGGATTGTCCATGGCGCAACGTCGTCCCGGCGGCGCGGTGCGTCAAGCCGTCGCGTGCCGCACGCTCGACGGCAACGCCCCAGGACAGCCCCTCGTCCTGGACGTAGCGCTTGCCGAGCTCGAAGGCAATCTGCGCCTTCATAAGCTCGGCGCCAAGATAGAAGGCATGCGGCCCATCGGCAGCGACCTCGAGCTTGGGATAGAGGGCGAAGGCATCACGCGCGACATGGTGGCCGTTGCGGTTGTAGACATGAATCCCATCGGCGGCGACTTCGATACGGAAATTTGCATCACGTACTGCTTGCGCCGTCTCGGCGATCTCGGCCGCCGTCGTCGCAAAGGGCTGGCGGTCGCGCAGGCAGGCGAGGCCGGGATCGATGCCGACCGGCAGCTGCCCGAGCTCCTTCGCCGCATGCATGATGCGCCGCGCGCAATCGGCTTCGCGGATCGCCGTCCGGCAATGCGGGCTCTTGCGTACGGCGAGGACGTCGGTAATGCCGAGTTCGGTGATGATGCCGAAAAGGATGGCGTTGACGCCGGCCGAATCCGCCTCCGTCAATTCGGTGAGATTGCCGATGCCCATCAGGATGCGGGCTTCCGGCCGACGGCGACGCAACTCCGCATAGCGCGCCAGCGAGACGGCGAGTCCGAAAGGGATGGGATCAAGGACCGCATCGAGGATGAAAGAACGCCCAGCCCTATCAAGCGCGTCGGCGGCGCGGCACAGCGAATCGAGATCGCCCGGCTTGGACGGGATGAGCACCGGCAGAGCGCTCATCTCGGCAAGGAGGTCAAGCATGGTCTCGTCGAGGCTGAGCACGAATTCCGCTCCGGCGCGTCCGGCACGCCTGAGCTCGTCGCGATCGGCGGAGTCGACGCTGACCGCGAAGCCGGCACCGTGCAGCGCAGTGATCGCGTCCTCGAGATGGTCAAAGGGCGTTCCCGGCAGGCAGCCGAGATCTATGACATCGGCGCCTTCGGCAGCGAACTCGCGGGAGCGGTCAAGGATCGCCTCGACCGCAAGATGCGGTGCCTCGACAATCTCCGCGAAAATCCTGACATTGTGGCGACTGAGGTCGACACCCTGGCGCTCGCGCCCGAATCGCGTCGGAAGGTCGTGAAGGTCTTCCGGGCCGCGCTCGACCGGCAAGCCGAGTTCCTTCGACAATGACGCGAGATCGCCGGCGCAATAACCGGGAACGATGATGCGTTCGGCGGTGATCGCTGTGTGCGGCAGACGGCGTCGGATGAGCTCAGTGGTCATCAGTGCCGCGACTTGGATGCCGATATCGTGGATCTCCCAGACGAAGTCGGCGTCCATCTGCGTCAGAACTTTGCGCAGCCTACCCGCCGCCAGGTGGCCGGTCAGGAACAGGATTCGCTCAGGCATCGCAGTCGGGCGTCGATCGCTTCGGTGAGTTCGGCCATCGATTCGACAACCGTCGTTCCTTCCAGCGCCTTGAGCTTCACGACATTCTCGAGATCGATCCGCCTCGGCCATACCTTGACCATCCCGCCTGGCGCTTTGGTCTCGAGCTCGGGTGCGGTGTCGCAAGCGAAGACGATTGTCGGGATCCGGCACTTGCCGGCCTGTGCGAAGACATTGGTCGTCAGCGTATCGGAGATGCCGTAGGCGAACTTCGCAACCGTATTGGAGGTCGCCGGCGCGACGACCAGCGTGTGATAGACGCCTTCATAGAAAAGCCCGACCGGCGCTGCCGAAGCTGTCGTGTCGCGGAAGATGCGAATATCAGCGGGAAGGCGCGATTTGTACATGCGAATGACTTCGGCCGCGGCCTTGCTGACGAACAGATCGAGATCGCGCAACCCGCGGATGACCTCCAGACATTCCTCGAAGAAATGTCCCGAACCGGTCAACGCCCAACCGAGGCGCGATTTGGTTCCGGCATAGGGGGTCGGTGCCATCTTCTGCGCCGTCACGCGGCGAGCCGTTCGGCGAGGCGCTCTTCCTCGCCGGGGCCGATCCAATCGAGCGTCAGGCCGTGGTCCGCGACGAAGGACGGAAAGGCCTTGTCGACCATTCCGTCAGCAGCAAGCGCAGCGATATCGAGCGGTCGCGGCGCCGCGACCGACTTGACTAGGATCAGCCGCTCGGCGCCGAGACGCCGCGCGAGCCATGCCGCGAGGCTGTCGGCGGTGACGTCCCAGCCCTGCGGGATCGTCGTATCGGCGAGTACCAGCGTCGTTGGCAGCCAGATCGCGGGATCGCCTGCCGCCAGAGTGCGCCGCATCTCTTCGATGCTGCGGCAAGGTTTGAGTCGCGGCTGATGGTCGATCAGCATCAGCGCATATTGCTCCATCGCCAGAATCGCCATGTGGTGCGCCGTGCGATCGGAAAAACCGAAACGCGACTGCTCCGCGCGCACGGCATCGGCGAAGACGCCCCCGCCCGGCACGATCACGGCTGGGTGGTGGGCGGCTCTGAGTGCGGCAAGGCAGCGCGGCAGACCGCCTGAATTGGCGAGGCTGCCGCCGAGCTTGAGGACGATCATGGCGTCGCTCCCGCGAGGCTCCGTCGCGCTAGCTGCGCGCGCGACGACGGACTATCGAGACGCCCACCGCCTCCGCCTCGCAATAGGCGTCGAGTTTGTCGACCGTGATGCGGACGCTCACCGAGCGGGGATCGTCCAGGCAGTGCGTAGCGATGCGCTCGGCGAGCGTCTCGACCAGCTCGATATGACCCTCGGCGATAATCGATTTGACGCCGCCGACAATCGTCTCGTAGTTGAACACCTTTCCGAAGTCCTGGCTGGCAAACGAGCCCGGATCGACCACGTCGAGCTCGACGTTGATGCGTACGCGCTGCCAGCGCTGCCGCTCATGCTCGTAAATGCCGATGCTGCAGGCGAGCTCAAGGTTGCATACTCTTATGCGATAGCTCGAACCGCCCGCCTGCTCGAGCAGGCGGCGCACTCCGAGCGCCTGTGACAGCGGCCAATCAATGGTCATTGCCTGGCCAGCATGCCCGACGATGTGCCCGACTGACAACCCTCAGTCGAGCGGCAGCCCTCTCTGGGGTCGCTGCAGGCGTCGCCCTGGCCGGCTTCTCAACTCGGGATATCCCGTGGGCCGTTCTGTTCGCAACGCCAGTTTGCCAACATCCATTTCGGGTGATCGGCCAGCCATTCCGCGGCAATTTGTTGGCCCTGCACCATGCATGAGGTGAGGCTCATATCTTGGAAAACCGGTCGCTCGTCCATGCAATGCGATTGCCAAGCCATCATGCAAAGGGTCAAAACAAGATGAACCATCGATTGTCCTCGCTCGTCGCGATGTGCCTCAGCGGCCGCGTTGAAGTAGGCAATCCTCTCAGAACAGCGCCACCGCAGACCTGTTCCGCCCTGGCCTGAGCCTGGATCGATTCGCCACGCATTGGACGCGCGCAGTACCCCTTTTTTGCCTTTAGCTGGCGAGTTCGACAGGAATTTGGCAGAATGGGGCTTGGAGGCGACCGTCATGTCGACAGGACGCGGGGCGCTGTTTGTGTTTGCCCTCTTTGCCGTATTCTCGATGATGGCGCCCGTCATCGCCGCGGACGACACGCGACCATTGAGCCCGGCGCAAATCGCGCTGTTCGAGTCTGACCATCTTGGCACGATCCGACAGGCCGAGCGGCTGGAGTACCGTTTTGCGCGAGAAACCGCTGCCCGTAGCGATGACATCGACAGCTTCACCGATCGCATCGAGATTGACGTGCGGCCACGCACCGGCAGCAGCGGCAAGGACGTCTGGACGGATTTTCTTTCTGCGGAACATCACATGAGCTTCCCGCCGCTGATGGACTTCCACGGCAATCCGGTGATCATGTTCTTCCTGGAACGTGACGTTGGCGAGATGCATCGGCTGACCGGCGGTTCGGCAAGCTACTTCCGGAATCGCATTCGGGAGGCCTTCATCGACCGCGCACAAGTCACGTCGATCAACGTGACGCGGGACGGCAGTTCGCTCCCCGCGACAGAGATTGTCGTGACACCGTTCGAGCAGGATCAGCATGTCGCAGTGTTTCCCGGCCTGGCCGAAAAGCGCTACCGCTTCGTCCTCAGCGAGGCGGTGCCGGGACGTATCGTTGAGATCGCGTCGGAGGCGCCGAGCAAGAGCGGACAGTTCTCCACCAAGGAAACGCTGACCTTCGCCGGTGAAGGTCCATGCGTGGGCGATATCGGTCCCTGCGCTCCCACGACCCAGCAATGACTGGGCGACGCGCCGGCGTCTGCGCGCTGGTCGTGCTCATCGGCCTGGCCGGGGCGGTGGCCGCGCCGTTGCACGCCAATGACTATCCGACCGCTGCGCGCGCCGACTACGTGCTTGGCTGTATGGCCACCAATGGCAATACCCGCGAGGCCCTTTTCCAATGCTCCTGCGCGCTCGATACGATCGCGAGCCAGCTGCCGTATGAAGATTACGAGAAGGCCGAGACGGCGCTGAGCCTGCAAGTCGGCGGTGGAGTCGGCGGCAGGGTCGGGCTGTTCCGCGACCCACCGGAGATCAAGGCGATTCTCGAGCGGCTACGCAGCGCTCAAGCCGAGGCCAATCTCAGCTGCTTCCGCTGAGGCGGCCGGGCGCGGTGCCTAGGTCGCGGGCTCGATCTTCACCGGCCAGCTCTGCTCAAAATGCCGATTGCTGCTGTCCTCGACGACAACCTCGATCTCGCCGGCAGGAGCATTCGGCACGAAAGCGAAGGTTAGACTCGGATCCTCGCTGATCGAGATGTCCGACTCCAGGGTCAGCACCGGCGTGCCGGCATAGCGGACCCGAACCGAGCGGACGAAATCGGCGCGGATGTAATTTCGGCTCACCTGGTCCATCTGCATTCCCGAGCTATTGGGGTGGCTGAGCAGGAAATGCGCCTGCAGCGGCTCGCCGACATGCGCCGACCCCATCGTCGTCAGCTTCATCTGGCCGAGCCGCTGCATCGCAAGAGCCTGATCCTTGCCGGCCGGCGCCGAGCAGCCGCCGGCGGCTTTGATGAAGCGGGCGACGGCGTAAAGCCTGCGGTTCTTCGTCTCGGCCACGGCGTGCAGATAGGTGTAATCGTCGACCCTGACGCGGATCGCGATCTCGCTCGGATCGGCTGCCGGGCCGAAGGCGAAGCGGCCGGCAAGCGGCGAGGGATTATCGTCGATGACGAGGTAGAGCCGATCGATGTCGCGGCGCAACCCTCCCGCGATGCGGATCCGCACCGGAACGATGGCGGCGTCCTCCGCGCGATCAGGCGCCTCGAGCGCAAGCAGGTCGGCGCCGTCCTCGATCACCCGATCCCCGAACAATTGCCCGCGCAAATCGGCCCAGCGCGCGGCGCGCGTCGCCTCGTCCGGTTCGGCTGATGCGGCACCCGCGAAGCTGGCCGCGAGCAACGCGGCGATGGCGAGTAGATTTGATCTCAGGCGCATCGTATGACCCGTCCTTCCGAGCATCAGTCTGCGATGCTCATTCCCATTCGAGCTCCTTGTACGCCGTAGTCACGTTGCGGGCATGATAATCGTCGAACAGCAGCCATTTGCCGCGTTCCTCGAGCGCGACATGGCGCGGTGCCTCGGCGATGTCAATATTTTCCCGAATGGCAAGCCGGGTCCCATCGCGAACGGCGCGCAGATAGCGCAGCTCGGGTTCTGCGGCGGCCGGCCAAGCGACGACTGGAGGACCGTGGCCCGGCACCGCGCGCTGCGCCACCACATGGGTCATCTCTTCGAGCTCCTCGATCCAGCCGACGACGCTGCCGTCGATTGCCGGAATGCGCTCGACAAAGAGGAGATCGCTAAGCCAGAGGGTCGCAGTGCGGCGGTCGAACAACGTCAGATCATTATCGGTATGGGCGGGGCCATGCGCGCGGATCTCGACCTCTCGGTCGCCGAGGTCGACCGCCTCGCGAGCCGCGACAAGATGTGTCGGCGTGACGATTTCGCTTCCCGCCGCTGCATCGCCGAGCGCGCGATGCAGCGTCTTGATGTAGTACTCGCCACGCTGTGCCAAGGCTCCCGGCAAGCGGGCATGGCCGATAAATTCGGCATGATCGGCACGGAAGGTGGCTGCGCCGAAGATGTGATCCGGGTGGACATGGGTCAGCACGACGTAGCGGATCGGGCGATCCGTCACCGCGTGAATCGCTTCGCGCAGCTTCTCGCCTTCGACCGCGCTGCCGCCGGGGTCGACCACCATGACGCCGGCATCCCCGATGATGAAGCCGATATTGGCGATCGCGTCGTCATTGCCCGCGCTCGCTTCCTCGGCAACCCCGGCATGGATGTAGATGCCCGGCGCAATCTCCGTCACCGCCAATGGCGCCGCAAACACGACGCAAGGGCCGGCGAGTGCGAATAGGAGCGGCGAGAATACCCATGCGCCGGAGGTGAAAAGACCCACGCCGGCTAGTCCACGGCGCCAAGCGGCACCGGCTCTACGCCCTCGTCCGGATTCTTATGTCCGCTCATCCGGCGATAGACGAAAGGCGGCGGCTCCTCGTGCGTTGCCTCGATCGCCTCGGCCAGGCGGCCGCGCTCTGTGGCTTTAAAGCAGACCGGGTCGGTTGCGGCCGCTTTGCCGGTCAGCGCGAAGGCCTGACAGCGACAACCGCCCCAATCGATTTCGCGCCGGTCGCAGGAGCGGCACGGCTCCGCCATCCAGTCGGTGCCGCGGAACTGGTTGAAGGCATCAGAATCCCGCCAGATCTCGGCAAGACCCATCTCTCGTACCGAGGGGAATTCAATGCCCGGCAGGGTCTCCGCTGCATGGCAGGGCAGCGCTTTTCCCGAGGGCGTTAGATTGATAAAGCGCCGTCCCCAGCCGCTCATGCAGGCCTTCGGCAGTGCCGCGTGGTAGTCCGGCACGACGTAGTCGATGACGAGGCGCCCGCGCAGCCGCTCGCGTGCCGCCTCGACCGTCACCGTAGCCGCATCGAGTTGCGCGCGCGTCGGCAGCAGCGCCGCTCGATTGACGAGCGCCCAGCCATAGTACTGGACATGCGCCACCTCGAGGCGTCGGGCTCCGAGCTCGACGGCCGCATCGATCATGGCGCCTAGGCGCGAAAGATTCTGCCGGTGGACGACGGCATTGACGGTTAGCGGCAGGCCGGCCGCGCCGACGCGCGCTGCGGCTTCGCGCTTCAGGCGCTGCGCGTTCTTGTAGCCGGCGACGCGATCGCCGGGCGCGTCCTCGACATCCTGGAAGCTGATCTGAACATGATCGAGTCCCGCCGCCACGAGCGCGTCGAGCCGGCGCTGATCGAGCAAAACCGCTGAGGTGATGAGGTTGGTATATAATCCGGCGCGCGCTGCGTGGCCGACGAGTGTCGCTAGATCGCGGCGCACCAGCGGCTCACCACCGGAGAAATGCACCTGCAGCACGCCGAGCGCCGCCGCCTCGTCGAGAACGCGCTGCCAGCTGTCGGTGTCGAGCTCGGTCGCTACCCGATCGAGTTCGAGAGGGTTCGAGCAATAGGGACATTGCAGCGGGCAGCGATGCGTCACCTCGGCGAGCAGCGCCATCGGCGGTTCAAGCGCGCGCATCGTCGATGATTCCTTTCTCCGCCAGCTCCTGCAGCATCTCTAGCACGTCGTTTTCGACGGTTTCCGGCGGCGCGTCGTATTCGCGCGCGAGGCTCGCCGCGATGACGGCGATATTCGCCGTGCCATCGCAGCGTTTCAGCACGCTGATCGCAATCTCGTCGGGCATCAACACGCGTTCGGGCGCCTGCACGATCCATTGGCCGCGGGCCTCGTTGAACTGCAGCCGCACATGCGACTTGAGCCGCGGTACCGCCCTGACGTCGAGACGTATGCCCGGTCCCGTGGTCACAGGGATCTCTCGCCCGCCCTGAAGGCGCCGGGTGGTGGGTGTCCGGGCTCGACATAGGCATGGTAGAGCGCATCGAGCTGCGCCCATAGCACGCTGCATTTGAATTCAAGCGCCGCGAGAACCGCTCGCTGCTGTTCGGGCGTGCGCGCCTCACGCTTGACGTATTCGAGGGCAAAATCGGCGTCGCGCGGCGCCTGCGTGAGGCGGGCGTTGAAATAGGTGAGCGTCTCGCGGCTGATGAAGTCGTAGCCCGCGAGCATTCCCGCGACGCGTTCGCTGATGATGGTGGGCGAGAACATTTCGGTCAGCGACGAGGCAACCGCCTCGAGGAGGCTGCGCTCGGCGACGAAGCGCACATAGGCTTCCACGGCGAACCGCGTTGCCGGCAGGGCGCCTCTCATCGAAACGACGTAGTCGCGATCGAGGCCAAGACCATCGGTCAAGGCAAGCCAGCGGGCGATGCCGCCGCTGTCCGGCGCGTCGCCGTCATGATCGACGAGGCGCTGCCGCCAGATGCGGCGCAGCGCGGCATCATCGGTTCGCGCGATCAGCGCGGCATCCTTGCGCGGGATCGCACTCTGATAGCAGTAGCGGTTGAGCGCCCAGGCTTGCACCTGGCTCTTGTCGAGCTTGCCGCCGTTCAGCAACCGATGAAATGGATGCAGATTATGGTAGCGCTCGGCACCGATGCGGTGCAGCGCGGCGGCGAGCCCGTCGGGGGTCAGCAGGTCGGTCATAGCGACAGCTCCAACCCGTCATGCGCGATGGTCCAGTCTGCTGCTTCCGCCGCGGCGCGCTCCGGGGAGTCCTCGAGCAGGACCGGGTTCGTGTTGTTGATGTGGATGAATACCTTGCGTTCGATGCCGAGGTCACGGAAAGCGGCAATGACACCATCGTCGCCGGACATGCTCATATGACCCATGCGGCGTCCGGTCTTGCCGCCGACACCGAGACGGATCATCTCGTCATCGCGCCACAGCGTGCCATCGAAGAAGACGAGCGCAGCGCCGCTCAGGCGTTGCGACAGGGCTTGCGTCATTGCCGCACAGCCGGGGATGAAGAAAAACCGCGCTCCCGTCGCCGGCTCGGCAATCTCCAGGCCGATTGTGCGACCATCCTCGTGGATGTCGGGCTCTTGCCCAGGCTCCTCGAGCCACAGCGGAACCTTGCCCGGGACTGCGAAAGCCGTCACCACAAGTTTCGTCGCACCGACGCCGGCCAACGCCAACTGCTTTTCCAGGTGCAGAACGCGGCGCTCGACACAATCCGGAGCGAGCACGCGGAAGATCGAATTGGCGTCGAGCACCGCCTGAACTTCCGAGGTGGCGCATAGTGCGAAGGGGTGCCGCTCGCGCATCGTCAGAAGCCCGGCAACTGCGTCAACATCACCGCCGGTGAGGACAACTCCCGCAATCGGCGAGGAGCGCAGCCCCTGTCGGGGCCGCAAGCATTCAGTCGCGCCGATCTGGGCGCGCAAGTCGGGTGAGGCGTTCAGCAGGAACCAGTTTTCCAGATCGACGGAAACCGCCAGCGACGCCTGAGTTCGCGGCTTCGCTGCGGCGTCGCCACTCCACGCCCGCCGACACGCGGGCGTATTGGAGTTCCACTGCGGAAAACCACCGCCGGCCGCGGAGCCGAGCACGACGACACGCAAGGTCGCCTCACCCGGTATCCGCGACGGCAGAAAGTCCTGCTATTTCACGCTTGCACAAGCGTATGAGTTGATCTCGGTGCCGACTGCGATCTCGACAATTCTCGGCTTCTTCCAGGGCATGGCTTCCTCCGAAGATCTCATCGCGACGGAGCATACTATAGGTCTCGATTCAGCGAATTGCGAGTCGATCCGACGAGTTTCGAGTGTGTTTCCGGTGCGCCGATCCTACGACTTGAGTACTATTTCGCTGCCGGCGCATTTCTGGCAGTAGCACGGGTAGCCTGAGCGACCTCGCTCGGATTGTGTTCAGCCGCCCAAGAGGGAGACTGTCCATTGGAGTATGTCGCCTATCTACGCGCCGAAGCCGCCAAATACCGGGAATGGGCCGAGAGACAGGACGAGCCGGATGCCGCGAAAGAGCTCGACGAGCTTGCGGCGGTATGCGAGCGGGCGGCCGGGGAAGTCGAGGATCGTTTGACGGCCGGGTGACATTGAGGCGGCGAAGCTGCCGCTCCGGTCAACGTGACTTGGCAGGTGCTTCGATGGGCCTCTATCCTCAGGCGCTAATTCCTAGCGCATCGAGATCGGCCGGGCCCTGGAGTCGATCTTGCTGATGCGCGAGCAAGAAATCTTGACCCGCTCGTCATCGCGCAGCTGACGGCCGATTTCGGTCTGCGCGAGCAGGGCTTGCCCATGCATTAGGCAACTGGCTGGGCTCGCAAACTCCTCGGCAGCGCGCATGACGTCCAGGGCATTGGCCTGATCGCATGCCGCAAGATCAGGTGTAACTGCGAGAGAACATACGAGAACAAGGGCGGTAAGCATGATGTACTTTCGATCCCCTCTATCGCCTTAATCACTTCGGGTGAGACCATCTCCCCCGATGAGTGCTCTTTTCGGAGCAAAGAACATGCCACCTCGTCTCGCTGTGCAGGATCGGAGCCCTCTGCCTTCGGCCACCCTCGTGATAGTTACCCAGGTCGCGGTAAATTTTTGGTGAACCAGCTCACGTCGATGTCCCGATTTCCCTCATTTCGGGTGCAAGTGGCCAAATCACCCCTTGTTTGTGGCAGACTCCGGGTCCGAACCCACATCCCGACAAGCCGATGACAGGTGAAGGCGTGTCAATGTTATGGGTACCTCCGTCCGTTTGGCTGCTGATCCTCGCCATCTCTGCGCCAGTTCGGGGTGCCGATTTCAGCATTGAAGAAGTGCGTGCGGCGCTCGCGGCAACCGCGGGACAGCCGATAGATTTCTCAGGGAAGTCGTTGGAGGGGCTCGACCTCAGCGGCCTCGACCTGCGGCGGTTCAATCTCGCGGGTGCCAATCTTTACGGCGCCAAGCTTGTCGGCGCCGATCTCTCGGGTGCCAATCTCGCCGGAGCGAAACTCGATCTCGCCTGGATCATGCGCGCCAATTTCACGGGCGCTGACCTTTCAGAAGCGAGCCTGCAAGGGATGGTCGTGTCCTACGGCCTCGAGATCAAACTTGCCGATGCGCCGATTTTCAAGGGAGCGAATTTTGCCGCGGCGAGGATCCTCGCGCGCTTCAGTCAACTCGATCTCAGCGGAGTCAATTTCGCCAGGGCACTGATGGGCGCCGACATGAGGAATCAGTCGATGGGGTTGATGCGCACCGATCTGTCGGGCGCCAATCTCGCAAATGCGAACTTTGCGTCGGCCGATCTCGGTCGTGCCTCGCTGCGTTTCGCCAATCTTGCAGGTGCCAATTTCGCGGGTGCCAATCTAAGCGGTGCGGATTTGTCGGGTGCCGACCTGACCGGTGCCGATTTGTCGAATATCGACGCGACAGATGCCGATTTCGATAACGCCGTGGTAAAGGACGTAAAGGGCCTCGACACTGCCAAGGGACTGAAGCTACCGCGCCCGGGCGACTGAGTTGAGAGGGCGACGGTTTGCGGCCACAGGGGTTATGGCCGGACGACGATGCCCCAGGGCTGTTCGCCGACCGCAATCGACTTGATGACGCGCTGGGCGGCGACATCGATGACCGAGATATCGTTGCTGATCCCGTTGGTGGTGAAGACGCGGCTCTGGTTCTTGTTGAAGGCGAGATTCCAGACGCGCTGCCCAACGAGGAGATAGCGCTTCACCTCGTAGCTCTGTGCGTCGATGAGGGCGACCCGGTTCGCCGGTCCGAGTGCGACGAAGGCCCATTTGCGATCCCGCGTCAGCAGGATACCGACTGGCTGGATTGCCTCATTGGGAACACCGGGGATGCCGAAGGTGATCTTGTGGATGACCTCGCGCTTGGCGGCATCGATGATGCTGACGGTGCCGCCCACCTCGGCGGACACCCAGACCTCGGCACCGTCGGCCGTCCATTCGGCGTGGCGAGGACGGCTGTCGACGAGAACGTTGGCAACGATTTTGTGGGTTTCGTTGTCGATGAAATGCGCCATGCTGGTCGTTTCCGAGGTGTTGACGATCCAGCGTCCATCCGGGCTGATGCCTATCCCTTCGGGCTCGACGCCGACTGCGATCTCGCCGACAACCCTGCGCTCCTTGATATTCACGATCGAGACGAGGCTGTCGTCCTCG
>Ga0137390_10001077_pt1 | contig 19891 bp, 16 predicted proteins | sample 15con2h24AmetaG_FD_104937 | JGI IMG/M metagenome (GOLD analysis project Ga0137390, IMG submission 104937) | Vadose zone soil microbial communities from Angelo Coast Range Reserve, California, USA - 15con2h2.4A metaG | ecosystem: Environmental > Terrestrial > Soil > Vadose zone > Saprolite... | reverse complement strand
GTGCGAGACATGCTGCTGCTCCAATACCAGGCGTCGGCGAGCGCCGACGAGCAAGCAGAGCAGCGTCGTTTTGTCGGCAAGTTTCAGCAGGTAACTGCCCCGGTCATGGCGAAGGGCCTTGAGGATACGGCCCTGTATAGGTACAACCGTCTGCTCTCTTTGAACGAAGTGGGTGGCGATGCGGACCGCTTTGGCGTCTCCCCAGAGGAACTGCACCGCACCTTCCGGGAGCGCCAGGCGAAATGGCCCTGGGCCTTCTCAGCTCTGTCGACACACGATACCAAGCGTAGTGAGGATGTGCGGGCACGGCTCAACGCCTTGTCGGAACTCCCGCACGAGTGGCAGGCCAGCCTGCAACGCTGGAGCGACCTCAATGCCCAGTACCGTCGCGACCTCGATGACGCACCGGTTCCCGATGCGAACGAAGAGTATCTATTCTACCAGACCTTGCTGGGGGCCTGGCCGCTCGAATCCTCCTCGCCGGAGGAATACACCATATTTATTGAACGCATCCAGGCCTATATGTTAAAGGTCCTGCGTGAAGCCAAGGTGCATACGAGCTGGATCAATCCCAACCCGGCATACGAGGAGGCGATACAGCACTATATAGCCCGAGTCCTCGATACCCAGACGCAGGGGGCATTTCTGGATGATTTTCTCATGTTTCAGCGGCGTCTCAGCCACTATGGCCTGTTCAACTCGCTTGCCCAGACCCTGCTGAAAATCACTGCCCCTGGCGTACCCGATACCTATCAGGGCACGGAGCTGTGGGATTGGAGTTTAGTTGACCCTGACAATCGTCGTGCCGTTGACTACAAGCGCCGGTATGACATGCTACAGGCGTTGCGGGAGCGTCTCGCAACGCCTGGGGAGGACCGGCGGGCCCTGGTACAAGAGCTGCTCACCCATAAGGAAGACGGGCGCCTCAAGCTCTACATCACGACACTGGCCCTCAACTGCCGCCGCATGCATCCTGGGCTGTTCTCCTCGGGGAGCTACACCCCAGCGCAGGGACGCGGGGCAAAGGGGCAGTATGTCATTGGATTTAGCCGCTGTCAGGGCCATCGTGCGGCGATTGTGGCGGTGCCCAGGCTGATTGGCGGGCTGCTCGCAGGAACCCACGACGCACCCCTAGGAGAGGCCGTCTGGCAGGATACCCGACTCCTGGTGCCCGGGATCGATTCCCGCTGGGACTGGCGCAATGTGTTGACGGGTGAGCCCGTGGTCTTTGCTGCGGATGACGGCCAACCTACGCTGGCGCTGGCAGAACTCCTCGGGCATTGTCCAGTGGCGCTCCTCGTGGCACAGGCGGCTTTAGGAGTTGCGTAGCGTCCCAATCGCGCCACCAAGGATGGCAACAAGAGCGCCAATGACGGGCACAGGCATCATTCCAAAGGAGGCCTGTGAAGCGGTTTGGGCAGTCGCTCCTAGTGCCCCAAGTGTGTCACTCATGAAACTCCCAAGGACCGTAGTGGGCAAACACAGGGTGCATAGCATAACCACACCCCACGTGAGCAGACCATGCAGCACGCCCTCATGGCGATACGGGGCCTCTGCCACACGGCTTGCCACACCGCTACCAATCAACAGCGCGATGAGGCCGAGGCTCCGCCAGCAGAACCCTGGTATACCCCCAAGATCAGCCGTGACGAGCGTCTTGATGCGCGTGGGATCCATGGTGCCTATGCCTGCCCCCACCCCTATAAGCCACTGGTGCAGGTGACCATGGATACTGAGTATGAGCTGGATGAGTAATGCGACGCCAACTCCCGCGCCTACGGCGGGCCACGAAATGCGTCGTAGCACCGGTGGTACATACGTAGCAATGTACTCTCCCGATTGTAGCATGCCGGTCATGCCTTTCATGCCTTCGTCCTCCTCATGCCGCGGTGTGCCTGTGGACTCTACCAGATACACTGCTCAGAGGGAGGCTCCCCCCGGTGCAGGTTGTTTTTCTTCCCGAGCGTATGGCCAGGAGAGACAGCGAACAAGCACCGTTCCTCTGCCCAAGCCCCCCCTGGCATAGAGGGCTTGGGACTTTCTAAGGAGGAAACACGCATCGTGCTTGCGAACACAATGCACTCGCATATATAAGCAAACTTTGTGCCATACGTATTATACCCTCCTTAAATCTTCTCGCAGGGTGCGGCATTGCTGGTGCAGCTTCCCGTCACGAAGCCGTGGTTTCTCTCAAAATGAAGCAAACAGAAGAATAGTTCTCTCGATATGAGAGAGTAGGTGCTGTTGCCTGAGGTCTGATGCCTGCCACTGCCGGGCCCTATGTTGGCTTGCTTCCATACAGCTTGGTTTGCCTCTACGGCGGCAGTTATCAGGAGTTACGGCGCTTCTTCCTGCTGCGTCCTCACCCGTAGGACGGCCATGGCGCGGCCCTGAAGCTTGTACTGCTGCTCGCCGGTGCCCGCCAGAGGCATGCCCTGGGGGTCAGCGGTATCGAGCAGACGTTCCCACAGTTCCCCTTCCTGCGTCGCCGGCAGCGTAAAAGGAATGGCCTCATAATGGGCATTGAGCAGCAGCAGTATGGTATCGCCCACAATGTCCTCACCACGCTCGTCTACCTCCCCGATGAGATCACCGGCCAGCTGCACCCCAAGGCAACGCGCATACCCAGTATTCCATGCCTCTTCGGTCATCTCCTGGCCTGAGGGCTCGAACCACGAGATGTCCTGGATGCCCTCGCCATGAATGGCCCGGTCCTGGAAGAATTTGCGGCGCTGCAATACGGGTTGGGTGCGCCGCAGATGGGTCAGCGAGCGCACGAATTCGTACCACCCCTGCTGCTCCTCAGTGAGCTCCCAGTTGAGCCAGGTCAACTCGTTGTCCTGGCAATAGGCATTGTTATTGCCCTGCTGACTATGGCAGAGCTCGTCGCCGGCCAGGAGCATAGGCACGCCTTGGGACAGCAGCAGGGTCGTCATGAAATTCCGCATTTGTTGCCAACGCAGGGCCTGAATGGCAGGATCAGCAGTGGGACCTTCGACGCCACAGTTCCAGCTATTGTTGTCATTGGCCCCATCTTGATTGTTCTCGCCATTCGCTTCGTTGTGCTTCTCGTTATAACTGACCAGGTCGTGCAGCGTGAAACCGTCGTGGCAGGTAACAAAATTGATGCTGGCGTAGGGCCTGCGCCCATCGCTCTGGTACAGATCGCTGCTGCCGCTTAGACGCGTGGCAAATTCTGATAAAAGACCTCCGTCGCCTTTCCAGAAGCGGCGGACAACATCGCGGTATTTACCGTTCCATTCACTCCAGAGCACTGGAAAATTGCCCACCTGATACCCCCCGACTCCCAGGTCCCACGGCTCAGCAATGAGCTTGAGCTGGGACAAGATCGGGTCCTGGTGGACGATGTCAAAAAAGGCCCCGAGTTGGTCAACTTCATAGAGTTCCCGGGCCAGCGTGCTCGCGAGGTCAAAGCGGAAGCCATCCACGCGCATCTCGGTAGCCCAGTAGCGCAGACTGTCCATAATGAGCTGGAGCACACGCGGATGGCGCATGTTGAGCGAATTGCCACAACCGGTGTAGTCCAGGTAGTAACGAGGGTCTTCCGGCGACAGCTTGTAATACGCGGCGTTGTCGATGCCGCGCAGTGACAGCGTAGGGCCTATCTGGTTGCCTTCGGCTGTGTGGTTATAGACCACGTCCAGGATTACTTCGATGCCGGCGGCGTGGAGAGCGGCGACCATCATTTTGAACTGCTGGACAGCATCTTGCGGCAGATGCGGCACGGCATAGCGGCTCTCAGGCGCAAAGTACGCCAGCGTGTTGTAGCCCCAGTAATTCGTGAGGCCGCGTTCCACGAGCTGGCGATCGTTAAGAAAGTGGTGTACCGGCAGGAGTTCGACCGCCGTAATACCAAGGCGCATCAGGTGCTGGATGGCAGCCTCAGATGCCATCCCGGCGTACGTACCACGCAGCCTTTCCGGGACATCCGGGTGTAGTTGGGTGAATCCCTTGACATGGAGTTCGTAGATAATGGTCTTGTGCCATGGCGTGCGTGGTGGGCGGTCATCTCCCCAAGTAAAAGCCGGATCAATGACTACAGCCAGGGGGGCATACGCCGCATTGTCACGCTCATCGCAGGACAGATCGGCCTCGGGGTCGCCCACGCAGTAGCCAAAGAGTTCGTCAGCCCAGCGCACATCACGGCCAATCGACCTAGCATAGGGGTCAAGCACGATCTTGTTTGGATTGAAGCGGTGTCCCTGCTCGGGGGTGTAAGGGCCATGGACGCGATAGCCGTAGAGTTGGCCGGGTAACACCTCCGGCAGATAGGCGTGCCAAACCCGGTCGGTGTGTTCGGTCAAGGGAATACGGTACGTCTCCTTGTCAGTGTCCACAGTGTCGAATAAGCACAATTCCACCCTGGTAGCATGCTCGGAGAACAGGGCAAAATTCACGCCTTTGCCATCCCATGTGGCCCCGAGCGGATACGAATTCCCCGGCCAAACTCGCATAGCTTCGGCTCCCTAGAGCGTGTGGTACGGAGGCTGTCATGCTCTGTCGTGAAGTGGTGACTGCTGTCCTGTTGCGGGACAGAGAGGGCTTCGCAGTATGACTTAAGTATGACTATCTGTATGCAAGTTGTGTACCAAGAAGTCAGCCCTGTAGGCTGGGCGCGTGACGCACCGCCAGTGCAGACGCTGAGGAAGGCGGTACGCACTGTCCAGGGCTCGATCTAGATTGTCTCTCAAAATGAGAGAGGAATGAGGTCGCCTGGGACAATATGAGAGATGGAATGGGGACGTGTGAGACGCATGCGTCCCTAGAGGCCGCGTAGGCTCTCGGGATTGCTCCCTCATACCTAAATGCATATTACTTCCATCCCATGTACATCCTATCTACATACTTTTCCACTTGACTTAGAAGCAGTTGCAGCATAATATGCAGGTGTCTATTAGTTTAGATACTGCATAGGAGGGCAGCGTGTGGGCAACATCATCTCAATCGTGAACAACAAGGGAGGCGTTGGGAAAACCACCGTAGCCGTCAATCTTGCCCATGCGCTAACACGCCGGGGCCAGCGTGTTCTCGTCATTGACATGGATTCCCAGTGTAATGCGACGAGTATTTTGTGCCCTAGAGACCCTGGGGGAGATACGCTTTACGAGGTATTCACTGAGCCTGAGATGAACATCGGACAGTGTATCTATCCGACAGAGTACGAAAAACTCTTTTGTCTTCCGAATACGAACGACACGAGTGCTCTTGAACCCCCGCTATTGAAAACACTCCCAGATAGCTTTGAAATCATCCGTCGACGCATTCGGGACTATGCGCAGCAACAGTATGATTTTGCTCTCCTTGACTGCCCACCGAACATGGGGTTTTTCGTCGTCAGTGCTCTGCATGCGTCAGACTTTGTCATCGTGCCAATCTGGGCCGGCTCCGCGTTCTCCGTCGAAGGTCTGCTGAAAGCCGTCGATCTCATCAACGATATCCGTGCCAATGGCAATGCGGACCTGCGGTTCCTACGTCTGTTAATTAATCAAGTTGATCGCAGGACGGCCATGACCCGGGTCAGTATTGATCAGCTCAACAAACATTTCCCTGCAGACCAGATTTTCAAGACCATGATTCCCGTCAACGCGGCTTTCCAGCGCGCCGAAAACGAGCGAAAAACCATTATCCGCTACGATCCGACCACTCTTGGAGCCAAAGCCTATAGAGCCTTGGCGAGAGAGTTACTCGAGGTTTTTTCTCTGGACGGCCATGAAGAACCCTAGAGGAAGAGGGTACGCGCATGTCCACAGGCGAGCCTGAGGCGAAACGCAATGAGGCAAAACCTCGCGAAAGGCGACGACTGAAGCTCATTGAAAGCTACGGCGCCTTCAGTGATGACCGGCTCCTGGAAGTTGCTCAGAAGATACGAGGGATTACCTCCCATAATGACCCGCAGCGTTCCACGCTGCAGGGAGATGCACCACTCTCAAGTGGTGAAATCACCCAATCGATCACCCAATCGATCACCCAATGTCCATTAGGTGAAGTAGAGGACATCAAAGAGGGTCAAGGTTTTGAAAATACTGAACTTATAAGTAAAAATCCGCAGATCTACCCCCCCTCTGCTTCACCTAATGGATCACCTAATGAATCATCCAATGAATCACCTAATACGTCTATTGAATCACCTATTGAATCATCCAATGAATCATCCAATGAATCACCTATTGAATCACCCAATGAATCACCTATTGAATCACCTATTGAATCACCTATTGAATTGCCGCTACAATTACAGCTCCTACACCCCGCGTCTGCAGACGCGGGTATCTTACTGACTGAAAACCAGGCGATACTGTATTTTTGCCTCAAAGAGATCAACGGGAAGGTGACAAGCCTGTCGCAGATCGCCAAGGAAACCCATATCTCAGAGTATACCCTGAAAAGTTGTCTGAAAAAGCTGCGCCAAGAAGGACTTATACGCTACGGCGGACGGCGTAATTGTGGAGGACGGATTGGGTTCACGGCCACCACGCTCCCCCAAAAGATTGCTCTACAAGGCAATAAAAACAGGCTCTTAAGAAAACTCCAACAGATTACTCAGCAGGCGCTGGTCTTCACAGAATCTCTTGAGATGCCGGAAGAACCCGCAGCCGGTCAAACAGAGGAAAATCACCCAATGGATCACCCAATGGATGGTCTAATGGATCACCCAATGGATCACCCAATCATTCACCCAATGGATCACCCACTCTCTTGTAGTAGTAGTAAGAAACTACTACTACAGGGAATTATCCTCGAAGCTGTTTTCGAAGATCTGAATCCTCGCTCGTTGCTGCCGTACCTCGACCGGTTTGAGACCAGCGAAGAGCTGCAGGACTTTCTCGATATGGCGAACGCATGCGTGAGTGCGGCGAAGGAGGGGAAGGGCAGACCCATTCAAAATCCCCACGGCTTCTTATTTGCGCAATTACGTGCTGGTTACATCAATCCGCCCGAGGGCTACAAAAGCCGTAAAATACGGGCTCAGGAAGTACGGAATCAGCAACTCGAAGAGGAACTTGCTACCCTCCTGCGCTTGAAGGAGCGAGAGCGAGAGCTGCAGTTTGCACTGTTTGTGGCACGACTCAGTGAGGAAGATATGGCGTGCCTCGATCAGGAGGCGCAGGCTCAAGTCAAGCCCGATATTGGGCTGAGTCCAGAGTTCCAGATGGAGCGGTATAAGGACAGCCTGCTCAGGCAATGGTTCGCTCAGCGTCAGCAGCCGCAGCAGGAGCGCTGATAAACTTCGGGGAGCGTGCTCGACCATACGCAATAGGAATGGCTATGGACATCGGCATTGGCTTGGATGCAACCCTGAACCTTTCATTTGCCGACCAGGCAGCCCTCTCCCAGGAAGCGGCCAGGTTAGGCTATACGAGCATCTGGACCCCGGAAAGTACTGGCCAGGACGCCTTCCAGCTCTGCAGCCAGCGCTGGGCCGCAAGCTGTCAGGTGATTCCGGAAGGACTCACCACTGGCATTGGGGTCTCACCCGTGTTGTACCGTACGCCTATTGCCTTTGCCATGAGCGGCGGCACCGTGAGCCAGCTGACGGGGGGCCGTTTCATCATGGGGATTGGTGCTGGAGGTGCGTATCGTCCCAGGACGCGACAGAGCCTCGGCCTACCGCGACTCTCAACCCTGGCCTTGATGCGGGACTATCTCACGACCGTGCGCAGACTGGTCGCCGGCGATGAGGTCACCTACCACGGGGAAGTGGTGACCCTCCAGGGCGTCAAGCTGGCCATGAGTCCTGCGCCCCGCACGCCGCTGTATCTGGGGGCCCTGGGGCCAGAGATGCTCCGCCTCGCTGGCGAGTTGGCCGATGGGGTATGCCTGAATTGGTGTACGCCGGAGCAAATCGCCTGGAGCCGAGAACGCATCGCCGAGGGCGCGAGGCGGGCCGACCGAGACCCCCAGCATGTGCAGGTCGTCGAGTATATCCGCGTCTGCGTGGACCAGGATGTGGAGGTAGCCCGGCGGGCCTTTGCTCGGTCCACCATGGGCTATGCCCTGGGCCAGTGGGTCCCCACGGAACGGGAGCGACGATTAGGCTATCGGGCTCATTTTGAGCGCATGGGCTACACCGCGGCTCTGGCTGAGCTAGACCAGATGCGGCAACAGGGATCCACAGCCGACGAAGTTGCCGACACCTTCCCGCCGGAGCTACTCAAGCGCGTGGGCTATTATGGTACCCCAGAGGGGGCTGCGATGGCTTTTCGACGCTTGGCTGAGGGCCTAGATGTGGCCATCGTCAGGGTCGTCGCTGCGCGCCCGGGTATAGCGTCGGTGCTTGCAGTGCTCCATGCCTGCCGTCCTGAGGTGGTCAATCCCACATCCAGCCCACCACGACTTTAGAGCCGCTTCAACCACCAGGCTAATCCGTCCCAGACGTGAAACGGCTGTGCCCCATTCTCCAAGATCGCGAAGTGATGCTGCCGAGCCAGCTGCTCCACTTCCAGAAGGCGCGCAAGCGTGCCGGAGACGCAAGGACCAGGTCGCTGGCGACCGCGGCATCAGGACAATACGAGGTCACCATCTGATCTTCTTTCGCCTTGGGGGAGCAAACTGTCGCTCTGCCCGGCTGGTACAATTTATGCTTTTTCTCTCCCAAAGTAAGGAAAAGGGGCTTAACAAAAGTACTGTATAGAAGTAAAAAGTCAGGGAGAGCGCGGTGGACATTTATAGTCTCATTAAGAAAGACCATCAGGAAGTAGCCAGTCTCTTTAGACGATTGAAAGCGGCGGCGGGCTTTTCTGAAACCTCCGAACAGTTATTTGCGCAGCTTAGAGAAGAACTCGAACTCCATGCGCACGCCGAAGAGCGGGTATGGTATCCTGCTCTCCGGGAGGCTGAGGGGACACAGGAACTGGTGGAGGAGGCTCTCGATGATCACGAAATGGTCCAAGACCTTCTCGATGAGTTAGCCACGTCGCGCCTAGACGATGAAGCATGGAACGAGAAGCTTGAGGTGCTCGAAGAGCATGTCGAGGGCCATATCGAGGAAGAGGAGAGTGACATTTTCGACGTGGCGCGTCAGCTCTTCAGTGCGGAACAGGCAGCAGAACTTGCGCAGCGCTGGCAGACAGCAAAGCAGGAGCACATGGCCAGGCATGCCAAATAGATACCAGGGTCGAATCTCGTCAGACCCGGCATAAATTTTGCTGTAAAGTATTGTTGTTGTAGGAACCTAGACGGCTCCTACAGTATGTAGTATGAGGTCTTACCGCGGATACGTATTCTTGAGGACCACCATGACACCGGTCTTGGCCGTGACGTAGCAACGCGCTGGCTTGCTGACAAGGGGCCAGAAGGCGTTGTATGCTCATAGCGCCACAACACCGCGAGTAGCGCACGTTACCGGGAGAACTCTCAGGGAGTCCGTAGCACTGGCCAACTCCATACCAGGGTCACGCGTTTTGCCTTGTCCTCTCAAAATGAGATGTAGTCTCATTTTGAGAGGAACATCTCCCACGTGTGGCAGCGAGTATGTTAGAATGGTTATGTGTATCAGCCATCAGCTTTTAGCCAAGGCTATATCGGCGTTTGGCCTTTGGTAGTGAGACATCTGGAAACCTTGCTTTGTTCATGCATGCCTCAGGACGCATCGGGGACGCACCAGTCATATAACCCAGGGAGGACCGACGCGCATGGCCACTATTCTGATCGTGGATGATGCACGCAGCACCCTGCGCGCCCTCGAAGTGATTCTCAAGCGCGAGGGGTACACAGTGTTCACTGCTGCCTCTGGAGCAGAGGGGCTCACCTCCACCGAGCAACACGAGGTGGATCTCCTGCTGTGCGACGTGAAAATGCCCAAAATGGACGGCCTGGAGGTGCTGCGTCAGGTAAAAGCCCAGGATGCGGGCATTGCCGTGGTGATGATGTCTGGCCATGGTGATATCTCCACCGCCGTGGCGGCCATGAAGGAGGGAGCCTTCGACTACCTGGTCAAGCCATTTGGCGAAGATGAGGTGCTCAGAGTGGTGCAGAAAGCGCTGGCCATGCGGGCCCTCGTGGTGGAGAATCTGCTCCTGAAACGCCAGGTCCGTGACCAGTTTGCGCGGGCGCACGTGATTGGCTCAAGTCCGACCTGGAGTCGAGTCTATCAGATGGTCCAGCAGGTGGCCCCGTCCCAGGCCACAGTCTTGCTCACAGGGGAAAGTGGTACGGGGAAGGAACTCATCGCCGGACTGTTGCATCGTCTCAGTCCACGTGCCGAGCGCCCCTTTATTGTGCTGAACGCCGCGGCCATGCCCGCTACACTCCTGGAGGCGGAACTCTTCGGGTATGAAAAAGGTGCCTTTACCGGGGCGCTGCAACGCAAACCGGGACACTTCGAGCTTGCCGACGGTGGGACATTGTTCCTGGACGAGATTGGCGATATGCCCTTTGAGGTCCAGGTGAAGCTCTTACGGGTGCTGCAAGATGGGACGTTTAAGCGTTTAGGAGGGATCAATACCCTGCGGGTCAATGTGCGTGTGGTGGCGGCTACGAATAAGGAACTCTCCAAGGAAGTGGCCGCCGAGCGCTTCCGCCAGGACCTGTATTATCGTCTCAACGTCATCACCCTCCTTTTGCCGCCACTGCGTGAGCGCCTCCAGGACATTCCTCTGTTAGCCGCGCATTTCTTGCAAAAGTATGCCCGGGAAAACCACAAAGAGATCACGGCTATTCAGCAGGAGGCCATCGAGCACCTGATGAGGTACGACTGGCCCGGCAACGTGCGGGAACTCGAAAATGTGATCGAGCGCGCCGTCGTGTTGACCAAGGGTCCCACTATTACGCTGGCGGACCTCTATCTTGAGGAGCAGCAGGAAAAAGCTCCGCTGAATACCAACGAATATTTTGTGCTTCCCGCCAAGTCCACACTGGCGCAGATCGAGCGCGAGGCTATTATCCAGGCCCTGCGCCATACGGAGGGGAACCGCGAGGCCACGGCTCGCCTCTTAAATATTGGGCCAGCGACGCTGTATCGGAAGTTTAAGGAATACCAGATTCAGTAGGATTCAATAATCAGTCACACAAGTGCCGGAATCATAAGCTCTTATGGTTTCGGCACTTTTTTTGTGTGCGTCTGGTGTCCGAGATTTTTTCACGTTGAAGAATTATCCCCAATTGACAAGTTTTTTCAATGGTTTAGACTGGGGGCATGCATAAATCATTGGAAGTTAATACATTTATTGCCTACGAAGGCATGATGATTTGGGCGAAAGCCCAAGGCTTAGTTCCAATGAGCCTTTGCAAAGTCATCGTGCCTTTTTATGTTGGAAATGAAAAACCCTTTTGAACAATTGTTTGTAAACAGTATTCTTCTTGTATTCCTAAAGATTAGAGTTCTTTGTCTTAAAATCAGAAACAAACTTATTGATTTATTATTAAAAATATGAACCGAGAAATAAAATTAGAGCATGGGATTTAGAAAAGAAGATGCGGATTAAGTCTTTTAGAATTGATAATCATGGAACAATTATCATTGATATGCCACACAGAGAAGAAAATGGGTATGGTGTGCATGAAGAAGTGTACCAAAGAGAATATGTGCTTATGCAATTTACGAATCTGAAGGATATTAACGGAAAGGAAATTTATGAAAAAGATATTTTAAGAAATCCAGATTTAAATGGTTGGTTTAGTGGATCTGAAAAGTTTTTAGTAGAGTTTGGAAATGGTTACTACAAATATTTTGAGGGCTTCAAAGAAAGTGAAGTCATCGGTAATATTTACGAAAATCCTGACTTACTGATTAACCAAGGATAAAATTATAATCTTGAATAAAAATATTTTTAAGAATATTTAAGAATAGAGGAGCACCGTCCTATGAAACGATTCTGGATACGATTGATTTTGCTTCTTGTCGTGGTGTTCATTCAGACCGGCTGCCTGTGTTGGAGTAATTGTCCGCAAGGGACAGATGATGTTGTGAAATGGCATACCCCACCATATGGTAATAGTGGTGAATAATCAATTTCTGAGAAGATGGTAGAGGGGAAGTTTTTGCTGGGGCCGGGGCCGGAGGAGCCGTAAACGCAAAAGACCCGGCGTCCTGCAGAACACCGAGTCCTTGCCTAAGTACAATAGATATTACACACATCAGAAGTATGCCGTCGAGTATTAGAGAGTTCAAGGGGAGGGGATGAGAAATAGTGAAGCCCTGACCTGGATGGAATAGATCAGGGCTTCGGAGGAGACACCAATGAGAGGCAATCTCACAGGCGAGAGTATAGGCGATACTAGAAATATTTATAATAAAATAATATGTACTATTTTTGGGGCTGGGTATACGACGCCGCCGAAGGAGTTGGTGGGGTAGAAGAAGTCGAAGCCCCGATTCCAGTTGTCACGAGTACCAGCTATCGTAAATGAACCGGGGCTTCTGTGCTTACCAGTGTACCAGTGAGAGGCGACCTCACAGGCAGGGAAGAATATAGAGGTAACAAAAAAATCTTTCAAACGAATATTTTTCATTGAGATATAAGACAAAATAATGTAACTCTTTTTATTATGATTCCATTAGAGAAACAATGCGTGAGTTTGGAACTAGCCAAGCGGCTCAAAGAGCTAGGGGTGAAGCAGTTAGATAATTCGTTATGGGCGTGGGCACAAGTAGCCAAAAAGGAAAAGGATGCTCTCGGAAGACCATTGTGGAGCTACGAGGTAGTCGCGAACAACTTTCAGGCCGATATTGAATTTATTGCCGCCTTCACCGTCGCCGAGCTGGGAGAGATGTTGCCGAAAGGAATAAGAACTTGGAAAATTGATGATGATTTGTGGACTGGTGATTATGGGGGTGCTATGGGTTTTGTACGTTCAGTAATAAATCCACCAGTTGCCGATACCAAGCCGACGCCCACGCCAAGATGTTGATTTATTTGGTGGAGAATAAGTTAGTTACACTTTGAGGGAAGGGGGACAGACACTGTGGCGGAATAGGTAGACGCTAATGTCAGATAGCTTGATCTAGTGGTTCGATTCCACCAGACAATATCCACGGTGAAATAGCCGACTTGTCGAGGACGTGACGGCCCAGAGTGTTCAAGTATGCAGAGTGCAAATCCCTGCCAGTGTCTTTCCCTCTCCCTCTCATTGGTGAAGAATAAATTTGTCCCCCTCTCAAGAAATAGTTAGAATTTTTACTTGGGAGACAGTTCTCCTTAGAAGGAGTGTTTTATGACACAATTTTTGAGGGGGGCGCGCTTTGAACCTACTGGCCAACGGGGCGCTTGGGCGAATAAGGCCACAAGAGTAATGGCCTAAGACCGGAAACCAGGGTATCAAGGGCAAGAGGAATAGTAGAGGCCTATCCAAGTTCTGTGGTCGGCTTGGAATGGATCACTTTTACCGCGCCTCTCCTTACTAAAGTGAGAAGAAGATTAAATGGAAACTAGGAACATAGAACAGCTTTTAGAAAGAATTGCAAGTAGACTCGACGACATCTATGACGAACTTAAATGGTACAAAAAAGGCTCTTTCGAAGAACATGTCATAGATAGTCTTGGAAGAATTGAGAATGATTTATCACAGGTTGATGCAAATCTGTCAAATCTCGATAACAGCTTATCTAGTATTCAGAGTGCAATTGAATCATTAGATAGGTAGTAGTTTATCCCACTTTGACCCACTCCAACCCTTGTCCGTCCCCTGTCCGAGAACCAGCTTCAAACATCTCCAACATACAACAAAAAGCCCCACTCTCTCAAAGTGATAAGCACTTGAAATGTGGGGTATTATTTCGTTGTAAGTTGTTGAATTTTGGGCTTTTATCGCATACCAGATTCAATGATCGCCAGGCAGACCGTGCAGGTCTACCTGGCGATTGCTTAGAGGCAAGGGAATGTCAGGGTAAAGGCATCCCTGGCCGTAAAGGCATCTTTCTCGTGTCACCCAGTCTCCAGCACCTGCTGGATGACACGCCGGATCTCGGCAACTGTACAGGGTTTGGTCAGGCACGGCGCCGCACTTTGATCCAGGAACATCTTGGTCTCGGGATTGAGCGTATCCCCAGTGAGAAAAATCACGCGCCGCAGCAGGTGCGGATACTGGCGTTCCAGCGTTCGGTAGAGACTCGGCCCGTCGATTCCCGGCATGCGTATATCACTCAACAACAGGTCATAGGAGCGCTCTCGGAGTTTCGTCAGCGCCCAGTGCCCATTGGCTACCGTCTCGACGGTGTAGCCGTCACGACTCAGCAGCCTCTTTAAGCCACTGGCAATACTGGGTTCGTCATCGATGATCAGGATGGATTTGTCAGGGACAGCAGGTACACGGTCCCGTTCTGGAGAGACGGGCGCTGTCGCACAGACGGCCTCAACGGGCAGTGCGACGCAGAAGGTAGCGCCCTGCCCTGGTGGACTCAGCACGGTGATAGTGCCGCCATGCCTCTCGATGATCCCCCGGCATAGGGAGAGGCCCAGCCCCGTGCCAATGCCCACCGGTTTCGTGGTAAAGAAGGGTTCGAAAATGCGTGCCTGCAGCGCTGAGGGAACGCCGGGACCGGTGTCTGTCACGGCGAGCGTGACCCGCGTACGCGTCGCATTATACTGGGTAGTCAGGATCAACTGCCGCAGGGCCGACGATTCGCGCAGCGCCTGGTGTGCATTGGTGATAAGGTTCGTGATCACCTGCTGTATCTGGTTGGGATCAGCCCACAGGAGTGGGAGCTTCTCGGCCAGATCCAGGTGTACGGTAATGTTGTCCACCCGCAGTGCATAGGCCAGTAGTTCGACTGTATCGGTGACCAGGGAGTTGAGGGACATTGCCATGCGCTCTGGGGTATGCTGGCGTGCCAGGGTGAGGAAAGAGCGCACCAGGCGCTTGCAACGCTCGGCGGCCCGCGTCACCTCGTCAACCAGTTCGAGCAAGGGGCTAGGGCCGAGTTCTTCCCGCAAGAGGTCGGTATGCATGAGGACGACTGCCAGGGGGTTATTCAACTCGTGGGCGACCCCGGACAGCAGGGAACCCATGGCCGCCAGCTTTTCACTCTGGTACAGCACCTCCTGCTGCAGTTGATACTGTGCTGCTGCGCGCTGCCGTTCCATCACCCGTCCGAGCTGGATACCGATTTGCACCCCAATATCGAGCAGCATGGTATGCGGCTGTTGCATCGTGGGAGCGTAGAACTCCATCACGCCCACGACTTCTCGGCTTACCAGGATGGGACAGGCAAAAACGCTCTGCAGTCCGCTTTCTTTGGCGCTCGCCGCGCGGTGAAACGTTGGGTCCGTGGTTACATCTTCACGCCACTCTGGCTGACCAGAAGTGATGACGCGTCCAATGATGTCATGCCCCACCGTCGGCATATGCAGGGCCTGCGTGGCCTGCTGGAACGCCGCAAAGCGCGCTGGCGTGTCGAGGTGCCAGATGGTGCTAGACATCCACTGACCCGAGCCGTCTGGTGCGGCAAGATAGACATGGCCAACCGGCCAGCCCGTGTACGTACAGATCTGATCCAACGCCAACTGGAACACTGCCTCGGGGCTGGTGGCCTCGTTCGCCGCGGCGGTAATGGCTTGCAGCAACTCTAACAGGATGGTGCGCTCGGCTACCTGCTGGGCGAGCGTCGTATTGAGCATTTGCAGCGCATCTTCTTGCTGGCGCAGGGCGAGGTTCTGTTCCTGCAGCAGGCTCCGGTGCGTCTTCAGCATCTGCTGCAGGCGGAATTTGTCGACCGCGTTGGCAATGACACGGCGCAGGGTGGTAGCCGAGAGATCATCCTTTACTACATAGTCCTGTACCCCCCGGTGCATGGCCTGCACGGCGAGCTGCTCGCTCCCCTGCCCGGTCAGCATGACTGCTGGATAGGGCAGGGAGACCGTCTCCCCTTGCAAGGTGTCGAGAAACTCAAACCCATCCATGTCCGGCAGATAGAAGTCCAGTATCAGGCAGTCAGGGTGGGTGGTTTGGCACAAGCGTAAGCCTTCCTCGCCAGTGGCTGCTTCAAGAAAGGTATAGGTCCCTGTGCTGCTCAGGAAATGGCGATATAGCGCGCAATCCGCCGTGCTATCGTCCACAAGCAGGATGGTCAATGGCGTCTGCGCTATCACGGTGATCTCCTTTCAGGCAGTGTGACTACGCTGAACCAGTACCGCATCAGCAACTCCAGTGTATACCTCAAGCGTTCGAAGTCCACAGGCTTCACCATATAGCTATTGGCGCCGAGCTGATAACATACGTCTATATCGTGTGGCTGGTCCGAGGTGGTGAATACGACCACAGGAATGGTCCGCAATCGTGCGTCCTGTTTGATCTGCCGCAAGACTTCGCATCCGTCCATGGCGGGGAGGTTCAGATCCAACAGGATGAGTGCTGGGCGTGGGGCGTCCTGGGCCTCTGCATAGGTGCCGCGACGCAAGAGGTAATCCATGGCGTTCTCTCCATCCCTACAGCGCATGATAGGGCGATCCGTCACCTGCCGCAGAATGTACTGTGCCACTATATAATCTTCAGTACTGTCTTCGATCAGGAGAATCCCCTGGCAGCCACTCTCCTCCATAGCGCGTGACACTCCCTGGCAGCGTAAAGTAAAAGGTTGAGCCTGCGCCATAGGTCGACTTCACCGAGAGAGTTCCGCCATGGCGTTCGATAATTTTTTTGGTAATGGTCAGGCCGGCACCAGTCCCACCACCGTAGTCGTCGCGTGGGTGCAGACGCTTGAACATGGCGAAAATCATCTCCATATGGTGCGGACGAATGCCAATCCCGTTATCGCGTACGTAGCATGTCCAGAAAGGGGTCAGCCCCACTGACGGAGAGGGAAACGCACCGATTTCGACCCACTTGTGGGGGTTGTCGTTGTATTTGATGGCGTTGAGAATCAAGTTGTGGAACACCTCGCGCACCCGTGCCCGGTCACACCAGACCACGGGCAAGGGATGCGGCATACGCACCTCGATGCCCTGCTGCGTGAGCGTGATGTGCAGTAAGTTGAGGACCTCGTGCACCACCACGCTGACATCGGTGTCCTCGTAGGCCAGGTTTTCTTGCCCAAGGCGGCAGAAGTGGAGTAACGAGTTAATCAAGTTTTCCATGCGTTGCGCGAGATGGGATACGGTCTGCAGCTTGGCACGCGCCTCGCTGCTCACGGTACCGCCCAGGTCCTCGAGGAGAAGATGGGCATAGTTGTGCATGCCCCGCAATGGTTCCTTTAAATCATGCGACACCATGTGGGCAAACTGTTGGAGTTCCTCGTTGGACCGCTGCAGAGCCGCAGTGCGCTCGGCTACCCGTTGTTCCAACTCAACATTGAGCCGACCCAGGGCCTCCGCGTATTGTTTCACCGTGGTGGCCTTGGTGAACAGGTCGACAAACACCGCTACTTTGGCGCGCAAGACCTCCGGTGTTGGTGTGTCGACGTAGTCGACAGCACCCAGCTCGTAGCCTTGAAAAGCGTAGGTCTCTGCCGGCCTGACCGCCGACACGAATATAATGGGGGTGTGGCGTGACCGCTCACGACGGCGAATGAGTTCTGCCAGCTCAAAGCCACTCATCCCGGGCATATTGACGTCGAGCAGAATTACGGCAAAGTCCTGGCGCAAGAGATAGCATAACGCCTCGTCGGTAGAACGGGCTTTAGAGAGATGCTGCTTAGGACCGGCCAGGGCGCTCTCCAGGGCCAACAGCTTGGTGGGATTATCGTCCACCAGCAAAATATTGGCTTTGGGCACGGCATCCATCCCTGCGTCAGGTTCCACGAGTACCGATGACATGTCGCATTCCTGCATAGGTCCGCCTTACCCTTTCAGGGCCTCGCCAATGCTGCTCGCAGGTGCGCCAGCAGTTGTCCTAGCGCTAGGCGCTGCGTAAGCTTGCCTTCTTTCCCAACGCTATGACTGACGCGCACACACTCCTGGGCCATCTTGTCATGCACCTCAATGAGGTCGTTCAGCGCGTCGGCGATCTTGCCGCAGACGCCGGTCCAATCGAGTGGCAGGCGCACCGAAAAATTGCCCTGCCTGAGCGCCGTGAGTACTCCTAGGAACTGCGTGGTATCGAGAGATTCCTCCGTGGGCCGCCGGGCTAGCATGGCTCTCTCCCTCGCGTTGGATGTGTCGATACGTATTCTAGTGGCCGGGGTGGTACCCAGATGTCCCAACTCCCAGTGCACAGGAACATGTGCACTGCTCCATAGCGCCATGTGGGCAAGCGGAGAGGGTTCGTAGCAAGTTTTCTGGGGCGGAACTGCCAGTGCCTGAGCAGAGGTTGCCTGGAGCGTGAAAATGACCACAAATACCGTAGTATAGGCAGGGACGGACCGATCACCAGCATTGAATAAGTGTCCTTTGAGGACGAGAAGTTTGATACATGAGAACGGTACACAGCCATAGCACGCGAGCCCTCCTGCACCCTTCTTTTCAAAGAATTACAGCAAATTTCGTGCCATATTTGTGTCGCTTACTCTACCCTGCCGACCACGTCTCTGGCCATGTGTGTTGGTTGGAGGCAGAACCGATGCGTTTCCTGAGAAATATTGAAGAAATCAGGGCCAGAGCGCGTCAGCTGTGGCGGAAGAGTTTCTTGAGCATGCGCACGAAGAGCAGAAGCACGCCGTAAGAGGACGGCATTGCCATAGACAGCCGGTCACGCCTGTGACCGGCTGTAGCACTCGAGCTGCTACCCCGGACAGCTCACTGCTGGCTGCGCTAGCAACGATAGCGATCGAGAAAATCGTGCTGGCGATTCTCCGGCGTATAGAGGAATGTTGGTAGCCATGCCAAGAAAAAGCCGACGAAGGCAAACAAGAAACTTATGCCTATAGGTTGGGTCACCGGTGAGAGCCACGCCCACAGTAAACCGATGGCAAGCCCAAAGAGCGTCCCGCCAAGAGCCGTCCACCCCTTGCGTTTTTCCACCCGTGTCCTCAGAGCCAGACTCTGTTGCACCAGCGTGGTAATCTGCTCCAGAGGTAAGAGACTTTCCCCCCAGAGGGCCAGACGGTAGCGTTGCTCCCCTACGCGTCCAAGTAACAGGGGGTCCCGTGCGTCAGTGCGCACCGGAGTCCGTATTTCATAGGACTCAAACAGACTGAGCTTCCAGGACCAGCGAAATTCCTCCAGTACTTCTGGTGGCGCTTTCAGCTGTGTGAGCGTGCTGATCACATCCGCGGGGGCGTACACACTCGCGCAATCAAAGACCATGCATGTGGGGAGCCAGTGCGTCCAGGTGAGCATCTCCTCTTCGGTCACTACAGGAAAAAAGAGATCCAGGGAGAGTGGTCCCGTCTCGCGGACAGCGTCGGGCTTGCCGGCTGTGCTGCTTGTACGCTCGCTGGCGTGCCGCTCCTGCATCCACGGATGTTCTTCTATCCGCCGATATACAATAGTCTCCATGCTCTTGCTCCTTCTTGCCTTGCGCCACCTGCTATTGGTGTATTTTGAACAGACGCATCTCTCTTACTAGTAAGGCGATAGAGAGCAAATTTTATACCACTCATCGGCGCCTCGTTGTGAGGGAGAGTTTTCTTCGTCTTGCCCGCGTCGTCATAGAGGAGATGGCAAGGGGAAAGCGCTGGACGGTCATGCCCCTCTGCCGCAAAACGGGAGGTATCTATGTCGTATCGAGAGAGTGGAAAGCTCTGGGAGAAGGCAGAGGCAAGGCTACGCTGTTGCCCTGCCAAGGAGGCCTGCGACCGCAGGAGATGAGCGCCTAGAGGCGCTCACCCCAGCCATCTCCTGCGCGCATGGCATTGTTGTGCCGCCCGCCCGCGGCGGATGCTGTAGCATGGTTGGCTTCCAGGCGATTGACCACTGCAGTGACGCCGGCAACCGAGGCCACGGCTGACAGGAGTTTTTCTACCTCAGTGTGCGGGAATTGAGCCGCTGAGGGTGACGCGTCCCTGATGGGTGGTCACATCAACGGTCCCCGCCGGGGAGATCACGTGCCCGATCTGTGT
>Ga0137390_10001061_pt1 | contig 19964 bp, 15 predicted proteins | sample 15con2h24AmetaG_FD_104937 | JGI IMG/M metagenome (GOLD analysis project Ga0137390, IMG submission 104937) | Vadose zone soil microbial communities from Angelo Coast Range Reserve, California, USA - 15con2h2.4A metaG | ecosystem: Environmental > Terrestrial > Soil > Vadose zone > Saprolite... | reverse complement strand
CGCAGGGGTCACCTGGCCGTGTTCGTTGCCCGTCACCTTGTCATGGTAGCTGTCAGTCTGTCTCGCGGGGAAGTTGCGTTCGTAGCGGCCCACAGCGGTGGTCGAGAGGGGCAGCTGGACCACCTGGTGGGCCGGCCCGGCAACGCTCGCCACCACAGTGGTCCCGGCCGGCAGGTTGGCGATCTGGGCGGTGATGTGGCCCTGATCACCGGCGAGGGTGGTCTGGAGGGACAGGGCGGGGTCCTGGCCGAGGGGGATGGTCCAGGCCACCATGTTCGCCAGAAGCGTGCCCCCCACCGGCGACGAGACGAGGCTGCGGGTCCACAGCCCGTTGGTATCGCTGGTCCACGCCAGGGCCCGGCCGAGCCCGTACTGCCAGGTCCCGAGGACGGGGTCGTTGGATGGGCTCCGGAGCACGACCTCGGCGGCCGGCTTCGGGGTCGAGGCGACGTAGCCGTCCAGGGCCGGGAGGCTCGCTGGGTCGATGCCACCGAGCGACGCGCTCGGGGATCCGAGCTGCGGGGTGAACGTCCCCGGGACGATCCACGGTTTCAGGCTCTTCTGGGTCTCCTGGAGGAGCAGCTGGGGAAGCTGGGAGGGGTCGTCCGACTCGTAGAAGCTCCCGCCGCCGGCATCGGCAAACGATCGCATGGCCGCCATGAACGACGACTGGCTGTGGACGTTGATGCCGATGGCGGAGTTGTTGATCCCCTGGGCGGCGAGGGCACGCCCGATGCCCGGGTAGTCGTCCTGGGCGTCGCCGTCGCCGACGAGGATGATGTACTTGTTGGCGTTGGGCTGAGCCGTCAGGGCGGTGGCGGCGGCGTTGAGGAGGGGTGTGTAACTGGGGGGGTCACCGAAGCCTGTGGTGAGGATCGCCTGGTCGATCTTGCTCTTGTCGGAGACGGGCTGGAGGGGGACGACCATCCCCGAGGCTCCGTCGGCCAGGCCCACGGAGTCCTGCGGCGACAGCTGATCGACGACCGCCTTCGCCGCCCCCCGCATCACCTGGTCTGCCTGCGAGTTCTCCATCGTCTCCATCACCAGCACGACCGCCACCGGGGGCTTCTTCAACTGCTGGGGGATCTGGGCCGTCACCGGTAGGGTGGCATCGAGCGGCGTCCCCGCGTAGCCGCCGGGACCCATCGAGCTGGGCCCGCCGAAGGCGCTGAGGCCGATCCCGAGGTCCCGGACGCCCGACTGCAGCGCCTGCATCTGGGCAGCGTTGAGCGTCGAGGCGTTGACGTTGACGAGCGCGACCGCCTGGTAGGCGGCGAGGTCGGGCAGGTTGTCGGGGACGGCCCCGGGGGCCACCACCTGGGGGTTGAGCGAGGCTGCCTTCAGCGCAGCCGACACGTTGGCCCCCTCGCCCTTCGCGCCTTCGACCACGAGGACCCTGGGCGGCCCCAACACCTGGACGAGGGCGGCGCCGGTGTTGTTCTCCGAGTAGGTGTCCTGGGGAGGGTCGAGCTGCGCCTTCAGCGTGTGGAACCCCGGCGAGGGGGCGGGGATCCCCACGCCGACCTGGGTCTCGCCGGTGCCGAGCGAAACGGGGGCCCGGTAGACGACGGCCGCATCGAGCAGCACCGTGAGCGTCGCAACCTGGGCGGTGTTGGAGTTGAGCTGGACCTGGACCTGGGTGGTGGCGCCCGCCGGGAGGGTCGAGGGCGCCTGGACGGCGTCGACGCGCGCCTCGGCCCCGGTGGGGACGGTGACGGGCATGACATCGACCCGGATGCCCTGTGCGTGCAGCAGCCTGGCACCGCTCAGGGCGTCGCCGAGGTTCTGGCGCCCGTCCGACAGCAGGACCACGTGGTGGCGGGCGTCCGTGGGCTCGACCGAGCCGGCCAGGCGCAGCCCTGCCTCGAGGTTGGTGTAGTTGGCGTTCGGCACCGTCGAGAAATCGGTGAAACTGGGTCCTCCCTGCGACGGGGCCGCCGGCGGCTGCTCGACGAGGGCCTGCTGGCCGACGGTCACGACGCCGAGCTGGTCCCCGGTGTGCAGCCCTCGTTGCAGGCCGAGGACGGCCTGGCGCTCCTGGTCGCCGGCGGCGTTGACGCTGGCGCTGCGGTCGACGACGGCGATCAGGGCCTGCGAACGCGGGACCCGGTTGAGGGCCAGCCCCGACAGGGCGGCCACGATGAGTAGCAGGATGCCGACCCGGAGGGCCAGGGAGAGGCGGGACCGAAGCCGGGAGAGCGGCGGCGGCATCAGCAGCCAGACGACCACCGCCGCCAGCGGCGCCACCAGGCCGGCCGCCAGGAGGGCGGGATGGCCGACGCTAAAGGCCACGGTGGAACACCGCCCACTCGATGCTGAGCAGGAGCAGGGCCGCTCCCGCCGCCCACGGCCACCATTCCTGGGGCCGCGTGCGACCTTTGCCGGCCGGGGCCGCGGGCACGCTGCCGCTGAGGTTGGGGTGCACGACCGGTGCGATGGCCGAGATCAGGGGGGAGAACGTGTTGACGGAGAAATGGGACAGCACCTGGCGGCGGCCCCCGACCGTGCGGGCCACCTCGTAGATGCCAAGCTGCTGCGTGTCGACGAACACCGCCGGGCCCGACGCCGCGTCGGCTGCGACGGCGACGACCGCGCCGTCGGGCCGGGTGACGGACAGGCCCCCGCCGGTGGCCCCGAGCGGCACCTCCTGGCCGGGCGCGTAGCTCGGCTGCGAGGCCTGCGGCAGGAGCCACGCCACCAGGCGGTCGACGAGGATGGGGAAGGTGGCCCGCAGCGGCAGGTCGGAGTCGTGCAGGTCGAAGCCGATCAGGATGCCCCGGGTGGGCGTATCCCGCCGCAGCACCACCGCGCCGCCCTGCGACGTGATCAGCGCACGCCCGAAGTTGGCATGCGAGAGGTCGCGCGCGGCAGCGACGTGGACGTCGGTGAGATTGAGGTCGGCCAGGAGCGGATCCGCCGCCGCCGGTTGCAGGGCCCCGGGCGAGAAGGCCTGACCAGTGGGCAGGACCGTCGACGTGGGGGGGTCGACGATGAGCAGCGGGGCGTTGGGCAGCGACGGGGGGAGGAAGCGGTCGTAGATGTAGAGGTCCGCCGGTTGGGCGGCGTCGGCGGTCGACGTGACCCCAGTGAGCTGCAGGCCCGGTAGGAGGCGCAGCGCCTGCTGCAGGAAGAGGTTGCCGCCGGGGCTCACGAGCAGCGCCCGGTAGCCGGCCGAGGGCCGAGCCAGGCCCCAGGCGGCGTCGTCGAGGGCGAGAGTATCGCCCGGCGTGAGCGATGCCGCAAGCCGCTGCGCACCGGCCGGCAGGGCGAAGGTCAGGTCCGTCCCTGCCCCCCCGTCCAGGGAGAGGGCCTTGGCATTGAGCAGCTTGCCGTCGACGCTCCAGTCGAGGGTCGTGTCGTGATGCTTGGTGCCAAAGTTCTGGACGTGCACGAAGCCCACCTGCCCCGAGGGTCCCGGTTGTGCCGACAGGGCGGTGATGGCAACGTTCTCGCCGGAGGTCCCGACGACCTGGTAGGTCAGCCGGAACGGAAGCGAGACCGGTGCCTGGAGCGGGTCGGTGATCCCGTCGGAGAGCAGGACCAACTCGGTGTCGGTCCCCGACCCGGAGACCGATGCCGCCAGGGCGAGCGCCTGCTGGAGGTCGGCGGGCGCGTTGTCAGGGCTCAGGCGACCGAGCGCTTGCCGCAGGGCGTTGCGGTCGCCGACGGCCGAGGCCAACACCTTGGGTTGTGCGGACAGCTCCATGAGCGTCACCCGGTCCTGGGCGCCCATCCGGCCGATGATCTGCGACGCCCGCTTCTTCGCCTCGGCGAAGCGGCTGGGCGCGACGTCGATGGCACGCATGGGGGCCGAGGCGTCGACCATGATGATCGTGTGCGCGGCGAGGGGCGCCGGCGCGCTGTGGGCGGGCCGCATCAGTGCCAGGACGATGGCCATCGCTGCCAGCACCTGGAGGACGAGGAGCCAGGAGAAACGCAGCCGCTGCCAGGGCACGTTGGCCTGGCGGTCCTTGATCATGCTGCGCCACAGCAGCGTGCTGGACACCGGGACCTGGGGGCGGCGGACCCGCAGGAAGTAGAGGGCGACGATGGCGGGGATCACGAGCCCGAACGCCGCCGCCACCGGGGCGAGCAGGCTCACCGGACGAGTCTCACGCCAGGAGCCCGATCCGCCGGAAGGTGTCCATCACGAGCAGGTCCACCGGGGCGTCGCTGCGGACCCGGTGCCACAACGCCTGGTGCGCCCGGGCCAGCGTGGTGAGACGGGCGGTGTGCTCGTCGAGGGCGTCCCGGTAGCCCTGGAGGAGGGCGGGGGTCACCGTCACCTCGACGCTGGTCCCGGTCTCGACGTCGGTGAGGGCGACGTCGCCGGTCACATCGGGATCGATCTCCTGGGGGGCGAGGACCTGCAGCAGCACGACCTGCTGGTGCGCCGACCGCAGCGCCGCCAGCACCGGTGAAGGGTCGGACTCGGTCAGGAAGTCGGAGATGATCACGCTGATGCCCGGGCGCAGCGAGCCGGTCGCTGCCTGCAGGCTGCGGAAATCGCTGGCGGCGCCGGACCCCAGGGCGAGCAGGGTGCTCCAGACCCTGGGGCAGCTCTGCCGCCCGCGCTGGGGCCGCAGGCTGGCCGTCACCCGGTCGGCGAAGCCGGTGACCGCAACCCGGTCCTGGCCGGCGAGGGCCACGTAGGCGAGCGCCCCGGCAATGCTGCGGGTCGCCGCGTCCTTCGGCGGCCGGCCCCAGCGCATCGAGTCGCTGGTGTCCACGAAGAGGTGGACGGAGAGGTCCTCCTCGCCGAGGTAGAGCCGTAGCATGAGGCGGTCGAGCCGGGCGTAGGCGTTCCAGTCGAGGCGCCGGTAGTCGTCGCCGGGGACGTAGGTGCGGAAGTCCGAAAACTCGGCCGAGGTGCCCGGCCGGGGCGAGAGGCGCTGCCCCGCCCCGGCACCGACGACCGAGCGCCGGGAACGGAAGGAGAGCCGGTCGAGCCGCGACAGCAGGCCGGGGGACAGGCCGAGCGCCGCTGCACCCGCCGCCGGTGGCATCGTCTGCAGTTCCCGGCGGTCCGTCAGCGCACCGGCTCGGGGACCACCGACTCCAGCAGTTCGGCCAGCACGGTGTCGGACGCGACGCCCGCTGCCTCGGCCTCGAAGTTGATCAGCACGCGGTGTCGAAGCGCCGGGAGGGCTGTCGCCTGCAGGTCCTCGTAGGCCACGTTGAACCTGCCTGCCAGCAGCGCCCGCACCTTGCCCGCCGAGACGAGCGCCTGCAACCCCCGCGGGCTGGCGCCGAAGCGAACGTAGCGCTTGACGTTGGGGTTGGGTGACCGGTCGGGATGGGTGGCGGAGATCAGGCGGACGCCGTAGTCGAGGACGTGGTCGGCGATGGGCACCTTCCTGGCCAGGGCGATCATGCCGAGGAGGCGGGGGGCGTCGGCGGCGGGTGCGGGCGCGACCCCTGCCTCGCCGGTGGTCCGCTTGGCGATCTCCATGAGGTCCTCGGCGGGCGGGAACGGCACGAGGACCTTGTAGAGGAACCGGTCGAGCTGGGCTTCCGGCAGGGGGTAGGTGCCCTCGAGTTCGATCGGGTTCTGCGTCGCGAGCACGAAGAACGGGGCAGGGAGCCGCCGGGTCTCGGTCCCGACCGTCACCGACCGCTCCTGCATGGCCTCGAGCATCGCGCTCTGGGTCTTGGGCGTCGCCCGGTTGACCTCGTCGGCGAGGACGAGGTTGGCGAAGATGGGGCCAGGGTGGTAGGCGAACCGCCGGCCGGCCTCGGTCTCCTGGATGATGTTGGTCCCGACGATGTCGGCGGGCATGAGGTCGGGCGTGAACTGGATGCGGGAGAAGGCCAGGGTGAGCACCTTTCCCAGCGTCCGGACCAGCATGGTCTTGCCCAGGCCCGGCACGCCCTCCAGCAGCACGTGGCCGCCGGCCAGGAGGCTGACGAGCGTGTCGCGGAGGAGATCGGCCTGGCCGACCATGACCGTGCGGAGCTCCCGCTCGATGCTCTCGGCGCAGGCGACGAAGGTCTCGGGCGTGACGGTTTCGGTGGCGGGGGAGCCGTTGTGATCGCTCACCAGGCACCCCGGCGGTTGTTCGGTGCTGCCGTGGACGTTCTGACACGAGAATTCCTGGGCGGCGGGCGGCCATGGGGGGATCGACCACTCTTCGTGGTCACGCCGGCTTCGCTATTTTCCCATAACATCCGTTTTGGGTACCGTGTGGAAGCCCCGGACCCCAACTGTGGCTGTTTGACCGCGCCTGGCGCGGCGAGACAGCCATAGATGCGCCGGGGACCCGCCCACCAGGTACGAGGGCGACCACAGAACGTGGTTACGCTGGAGCGACGCAGCCGGTCCGAGGCCGCGCAAAGGACCCCATTTTCATTCGCGGTCTCATTCGCGGTCTCATTCGCGGTCTCATTCGCGGTCTCATTCGCGGTCTCATTCGGGGGAGTAGACCCTGACGTAGGGTCCCATGCTGATCTTTTGCCCGTTGACCGCGAACGACGCGGTGAAAGGGCAAAGGATACAAGCCAGTGACTTGGGCAGGTCGTCATGGTTTCGTTCCTTGCTGGTCGAGGCCGGCGAAGTACTGCTGCACGAGGTCCCGTTCGGACGGGGGGAGCACCGTCTGGTTCAGGGCGTTGAGCTCGACCTGGCTGTAGCTGCCGAGCACCGACTGGTAGCCGGTCTGCGGGACCGTCTGGCCGGGGCCGAGCGGTCCGGCGGGCAGCGGTTTGGTGCCGGGGGCGGCTCCCGTCTTGGGCACGTAGACCTTCTCGCTCGGGGAGCCCGCGCTGCCGGAGCCGCCGCTCCCACCGCCGGAGCCGACGCCGGAGCCCGTCCCGGCGCCGCCGGAACCGCTCCCGTTGCCGGAGCCCTGCCCCTGTCCCTGGCCCTGCCCCTGTCCCTGGCCCTGCGAGCCCTGGCCCTGCGAGCCCTGTCCCTGGCCCTGCGAGCCCTGTGCTTGGCCCTGCGAGCCCTGGCTCGCCGCCTGGTTGGCCTGCTGGAGTGACTGCTGCAGGGCTGCCTGGGCCTGCCCGAGGGACTGTTCGCCCGCCTGCTGCTGCGCGAGGCTCGACATGGCGCCTGCCGCCTGGTTCAGCGCCTGCTGCGCCCCGCCGACGTCACCTGCGGAGAGGGCGGCGCCGCCTTGGGCCAGTGCGTTGCCCAGCGGGGTGTCGCCCGCCGACGTGGCGGCATCGGCGAGGGCCTGGGCGAGTTGCGTGCGCTGATCGGGCGTCAGCCCGCTCAGTGCGGTTGCCAGTTGCTTGGCTTGGTCGGCCGCGACGGCAAGCTGCCCCGCCGAGAGGGCGCCGCCGAGGGCCTCGCCCGCCGGGGATGTGCCGAGCGCTGCCCCGGCCGCAGCGGCTCCGGCCGCCTGCCCGGCCGTGGACGGGTTGTCGAGGGATTGGAGCTTGTCGTTGAGGGCGGCGAGGCTCTCCAGCGCCTGGCGGGGCGAGCTTGCCGCCCCCAGCTTCTTGAGGGCGTCGTTGAGCGCCTTGTCGATGGCCTTCTGCTGGTCCGTCGGTCGGCTCCCTTCGGCGGCCTTCAGCTGCTCCTGCGTTTTCTTGAGCTGCGAGGTGATGGTGTTGACGGCGGCCTGGTCGGCACGCCGCTTGGCAAGGACCGAGTCCATCGGATTCGACAGGCTCGCCAGCACGATCAGCGCCAGCGCCGACGTCCCAGCGACGAGGGCGGATGGGCGGTGCCGCCCGGCGGGGTACGCGTCCCCCGGGCGCCGGGCGGAGGCGCGGGCGAGGGCGTCGGCGCGGAGCATCGCCGGAAGCTCAGCCGGGTCCCCCGCGAACGCAAGCGCCGAGGCGAGGCGCTCCGCCAGCCCCAGCCGGGCGTCCGCAGTGCGGGCGACGTGAGCGAGGTCGGGCCGGCTCCGGACCCAACCGATGAGGGCCGACAGGACGAGGGCGACCGCGCCGGCATCCCAGATCTGCGCCGCTCGCTCGATGGGCCAGATCCTGGCGGCGACCGACAGGACGATCCCCCATGCGCCTGCCGCGATGACCGCCCGGAGCGACCAGCGCAGGGCCTCGTCGGCGAGTGCCCGCCGGCGGAAGCCCTGCAGCAGTGTCTCCAGCGCCCTGGGCTCGTCCGCCGTGCGCTCGGTGACGGTGGCCTCACTCATGGGCTGTCGTTTCGGTGAGAACGGGCTCCGCAACCAGCGGGCCCCCGGCAGCAGGCTCGGATACGGCAGGCTCCGACACCGCAGGCTCCGACACTGCAGGCTCCGACACCCCAGGCTCCGGATCCACGGCCTCCGTTTCGGCCGCCCGCCGCAGGGGCGCGGCCCGGGCGGCCTTGCGGCGCCGCCGGCCCGGGAGGTGGACGGGTCGCTCGGAGAGGATCGCCACGCTCATCGCGACGAGGATCGCGACGAGGATCGCGCTGGCCGTCCCGTAGGCCTGCCAGGCTCGGAACCCCTTGAAGAGCCCCGCCTGGACCTGGTCGTTCTGTGGGATGGGGGCCGGGGTCGGCTGGACCTGCGTGGCGACGTTCGGGCCGTTGCTGGTGCAGAACGAGCCTGTCGACGTCACCGTGCAGCTTGTACCGCCGACGCTGGTCGATGCGGGGGCCACGTTCGTGACGGTCGGCTGCACCCGGCTCGGGGCATTCAGGGAGCGGATGGGGGTGTCGAGCAGTGTGGAGGCAAGGGCGGACACGGGGTTGGCGATCATGGCGTAGGCCTGCACGGTCCGGGAGTCGACCGACGTCGGGAAGATGATCGAGGTCCCCACGGGGACGACGAGGTAGAGGAAGGCAACGATGTAGGCGAGCACCGTGGCGCCGGTCGGCCGCCGCATCACCGTCGAGCACAACAGCCCGATGGCGCCGATCACCACTGCGGTCATGCCAAGGGTTGCGGCGACCCCGACCACCTGCGTGAGCTCGACCCCGCCGAAGAGGAACACGACGCTGAACACCGGTACGGAGGCCGCGAGCAGCAGCAGCGCGAACAGGAGCGACGCGATGAGCTTGCCGATGACGATCGACGAGGGCCGCACCCGGGTGCACAGCAGCAGGTCCAGCGTCTGGCGTTCCTTCTCACCGGCGATCGCGGCGGCGGTGAGGGCCGGAGCGATGAACAGCAGCAGGATGAGCTCCCACACCGTGAGCGCCCGGAAGATGGTCGTGCCCACGTGGACGCTCAGCTGGCCGTTGCTGACGCCGCCGGAGGCCTGCCGGCGCACGATGACGTAGGTGGCCCATCCTACGCCGGCCAGCGTGAACAGGTAGAAGGAGCTCAGCAGGCTGGCCTTGCTGGTCCGCATGCGCGACCGCAGCTCCTTCTCGACGATGGGGTTGACGAAGGGCCCGAGCAAGAGCCGGAGGACCTTGCGCACTGCACCCATCAGGACCCGTCCCCCATGACCCGGAGGAAGGCAGTCTCCAGGTCCTCCTCGACCGGCGTGAAGGACCGGACCCGCACGCCGCCGGCGATCAGCGATCTGAGGAGCAGCTCGGTGGCGTCCACGTCGCCGGCGTCCGGGCTGCCATTGCTGCCAACCTGGGGGCCGGCGTGGGTGATCTCCACGACGTCGCCCTCAACGCGCACACCGGTCACGTCGGGCAGGTTCTCGGCAAACGACGCCACCGCAGCGAGCTCGCCGCCGGCCCGCACCCGGACCCGGCGTGCCCCGACCGCCGACTGGAGAGTTTCGAGCGGACCGCTGGCCAGCATCCGGCCCCCGTGGATGATGCCGAAGGAGGTGCAGAGCTCCGTCAGCTCCGGCAGGATGTGGCTCGAGATGAGGATGGTCTTGCCCATCTCCCGCAGCTCCTTCAGCAGCTCCCGCAACTCGACCCGGGCGAGCGGGTCGAGGCCAGATGCCGGCTCGTCGAGCAGCAGCACCTTCGGATCATGCACCAACGCCCGGGCCAGGCACAGCCGCTGCTTCATCCCCCGGGAGAGGGTGTCCACTGCCGAGTCTCCCCGGTCACCGAGGCGCACCAGCTCGAGGAGGTTCGAGACCACCCGCCCGATGCGGGAGTGGGGAATCTCGTAGCACCGGGCGTAGAACGCAAGGTACTCGGCCGCCGTCAGGCGATCGTAGACGCCGAAGAAGTCGGGCATGTAGCCCATGTGGTCCCGGGCGGCGTAGGGGTCGCCCGTCACCTCGACCCCGTCGATGAGGGCCCGACCCGACGTCGGCTCCAGCAACGTTGCCAGGATGCGCAGCGTCGTGGTCTTACCCGCGCCGTTCGGCCCGACGAAACCGAAGATTTCGCCGTAGGGCACCTCGAAGCTGAGGCCCGCAAGGGCGTCGAAGTCGGCGTAGCGCTTCGTCAGGTCCTCGACCAGCACGGCGGGGGCGGCTCGGGCCTCGGGCGTGGCGAGGGCGGGAGTACTCAAGCCGCCGTCCTCGTGGCGCTGACGTCGAGCGCCCCCATCTGGGCCGGGCCGTTGCCGTTGCCCACCCGGACCCGCAACGCGCCATCGGGCGACACGTGGTCGGCGGGGCCCGGGAGGGCATGGGTCGACCCCGGCCCGAGGATGATCGTGTCCCACGCGGAGGTCCGGAGGTTGAAGACGGAGAAGGTGGGCGGCCCGAACCCTGGAGCGCCCGGCATCGGCGGCAGTGCCGACTCGCTCAGGGATACCTGCTGCCACGTTCCCGGCCCGAGGACGAACTCGAGGGTCGTCGAGCTGTTCGGAGGGAGGAACCCTCGCAGGATGGCGTTGCCGAGCCCCGGCGCCGGCACGAAGCCGGTCGTGTCGACCAGCCGGGACGTGATGGTGCCGGCTGCGAGGGTTGCCCCCGCCCCCTCGGGCTGCAGCGGCAGGACCAGCGCATCCAGTTCATTGAGCTGGGCCTTGTGTCCATCCACCCTGACGGCGCCGGTGGGGGTGGCTCCCCAGGCCACGAACATCGGCTCCTGGAGGTCGAAGGCATCCTGCCCCAGCACCCCGCTGAGGACGTCCGAGCGACGCTGGGCCTCCCGCTGCCTGGCGGTCGGTCGGGACTGGGGGGTGACGCCGGGGATGATGCAGGGGCCGTTCTGCCCGCAGGACGCGGGCGCGTGCAGGTAGATCTGCTGGGGGAGCGAGGCGGCCGGTCCGTTGAGGACAACCGCACCCGCGGCGTTGGGGACCGGGATGTCCACGGTGACCGAGGCGCCGGGCCGGATCGCCCCGAAGGTGCTGAAGGCGTTGCCGGAGATGACGACGGCATCGGTGATCGTGGTCGGCAGATGGTTGACCACGGTGCCGGTGAGCCTGCCGTTGGCCACCGCCACGTGGGTCTCGATCGTGCCTGGCTCCGTCTCCGCGTACTCCTCCCCGAAGACCTGGATGGAGTCGGCGTTGGGCCAGGTCATGCGCACGTCGGGCGGGTTCGTTCCCAGGATCGTCAGGGAGCCCGTGGCGCCCGTGAACGGGACCGGGAGGGGGATGGCGATCCCGCCGCCGAGGATGAACTGCGCAGCCCCGGTGAGTGTCGTGACCAGCGAGCCGGGGGTCGCGCTCACCGTGTGGGTCCCCGTGTGGGGGGCGAACACGCCGGTGCCGGCGTCGACGTATGCGCGGCTCGACCCGGCTTGCAGGTGCACGACCCGGATACGGTCGGCCAGCACGTCGGTGCCGCGGGTCTTGAGCCCGATGCCGTAGATGCTGCCGGTCGACAGGACCACCAGCAGCGGGATCGTGCCCCAGGCCAGGTCGGGACGGCGGATCCGGTGCAGGAGGACGTAGTTGACCGGGCCGACGAGGACGATGAACACGATCAGCGCCAGGGCGATGAGCAGGGGGGAGGGCAGGTCGAGCGAGGGGATGTTGGACAGGGCCTGGAAGAGCGAGGACCCCTGCGCACGGACCCCGTGGCCGGACGCGGTAAACGGCCCGGGCAGGAATCCCTGGGCAGTGTCACCCGCAGCCCGGACGATCAACTGGCGCAGCAGCGGCAGGGTGCCCGACCACGAGGCAAGAGGCTCCGCGGAGAGGTCCACCGCCGAGTAGAAGATCCGCCCCCTGCCGAGCGTCGCCTCGACGATGATCGGCGTCTGCCCCTCGCCCAGGTCGGTGATGCCGGCCCGGCGCGTGCCGGTGGCGACATCGACGCTGCCGGGGACGGCGGCGTTGCCCAGGGCCGACGACACGGCGGGGAGTCCGGGGACGCCCTGGACGGCGGTGGCGGCGAACGGGACAAGGTCCGGCGGGACGCCGGCCTGGGTCGTGCGCCACGCGGCTCCGCCCGTGACGAGGACGCTGCCCCCTTGCGCCACGTAGTCGTCGAGGGCGTGGCGCTGGGTTGCCGTGAAGCCGTCGGTCGTTGCGTTGGTGATCGCGACGAGGCCGAACGAGGACAGAGCGGCCGGCGAGTCGGGGAGGGAGGCGGGTGCCAGGTGGACCAGCTGCGGCTGCCCCTGGAAGGTCTGGGAGAGCGTGGCGATGCTGCCGATCTGGTTGAGGGCATTGTGGTCGTCGGAGACGACCGCGATCGTCAGGGACGTGATGGCCTGGGTCACCTGCGTCTCGGCGGCGGCGAGTGACTTGCCCGAGGCGGAGACGACCTCCGCCTTCCACGTGCCGGGGTCGGACGGGAGGTAGGCGATGAAGTGCTTGCCCGTACCCGCCGGGAGCACGACGTCGAGCTGCTGCGTGACCCCGCCGCCGGTGCCTCCCGGCGAGGGGCTGGCGACAGGGACGCCCGGACCCACGAAGACGCCGCCGGGCGACATCATCGGGATGGGGACGCCCTTGAAGAAGCCCGGCCCTCCGAAACCGTTCTGGCTCCCCGTGATGGAGAACCTCAGGGTGGCCTTCGTGTCCGGGCCGTGGTTGGTGACGTTCACCTGCACGGGAGCCCATCCGCCCCGGGGGACGACGCCGGCGTAGCCACCCTCGATCTGGACGGTGACCGGGCTGTCCGCAGCGGATGCCGCGCCCGGGAGGAGGGCCGCGCCCGCCGCGAGCCCGGCGCCGACGACGGCTATGAGGCGCTTATGTAACTTGATCAAGGGCTCGCGTCCCGCACAAGTCGCATCCCGTTCATGTTGGGCAAACCACCGACGAAGTGTAGACGCTTCGGCGGACCGAAAAGTTGCGTCGCCGCCCTTTAGACTCAGCCGGTGGAGACGCAGCGGATGGAGTTCAGGCGCATCGGGCGCTTCCCCCCGTACGTGTTCGCCGTGGTCAACGACCTCAAGGCGGCGGCACGGCGCGCGGGCGAGGACGTCATCGACCTCGGCATGGGCAATCCCGACCTGCCCACCCCGGAGCCGATCGTCGAGAAGCTGGTCGAGGCGGCCCGGAACCCCCGCAACCACCGCTACTCGGTATCGCGGGGCCTCCCAAAGCTGCGACTGGCGATCTGCGACTGGTACGAGCGCAACTACGGCGTCGACCTCGACCCCGACACCGAGGCGCTGGCATGCATCGGCGCCAAGGAAGGCATCAGCCACCTGATGTGGATCCTGCTCGAGCCCGGCGACTCGTGCCTCGTGCCCGACCCGACGTACCCCATCCACACCTACGCGCCCGTGCTGGCCGGGGCCAACGTCATCCGCGTGCCGCTGTCGCTCGACGTCGACTTCTTCGCCCACCTGACCGACGCGGTCCGGAACACGTCCCCGGCGCCGCGGGTCATCATCGTTTCGTTCCCGCACAACCCGACGACTGCGGTCGTGGGTCTCGAGTTCTTCGAGCGCCTCGTGGCCTTCGCCAAGGAGCGCGGCATCCTGCTCGTCCACGACATGGCGTATGCCGACCTCGTGTTCGACGCCGAGCGCGCCCCGTCGATGCTCCAGGTCCCGGGAGCAAAGGACGTGGGGGTCGAACTGTTTTCGATGTCGAAGTCCTACTCGATGCCCGGATGGCGCCTCGCGTTCCTCTGCGGCAACGCCGAGATCGTGACCGCGCTCGGCAAGCTCAAGTCCTACCTGGACTACGGGGTGTTCCAGCCGATCCAGATCGCCGGCATCATCGCCCTCAACGAGTGCGCCACCGCCCCCAAGGAGATCCGGGAGACGTACCGTGCCCGCCGGGACGCGCTCGTGGCCGCCCTTGCCAGGGCCGGTTGGGAGATCCCCGTGCCCCCGGCGACCATGTTCGCCTGGGCGCCGATCCCGGAGCCCTTCCGGGCCATGGGCTCGCTGGAGTTCGCCAAGCACCTCCTCAAGGAGGCGAAAGTGGCCGTGGCCCCCGGCATCGGCTTCGGCGGCGGTGGTGACGGGCACGTCCGCTTCGCTCTTGTCGAGAACGAGCACCGGATCCGGCAAGCGGCGCGCGGTATCAAGAAGGCGCTGGAGTCCGGCCCCGGGGCATAGGAGGGGCCTGGCCGGATCCGGCCACTCAAGTTTCCCTCCCCGCCGACCGATGATTGTGGTGAGGCGAACACTCTGCGTGAGGACGCCGGAAGCTCACAGGCCGGGGGGCCGATCGACGAATTGAGGTAGGAGAATGCCTCCCAGAATGCCAATCGGGTTGCGCGGTCCACCGCGAGTCAACTGCAACCAATTTGCTCAGTCTTTGGACAAGCTCATCGTCGCCTGCTGAGCGCGGGCGAATCCCAACTATCCTCATGCAAGTCCGGCCTCTTGCGGCCGGGATTCCTGCGCGCCCACCCGGGGAAATGATGGTCCTATTAGCATGATATATTTGGCCGTTGATTAGGCCATTCGGCTTGTAACGCAGAGTTCATATTGGATCAGCTAATTCGGGCTAAAGGTGGTGCGGTAAGCACCGATAACTACGTAGCGGAGGTTAGCTGGCGCCGCCGCAAACCCCCAGGTTTCCGCAACGCAACCACTACAGGAGGTAGGTATGAAGTGCAGGTCCTTGATGATCCCGGCAATGGGTGGCTTCGTCAGTATCGCAGCAGTCGCCTCGGCAATCTTTCCCATGTCCGGGGCTTCCGCCGCACACGTGCTGCCCGTCGTGCCTCCCGCACCGATCGTCATTCCCTCCGACGTCGTGATGGATGTCGCCTGGCCGGCCCTGTCTGCGGTGCATGGCGCCATCGCCGGTGCGAAGGGCTTTGCCACCGCAACGACCGCCGGCGTAGCTAACCTGGCGGCCAGCACGGGGGCCAACGCCAAGGGTCTTGTGGGGTCCACGGCCGCCGGCGCCCAGGGTGTCGTCGGCGGGGCCGTCGAGGGTGCCCACGACGCCGCAGCGATCGCGAAGGAAAAGGTTGGAGTTGTCACCGGCGTGGTGAAGGAGAAGGTCGACGGCGTCACCGACAAGGTCGTGGCGGTGGTCACCTCCCTCCCTGCCACGGTGGACGCTGTCACCGACCCGACCCTGTCCACCGTCGAGTCGATCCCGGAGAAGGTCGACGTTGTGACGGACAAGGTCTCCACCGTTGCCGGCGGTTTGGTCGCCACGGCGGACGGCGTCGTGGACGCAACCGTGCTGCAGGCGGGCGCCTGCCCGGCCGGGACCACGGTCGCCACCCCGGTGGCGGCCATGGGCACGTACGTCTGCGTCTCGATCACGGCGGCCGGCCACTAGCTGCACGAGCCGGCGACGCCGCCAGGAAGAAGGCCAGCAAGCAGGTAAGCCAGCAAGCAGGTGAGGAGGCCCGTCCCGAGCCCGACTCCCCATCGGATCGGACGGGGCGCATCAACCCCGGGGTTCTTCGGCCTATCCCCCCTCCAGGCCGAGGGACCTCGGGGTTTTTCTTCCCCCCGGCCCTCCGGTGCGACCGCCCCCGTGTTGTGCACGGGCCGACGGTAGACTCCACAACGTGCCCGCCTACGCAGCTTCGAGCCCGGATGCCGTGACCACGACCCGGGTCGTCGACCTCCGCTCCGACACCGTCACCGTGCCGACGCCCGAGATGCGCCAGGCGATGGCGACGGCCGAGGTGGGCGACGACTTCCTCGGCGAGGACCCCACGGCCCGCCGCCTGGAGGAGCGGGTCAACCAACTGTTCGGAGCCGAGGCCTCGGTCTACGTGCCGAGTGGGCGCATGGCCAACCTCGTCGGCCTGCAGGCCCTGACCGTGCCCGGCGACGAGGTGCTGTGTACCCGCAACGCCCACTTCGTCCACTACGAGGGGGCGGCGCTCGCGGCGGCCTGCGGAGCCCAGCCACGACCGCTGCCCGACCGCCGCGGCGTTCTCGACCCCGAGGATGTCGCGTTGGCCGTCCGGCCGCCGCTGGACTACCTGCCCCGCACCCGGGTGGTCGCGATCGAGAACACCCACAACCAGGAGGGCGGCGCCGTCTACCCGATCGACGACCTTCGGGCGCTGCGCAAGGTCGCCCTGGAGCAGGGTCTCAGCCTCTACATCGACGGCGCCCGGATCTTCAACGCCTCGACCGCTTCCGGCGTCCCGGTGGCCGAGTACTGCGCCCTCGCCGACGGCATGATGTTCTCCTTCTCGAAGGGCCTCGGGGCACCCGTCGGTTCGATGGTGGTCGGCTCCGCGGACTTCATCGCCCGTGCCCGGCGTTTCCGCACGCTGCACGGTGGGGGCATGCGCCAGGTCGGCATACTGGCAGCCGCCTGCCTGGTGGCCCTCGACACGATGGTCGACCGGCTCGCCGAGGACCACGCCAATGCCCGGCGCCTCGCCGAGGGGATCGCCGCGATGGCGGACGGGGCCGTCAGTGTCGACGAGGTCGAGACCAACATCGTCATGGTGCGCACCCAGGCCCTCGGCTTCACCCCCGAGGGCTTCATGGAGGAGCTCGCTCGGCGGGGGGTGAAGTTCTTCACCTTCGGGCCGGGGACCGTCCGCATGGTGACCCACAAGGATGTGTCGGCCGAGGGGATCGAGATGGCGTTGGAGCAGATCGCCGAGGTGCTGCAGTGAGGGCGGAGTCCGAGCTGGCAGCCGGGGCAACGGGGGCACTTCCCCCGGGGCAGCGACCCGCCAAGGGCTGGCCGGTCCTGCACTACGGCCCGATCCCACCCTTCGATGTGGCAACGTGGGACTTCCGGATCTGGGGCGAGGTCGAGCACCCGGCGTTGCTCCTCTACGACGAGCTCCGAGCCCTTCCGATGGTCAAGGTGCTCGCCGACTTCCACTGCGTCACTCGCTTCAGCGTGCTCGGCAACGAGTGGGAGGGGGTCGCCGTCCGGACCATCGCCGACTTGGTGGCCCCCACGCCGTCCGTCCGGTTTGCCATGGTGCACTGCGAGCAGGGCTACGACGCCAACCTGCCGCTGGACGTCCTCATGGACGACGACGTCCTGTTCGCGTGGGCTCGCAACGGGGCGGAGTTCGAGCCGATGCACGGGTTCCCGCTTCGGCTCATCGTCCCGAAGCGCTACGCCTGGAAGAGTGCCAAGTGGGTGCGGGGCCTCGAGTTCATGGCCGAGGACCGGTTGGGGTTCTGGGAGGAACGCGGCTACCACAACGACGCCGACCCCTGGCAGGAGCAGCGATACTCGACGGTGTCGGCGCTCGGCCGCCCGGGGCAGCTGCGACCTCGGATGGTCTGAGGCGCATCGCCGTGCTCAGGGACGAGGCCGAGAAGCTGTCGACGATGCTGACCGAGCGCTGCGCCCTGCAGGCCCCCGGCGTCGTGGCATCGGTGGAGGCCATCAGCAGCCGGCCCGAGTTCCACGCCCCCGGCGGGGCCAGGCCCACGTTCGTCCGCTACCGCATCCGCATCGGTGACGAGGCCAGGGTCGCGAAGCTCGACCTCGACCAGGCGCAGGGCCTGCTGGACGGCCTCGATCCCGCCTGGGGGACCGACCGGCTGTTCGAGGAGATCGCCGCACGGGGCGGAGCGGTCGAGCCGGTCCAGTAGCCGCCGTCCAGGGTTGCACCCGCTGTCGCTCCAGCTTCACCACGTTCTGTGGTCGCCCTCATACCTTGTGGCCGGGCCCGGCGCATCTTTGGCTGTCTCGCCGCGCCTGGCGCGGTCAAACAGCGGCAGTTGGAGTCCGTGGCTTCTGCAGGGCGCCTAAAACGGATGTTATGGGTAAATAGCGAATGTGAACTGACCACGCAGAGTGGTCGACCTCCCCATGGCCGCCCGCCGCCCGGGAATTCTCGTGTTAGAACAGTCAGACCGGACGCTTCACGCCTCGATGGTCGCGCCCCCGCGCCTGGGGAGTAGGTAGAAGATGGCCAGCGCCGCGTCGAGGCCCAGCCCGGCTGGAACCGCAACGAACGTGAGTAGCGTCGCCAGGGCGTAGCCCGGGATCCCGAAGCGGAAGGCCCTGGTGATCTTGTCCGCCTCCGACTCGCTGCCGGCTGCTATGAGCCGGTGGTCGGTCGCCGCCACCCTCCACAGGAGGTTGTAGAAAACGGCGATCGCCACGTACGTCCCGCTGAAGAACAGCACGGCCGTACGCTGGTCCTGGCCCCCGATGCGCAACTGCTGGGCGAGCACCTTGGTGGGGAAGGGGACGAAGGACACGCAGAGCAGCAGGAGGAGATTCGCCACGACCAGGCCGTGCGTGGTTCGCTCGATGAGCCGGAACATTGCATGGTGGTTGGCCCACATGATCCCGATGGTGACGAAGCTGATCACGTAGCCGATGTACGAGGGCCAGGCCTTCTCCAGCTGGTGAGCGAGCGAAGCCGAGGACGAGCCGGTGAGGTGGACCTCCAGGATCAGCAGGGTGATGGCGATGGCGAACACCCCATCGCTGAAGGCCTCCAACCGGGTGGTTTCCACGCGGCAAACAGTACGGCGCGCCGGGGGCCCCCGCCAGGCAGGCAAGGGTCCTGGAACTCAGGGTTGCGAGGAAGTTTGGTCGATATTTGTTTCCAGCGAACGAAAAGTTACGGAACCTCGCGGTGATAGTCGGCGACCGGCCCTCACCCGCGAGCCGGGTCGAGGACGGCGACCCGCCCCGTCCTCAGGTCCACGAGAATCTGCTTGACCACTTGGCTGACTCGGTAATCTCCGGCAGGTGAGACCGAGGGCGTTCCAACAGAGAGCGTCAAGCTCGCAGCCCCGGTTGGGGGCGCCGGATGGATCTCCCGGTCCCCTCCACCAGGTCCCAGCCCCCCAGTCGAAGCGTCGTAGTCCGTCCCGAGGTCGTCATCCACCTGCAACTCCCAGACCTTCCACGGGAAGCTGGACATGCGCTCTTCCTCGGTGAGCCTCGGCTCGAAGCTGTAGGACAGGTCGAGGTATTCGGGGGAATCCGAGTCGCTCTCGACCAAGAGGTCGGGAAACCAGCTGAGTGCCCGCAGGACGACCCTGTGGTCTCCGACAAGAGGCCCGGCGTCCACATCGATGTCGATGGAGCGGGTGGCCCCGGACGGTGCCTCCGACGTATCGGTCATTCGCCCGCGCCTTTCCCTCAGAGTCGACACGAAATCGTTCCGTGTCCTGGGTAAAAGGTACCCGAAACGGGGTCGATCAGGAGGAGTGAAATGCGGAAGGTCAGAAGGTCGTTGCGCCGAATCCGCTTGTGGTTGCGAGGGCCGTACCTGTGCCCCTGCAGCTGAATGTGCGAGTGGAACGCCTCGCTGATGGGACGTGGATGTCCCGTCGAGATGCTAAAGGCATAACTACGGTTGACGAAGATACGGGCGTCGCCCCATACGAAATCGGTAGTCGGTGGATGAGCGGCGATGAAGTCGGCGTTGAAGTCGGCGTTGAAGGAGATGCTGAAGGAGTAAACGCCATTCCCAACCGCCGCTACCTGCCCTACACCGGCTCCCCCCACGCCCGTCTGGTCATACGCGTTGTCACAGCTTTGAAATGTGGGGAAGGCCGTTTGCGGGGGGCCGGCCGGAGCGGGAAGGGCACTCGCCGCGTGGGCCCCCGGAACAATAAGGGTCCCTGTGACCGACAGGGCGAGTAGCAACATCCTCATATGCCAGCACAATGTCGGATACTTCGTCCTTGAACTGCCGCGACGAATCATCATGCGCTCCTTTCTCCGGACACGGAACTGCGGTGGCTAATTCGAGAGGGGACCGGGGCATGCCGGGGCAGGCGGGGGGCGGACACCGGGGCCGGGGGGAGCGCCACCTGCACGGCGTCCAGCTTGCGGCCTCGGACCAGGTATCCCCGGCCCGGCACGCGCGGCGGCAGTCGGCGCGGCAGGGCCACGTCGAACAACTCG
>Ga0137390_10001059_pt1 | contig 19986 bp, 20 predicted proteins | sample 15con2h24AmetaG_FD_104937 | JGI IMG/M metagenome (GOLD analysis project Ga0137390, IMG submission 104937) | Vadose zone soil microbial communities from Angelo Coast Range Reserve, California, USA - 15con2h2.4A metaG | ecosystem: Environmental > Terrestrial > Soil > Vadose zone > Saprolite... | reverse complement strand
TACCGACGGCGGCATCAACCACAACTGATCCCGCTCCCCAGCCCTCACGTTGATCGTCACGACCACATCGTCCCAACCGGCGCGAAACGCGGGTGGGATGGTCAGGATTCATGCGACAGGCTCTGACCTGCGGTTTTGTGGCGAACGTATGTTGCCTTCGTTGACTACTTATCGCCGTTCACCTCCACTATCAGTGGAATATGCGTGGAATAAATCGCGAGAAGATGAGCTCGGACGCCTGAACGGCGTTCAGTGGAATGAGAGTGGAATTGAGGGAATTCGCACACACGTTCGGGCTCCGCGCCGGTACGAGCCGCTGCCACACTTGTTCAGTGCGCATCACGAAGGGACAAGTCATCGCCGGAGTGGAGGCGGTGCGGCTGCGCGATGCGTTGCGACGCTTGAAGGAGTACGAGTTCTTCGCTGGAGCGGTTTCCGATCGGCTGAAGGCACCGGAAGATCAAGCCCACGAACTCGTGCGGGCGCTCATCGCAGCTGGCTTGGTCGAGGAGCGCGAACGGACGCTCGATCGTCAGACATACGGCCTAACCCTGGCCGGGAGCGCTCTTGCCAACGCCGGCGCAGGCAAGCCGGTCTCTCGTGCCGTGGCTCGTCGCCACCTCGAGAGCCTTGTGGAACGCGCCCAAGCTGTCAACGCTTGCGATGAGTACCTGGTGTGGGTCGACCGCATCGTCTGCTTTGGCAGTTACCTCGACGAGAGCGTTGATCGTGTTGGCGACGTCGACGTCGCCATCGAACTGAACCCCCGGTTCGACACGGAGACGTTCATTGCACGGAGCCGAGAGCGAGTGAAGCTCGCGGCCGCAGCCGGCCGAAGGTTCTACAGCCTCTTCGACGAGTTGTCCTGGCCGGAGACCGAGGTACAGCTCTTCCTCAAAGCCCGGTCAGCCGTGTTGTCGTTCACAACCACGAATGACCGGATCCTTGAGCAGACAACGACTCAGGTGGTGTACGACCGATCGTGCCGGCAGTCTTGAGGGTCGATCAAGGAGTCGGGTGTGCCGGCACGGCGCCGGGTGTCCCGGCACGGCGCCGGAGGCCTTTCCTCATAGTTAGGCTCGTTCTTGTGACCGCTCGCGCTGACTTGAGTCCTGCATCGCCACGCCGTCGCCCGCCCGCGTAGGAAGTTATCCTGATGTGATTAAGAAGCCGAGTGTCGCGTTCGCTGGCTTGAGTTGCGCGGGCAAATCCACCCACGCGCACCTGATCGCCGACAGCATGGGATACGACTACGTCTCCGGAAGCGCGTTACTTGCTTCGTTGGCTGGCGTAGCGTCCGGACGATCGTCTTGGCGAGCCAACCAGTCCGCTATTGCCGCTATCCGACAAGATGACGGCGCTGACCAGCTTGTTGATGAGACTATCCGTCGCCGGGTGGAAGATGGTCCCCCCGCCGTCTTTGACTCTTGGGCGCTGCCGTTTCTGCACGACGGCCGAACCCGCCTGATAACGGTCCTACTCAAGTCGAGTATTCGAGCAAGAGGTATCCGCCTTCGCTTAGAGTTGAGTCGCTCCTCTCCTGCTCTGACGCAAGAAGAGGCTGAGGCGGAGCTCGTGCGCAAGGACGCCGAAACTGCCGAACGGTTGAATCGCATCTATAAGATCGACATCCTCGATCCGCCTGAGGACCGATTCACAATCTGTCAGGACACATCGCAGCTCGTTTCCGCGCCCACTCTCGAGGCCGCGGCAAGCAGCATTTCGATCGTCCACCGCCTTCTACTGACAGCGATCGACAGCGAGATCCAGTCACTAATCGAGGACGAGACCTCAGCATCGATCGAATCGCTAGCCGGATGTGTGGTGTTGAACGATGCCGGGCGGCTGCTCCTCCTCCACCGTCGTACTCAGGCTCGCACACAATGGGAGCTTCCTGGCGGTCGCGTCCAGCCAGGCGAGACCTCAGCCGCCGCCGCTGAACGCAAGCTTGGTCAAGAAGCAGGCTTAGATGTGGTTGTCGTACGGCGACTAGGCGAGACCATCTTTAGGGAAGGCGCGGTCACGTACCACTACACCTGGTTCCTCGGCGTTCTCCGGCACGGCGCTCCGCAATTGCGGGAAGATATCTTCGATGGACTCCAATACTTCGCGCATACAGAGCTGGACGCCATGCGCACCCAAGGTGATCTCTCAGTCAACGCCGAACATCTAATCTCAGCCGTCTCAATTGGCGATGTCGACCTCGGCTGGACCTCGGAGCCATAGATGCGACTTCCCGTGGTCGATCTCGAAACCCTCGATTATGCCGTCTCGACTCAGCTTCGCTCTGACTACATCTATATGTATCCGCCTCGCCAGGCTTATCAACCCCTGGGCGCAGAGACTGGGGCTTTACTGGATCTCAAAGTACAGAGCTTGGCCCGTGGACGCCTAAACATATATGTTCACATTCCTTTCTGCCGCCAAATCTGCGGGTTCTGCAATCTGTATACTACGAAGGATCGCGATCCTGTCGTACAGGACCTATATGTGGAGGCCGTTCGCAATCAGATCCGCCAATATGCCAAACTCGTCGACTCCGACGTCGAAATACCAACCTTCTATTTTGGTGGTGGCACGCCGACCGCGCTATCGACCGATGCCCTTAACTCTATCGTAACAACCGCGCGTGACCACCTAAATATTACGAACACAACCGAGCTAGCTATCGAAGCCGATCCGCAGACTGTGGATAGGAATGCTCTTAGGCGTTTGGGAGACTCGGGATTTCGACGAATCAGTTTCGGATTTCAGTCGCGCGCCATGAATGAGATCAAGATCTTGGGTCGAAAGACTACTCAGGAGTGCCAAGACCTATCCGTAGAAGAAGCCCTAGCCGCTGGATTCACGAACGTATGTGTCGATCTCATTTTCGGTCTACCAGGACAGTCGAGCGACTCCTGGGTTACCTCTGTGCAGGAATGCATTCGGCTCAAGCCCCAGACCATATGTTGCTACCCTCTCACCTCCCGACCGAACACGACTTTCTCCCGTAGGCACCAAACAGCTCCGGACTCTATGCAGTCTTACATGCTCTGGGACCTCGCGGACCGTATGCTTCGTGAGGCAGGATATTACCGTGAGACACACGTCAGATGGTCACTTGATGGTGGTGGCTACTTACAAAAAACTCTTCACTGGGGCATGGAGAACGTATTGGGCTTTGGAGCGGGAGCTCGCAGTTACACGTGGCAAATTGACACTCGATACGGTTACTCGATTTTGAACCGAGATCGGCCACTGGCTGACTACATCTATCAGGTGGGAGAGAACCTTCCGATGCAGATCGATGGTGTAGTCATGTCTGCCGAGGAGCGATTGCGTAAGGCGGTCGTTCTCGGCCTCTTTCGACTCGACTTCGATGCCATAGGGTCGGCGACTGGTCTCGACCCCCGCGACTACTTCTTGCCGGCTTTTGAGGGGCTGGAGTCTCGCGGATATGTCCGGATATCTGATGACGCACTTGAGCTGACATCCGCGGGATCAAAGTATCGAGACCTCATTGCTCAACTGTTTATCAGCGATACGGTTCGCGGTAGCGCCGAGCGTTACATCTATGACGTCTGAGTTCACTCCCTGGTTTACCTGGGTCCATCTATCTGACCTTCATGCGGGTGAGGGCGGCGCCAGCGCGGCGTCCGCTCGTAAAGAAGTCATCGACGCGTTGGGCAGCGACCTCGCATTGCTCCGACAGCACGATACTGTTCCACCGGTGGAAGTTATTGGTTTCACCGGGGATATCACGCAGTCTGCTTGCAAGTCAAAGCCCACGGAATTTGATGAAGCCGTGACCGCCGTCGGTGAGATTGTTTCGAGACTTGATACCGTGCCGGACCTCCTATTCGTTCCTGGAAACCACGACTGCGAGCGCCTCGACTCTTCGGACAAAGACACAGAACGGCTCCTCCGTTCGTTGCGCATGGGGCTCGAACGGCTGGATGAGGTAATGGAGCGCGATCAAGACCGGCAGCGTCTAATTCGGCGATTTGATCGATACCTCGAGTTCCTGTCGCGATATCCACGGCATCCGGCTGGTGACGTCTCGGCCGCGCCGATGACCTGGCAGCAGACGTTTCACCATCCCGGAGGCCAGATTGCATTCACCGGGCTGAATTCAGCGTGGCTCTCACAGGACCAACTTGATGAAGGCCAACTGCAACTTGGCCGCGGGCAACTCACGGCACAGGCGAGTGACCGGTCATCGATCAACGTCGTCATGATGCACCATCCACTCGGGTGGCTGCGGGACCACGACGAGATCGCTCCATCCTTGGCGAAGCACTTCGACATCCTGATGAGTGGCCATCTGCACGTTCCTGTGCTCACGTTCGACCGGATAGCTGGAGGGAAAAAGACACTTCGCATCGGAGCCGGGGCGACGTGGAAGCCAACAGAGAAGCAGGACGCCCACGGAGCGGTGATCTGGGCGCCTGACGACGGTCACACCTACTCTGTGCTTGTCGTTGGGATGGGCGAGTCGGGACTCGCCGTGCGGATATTTCCGAGAATGTGGGCCAAGGATACGCGCCGCTTCGTCCGCGATGCCGCACGTTGCGACGGCGAGAATCCGTTTACGCAAGAGGCTCTAGAGTTGCCGTTCGCCTCCCGCTCCAGCCCAGCGCATCGCCTTGCCGTCTCAAGGACTGATCTAGACGCGGTCAGGGCGAGTTCCATGAAGGCGTTGGAAGAGTTCGGCGCTGCGCACACAGCCTTCCCGACCGATCTTTCGCTTGCGGAATTGCACGATAAGCACCTCGTGACCCCCACTCGGTTTGAGAGTTACGAGGATTCGATGGACGAAGCGATGGTCTCGTCAGCCCGGCTGACAGACTTAGTCGTCCGCGTACAAGCTGGAGAGAATCTTCTAGTCTTAGGTCGTCCGGGTTCAGGGAAAAGCGTTGCGATGTATGAAATCGCAAAGGCCCTACCTTCCGCGGTGTACGTCTTCCCATACCGCTTGTCTGCCCTGCGTCGCACTTATTCTGACTGGAAGATGACACAGTCAAGACTCGCCTCAGTCAAACGGGCGGGCGCTGTCTGCGTATTCCTTCTGGACGGTCTTGACGAAGCGAGTGTGACGACTGGCGCGTCACCCTTCGATCTAAAGGGCGTTCTGAGCGACCTATCCGGGCTCGGCGCAGTCGTCGTTTCGTGCCGGACGGCCGACTTTGAACAGTACTTAGCGCGATTGGTGGCGGATTCCATCGACTTCGGATCCGCGTGGCGGCTGGCACCGTGGCGTCACGACGTCGAGTTTAGCGGCTTCATAGAGAACCTTCGAGCATCGGGCTTTACCGATGAAACGGGACTCCTACAGAGCATTCGAGACAGCTCTCGATTGCAGGCCCTGGTTTCCTGTCCTCTGTACGCCCGAATGTTGACCCTCGTTGGGTCCGGTCGCGCAACTGAGATTGCGGACACATCCGAGCTTTACCAGCTGTTCTTTCAGAGGTTGGCAGAACGCACCGACGTGACTCTCACGGAAGCGGGATATCAGCTTGCCGGCTCATCGTTGGCTATCTGGCAGGAACTCGCGTGGATTACTTTTCGAAATGGTCTTATGCTAGACGAAGCACTCAATATGACGGCGGCGGTCAGTCTGCTCGAAGGCTACGGGGATCGGGCAGCTTTGGAACGTTGCCTCGCGACGATTATCGACTCCCATCGGTCCAAGGATGAGGGACGTTTCGTACATTACTCCTTCTTTCACTTCCTGCTCGCGACCGGCATCGAGCAACTGATTACGGCGGCACCAGAGCGAATCGATGATCTCCGCGGAGTCCTATCACGGGACTTACCTCGCCCTGTTCGTCACTTTCTGGTATCGCGACTCAAGGCCACAAAGGGAGCATTGACTCTGTCCGCCTTGGTGCAGGTCTATAGCCGATTGCGCGGGGCCTCGATGGACGGTGGTCCATCAGAGGAAACCCTTGTAGGATGCAACTTGATCGCTTACATGTTGTCTCGGGCGTTTGGTCCTCTAGCCGAACCGCCGTTGCGCGAACTTCTTGCCAACGAGAGCGACGATTTTGTCACGAATTCCTTGCGATGGGCTTTGAGCCACATTGGAGCGCTCGACATTGCGGCGGCATTCATCGAGAATCTTGAGAACTCAGCGACATACTCGGCAATGTGTCGTGGCTACCTGCTCTATTATCATGGCGATCTGACCCGCGAGGCTCACCCCCCTTTCTTGGACGACGATCCGAGCATTCCTTGGTTCAGAACGAGGGCCGCCGTACTCGAGATCATGGGAGATGAGCACTACTTCGAGGACGTGCCGTTAGCGCGCGTGGTGGTGGATCTCTATTCGTTCTTGTCCTTTCCTCTCTACCGCCGCGAATTACTCAGGACCCAGGGCTGTCGACTTACCAAGGACGTATTGCAGCGACTCTTTACGGAACCGGAGGTCCCGGATGGCCTCGTTATGCGTCTCATGAGCATGCACGCCGCCGTATGTGGCTTCTCGGTTGCCGACTAGAACGCTGGGAAGCAGGGAGTGGCGAAGACCCTGGCCGTGCTCACCTGAACTTCTACAGGCTAGCGAGGGCAGAAAGAGCGCCTCGCTGATAGCAGGCGAGCGGGTCTGATTCGTCGAGGCAGCCTACGGCCAGCTCAATTCGTACCGACGCCGCATGCTCGGTGACTGTTCTGCCAGCTTGATCAAAGCAGGGCAAACCGATCTGGACCGCCTTCGTGAACTCGGCGAGACAGCCCCGCGAATATTCCCAGCCGTCAGCAAGCACGACCGAACTGGCGAACTCCTCGAGCACCTCGACGCACAACTCTACGTAGTCATCCTGCGTCCACCTCGGATACCTCGAAAAACAAGTTGGATCAAACACCTCCTGGCGCGTGTGTTCTCGCAACCGGGCCACGAGGGCCCGTGCCGCAGTGACGTTTGTATCCACCAAGTCAGTCGGTGGCGCAACCGATAGGCGACCTCGCGCCGCGGCGATGGCGGGACCACCGTTAATCGGGGCACTGACATAAACCACGCGCCGCGGCCCGAGTAGCCCACGCAGCCCATCGAGAACCGACCGGAAACGAGCGCCTCTATCGGACTGCGGGTAGCAGTGGCTAGCCGCGTCCAGTGAATGCCTCATTCCAGTCGGCTCGCGACCGAAACCCACTTCATCTGCGGGGACATCGCCTCCACCCGCAAGATCACCGTTTATCCGGCTCGAATCCTGAAACGACACGCCTGTAGTTTACTCCGCCACCGGTCGAATCGACTGCATGGTACGTCGATTCGACTTCCCCAACGTTCGATTGCCACGCGGGTAGCGGGTCGAATCGACTGCTGGCTAATCTGAGGATTGATGGATGGCGCCGCCCATGCAGCAATGCACGCGCAAGCGGACCTGAGTAAGGCGCCGCATCCGACCTTTCGACACCTCCTGGTCCTCTTGGACGACATACGCGGTCACGGCGGAGGATCGAACCTCGTCGAGCGCTGCGGCGCGGCGACCAGTAGCCGAACCGGCGCGAGCGAGCTGATGCGGGCTCTCAGCTGGCTCGGGTTGGTCGATCCCTCCGGAGGCGCTGGAATAGATCTCCTCAGGCTGGCGAAAGCTGCCGACCGACGAGAAGGCTTCCAACACCTGGTGCGCTCGCATTATGGAAGGGCAGCAGAGGTGATAGAAGCTGGGACGACGCGGACCGACCTCGAGGACGCGTTCGACGATGGCCGCGGTCACCAAACAAGGCGAAGATCGATCGCCTTCTTCCTAGCCCTCGCAAAGGCAGCTGGGTTCGACACGTCCATCATCGAGCGTCCACAACGTCGCTCACCTTCAACCGCCCAAGACGATCTAAGTCGCGCGAACCCGGCAGCCCGGTCGGATCGGAACAGCGATCCCTATGAAGATGTGCTTCTGAAGGCGATGAACGTTTTGGCCGGGCACGTGGACATCGATCAGCAGTGGGCAAAGTTTGATTCGCTTGCCCGACGCGTCGACTCCCTGCGCACGGCCGAACACTTGTCGTGAGGTGGGCGGTAGAGGACTGGATTTTCTGAACGGCGGAACCGCCACGCGATGCACATTGCATCGTCCTTCGCGACAGCGATCCGGCGCCTTCTATGCATCGCGGCACGCCCGGACCTCTAGCCTTCAGTGACATGAAGACGTCGTCGCCACTGAATCTCAGCAGTCATGAGCCTTGGCAACTCAAGCCAAACAGCCGTCAGTGCGGCCATAAGGAACGCTATTCCATTCCACTGCTCGAGTCTTGCGACCGTCGAACCCACCCCAAGTCCCATCCCCATAGAGACAATCAGAAAAAACGAGACCCTAAGGTGTCGAATTCGCAGTGCCACCAACAGAGACGCTAGTGCGATGCACGAGCCGGCTGAATAGGCAAGTGTCGTGCGAGATGTTCCCCCCGGGAGCAGCAGAAGGACTGGATATGCCGTCATAAGAATCCAGATCGCCAGCACTCCGTGTCGCCGCCAGTAGGCTTCCACCCAAAGGAATCGGAAGCGATGCTGATCGTCGATCTTTTGCTCAAACCTCAGCAAGCCATACCCTAGAACGAAGGCAAACAAGCCAATTACACTCGCTGTTATCATCCGCGACGATGTGTTCCACGGTTCTACTTCCGGCCTGCCACTCGCGAGCACCTTCAGCGAAAGGACAAGCCCCAGGATGAAGGCGAGAAGGCCAATCGTGAACGTACTCTGAGCCTCAGCACTGCGTTGATATTTCCCGTCGGCGCGGATGGCAAGATTTCGTATCTCACCGACCAGATCTGAGTCAATGTCAGACTCAATTTCTGAGGTCTCCCGACTCCACTGACGATTCCAATTGTCATTAGAGTGGTCGGCTATGGACATAAAGAAGAGATAGGAGGACCTTCCTGGAGCCGTTGAGGAGGGGAGCCGAAGCGCCTGACCTAGGGCGAATAGCAGGAGCACGACACTAAGTATTACGAGCGCGAAGAAGACCATGAACAAGATCGCAGGGAGTGGCAGAGGCCTCTGCAGGTCGTACTTGATCGTAAGGACATCAGCGCGAACACCGAATGCAATAGCAGCAGCCATCAAGAATGCAATAGCTGTAAGGAACCGGCCGACCTTGTCATCTTGGTGCTTCGTCGCATCCAGTACTTCGCGGTAACTCGTCGACAGGAGGTCATGACGCGACACTGTCGAGACCGCGGTCGCCTCTGGTTTCGTCGGTCGTAGGAGGGCACCAATAACAACGCCGACCCCAAGCAGGCTCGCGGCCGCCAACAAATATCGCTCAAGCCGGCGCACGTTGTAGCTGTTAAGTCCGACGACCGTCACCCAACTCGCCGCTCGGCACGCCGGCCGGCGGCAACGTACCGTGAACTCGAATCACGCTCTCGAGGAGCCCGCAAGCCGTGGCAGTGAACTTGGCCAAGGCCTGACGTCCTCCAGGATGTTCAAGCCCGAGAATGTGGGCTCGGTGAAAATAGTTAATGAGTTGTTGCCACCACCACCCGTCCTGTGACACACCTTGCCGAGTGTGCTCGTCGTCGACATCCGTACCGAACTTCCTCACCTGGTAACGACGTTCGGCCACCAGCCACGCGAACGCCGCCGCCGCGGCCGAGTCGGGATTTGGCTCCGTTCGCACACTGGGCCTCTCGTCGGAAGAACGTTCAACCAGAGGCAAATATGGCTCGACGTCAGTGGAGGTCACCGGCAGCTTGCGCAGCTCGGAGACAGCATTGTGCGCCTGACAAACAATCTCATGTTCCTCAAGGGCCTCGCCCAACGGATCAAACACCGGCAACATGAGGTCCAACGCTAGCGAGACCTCAAGGCGAGCCCCACGGCTATATGCCCATCCTGGTGCAAGCACTATCCGTCTCGCGTAGGTCTGAATGAGCGCTGACCAGAGCCTGTCATATTGATCCTGACCCCACTCAGCTATGTGGACTCTCGACGGGTCGATCACCATGAGCCCATCGAACACTTGTCTCACTTGTGCGGCCAGGAGCCGAGCATCCTCTTCGTTCGGACGAACGACCTCATGCAACCAGCGATCGCGATGGGTGGTGCGCAACTCACTTCGCGTACAGTTCAACGCCGCGAGCAGCTCAAATTCCCGGCGTCCCGATGTAATCGGCACACTTAAGTAGACGACGCCACGGTGTGCCCCCGCTGCCTCGAAAGTCTCAAGAATCGGCTCGATCAGCCCGACAGCCGACCAGCTGTCGAGATCGCGGTCCGCCTCCTGCGAAAGAGCGTCCCGAGTCGCTGCGTTGCTAGCCATGATCTCTAGCGTACGCCGGGGGTGTATCAGTCGCTGGTGCACCGGATCGGGTGTGCCGACGTCGGGCACCTGCAGTGAGCCGATCCCCTGTCCCAGCGTCGCCGACGGTTCAGCGCGACTCCCAGAGAAGGGTCTATCCGAGTGACAGATTAGTTACTCGCCGCCGAGTGTCCCATCCGCTCCGCGTTCGCCCGCCGGCTCGAGAACTCCGTAAGAAACGAAGGCGAGCGCTATCAATCAGCGACGAGCGCCCGGGTCCCGCGACGTCCCGCGGAACCCGTTCGCTCAGAACGGCCAGGTGGCATTCCGTCCCGCCTCGAGTACGGCCATGGCCGTGAAGGTGGCGTCGGTGAAGCCGCCCAGCGTGTACCGCCCCCGCTCGCCGGCCGGTAGGGCCGACGGCCGGTAGCCGGCCAGGTTGAAGGTGTAGATCAGCAGGACATGGTCAAGCCGAACGGAACCCGAGTCGTGCTGCTGGTCGTCGGTGAAGATGATCGCCCGGTGGTGCCGCTTCGGGTCGAACCAGCGGGCGATGGCCGTGTGGCCAAACGTGGCGTGACCGACCGAGCCGACCGACCGCACGACCTTGTCCACGCCGGCCAGCACCGACATGCCAGCCAGGCCGCGCATGAGAGCGTTCGTCTGTCCGTAGATGACGACGTCCACGTTCGCGGCGCGCTTGGCCGTGGCCATGGCCATGACCGCGGCCACCTCCACCCGGGCCATGGTCGAGCGGCCCGACACGGCCGACTGCATCGAGCCGGACGTGTCGATGACCACGAGCGTGCCGTCGAGGGCCGGGATGTTGCCGATGGTGTGCTCGAGGGTGCGGCCGAGGGCCCGCTTCCAGTTGTCCGACGGCGCGTTCTTGTACGCCGCCCACACCTGGTACGGGAACAGCCGAGCCTTCGCCACCTCGTCGGCGTCGGTGATCTTGGCGATGACCGCCTCGATCGCATCCTCGCCAATGCCGGCCTGGTCGAAGTTGCGCAGGTTCCGCACGAGCGCCATCACGCCCATCGACGGGATGACGGTCTCCCACGCCTCGGCATCCATGCCGCTCGGCAGCCAACCAGACAGCCGCTCCCACGAGAACCCGGCCCCGGCCAGCACGGCCGGACCCCGCTTCCGGAGCAGAGCACGCCGCTCGTCGACCGGCACGGCGTCGAGCGCGGCCGCGGCGGCCAGCACCGGCAGCACCGCCGGGTCGGCCGACGCGTCGTCGTGGTGGCGGCGGTCGAGCAGGTAGCGGAACAGCGCCGACTGGCGCTCGTCGCGCGGCGATGGGTGGGCGAGCTCGATGACGTCGGCCATGCGCAGCTGACGGGACAGGCCGTCATAACGCAGCGCAGCCCGCTCCGTGTACAGCCGGCGCGCCGCGTCGGCCACGCCCCGCTTGACCGTCATCGGCAGGTTCCGGCCATGGTTGGCCAGCCAGTAGCCGATCAGCTCGGCCGGCTCGTCGGCCCGCTGCAGGGCGCGGGCGATGACCGACCGGCCGCCTGCGCCGCCCGCGGCGACATACTCAGCGGCCATGACCACCGCGGCCGACCGCATGAGCATCGTCTGGCGCAGGTACTGGGCCAGGCCGACCTGGCCGGCGTCGACATCGGCGCCGGCGATGAAGGCCGGGTTGGCCGCGGTGACGTGGTGCACGAGGTCGACGAAGCGGCGGTCGCGGTCGGCGGCGCGCTCATAGAAGGTGTCCTCGCCCACCATGTTGGTGGCCGCGAGGAGGAACAGCTCCGACTCCGCATCGCGCGCGAACGCCGCGCCGCCCTCATGGGTGAGCGTGCGCTGGCGCAGCGTCTTGATGGGCGCGGTCAGGTTGGCGCGCAGCGGGCGATGCTTGGTGCCCGAGAACTTGGTCATCGTGGTTACCTCTTCTTGTCGGTTGGTGGTGGTGCGGTCGGTCGGTCAGGGGACTGGGCGGACGAGCGGTGCCGGTTCGAACGGCAACGCCAGTGAAGGCGCCTAACCAGAAGGAAGCCCGTCCTTCGCAGCTGACCTGAAGGATTGGGGTCGGCCTGTGAACCAGGCGGCGGAGGACACAAAGGCGCTCTACCAATTGAGCTACGTCCCGAGAGGGGACCCAGGACGGCGGGGCTCGAACCCGCAACCACCCGCTCTCAAGGCGAAGGAACCCCCGTCTGCGCAGCAGGCCGACTCGATTCTCAAGGTGCATGACAACCGCAGAGACATCGTCGATGTTGGCTGCGAGGCCAGGGTTCGAACCCGGACCTCCTGGGTCAGGGCCAGGCGTGGTTCCAGTTCCACCACCTCGCATCGGTTTGGTCTGGACGGGAGGGCTCGAACCTCCAACCCCCGGCTCCCGAAGCCGGTGCGCTCCCGTTGCGCCACGTCCAGATGGGGATGGGAAAAGGTGGGCCCGTTGCCTGCCGGCCGCGGTGGCCACCTTTCACCCGAGTACTGACGGCCGGATTCGAACCGGCACTGACGGCGGTCTGAGCGCCGCGCCTCTTCCGTTGGGCTACGTCAGCCTGTGCGTGGACCGAGCGGGAATCGAACCCGCAGCCGTCTCCTTGCAGGGGAGCTGCGCTTCCAGTTGCGCCACCGGCCCATGAGTAGCGGGGGCGGGGATCGAACCTCCGGCTTCCTCCGTGTGAGAGAGGCGGTCTGCCGCTGACCTACTCGTCGGTTGGTAGGGCGCCGTGGAGTCGGACCACGTCGTGCCGCGGTATCAGCGCGGTGCCGTCACCGTCTGGCTCGCGCCCTTCGTCGTTGGTGGTCCCGGGAGTGCTCGAAACTCCACCTGCCGGGTTTCGACCGGCCGCTCCACCGTTAGAGCTTCAGGACCATGGGTGTCTCGCCCGAGAACACGGCGACCGGAGGAAGGCCCTTGCGGGCCTCCACAGTTTGAAGGTGAAGGAACCCCCGGTCTTCGCAACGGGCGAGCAGTTGGGGCCGGCGGCGGGGATCGAACCTGCTGCTTCTCGGGTACGGGCCGAGTGTCCTACCTTCAGGACCTCGCCGGCATGTGGAGTGGGCGGAGAGGGTTGAACTCTCGCTTCCGGCGTGGGGCGCCGACGTGCTTCCGTTGACACTTCGCCCACATGGCCGAGGCGATCCTGCCGAACACGGTTGCCCGATACCTGGCAGGCGCCTCGGCGCTCGGCTCAGGTGCCCTTGTAGTTGAGGACCTGGCGGAGCGTGTGCAGGACCTCGACGAGGTCGGCCTGGTCGGCCATGACCTGATCGATGTCCTTGTAGGCCGAGGGGATCTCGTCCACCAGCGCCTCGGCCCGGTTGGACAGCCACACCTTGCCCTCCATCTGGTGTACCAGGTCGGCGGAGGTGAACAGCTTCTTGGCCTTGGTCCGGCTGTGGCGCCGGCCGGCACCGTGCGAGCACGACGTCCAGCTCTGCTGACTGCCCTTGCCGGCCACGATGTAGCTGCGGGTCCCCATCGAACCGGGGATCACTCCCAGGTCACCCACATCGGCCTTGATGGCCCCCTTGCGGGTGATCCACAGCCCCACGCCGGCATGTACCTCGCGCTGGGTGAAGTTGTGGTGGCAGTTGATGCGCCGCGTCTCCCGGCCGAAGCCGAGGAAGGCGAACACCTCGCCCATGGCGTTGTCCATCATCTGGTCCCGGTTGGCGCGGGCGTAGTCCTGGGCCCACAGCATGTCGGCGATGTAGGCCCCGAACTCGGGGGTGCCCTCCATGAAGTAGGCCAGGTCGGGGTCCTCCAGCCGCAGCTCCAGGTCCTTGGCCAGCCGGCGGGCCTTGCCGATGTGCGCCTGGGCCAGCTGGTTGCCGATCCCGCGGCTGCCCGAGTGCAGCACCACCCACACCCGGGCCCGCTCGTCCACGCACAGCTCGAAGAAATGGTTCCCGGAGCCGAGCGTGCCGAACTGCTTGGCCGCCTTGCCGTACTGGCTCACCGACAGCTCGGTGGCCGGGCGGTGATCGGCCATCCACCGGTCGACCTTGCGGGCCACGTTGTCGTGCCCCTGGCCGACGCCGGCCGGGATGGCCGACTCGATGCGGGATAGGAGCGGCTCGAGCGTGTCGGGCAGCTGGTCCTCGGTGACGTCGAGCTCGGCGGCGACCATGCCGCAGCCGATGTCGACACCGACCGCGCTGGGGATCACGGCGTTGCGGGTCGGGATGACCGAGCCGACCGTTGCACCGATGCCCACATGAGCGTCGGGCATGAGGGCGACGTGACCCTCCACGATCGGCAGCCGGGCCGTCTTCTCGGCCTGGCGCAGCGTATCGGCTTCGATGTCGCTCGCCCACGAGACGAGCTTGGCGTTGATGAGGTTGGGCATATCACCCCCTCCTTCTTTCTCTGGATGAATGGAAACAGTGTGGCCGGAGAGAGTCGAACTCTCATCACGAGCGTGGCGTGCTCGAATCCTCGCCGTTGAACGACGACCACGTGACTGCTGCTGCCAGCTGGCATGGATTGTGTACCGCGACGGGGGCTCGAACCCCGCTCTCCGGGTTGAGGGCCCGGTGTCTTGGCCTCTGGACCATCGCGGCGTGAGAGGAAGCGGTGGGACTCGCACCCACAAGGGCTTGCACCCCTGCCTGTTTTCGGGACAGGCCCCTGATCTGGGCCGGATCGCTTCCATGCGGGCCCTCGGTGGGAGTCGCACCCACGACCTCGTCCCTACCAAAGACGTGCTCTGGCTTGCTGAGCTACGAGGGCCTGGCCTCGCCGGCACGAATCGAACGTGCGGCCCCCACCTTCGGAGGGTGGTGCTCTCTCCATCTGAGCTACGGCGAGTCGAGCGTCGACGGCAGGGGTCGAACCTGCACTCTCCGGTTTCGTAGACCGGCGCCTTCATCCATTCGGCCACGTCGACAAGTTGAGCCCACGGCGAACCATGGGCAAGGTGCCCACGGCGAACCATGGGCAGTGCGCCACCGGCGGGGCTTGCACCCGCGACCTCCGACTTGACGGGCCGGTGCTTCCACTGGCTGAGCTACGGCGGCGTGCGCGGGGCCAGCCCGACGCTGGCCCCGACGACGATGTCTCTGAAGTTGTCAAGGTGCAAGCCGCCGGACTGGATGTCCGGCGCGAGCACGCCCGGAAGGAGTCGAACCCCCGGCCGTCGGTTTTGGAGACCGCGGCGCCACCGTGACTCGAGCGTAAGAATGTCGATCGGCACGCATGACGTGGTGCGCGTCGTCTTGGAAGAAAGGGCGGCCGCTCAGCCGGAAAGCGTTGCGCTACCAGCGAGCGTCGCGCCTGCCGGTATTGGCAGGTTCGCGATGCCCCGGCCGACCTCGACCGGGTAGGCACGCGAACGCGCCGTCACTCGACAGGGCTATGCCCTGGAGCGATGTCTCGGCGGTGGGTTGGCGTGCCATAGGTGCTTGATGATGAACCTCTCGCCGCCGACTGTCAACGGGAATATTGCGCGGCGCCCCCAGCCGCGCCAGGCTCGCCCTTGTGATCACTCGTCGTGCGGCGGCGCTGGGCGCTCAGTCCTCGTTCTTCATCAACCGGAGCACGGCCTCGCTGGGTGTGAGCCCGTCGTTGAGGCAGCTCCAGATGGAGGCGACGGTGCGCAGCTCTTCGAGGTCGAGGTCGCGCAGACCGAAGCGAACCTCGTCGATGAACCGCACCAGCAGCCGCATGACCGCCTGCCGCGCTTCGAAGTCGAGGGCGTACTCCTCCGCGACGCGTGCCAGCAGACGCGAGCGCTCGTCTTCTCCTCAGATCTGCTCCGTCACCATGACGTCGAAGGTAGCGACCAGCCGCGATCGACGCCGGCCAATTTCGCCCGACCGCGGCGAGACCGTCGTTACACAGACTACGGCGAAAAATGCCTTGACCGCGCGTCGAGGCGGGTTCACACTCACTGACGTGATGTGGACACGGAACGCCGAGAACAGATACGAGGGCCAACGGCTCTCCCTGTTCGCGCTCATGTGTCTCTCGGCATTGGTCGCCGAAGCTCCGCGATCAATACCGGCGGGGAAGCCCGGCACCAGCCATCCCATCTGGTGATTCCACAAGACGACCGGGGACATGGTCGCAGGAAACAGTTCACCAGGGGACGAGGCTGAGGTAGCCGGGCGGTCTCCAAAACCGCCGTCGAGTGGGTTCGATTCCCGCCGGCCCCGCGCAACAACACTGAGGATCACCGTCGAGCCCGCTCGAGCGCGCCCCGGCCGTCCCTCTGGCGCTCTTTGACAACCGCATAGGTCCATCGAGGACGAGCTGCCGGGCGCCATCCCGGACGACGCGCTCGTCCTTCTCGGTCGGCTGGGCACCAGCGAGCCCAACTGCCTGTAAAGCAGCCGCCATGCGCTGTGGGGGTGCGACTCCCTCCCGACCGACCATGCGCCTCTGAGGTAGTGGAAGCCTGCTCGGCCCTTACCCGAGTCGCCAGGGTTCGAGGCCCTGGGGGCGCACCAGAACAAACGCGTTGACGAACGTCGCTTTACAAATCCAGGTTGCAGCCGGCGGAACCGGCGGCCGGCCTCCTAAGCCGACCCGTGCTGGTCCGACTCCAGCCTGCAACGCCGTGGAAAGGATCCGGCCAGATGAGGAGCCCGCCCGCTAAGCGAGTACGGGTCCACGCCCGTGTGGGTGCGAGTCCCACCCTTTCCGCTTATGGAAGAGATCCGAAGTTGGTGAGGACAGCCGTTTGAACCGGCCTACCCCTGCGGGGCTGCGGGATCGTCACCCGCCTCTTCCGCCCCTGGAAGCGCAAGCCGATCGGCGACGGCACCCGGCTCGAACCCGGACGAGGAGCCATCCCTTGGGCGTCCGACTCGCCCCGCTTCCGCTCCTGGAAGGCATCCGAATTGGTGAGGAACCTCGTTGGAAGCGAGGCGCGGTGTCTGCCGTTGAGGGTTCGAGCCCCTCGCCTTCCGCCCACGGCGCCTTCGTTTAACGGCCAGGACGCAAGGGTTTCGCCCTCGTAGCCGGGGTTCGACTCCCCGAGGCGCTGCCAACCAACCCTGCCGCGTTGGTGAACCAGCAACGCGCCGGCCTCTCACGCCGGAGACAGCGGGGGCAGCACCCGCACGCGGTACAACATTCCGAGGTAGCTCAACGGGCAGAGCAACTCCCTGTTAAGGAGAAGGTTGGGGGATCGTGGCCCTCTCTCGGAGCTGTGGTCGAGGCCGAAGTAGCCGAGGCACCGGGTTGTGGCCCCGGAGGAAGCGGGTGCAAGTCCCGTCGATCACCCCATCGACGTCGTCGACATCGCCGACATCGCCGACCTCACCGCCGTCTACGTCGTCGAACAGCGCAGCGAGCCAGGGGCAGGACCGGCTCATAATCGGTTCCTCGGAGGATCGTGTCCTCCCGTTGCGACCATCAACACACGGACCGTCGAGGCCGGTGCCACAGCGACTCTTATACGGTCGTGACCTGGGTTCGACTCCTGGCGGCGGTACCACGCCACAACACGGGGCTGTAGTGATCGCGGCACGACACACTGGCCTGGCCGGCCAGAGAGCCCGGGTCAGCACCGGGCAGCTCCACCAGACCGCTCGGAGAGACGAGCATCGCGGGCCTTTAGCTCATCGTGGAAGAGCGCCTGCCTCGCACGCAGGGGGTGGCCGGTTCGAGCCCGGCAAGGTCCACGTCCACCAGCCCGTCGTGGAAGTGGTCCCGCGACTGGCCGATGACACGAGCGGACATGGCGGACGGCACCTGCGCCGGCCCAGGAGCCGGTGGCCGCGAGGGGCGAGTCCATCTGTCGGTACCAACGGAGTGTGAAGGCAACCGGTAGACCTCGGTGCCTCAAAAGCACCGGCTTGGCGGTTCGAACCCGCCCACTCCGACCCGAAATTTGATCACGCCGACGTAGCCCAATGGGAGAGGCAACAGGATGAGAGCCTGACCAGTGGACGTTCGAATCGTCCCGTCGGTACCAAGCCCGTCGAGGGATTCCTCGAGCGCCTTCTAAGCGCAAAGAGCAGGGATCGTCCCCCTGGGCGGGCACCGTGTCACCTGGATGGTGCCGGACGGCGAGGCACCTGCTTTGGGAGCAGGACGAAGGGTGTTCGACTCACCCCATCCAGACCAGCACGACCCAGGGGCTGTGGGCAGGTCGGCAATGCACGTGGTTGCAACCCACGGAATGCCCGGTTCGACTCCGGGGCAGCCCTCCAAGTTCACCGTCGTCGTGCGGTGGAACAATCCGCCTACCGTGCGGGTGTAGCTCAATAGCAGAGCCTCTGCCTTCCAAGCAGATGACGCCGGGGCGGTACCGGTCACCCGTTCCATGTTGCCGGCGCCGCCAGCGCGGCGTCTTGGCTTGTACCCGAGGCGGCAGGGGGCGGCACCCTGCGCCGGCTCCAGGACGGTGTCGCTCCCACGGCAGAGCATCCGGTTGAAACCCGGAGCGCGTGGATACGAGCTCCACCGACAACCGTAGTCACGGACGCGTAGTTCAGCGGCAGAACGCTGGCACGACACGCCAGAGGCCGGAGGATCGTCCCCTCCCGCGTCCACCCTCCCCATCGAGCCAGACGGCCGAAGGCGCCGCGCTGATACCGCGGAGAGACGTGGTTCGACTCCACGGGTGGGGACGCAAGCGGGTGTGCGGTAACAGCAACCGGCCGGGCCTTTACCCCGGAGATGAGGGTGACGACTCCCTCCGCCCGTACCAACGGCTGCTAGCTCAACAGCAGAGCGGCGCGCTCACACCGCGTGACACGACCGGGGGCAGCACCCGGGTGGCCGACTCGGGGATGGTGTAACTGGCAAGCACGCCGGGCTTTGACCCCGGAGGCTGTGGGTTCGAGCCCTACTCCCCGAACGACATGAGTGGACCTGCCGTCCGTCGGCGGGCGGCCGATCTGACCGTTTCTGGCGGGCCGCAAGGTCAGGCGTCTCGCACGCTCGTTTCTCAGTTGGCCCGACTCAACACAATGACCGCGCGCCGGTCATGGCTGGACGGCAGATCGAGCTGAATAGGCGGCCGGCTGCTTAACGCCGCTCCGACGGTCGAGGCTGAGGAGGAGGCTTCTGTCCCCTCTCGGCGTAGCCGATGAGTTCCCTGTCCGGCTCGTATGGAGGCGGGGTCGGTTGGGGCGGCCCAGGCTCCGCTTCCGTCGACGAAGCCGTGTCGGTCGGTGTCTCGTCAGGCATGAGCGTTGCCTCCTGTCGCCATCAGCGTACCCGCCACCACAGAAGCGGCGGCGCCGGCAAGGCAGACGACAGAGGCCTTCACTCGCCGTCCTTTTCGCCTCACGGGATCGGCGGCTTCGCGGACCATCTCGATCTGGGTATCGAGCAGGTGCAACTGCGTCACCTCCTCGGAAGCGGTCAGGTAGCGCTCACGCAGCAGGAGGACCTCGATCACCGGATACCGGCGCGGCACGAACGCCCACGCCGCGAGAGCGCCGGCGGCGACCCCCGCCACCAGCCCCACTTGGAAGAGGAGCCGGTTGGAGATGAAACCCTGAGCCGTCGCCCCCAGCCCAACGAGGACGCCCGCGAACCCCAGCACAACGCCCGCCTTCGTGTCGAGACTTTCGGCGTGGCGATTCATCGTCTCGCGCTCAGCCGCAACTTGCGCCGCGACCAGCCGCATGGAAGGCAAGAGCGGCTCGTCGGGCGCGGGGACGACGTTACGGATGGGCTGTGACATCGAAGCCGCTGACGGCAACGCTCTCGGCCAAGTGCTTCGGGGCGCCGCTGCCCGCGGTTCGCGCCGTGTCCAGTTGAGAGCCGCGTTCTCCCTGGTCACGACTGCGGTGGGGCTACGTGGATTCGAACCACGGACCTCAGCATTATCAG
>Ga0137390_10001055_pt1 | contig 20016 bp, 20 predicted proteins | sample 15con2h24AmetaG_FD_104937 | JGI IMG/M metagenome (GOLD analysis project Ga0137390, IMG submission 104937) | Vadose zone soil microbial communities from Angelo Coast Range Reserve, California, USA - 15con2h2.4A metaG | ecosystem: Environmental > Terrestrial > Soil > Vadose zone > Saprolite... | reverse complement strand
TGCGCCCCCTCGATTCGAGGGGCAGCACGACAACCGCGTCGGCCGTGCTCGTCAGGCCGGCGAGGGCCGGCCATCGAGCATCCCGCTCCTCACGGCTGCCGTAGGACACGATCTCGCCCGTCCGGAGGCACACAGCGGCGGGCAGGTCGGACTCCACCGGTATGTCGCCCACTCGCGCCGGCACGTCCGCCACGTGACCCGCCCCACCGGCGAACTGGATGACGCCATGGTCCTCGAGCCACAGCCCCGCGGTCGACGCCCCCAGGTCCACCAGGGAGCGCTCGAAGACGGCGGCCGCAACCTCTGAAGCGCTGACGGCCCGGCCCAGGGCTCTGGCCACCTCGAAGAGGATGAGCTCCTTCGGCCGCCCCGAGAGACCAGAGAGACCCGAGAGATCAGTTGCCAAGGTCTGCTGCTCGCCGAGCGACATGATCACGAGGCGCGCCAGTCGCACGAAGGCTCGGCACGGGTCTCACCCTAGGCCCCGGTAGACGCACCCCGCCGTGCACGTCTCGCGGACCACCACCGCGCTCAGCCCGGGCAGCACCGGGGCAACCCGCTCCCAGATCCATCGAGCCACCACCTCGCTCGTCGGATTGACCAAGCCGTCGATGTCGTTGAGGTACCGGTGGTCCAGGGCGTCGATCACGGGCGCCACGATGACCGCCACCTCGCCGAAGTCCCTGACCCAACCGAGCTCGACGTCCGGCTCGGCCTCGATGTGGACGACCACCCGGAACGAATGGCCGTGCAGCCGGGCGCACTTGTGCTCGGGCGGGACCATCGGCAGCCGGTGGGCTGCTTCGAAGCTGAACTCCCTGAAGATCTCCACCTCGTCGTTCACCCCGCCGGCAGGAGGTCGGGCAGGTTCCCCGCGGCGTCGAACGGCAGGGCGAACGGGGCGCCGACGACTTCGAGGTCATCGCGGGCTGCCGCCTCCCCCAGCAGGGCCACCGAGCACGCCACCTCGTCGAGCTCCGATGTGTCGCGGGCCCAGACGATGCGCGCCTCCTCCGGCGGGCGCAGGCCGATCGCGCCGAGGGCGGCGTCGAAGATCTCACGGTCCGTCTCGTAGTCGAGCGGCAGCATGGCTCCCGGGACGTCGCCCGCCGTGAGCGCATTGAGGCGGGTCACGGCCACGTCCATCTCCCGGAGCACCCGCGACCGGGCGAACTCGACCAGCCCGACGCCGATGGCGTTGCCCGCCGTCTCGGGCGTGAGGCCGCGCACGGCGATGTACCTCACTCCGCCGTGGGGCTCGTAGGTCGGAGGGTGCAACCGCTCCTTGCGCTCGACCACGTTGGTGTCGAGGCCGGCGCCGCTGATGTTCTTGCCGATGCGGTCGAGCACGAGCAGGTCGACGTCGGCGAAGGGCAGCTGGGGCAGGAGGGCCCGGGCGGCCTCGAGCAGGTGGGGCTCCTCGTCCAGCCATCGCTCCGGGGCGAGCACGGCCACCTCGGCGGTCCGCTTGTCGCCCCGCTCGACCAGGGCCACGCCCGCCACCACCTTGCCGCCTTCCAGCAGCACGGGTGCGACGTCTGCGACGACCGCTTGCCACCCGTGGGCCATCACCGCCCGGTGGTACGTCGACGCCCCCGCCTGTTTGCCGAGGCCGATCATCAGCATCTTCACCAGGCCGCTCTCGTACCGACCGCTGAACAGCGTGTGCGGCTTGACCCGGTTGCACACGACCACGTGGTCGGCCTCGGCCGCCAGCCGGTCCTGCCAGAGCGAGAATCCCAGCTTGGACCGCCCGACCTCGACCACGTCCATGCTCGCCCGGATCGGGCAGCCGACCGCGGCCTCGGTCAGGCCGTAGGAGGCCAACACCCGGCGTTGCCCCTCGGCGGTGGCCCCGCCGTGGCTTCCCATCGCCGGCACGACGAACGGCTCAGCGCCGAGCAGGCGCACGGACCCGGCGATGGCCCGCAGCGCGGGGACGACGTCGGTGATCCCGCGGCTGCCGGCGGTGATGGCCACGCCGTCGCCGTGGCGCACCCGCGCCGCCAGGTCCAGCGCGCCCAGACCCCGCGTGACCTCGGCGGCGACGTCGGCCACGACGGGCCCCGTGACCCGCTGCCGCACACGGACCATGCGGGGCAGGTCCGTCACGGGTCGCCCTGCGAGAGTGCTCGCCACACGGCGCAGCGTAGGGCGCGGTGCCGGGAGAAAGGGCGGGCGGCGCGGCTGGAGCCCATGGCGGCGCCCACCCGGCCCGCCGCCAGCACTTCGCAGCCGGCACGGAGGTCTCCTTCAGCCGGCGTCGATCGTGAGCCCCGCGGCCACAGATGCGCCGAGCTCCCGGCACCGGTCGAGATCGCCGCGGCCGGGTGGCCCGATCACCGAGACGGTCCGCTGCACCCGGCGCCACCGCAGCCCGGTCGCGATGGCATCCACGGCGCGCACGGCGCCTTGGGTGTCGCTGTTGCCGTGCACGTACAGCGCGTACGAGCGCAGGGCCGTGGCCTCGAGGCACGGGTAGTAGATCTGGTCGAAGAAGTGCTTCAAGGCCCCGGACATGTAGCCGATGTTGGCGGGCGTGCCCAGCAGGTAGGCGTCGGCCTCCAGCACGTCGACCGCGCTGGCCACGAGCGCGGGGCGGGCGGACACCTCCACGCCCTCGATGCTGTCGTCGGTCGCGCCCTCCATCACCGCCTCGAACATCGAGTGGAGGGCGGGAGACGAGGTGTGGTGCACGATCAGGAGCTTGGGCATGGTTGGAGCAATGCGGCTCGGCCTCGTCGCGGCCAAGGCCGGGGTGTCCTTCGCATCATAGACAATCCGATATACTAGGGCCATGGATGCAGCGACGCTCATTCGGGCCGTGCGCCACCGCCAGGGGTTGACCCAGGCTGAGCTGGCTCGGCGGGCCGGCACATCCCAGCCAGTCATCTCAGCGTACGAGCATGGGCGCCGCGACCCCACTTTGGACACGTTGCGCAAGCTGGTCCGGGCGGCAGGTGAGCGGCTGCAGGTCGACGCGGTGCTCCCCGGGCCCGACCTCCCGCCCCCTGCAGACGCGGGCGAGCACGCTCGTCGCTTGCTCGAGGTGCTCAGCCTGGCGGACGCCATCCCTGCTCGTCGACGCCCCCAGGAGCTGGCCGCGCCTCGGCTCGTCTCGATGTGAGCAGACCAACGCTGGCCCAAAGGGTGCTGGCGATCGATGGCGCCCTGAGGGACGTCCCTCACGCCTTCGGAGGTGCGTTGGCCCTCGCCTACTACGCCGAGCCGCGAGCGACGATCGACATCGACCTCAACGTCTTCGTCCCGGCCGAGCGGTTCTCGGAGGTCGCCGTGCCGCTCCTCGCTCTTGGTGCAGCAGTCGATGACCCGTCGATCGCGGCACTCGTCCGACGTGACGGCCAGGTCAGGGTCATGTGGGACGCCACACCGATCGACCTCTTCTTCTCCTACGACGCCTTCCACGACGCCGCGGCCGCGGCGCGCCACTCGGTGCCGTTCAGCGACAAGACCATCCCCATCATCGCCGCTGACCATCTCATGGTGTGCAAGGCGATCTTCAACCGCCCCAAGGATTGGGCCGACATCGATGCGATGCTTGCGGCCCACGCGGGCATCGACGGGGCCGAGGTCCTGCGATGGGTGGCCCGTATCGCCGGAGACGAGGACCCGCGCTACAACCGCATCGCGGCCCTCCTCACCCGCCGCTGACCGCTACTCCCACTCGATCGTGCCAGGCGGCTTGGAGGTGATGTCGTAGACGACCCGGTTGACGCCCTCGACCTCGTTGACCACCCGCCTGCTGATGCTGCCGAGCAGTTCGTGGGGCAGGCGCGCCCATTCCGCGGTCATCGCGTCTTCGGATTCAACGGCTCTCAGCACTATCGGGTACGCATAGGTTCGGTTGTCGCCCTGCACGCCCACGGTCTTGACGTCGAGAAGGACCGCGAACACCTGCCACAGCCGATTCTCGATCTCCTCGTGCTTGTGGACCTCGTCCCGGATGATCGCGTCGGCCGCCCGGAGGATGTCGAGCTTCTCGTGATCGACCTTGCCGACGATGCGCACCGCCAGGCCGGGACCCGGGAATGGCTGGCGCCACACGATGCTGTCGGGCAACCCGATCTCGGTGCCGAGCAGCCGGACCTCGTCCTTGAAAAGGTCGCGCAACGGCTCCACCAGCTCGAAGTGCAGGTCCTCGGGAAGGCCCCCGACGTTGTGATGGCTCTTGATGCTCGTCGCCGCGCCATTGCCGCCGGACTCGATCCAGTCGGAGTAGATCGTTCCCTGGACGAGAAATCGGATGTCGTCCAGCTGGTTCTCGCAATAGTCGCGAAATACGTTGATGAACGTCTCACCGATGATCTTGCGCTTCTCCTCCGGATCGTCCCTGTCCTTGAGCTCGCCGATGAACTGATCCGCAGCGTCTATCCGGACGAAGTTCTTGCCGAACATACGGCGATAGGTCTTGCAGACCTGGTCGCTCTCACCCTGGCGGAGCAGGCCATGGTCCACGAAGAGGCAGGTGAGCTGATCCCCGATGGCACGATGCACCAAGGTGGCGGCCACCGCGGAGTCCACGCCGCCCGAGAGCGCGCACACCGCCTTCGCCGAGCCCACCTGCTGGCGGATCTTCTCCGTCTCGGACTCGACGATCGACACCGTGGTCCACGTCGGCTCCAGGTCTGCGACGTCGAACAGGAACCGGCGCAGGATGTCCTGACCGTGCTCCGTATGGGTCACCTCGGGGTGGAACTGCGTCCCGACCAGTCGTCGACGAGCGTCCTCCATGGCCGCGACCGGCGTGCCGTCGGTGGCTGCGGTCACGGCGAACCCGCGAGGCGCCTCCACGACCGCGTCGGCATGGCTCATCCACACGGTGAGCGACGGCGGCATGCCCTCGAGGAGGACCGACGTCGCGCCCTGGCGGAGGGTGGTCGCGCCGTACTCACGGGCGCCGGTGCGGTCGACCCGCCCTCCGAGGGCTTGGGCCATGAGCTGGTGGCCGTAGCAGATGCCCAGCACAGGAACGCCCAGCTCGAAGAGCCCGGGGTCGCACACCGGAGCGTCGTCGGAATAGACCGAAGCCGGTCCACCGGACAGCACGATCGCCGCCGGCTGGAGCTCCGCGATGGCGGCACACGAGGTGGTCCCCGGCACGATCTCCGAGAACACGCGGGCCTCCCGGATGCGCCGGGCGATCAACTGCGCATACTGCGCCCCGAAGTCCAGCACGAGGACCGCCTGCTCCGGGCGCAGGCCGAGATCCGGCGGGCGGGCGTTCTTCTCGGTTCCCATGTCGCAGCTTACCATCGCGAAACCGGCCACGTTATGACCGGTATGGGTGCGAAGATGCTTCAATGCGCGCCGACCGGCTCGTGGCCATCCTCCTGCTCTTGCAGGCTCGCGGCCGGGTCACGGCCGCGGAGGTGGCCGGGGAGCTCGAGGTCTCCGAGCGAACCGCCCGCCGCGACCTCGAAGCCCTCGGCATGGCCGGCCTGCCGATCTATTCCCAGCAAGGTCGCAACGGCGGGTGGCGCCTGGCCGGCGGCGGGCGCACCGACCTGAGCGGGCTGACCGCGGGCGAGGCCCGGGCGCTGTTCCTCCTCGCCGGTCCCTCGCCGGCGTCGGCCACGCCACAGGTCAAAGCCGCGCTGCGGAAGCTGGTGCGCGCCCTCCCCGAGCCGCTCCGCGCCCGAGCCGAAGCGGCGTCGGCGGCCGTGGTCGTCGACCCGGCGGGATGGGGCGACCGCGCCCGCCTCCAGCCTCCACCGCCACTTCTCGACGCGGTGCAGACCGCGGTGGTAGAGGCGCACGAGATCACCTTGGGCTACGTGTCGCGCGCCCGCGACCCCACGATCCGCGTCGTCCAGCCGCTCGGCCTGGCCGCCAAGGGATCGACGTGGTACCTCGTGGCCGACACCGGCGCGGGGCTGCGCACCTTTCGGGTCGATCGGATGACGTCGGTCGAGCCCACCGGCGCCACCGCGGTGCGGCCGCCCGGGTTCCAGCTGGCGGAGGCCTGGAAGCTCATCAGCGACGAGATCGAGCAGCGCCGCACACCGTTGACCGCCCGCGCCCTGGCCACCCCCGACGCGATCGACATCTGCCGGTTCGTCCTCGGCAACCGGGTGCGCATCGGCCCCGCGTCGGGCGACGGTCGGGTCGAGATCGAGCTACGCGGCCGCCACGTCGACGAGCTCGCGGGAGAGATCGCCGGGCTCGGCGCCGCGCTCGAGGTGCTCGACCCGCCCGAGCTTCGCCAACGGCTGGCGACGCTCGGCACCGAGCTGGTCGGCACCTACCGACGCGATGAGTCCGGACAGCTCGGTTCGTCATAGGGACAGGTTTCTCTCTGAACCGGTCATGAGATGGCCGGTTTCACCCACGAGGATGGCTTCATGATCACCACCCAGGGACTGGTGCGAACCTTCGACGGCATACGAGCCGTGGACGGCCTCGATCTCGGCATCGAAGGGGGCGAGATCTACGGCTTCCTCGGGCCCAACGGGGCGGGGAAGTCGACCACGGTGCGCATGCTGTGCACGCTGCTGGCACCCAGCGCCGGGCGGGCGGTCGTGGCCGGCTACGACGTCGCCGCCGCGCCCGGGCAGGTCCGCCTCAACATCGGGGTGGCCCTCCAGGAGGCGGCGCTGGACCCGAGGCAGACCGGCGAGGAGCTGTTGCGACTACAGGGTCGGCTCTACGGCTTGCGCCGGGGGGAGCTCGACCTGCGCCTCCGACAGCTCGCCGAGCTGGTCGACATCGGCGACGCGCTCCGACGGCCCATCGGCACCTACTCCGGCGGCATGCGGCGGCGCCTCGACCTCGCCGCCGCGCTGGTGCACAACCCCGGCGTGCTGTTCCTCGACGAGCCGACGACGGGGTTGGATCCGGCCAGCCGGCTGCGAGTGTGGGCGGAGGTCCGCCGCCTGAACGAGCAGCTCGGCATGACCATCTTCCTCACCACGCAGTACCTGGAGGAGGCCGACGAGCTGGCCCACCGGGTCGGCATCCTGAGCGGTGGGCGGCTCGTCGCCGAGGGAACCCCTGCTGAGTTGAAGCGCGGCGTCGGCAACGACGTCATAGTCGCTCGAGTCGAGGGTGACACGGTCGCGGCGGTGGCATCTCTGCGCGGCATCGCCGGCGTCACCGACGTCGAGGCCCACGGAAGCGAGGTGGTGGTGACGACCTCGAACGGTGCGGCCACGATCGGTCCGGTCGCGGTCGCTCTCGACAATGGCGGCGTCGCCGTGCGCGATCTCACGTTGCGCACCCCGACGCTCGACGACGTGTTCCTCGAGCTCACCGGGACCCACATGGACACCGACGAGGGCCTCTCTCACGAGGCCGAGGAGGTCGCATGATGCTGACCGCCACGATGGCAAGCCACCGCCCGCTCGACCTGCAGCCGAGCACCGTCGGGGCCCGGCAAGCCGGCTTCGTCAGCGACGTCGTCGCCATCGCCGGCCGAGCCCTGCGCGCCGTCCCCCGCGACCTCGCCGCGGTGGTGCCGCCCATCTTCATCGCCCTGTTCTTCTTCGTGGTGAACATAGGTACGCTCCAGAAGCTCGCCGAGCGCAACGTCGCCGGGTTCGATTACAAGGCCTTCATGATGGCGACCGCCATCCTCCTGGGCGTCACGGGAGTGTCGCGGGCGCCGGCGCTGGTGCTCGACGTCGAGAACGGCTACTTCGACCGCCTGCTGCTGACGCCGGTGCGAAGGTTGGCCATCCTGCTCGGCCACATGGTGGCGGACGTGACCGTGGCCGCCGCCCTCACGGTCCCGATCATGCTGCTCGGCCTGGCGCTCGGCGTGCGGTTCAGGACCGGGCTGCTGGGGATGGTGGTGTTCGTGGCGCTGGCGGCCCTGTGGAGCCTTGCCTTCGCCGGCTTCGGTTATGCCATCGCCCTCAAGACGGGCAACCCGGCCGCGGTGAGCAACGCCTTCCTGCTGTTCTTCCCGTTCCTGTTCCTGACGTCGTCCTACGTCCCTCGCTCGCAGCTGACGGGCTGGCTCGACACGGTGGCGGCGTGGAACCCGGTGACCTACCTGCTCGACGGGCTGCGCTCGCTCGCCATGCGGGGGTGGCGGTGGGGATCGCTCGGCGAGGCGGCCATCGCCATCGCCGTCGTCGGCACCATCAGCATGGCCATGTGCTTCGCCGCCCTCCGGGGCCGGCTCAAGCAGGTGTGACCCGGCCAACCGGATGGGGGCCAGGATTAGCTCATCCTTCGAGATGACCACAACTTCGCGATGACTACCACCGCCACATTCCTTCACGCCCCGATCTGGGCGAGGAGTTGGTGGGCCCTCACGTTCGCAGGATCCAGGGCCAGCGCATGGCGCGCGGCGACTGCGGCGCCGGACCGGTCGCCGAGAGCCCGATCGATCTGGGCGAGATTTATCCACGCGGCCACCTCGTCCGGTTTGATGCGCAGGACATGATCCAGAGCGGCCTTGGCCTGGCGGCGGAAGCCTGAAGGCTCCACGGCCCGGGTGGACCACGCGGTCAACATTTCTCCGTACAGGCTCCAAACCTGCCAGTCATGGGGATCCGCGGCGGTGGCGCGGCGCCAGGCCACGTCCGCGTCGACGAAGGCCACCGGATCGAAGGCCTCGGCCCACAGGGTCCGGGCCCGGGCCAGCGCGACCAGGAAGAGCGGATTGCCAGGCTGCAGCCGCAGGGCGTCGCCCAGCCGCGCCATGGCGTCCACGAGCGTTTGCCTGGTGGGCCGGGTTTGAGCCAGCACCGACCGTACGTCGGCGTCGGCGCGTTCCGCGGGGTAGACCCCTTCCAGAGGATCGAGGTCCTGCGCCCGCTGGAAGCGGACCTCGACAATGTCGGCCTCCGACGGCGGCATCTTCTCCTTCGGCGACGCCAGGTTCCTCGGCTCCACCGGCTCGATCGCGCTCAACAAGCCCATCGTCGGCATGGTCGCTTAGAGGCCACACGGCTCCAGCCGGCCGCGTCGCCGAGCTGTCCCCCGGCCTTGCGCTCAGCTCACAGGCCCGATCCCCGCCGCCTGTGCGGCCAGGCCGCGAAGGTCACCGTCTTCGTCGAACCACGGTGTCGAGCTCGCGAAGCCGGATGCGGCGAGCGCGGCGGCCAGCGCCTTGTCCTGTTCCCCGCCCAGCTCGACCAGGAGCCAGCCTCCGGAGCGCAGGAGACGGGCGGCCGTGACCACGATCCGGCGGACCAGGTCGAGCCCGTCGTCGCCGCCGTCGAGGGCCAGCCTGGGTTCGTAGCGCTGCACGTCGGCCGGCAGGAGGCCGAGCTCCCCGGTTGGGACATAGGGCGCTACGGCCGTGACGACGTCGAAGGTCCGGGCCCGCAGGTGCTCGCCCAGGTCGGCAACCACCGCGAGGACGCCGTTGCGTCGGGCGCACACCGCAGCTCGTTCGTCGATGTCGACACCGACGACTGAGGCGTCCGGAACCTCTGCCATGAGGTGGGCTACGACGGCGCCCGTGCCGGTGCAGAGATCGAGTGCCCGCCCACCCTGGGCAGGCAGGAGCTTGGAGGCCCGGCGCGCCAACTCCTCGCTCTGGCATCTGGGGACATAGACGCCGGGGTCTACGTGGAGAGCCCGCCCGCAGAACACCGTGGTGCCGGTTATCCAGGCCAAGGGCTCTCCCTGCTCGCGACGGTGGATCCACAGCTCGAGCGTCCCGTCGTCGGGGGCAGCCGCCATGAGCTCTTCCGCCTCTTCGTCCGCGGCGAGGCAACCCGCCGCCTTCAGCCTGTCCATGACGGTCGCGACGACGGGGCGAAGGATCGACACCGCCACAGTGTGTCGGACCGTGCCGTGCGGTGGGACTCGACCCACGGCCATCTGCAACCCGCGTTCGGGTCCTACCACCAGGTATGTCGACAGACAGCTCCAGGAGCGCCCGACGTCACCCCGCTCCACGCGGCCTGACGTCCGGGCAACAGCGGGTCGCGCCCGCAATGCAGGTCCAGGCATACTCGCGTCGTGGCTCACCGGTACGACACCATCGGTGCCGTGTACAGCCGGTACCGGCGGACCGACCCCCGGATCATGGCGCAGATCGAGGTCGCTCTCGCCGATGCAGCGTCGGTCATCAACATCGGTGCAGGGGCCGGTGCGTACGAGCCCGTGGGTCGACAGGTCGTGGCCGTCGAGCCGTCCCAAGTGATGATCGCCCAGCGGGCCGAGGACCGGGCACCCGTCCTGCAGGCCGTCGCCGAGGCGCTGCCTGCGGCCGACCGGTCATTCGATGCCGCACTCGCCACCTTCACGGTGCATCACTGGGCCGACCAGGCTCGGGGGCTGCGCGAGATGCGCCGGGTGGCGGGACGTCAGGTGATCCTGACCTTCGACCAGGACGACCAATGGCTCGACGAGTTCTGGCTCACCCGCGACTACCTCCCGCAGGAGCACCTTCGCGGCGCCCTGTTCTCCGGGCTGGAACAGGTCCTGGAAGAATTCGAAGCTGCCAACGTCGAGGTCGTGCCGGTCCCCTCTGACTGCCGGGACGGCTTCTTCTGCGCTTATTGGCGGCGCCCTGAGGCGTATCTCGATCCCAACATCCGGGCGTCAATCTCGGCACTGGCCCTGCTCGACGACAACCTGATCGGCGGAGGGCTTCGCCAGCTCGAGGAAGACCTACGTTCCGGTGCCTGGGCCGAACGCAACCAAAAGCTGCTCGATCTCGACGCCTACGACTATGGCTACCGCCTGGTCGTCAGCTGACACCGCCCATATGCGGCGCCACCGCGAGCCAGGCGGTAGGACGCGTGTTCGAGCGCGAACCGCTCGCCCGCGGACCTACCGTGGATCACTCCGCCGGGCGACACACCGCCCGGTGGTCTCGGCCAGACTTGGCCAAATGGAGACGAACCACGTGGATCAGGCATATGGCGACGTCGAGGTCAGCGACGGCGGTGGGCGCGTCGCCGTCGTCACGATCCACCGTCCACCCGACAACTATTTCGACGCGGGCCTCATCGCGTCGATTGCGGACGCGTACGAGGCCATCGATGAGGAGGCCGACTACCGGGCCATCGTGCTGAGGTCAGAAGGTAGGCACTTCTGCGCGGGCGCCGCGCTCGGCCCCCGCCCCGGCACCTCCTCGCTCTCGACCAGCCCCGGTCGCCACCTCTATGACGAGGCGGTGCGGATCTTCTCTACCGCGACGCCAGTCGTCGCCTCCGTGCAGGGCGCCGCGATCGGAGGAGGGCTCGGTCTGGCGCTCACTGCCGACTTCCGGATCGGTACCCCCGAAGCACGCTTCAGCGCCAACTTCGCTCGACTCGGGTTCCACCACGGCTTCGGACTCACCGTGACATTGCCGGAGGCGGTGGGACCGCAAAAGGCCCTGAACCTGCTCTACACCGGGCGGCGGATCAACGGTGAGGAGGCGCAGCGGATCGGTCTGCTCGACGTCCTGGTTCCCCGAGAAGACCTCGAGCGCGCCGCGCACGAGCTCGCTGCCGAGATCGCTGCGTCGGCGCCGCTCGCCGTCGTGAGCATCCGCCAGACGATGCGAGGTGACCTACCCGAGCGCATCCGGGTCGCCACCGCCCGCGAGCGCGCAGAGCAGGACCGCCTGACGCGCACGGCTGATTTCGCCGAGGGGGTCACCGCAACCGCCGAGCGCCGTCCACCGGAGTTCGCCGGCCGGTGACCGTCGAGAAAGACGTCAGAGCCTGGCTCGAGCGGCATTGGGACCCGGACCTGTCCCTCACCGAATGGCGGCGATTGCTCGTCGACGCCGGCTGGGCGTGCCCGACGTGGCCCGTCGAGTGGTATGGCCGCGGCCTGCCTCCGTCCGCGGAGCAAGTGGTCACGGAGGAGATCCGGCGCGCCGGCGCCGTCGGACCACCGCTCGGTGCCGGCATGGGCCTCGCCGCGCCGACGATCCTGGCGCACGGCTCCGACGACCTGAAGCGGCGACTGCTCCACCGCACCGCAACCGGGGAGGACACGTGGTGCCAGTTGTTCAGCGAGCCGAGCAACGGCTCCGATCTCGCCGGGCTGACAACGCGTGCCGACATCGACGGCGACGAGTGGGTCGTCAACGGGCAGAAGGTGTGGAGCACGAGTGCTCATCACGCCGACTACGGCATGTTGCTGGCCCGCACCGACTGGGACCTGCCGAAGCACAAGGGGATCACCTACTTCGCGTTGCCGATGCACCAGCCCGGCGTCGAGGTGCGACCTCTCCGGCAGATGAACGGTCACGCGTCGTTCAGCGAGGTCTTTCTGACCGATGCACGCGTGCCTGCGACAAACGTCGTCGGTCACCGGGGTGACGGTTGGCGTGGCGCTCTCACGACGCTGGCACACGAGCGGCGATTCGGTGCCGTCCGCGGGCCGCAGCTCGATCGCAACGGCAGCCACGGTCGAGCCGTCCAGGAGGCCGCGGCGGAGGCCGAGGAATACTTCAAGACCTACCAGTGGTATCCGCAACGTGCAGGCCGCGTCGACCTCCTCGTAGAGGCCGCGCGGGCGACCGGGAAGACCGGTGACCCGGTGGCGCGGCAGAGGATCGCCCGCGTGCTCTCGCTGCAACGAGCTCATCAATGGACCGCATTGCGAGCCGAGGCCGCTCGTGCGCTCGGCCGTCCGCCCGGCGCGGAGGGATCGCTCGGCAAGCTGGGATTGAGCGACGTGGCGCGGGCGGCGGCCGAGGTGCATGCGCTGCTGGCCGGAGCCGAAGGACTTCTGACGGGGCCAGACTCGTTGCTCGGTGGGCTGGTCGCCGAGGTGCTCGTTTCCGTGCCTGCACAGTCCATCGCGGGCGGGACCGATCAGATCCAGCGCAACATCATCGGCGAGCGGGTGTTGGGCCTCCCTCGAGAGCCGCCCGTCGACACGGACATCCCGTTCCGCGAGGTGAGGCGAATTGTCTGACCCAGAGCGGCCCCTCATCGCTCGGCATTGAAAGGAGTCTCGGCCATCTGTCCAAATCGGCGGGAGGCGCGCCGCTGTGTCCTCGCCGTGCACGCGCACCGAGACGACGAGTCGTCGAAGGGGGCGGCCTCCATGTCGATGTACTCCGCCCGCGGCGTGCGCACCGTGTTGGTGACCTGCACCGGAGGCGAGGCAGGCGACGTCGGCGACGCCGCTCTTCTTCAAGGTCGCAGTCTCGCCTCGGCGCGAGCCGCCGAGCTCGAGGAAGCAACCCGAATCCTTGGCTACGAGTCGGTGCACACCCTCGGATACCGCGACTCCGGCATGGACGCTTCAGATGAGGCCGGTTTCGCCTCGATCGACATCGGTGACGTGGTCGAACGTCTCGTCAGGATCTTCGACATCGAACGCCCCGATGTCGTCGTGACCTACGACGCTGAATACGCTCGCGGCCATCCCGACCATGAGCGTTGCCATGAGGCAACGGTGGCCGCCTTCGATCGGGCCGCAGGCGAGGACTGGGCCCCGGCGAAGCTGTACGGCACCCGAACCCACACGCCCGGACGACTCGCGGCGATGCACAACTGGTTGGTCGCCAATGATCTGCCTAGCCCGTACGAAGAGGCCCTCGCCCGGTCGAGCGCAGACCCGACGACTAGCCGGGTTCATGTTGGCGACCACCTTGAGGTGGCGAGGCGGGCGCTCGCCGCCCATCGCAGCCAGGTCGCTCCGGACGAACCGTGGTTCTTCGCCGTGCCCGTCGACGCCCTCAGACAGATCCATCCCTGGGACGACTACGTGCTCTTGAGACCAGCGGTGGCCATCGACTCGCCACCGTCGGGCTATGAGGACGACCTCTTCGCTGGCATCGACGACACTCCCCGCTAGCCGATGACCATCGCGGTGCCGCCTCCGTCGGCCAGCCGGCTGGCGACGACGGCCAGGTTGCGCTGCCAGATCTCCTCCTCTGTTGGGGGAAGGATCATGGCCCACATCGGCAGACAGAACCCCAACAACTGGGTGGCACCGACCGGTCGGCCGTAGAACCACATATGGAAATGTGAGCCACCGTCGCCCCAGCGGTTCAGGTGCACCCGCCCGATCCCCTCCACGGCTCCGATGGCGTGATCGAGCCGCACAATCAACTGCCCCAGCTCGCCGGCAAGCTCAGGGCTGAGGTCGGCCATGTCGAGGTGGTCACGGGTCTCGAGGAACAACTGCACGGGCACGCCCGACCGGCGCTCGGGGCCACGAACCCGCCAATGGTCATCGACCCAGATGTAGCTTTCATCACCCGTCTCACACGTACCGCACGGGGCCCCGCCCGGCTCCCCCGGGCGAGCCCAATCCTTCGGCAGCGGATCGGCCAGGGGCCGCACCCGCAGGTCCCCCTCGAATGGGAAAATCGAGTAGCTGACGAAGTCCGGTAGGGGCATGGTCTCGGGAACATGATCCATGCTGGCGATCATGACTGCTGCCCACGCCAACGTCGAATCACTTGAACCACGCCCACTGGGTGGAGTCGAGCGCCAGAACGACGGGTGCCCTCCAACGTGAGCCGAGCGCGGAACCGGCCATCGGCGCTACCTCGAGGGGCGCTCCCAAACGCGCGCTTGACGATCGCTGAGGACCCATCCGTTCCACGCAGAATGGTCGCACGGAACGCGCCGCTGGCGGTCGAACCACTTGAGGTCCTGAGGCCGGTGCTCGGCCCACCCGCCGAGCGATGACAGAGCCACAGATGTTGGTTGTGTTGCAGCCCCAACGGGATTCGAACCCGTGTTTTAGCCTTGAGAGGGCTACGTCCTAGGCCACTAGACGATGGGGCCGGGCTGCGGCCTGAGGTCCAGACGGCCTCCGGCTCGGGCAGCGAGCCTAGCGGAGGCGGTCAGGGGCAGGCCTGGTCGTCGTCGAAGGTGGGGTCGTTCTGGAGTTGGTACTGGGCCAGCCAGGCCCGCCCACCGTTGAAGGCCTTGTCCGCCGAGCAGTACGACGTGGGATTGCTGGCCGGGGCGCCGGCTTCCCAGGTCGGAAGGCCGAGCACCGCGCCCCCTGTGATGATGCCCCATTGGTAGGGCGTCGAGTAGACGCCGACCGTCAGGCCCTTGGCCTGCAGGGCGGCCGTCATTCCCTGGATCACCGAAGTGTTCGCCGCCTGGTCGGAGGACCACCACTTGCCGGTCTCGATGTCCAACCACCACACCGTGGGCACCGCGCCCTGGTTGAGCACGTAGCTGGAGGTCGACGTGGCCGCGTTGTACCCCCAGTTGTACGACAGGCAGCTGTTGTCGGAGGCGGCGCAGTTCCCGGCCGGTCCCTGCTGGGCCTCGACTCGCGACGGATCGGGCGAGTTGGCGTTCAGGTACACCGATGATCCGCTGCCGGCCCAGTTCCATTCGCTGGTGAAGCAGGGATTGGTGGTCAGGGCCATGCCGTCGTTGGCGCCGACGATGGCCAGGCCGTGGGCGCCGGGGTAGGCCTGCCCGCACTGGGGCCACGAGATGTCGAAGCCGGTGACCAGCGGCGGGTAGGGGTCCTGGCTGGTGCCTGCCGCCATGGCCACGATGGGTGCCGGAAGGCGGGCTGCCCCGAGCGACCCGCGGTAGGTGGCGTCGCCGAACGTGAAGACGCCTCCATCGGAGCCGGTGAGCCAGTACCCGCCACCGGTGGGCGAGGCAGCCATGGAGGTGATCGGCCGGTTGAGCGAGATCCCGCCCGTCGAGCCGTGGAAGCCGGCGCGGCCGAACGAGAACACTCCTCCGTCGGACGCCACCAGCCAGTAGCCCGTCCCGTCGGGATAGCCGGCCATGGCGACGATGGGCTGGTTGAGCCGGATGTCGCCGGTCGAGCCGAAGAACTTGGCGTCACCGAAGGCGAAGATGCCGCCGTCTGATGCGGTGAGCCAGTAGCCCAGCCCGGAGGGCGTGGCGTCGATGCTCACGATCGGCCGGTTGAGGTGGATCGCCCCGGTCGAGCCGAAGAAGGCTGCGTCCCCGAACGAGAAGACGCCACCGTCGGAGCCCACCAACCAGTAGCCCCTCCCGCTCGGTGCCGGCGTCATCCCGACGATCGGGCGGTTGAGGCGGAGGTTTCCGGTCGAGCCGAAGAAGGCGGCGTCGCCATAGGAGAAGATGCCGCCGTCCCGACCCACGACCCAGTAGCCCCCCTGGTCGGGTGTGGGGCGCATCGTCACCACGGGCGCGCTCAGCGCCCGCCCGGCCATGGAGCCGAGGAAGGGTACGCCGCCCAGGCTGTACACAGAGCCGTCCGAACCGGCCATCCAGTAGCCGACCGGGTTGCTCGAGGTGCTGGTCGTCGTGGTGGTCGTCGTTGTGGTCGCGCCCGCCTGCCTCGCCGCAACCCACGGCCAGGGCCCCGTCGACAAGGCTACGGCCAAAGCGACGGCCGCCCCCCTGGCCACGCGCGTCCCATACCGTCTGTCGCCCCGAGCACTTACCACCGTCACCTCACATCCTTGCCGCCGCGGCCCTCGGGGGTTGAAGCGCCGCCGGGCCGGGTTACACCGATGGCATAGGTTACGGCATGTGGGCGCCGATCGACAGCGTTCGTCGGCTCGGCGGGACGCCGGGACGTCCCTATCCACCCGGATGGCCCCGACGCCGATGATTCTGGATCAGCGACAGAGGGGAGAAATGATGGCCATGAGCCTCGACATTCCCCGCCTTCGGACCGGGCGGCGCGACTCCGAACGGACCAACGCGCTTGACGACCCTCAGCGAGAGCCGGACGCTGTCGACGACCTGCTCGAGGAGCGTAACCCCGGCGAGCAGCGGTGCGAGATCGGGCGGACGCCTTCCGCCGACTGGTAGCCCGAGCCCCTCGGCGGAGCGTGGGTGGTGGTTGGCTGGCTCGGGGGGGAGGACTCGAACCCCCAATAGCAGGGCCAGAACCTGCTGTGTTGCCGATTACACCACCCCCGAACGGGCGTCCCGAGGTTACCCGCGGCCGGGCCCGGCCCGCACACGTTCGGACGTCAGGGCAGCCGGGCACGGGCGGCACGCAGGCGAGCGAGCGTGCGCTCGCGGCCGAGCAGCACGAGTGACTGGAAGAGGGGCGGGCCGACCGCCTTTCCGGTCACGGCCACCCGGATGGGGGCCTGGCCCTTGTTGAGCTTGAGCCCTCGGGCTTCCGCGACCCGGGCGGTGGCCTCGTGGAGGGCGGCCTGGTCCCACACCACGGTCTCGTACGCGGCGATGGCGGACTCGATCAGCCCGGACGCGTCGGGGGTCGACGCCACCACCTTGTCCCAGGCCGCGTCGGCCAGCGGGGCATCGTCCAGGTAGAGAAAGTCGACGTAACCGGGAGCTTCCGAGAGGGTGGCGACGCGGGTCTGGACCTCGGCGGCGAGGGCGGCGAAGACATCGGGGTCATAGTCGCCCGGTGGCCAGGGCCCTTGCTCCAACCACGGCCGGCAGCGCTCGATGAAACCGTCGAGGGGCAGCGACCGGATCCACTCCGCGTTGATGTGGGTCAGCTTCTTCACGTCGAAGAAGGCGGAGGAGGGCACAACCTGGTCGAGCCGGAAGGCCGCCACGAGATCGTCCATGGCGAGCATCTCGCGGTCGTCACCCGGCGACCAGCCGCACAGGGCGAGGTAGTTGATCATGGCTTCGGGCAGGAACCCCTCGGTCCGGAAGTCCTCGACGGCCACCTTGTCGCGGCGCTTGGACAGCTTCTGTCGGCGCTCGTTGACGAGGAGCGGGAGGTGAGCGAAGGCAGGCTCCGGGCCGCCGTCCAGCGCCTCCCACAGGAGCAGGTTCTTGGGCGCGTTGGAAAGGTGGTCCTCGCCCCGGATGACGTGGGTGATGGCCCTGTCGATGTCGTCGACCGTGTTGGCCAGGATGAACATCGGACGCCCGCCGCTTCGCACGACGACGAAATCCTCGATGGTGTCGGTGTCGAACACGGTGTCGCCTCGCACCAGGTCCGGCACCGTGACGTGGCGCCCGGCGGGGACTCGGAAGCGCAAGGCGTGGCCTTCGCCCGGGCCGAGGGCGCGGTCGCGGCAACGGCGGTCGTAGCCGGGGGTCGCCGATCCCTTGGTCCGGGCGTCTATCGCCTCGCGCGTGCAGTCGCAGTAGTACACCGCCCCGGACTCGACCAGCCGGTCGGTGGCCGATCGGTACAGAGCCTGCCGCTGCGACTGGAAGTAGGGGCCCTCGTCCCAGCCCAGGCCGAGCCACAGCAGGGCTCGCTGGAGAACGTCGGTCGCGTCCTCGACGTGGCGTTCCCGGTCGGTGTCCTCGATGCGAAGCACGAGCGTGCCGCCTTGGCGCCGGGCCACGAGGTAGTTGTAAAGAGCCGCCCGGGCGTTGCCGACGTGCAGGTAGCCCGTGGGCGACGGGGCAAAGCGCAGTCGGGGGCCGGTGCTCATGGTCCGCCCGAGGCTACCGGCGCCGCCGTCAGCTCATCGTCGTAGGAGCTGTGCCCGGGGCCGGTCAGGGCAGAGGGTCCGCGCCAATTTGCACAGTACGGTGCGGTGGATGGGAGCTCCGCGCACCGTGTACGTGGCCAGCCCATTGGGGTTCACCACGTCCGGCCTGACCTTCTCGAACGAGGTGTTGCTCCCTTTGCTTCGCCATCACGGGCTCGCGCCGCTCGACCCATGGAGCGGTCCGGATCTGTTCGGGCCCGCGCTGGCGCTCCCCATCGGGGACGAGCGCCGGGTCGCGGTGGCTCGGGCCAACCACCTCACCGCCGAGCGCAACGCCACCATGATCTCGGGGGCCTCAGGGCTCCTTGCGGTGCTTGACGGGAGCGACGTCGATTCCGGTACGGCGGCGGAGGTGGGGTTCGCCGCGGCCATCCCGATCCCGATCGTCGGCTGGCGCTCCGACTCGCGCTGCAGCGGAGACAACGAGGGCTCCATCGTCAACCTGCAGGTCGAGTACTTCATCCACCGAACCGGAGGCAGCGTCTGCACCGGCGCGCTGGAGCAGGCGGTCGAGGCCCTGGGCGGCCTGCTCGGCTCCTGAGCAACGTATGGCGGCCGGGTCTGTCGTCAGACCTCGGGCTGGCCTCCCGCCGCTAGGGCGCCGGGCTGGGCGGGCGGGCGGGCCCGCCGGCCGCCGCGGGCGTGGGCGCGGCGGCTTCGGCCCCCCCGGTCTTGGCCGGCCCGGGCTTGCTCGCCCCGGCCTTGGCAGGCGCTGGCGTGGCCGGCGCCGGCGTGGCGTCCGCGCCGGGGAGGCCGACCATGGACTCGATGGCGCCCCGCAGCCGGTCAAGGTGGTCGAGCACCTGGTCTCGCTGGTTGCGCAGGTCGTCCAGGACCGCCTCGGCGGCCCGGTGGCGCGCCTCGTCCTTCCGAAGCCGCGCCGAGCAGATCTTGTCCGCCTCCTGCAACGCCGCCTCGGCGGATGCCGTGGCGTCCTGGAGGAGTGCTTGGGCCTCCGACCGCGCCGAGCGCAAGAGCTCCTCGTTTTGGCGCTGCGCGGTCTGGCGAGCCGCTTCGACGACCTCGGCCGCGCTCTTCCTGTCGGCGCTCGCAGCTCGCTCCAGGTCGACCACCGACCCCTGCACCGAGCGCACCGTCTCGACCGCCTGGTCGCGAGCCGTCTTGTGCATGGACTCGGCCTCGGTGCGCGCCCGGGCGCGGATGGCGTCGGCCTCGGCCAGCGCGGCATCGAGAGCTCGGGCCGCGCTGGCGGCGGCGGCCTCCACGTGGGCGGCCGGAGACGCCGCGACCGTCGCCTCGTGCACCCGTCCCTCCATCTCGGCGATGCGTTCCTCGTAGGCGGCGGCCGAGCGCCGGGCCGCGTCGACATGGGATTGGGCTTCGACCGACCATTCGGTCATCCGGGCCACGTAGTCGTCGACCTGGGCGCGGTCATAGCCGCGCATCGCCAGCATGAACTCGGGTTGGCCCCCGACGATCTCGGCGGTGTGCACAGGAACGGGCGCGGAGCTCATATCTCGTCCTCCAGTCAGATTCCGGCCGGACAGCCGCCGAAAGCGGCTGGCCGGTGGTACAACACGTTGGCCACGGCGACGATGGCGTCCCCGTAGTAGGTCGGGTGGCGCTGCGCCAGGGAGCGGGCGCGGTCCATCCAGGTACGCGCCCGGCCCCGGTCGGTGACGGCCGCGCCGAGCGCGGCAGGAGCCAGGCTGGCCGGGCTGGCGCCCGGGCCAGCCGGTGCCCCGTCGAGCCGGCGG
>Ga0137390_10001052_pt1 | contig 20036 bp, 17 predicted proteins | sample 15con2h24AmetaG_FD_104937 | JGI IMG/M metagenome (GOLD analysis project Ga0137390, IMG submission 104937) | Vadose zone soil microbial communities from Angelo Coast Range Reserve, California, USA - 15con2h2.4A metaG | ecosystem: Environmental > Terrestrial > Soil > Vadose zone > Saprolite... | reverse complement strand
TTCTATTTTCCGCTGTTCTTTTTAGGGGATGGCCCCCCAACTGCTTTTAACTCAGGTATCTAAGTCTTTTATTATCCATTGCCGCTAGCACGCAGCGGCCAAACCCTAGGCCCCGTGAGCTAACTCAATCCAAGGAAGGTTTTCCAAGTGATTAAAAAGATTCTACTTCTCAGTTCTGGCTGTCTGCTGGCGTCGGCATCCTTTTTGCATGCCGATGCAATCGGCACCACCGCGATTTATTCACTCACTTTAGACGGCTGTTCGGGGTCATGCGGCACCGGGCCGTTCGGCACTATCAAACTTGTTCAAACGGCAACCGGTGTCGTCACGGTTACTGAAACGTTGGCTAGTGGCGTAACGTTCTCTGCTACGGGCGCTGGCAAATCTCTGGAGTTCAACCTTACTGGAGATCCTGCCATTACGATTGGCTCTCTTACCAGTGGCTTTGCGTCGACTGGGGCGGCTACAGCGTCTACCTTCGGCAGCTTTGATTACTCGGTTAGTTGCGCCGGCATCAGCTGCGGGCCGGGTGCTTCCGTCACCAACCCGGGACCACTGTCCTTCACCGTCACCGATGGTGCCGGAGTCAATGTTTCGAACTTTATTGGGAACGACGGTGGGTTCTTCTTTGCTTCCGACGTCGCAGGAGTGAATGGCAATACGGGGAACGTTGCGGCTGGACCCGGCACGGTGACGCCTCCTCCTCCTCCTCCTCCTCCTGCTTCAACACCTGAGCCTTCTTCGCTGCTTCTGTTCGGTACGGGTTTGGCCGCAGCTGCGGGTCTTGCTCGCCGCCGGGTGGTTTCTGCTGTCAAAAGCAACTAGTCCATCGTTTCAGTAAAACTACTAATTTCCCTCCACCTCTGGCCGAAAAGTCAGCAGGTGGAGGGAATTCTCTTTAAGCAGCTCTTGAATCTGGTTTTCCTGATGTTGTAAATCGTTCGTAATTTTTCGTGGCGGTGGGTGGTGTTTTTGCGAGGACAGCGGCAAGCGCAAGCAACGGAAGCGGCTTCGCTTCGGCTGATACGATGCTTCGGTTGACCAAAACGACATTAGAACCAGAGGCGGTGGGGGGAGGGGATGCATCCAATAGAGTGAGGTGTCAGCGTTATGCGTGAGACTGTTGCCAGGTGCGTTGTCGCGATGGGTGTCGGGTTGGCTTTGATAGTGGCACAAGGGTGCAAGAAGCAGGCCGCTCCGGCTGCGGTGCAGACGGTGGTAAGTAGTAGGGGGCCCCAGGTGCTGCCGGATTTTCCTGTGGGGCCTCTGCCGGTTGAAGACGTAGATCCTGGTGCGAAGCCGAGGGTGGATCGGACGGCGCAGCGGCGGCAACAAACGCAGCCGGTGCAGGCGCAGAGTGCGGATGCGCAGGCTGCCGCGGTTGCGGAGGCGCAGAGACGGCAGGATGCGAGGCTGTTGCAGCAACAGGAGGCGGCTTCTCAACGACAGCAGCAGGAGTTGGATCAGGAGATCGAGCAGGATCTGAAGATGCAGCAGGAGATGGAGGCGGAGCCGCGGATTCAGGATATTCCGGAACTGCCGCCGCCGCCGGCTCCGCTAGAGCCGATGCAGCCGCAGTGACAGATGACCACAACAGCGAGGGCTCGGCGGTTGGTGACGCAGCGCGTAAGGTGGGGTTGTGGTGAATTGAAACTCGGCAAAAGAAACAGCAGATCCCTGCGGGATGACAAGCAAAAAGGATAGGCAAAAAGACAAGGCGAGGCGGAGGCAGAGCCTTTGGCTACGGCAAAGCACAGCAGGGATGCAGGGTGAGCGAATCAAACGCCAGCGCGGATGTTTCCTTCGCGGATGTTTTCTTCGTGGTGTGGCAGAAACGTGGTGAAGATGGTGCCGCTGGCGCCTGGGCGGGCGTTACTTCTGGCCCGGATGCTGCCGCCGTGCCTGGTGACGATGTCATGTGTGATCCATAGTCCCAGTCCGTTGCCGACATCCTGTTTGGTGGTGAAGAAGGGGTCGAAGATTTTGGTGAGCGATTCCTGCGATATGCCGGAGCCGTTGTCGACGAGGCTGACGGCCGTGCCAGGGCATTGGCCGTTGCTCCACGACTTTGATCTTCGGATTCTTATCGTGAGGCAGCCGTTCTTCGGCATGGCGTAAATTGCATTGGCGATCTGGTTGGCGAAGACCTGCCGCAGTTCGCCTTCGAGGCCCCATATCTCGAGTTCATCGCGATATTGTTTTTTGATGGCGAGGTTCTTGGCTTCGAGCTTGCGGTTGAAGAGGATGAGGAGGTCGTCGAGAAGAGCCGACAGCTTGACGATTCTCGGAGTTGCGGTTTCACGGTAGAAGCCCAGGGTCCGTCTGGTAATCTGCGCGACTCGGGCGAGTTCCTCGTCTGCCACCTTCAGATACATGGGAGTTTCTTCCGGAGGGCAGGAGCGAGCGAGATAGATTGCGTTGGAGATGGCTTCGAGAGGGTTGTTGATCTCGTGTGCGATGCTGGCGGCAAGTCGTCCAGTGGCGGCGAGCTTCTCGGAACGGCGAAGTGCCTCTTCGGCGCGCACGCGACCGGCGGCTTCGGTCTCGGCGGTGAGAGCCTGCTGCTGCAACAGGGAGATGTGGCGGAGGCGATCGTCTTCACTGGCGAGGGCGATGTAATCTTCCGTGGGGATAACGTGGGAGTGCCCGGCGCAGAGGTCGAGGAACGCCTGACTGTGACCCTTCTGGCTGAAAATCTTCATGGGATAGGCGCAATAGAGTTGGAAGGAGCGGGCGCGGGCGAGGTCGTTCCAGAGTTGCTCGATTTTCAGAGCGGCGTCGACATTTCCTTGCGACGAGAGCAGAGTAGCCATCTCTCCAAAAAGGACGATCCGCGGGAGCTTGCCTTCGGCAGTGTGCTTGATGGAGGAGAGGATGTATCCCATGAAGGAGTGGAACAGGGCCGCGTTGGGTGCGCCATGGACCATGAAACTGGAGAGGGCTTCTGCGGCATCGAGCGCGTAGTATCTGCCGAGGCTGGCTGTGCCTTCAAGATCAAGTCCTCGGGCTTTCAGGCGTTTGGCGAGTCCCTCCCGATGCTCCGGCGTGGCGATGACAATGACCACGTCGCCTCCGACGAGCGTTGCGCCAATCAATTTTGTGAGGGCGTCGAGGAGAAAAGAGTCTTCTTCGTAGAATTGGACAGTGTGAGTGCTGATGTGTGGTTCCGGCGGCAGATGGGGCATAGGAATGGACACATTGCCGGTGATGCCAGTACTCGCACTCATGTTCGGACTCCCCCAGAGGTACTCAAGACAGTAAATACGTCAGTAAATACAGCAATGCCACAAGAGTAAATCTCAAACACACCAAAGAATCCCAGACAATGTGATGCGGAGTTTACTTGAGAGGTTCGATGGGAACGCAGGAAATGTTGGTACAGAGTGGTTTGCGAGGTGAGTCGGGAACGCGGACGGGTTTGGCGGATGGCGCGGGCGACCGCTAGTAGCGGGGAACGTCGGGGTCGATGGAGCGAGACCACGCGTCGATGCCGCCAGCGAGGGACTGGGCGTGGGTGAAGCCCTGGTCTCGTAACCACATGGCTACGTTGAGGGAACGGGCTCCGTGGTGGCACATGACGACGATGGGGGCGTCGGGATCGAGTTCGTTGTGGGCGCGGGAGGCGACTTCTCCCATGGGCATGAGGAGCCCGCCGGGGATGCTGGCTGTCTGGAACTCCCAGGGTTCGCGGACGTCCAATAGGACGGGAGGGTTGGGCTGCTGGCGCTGTTTTGCAAAAGCTTCGGTTGTGACTTCGGGTTCTAGCATGAATTCAAGGATATCCTTATTGTTGGGTTGGAGACTAGGGTTGAGTTGGATGCCCTCGGGTTGCCTGCGGCTAAGTGGGTTGCATCTTACTTAGCACGCTTTTAGTTTAAATAGTTTGAACAGGAACAAGGGGACTGTCTTGGAGAGTGTGTTGGAGAAGGTTTTGATCGTTGAAGATGAGGTCCATGCACGGAGCGGCCTGACGGAGCTGATCGAGAGCTGGGGCTATAGAGCGGAGTGTGCGGCCGATGGGATGGAGGGCCTTGAGAAGGCGATTGCGTGGACGCCCGCGATTATTGTGACCGACCTGAAGATGCCGCGGATGGATGGGATGGAGTTGCTTGGCCGCATTGGCGAACTGCCGCAGCGGATTGCGGTGGTGATGCTGACCGCGCAGGGATCGATCGAGTCGGCCGTGGAAGCGATGCGGAATGGGGCGTATGACTATATTCCGAAGCCGGTCGATCCGATTCGGCTGAAGACGATTCTGCATAATGCGAGCCGGCAGCGGGAGGCGGATGTTGAGCTGGAGGCCACGCGGCGGCAGCTGCGGGATACGGGCGTGCTGGGCGAACTGGTGGGGTCGTCGCCGCAGATGAAGGATATTTTTACGCTGATTGAGCGGGTGGCGCCGTCGAATGTGTCGGTGCTGGTGACGGGAGAGAGCGGGACGGGCAAGGAGCTGGTGGCGCGGGCGCTGCATGATTTGAGTGCGCGCAGGCTGAAGCCGTTCGTGGCGGTGAATTGTGCGGCGATTCCGGAGACTCTGATTGAGAGCGAGATCTTCGGGCATGAGAAGGGTGCGTTTACCGGGGCGCTGGAGCGACGGGCGGGGTGCTTCGAGTTGGCGGAAGAAGGGACGCTGCTGCTGGATGAGATTGGCGAGATGCCGATAGCGACCCAGGCGAAGCTGCTGCGCGTGCTCGAAGACAGAAGGCTGCGACGGCTGGGAAGCAAGATTGAGACACCGGTGGATGTGCGGGTGGTGGCGGCGACGAATAAAGATCCGGAGAAGGCGGTGGCAGATGGGCACCTGCGGGGAGACCTTTATTACCGGCTGAATGTTTTTAATATTCAGATGCCTCCGCTGCGGGATCATTTGATGGATGTGTCGGCGATTGCGGAGAAGATGATCGATGATATGAATGAGCGGCACCACTGCACGGTGGCGGGGCTGAAGGACTCGCTGATGAGGCGGATGGAGAATTACAGGTGGCCGGGGAATGTGCGGGAGCTGCGCAATACGATTGAGCGGGCGGTGATTCTGGCGGGGTCGGGGATGCTTGGAGAGGAGCATCTGCCGCCGCACTTTGGGGAGCCGGGGTTTGCTCCTCCGCCAACCAGGGTCGCGCATGGGGACGGACTGGCGGCTCGGACGGTGCAGTCCAGCGAGGTGCAGCGGTATCTGGATGAGTCGAACTCGGTGCGTGTCGAGGTGGGGACGACAGTGGATGAGGCGGAGCGGCAGTTGATTTTGAAGACGCTGCACTCGACGCATAACAACAAGACGAAGGCGGCGGAGATATTGGGGATCAGTTCGAAGACGCTGCAGAATAAGTTGAAGGAATATTCGAGTGCGGCTGCTGCGACGGAGTAGAGATGCGGCTGAAGACAAAGCTTGAGGTGTCGGCATCGGCATTGACGTTCGCGCTGGTGCTGTTGCTGTCGGTTTTGTTTGTCAGCGAGCTGATGCGGCAGAGGATCGAGCAGACGGTGAAGGCCAACGATATGCTTGCGCACCAGGTTTACCTGATGACGCGGAGGGCGGTGGAGACTGGGCTGCGGGCGAGTCCCCCAGTGGATAGAAGCGACGAGGCGTTGCACAGAGCGGTAACGGATGCGTTGCGCAGGGATCAGCCGCTGACTGACGTCATGAATACGATTGTGCGCTATTCGGAGACGGTGCAGGACGTGAGCGTGACGGATGCGCAGGGGCTGACGCTGGTGAGTACGGATCCTGATGCGGTGAATCAACCGGCGAACTTCCGGTTCGGCCTCAAGAGTTTGCAAGGTGGTGGCATGGAACGCCAGGTAAGGGTGGTGTTCGGCAAGCCGCGCGTGCTGGATACTTCGCAGGCGCTGGACCGTAATGGGATGCCGTTTCTGGTGGCGCATGTGGGGGTGCGATCGACGTTTTTGAAGAACTCGTATGAGCCTTGGCTCCGGGATGCGTTATGGTTTGCGCTGGCTGCTGCGCTGGCGGCGATGCTGTCGGCTGGGGTGCTGGCCAATGTTGCGTTGCGTCCGCTGGAGGCGATCAGTGCGCGGCTGGATAGTCTGACGCGAGCAAGCGGAGAGTTGGGAAGCGACTCTGGAGCGATGCTGCTGGCGGGCGGGCCCGGAAGCGATACGGTGGTACGGGTGACGAAGACGATCGACAGGCTGGGGGAACGGATGCGCACGCAGGAGGCCGGCTACACGGCGCTGCAGGCGAATCTGAACCAGATGCTGGATACGCTGCGGGATGGCGTGCTGCTCTTTACAGAGGACCGGCGGGCGGTGATGGTGTCGGATGCAGTGGCTTACTTTTTAACCACTCCTGTAAGTGAAGGACATGAGGCGATGGTGGGGAAGCGGCTGGAGGAGATTTTCGCGCCGGAGAGTGCGCTGGGAGCAGCGGTGCTGGAGGCATTTGCCGATGGCGGGCAGGTGAGCGCGCAGGGTGTGACGCTGGAGGACGGGCGGCAGGTGCAGATTTCGCTGGACCGGATCGACGATGGGCTGGGAGGCGGAGGCAATATGGGGACGCTGTTGACGCTGCGCGATATGGAGTCGGCGGCGCAGCTGGGGCAGGAGCTGGAGGTGGCTCGACGGCTGGCGGCAATTGGCAAGTTGACGGCGGGTGTGGGGCATGAGGTGAAGAATCCAATCAACGCGATGGTGGTGCATCTGGAGCTGCTGCGCGGGAAGCTGGTTCCCGGAGGGAGAGAGGCGTTTAGCGGGGCGCAGCGGCATGTCGATATTCTGGCGGGCGAGATGCATCGGCTCGACCGGGTGGTGCAGACGCTGGCAGATTTTTCTCGGCCGATGGAGCTGCACCTGCGGGAGCATGACCTGCGGCAGGTAGTCGGAGTGGTGATCGAGCTAACGGCGGCGGAGATGGAAGACCAAGGAGTCCAGGTGACGGTAGACGCTCCGCACGAGGCAATGATGGTTAGAGCGGATGCGGAGCTGATGCAGCAGGCGGTGCTGAACCTGCTGCTGAATGGAATGCAGGCGATGCCGGCGGGTGGCGGCTCGATCCAGGTGCGGATGCGGCGGGAGCATCAGTTTGCGGTGGCGGAGGTTGCGGATGACGGAGAGGGTATACCGGTGGACCTGTTACCGCGTATCTTCGAGTTGTACTTCACGACAAAACCGAAGGGCAGTGGAATCGGATTGGCCATGACCTACCGGATTCTGCAGTTGCATGGCGGAGCGATGGAGGTACGATCCAACGCAGATGCAAGTTCGCCAGAGCGAGGCACGGTGTTCACGTTCCGGTTGCCGATTGCGGCCGGAGTTGTTGGAGGTGAGGGAAGGAAAGTGGTTGCAGTTGGGGCCTCTCATAAAGGACTAGAGGAGCGAGTTTGAACGGATTTGGAAATATGCGAACGCTGGCAAGCGTGACGCTCTGCTTTGGGCTGACGGTTGGATTGGGAGGGTGCCGGCACAAGACGCAGGTTGCGATCTTGCCAGCAGTACTGACGCCGGTGGCGCTGGAGGAGATTCCTGAGCCGGACAATCTGCCGATGGTAGAGGTCCAGCAAACTAGCCTGCCGCCGGTGCCGGTTGTGGCCAGTGCAGGGAAGCCGAAGCGGGAGAGGAAGAAGCCGGCGCCCAAGGCGCCTGTGCCTGAGCCGGTTCAGATAGCGGCCGCGACGCCGCCGCCATCACCGGAGGAGACCGCGATCGGTGCGCTGACGGCGGGCGGAGAGGCGAATCCGCAGACAAAGCAGGAGGCGGCGGACCTGATTACTTCGAGCGAGAAGCGGTTGAATGCGCTGCCGGCGCAGAAGGCAGAGGACGAGAAGGCGCAGGTCAGCAAGGTGAAGAATTTCCTGAAGGATGCGCAGGAGGCGTTGAAGACGGGGGATGCGGAGGGGGCGAAGACGCTGGCGACGAAGGCGAAGTTGTTGCTGGATGATTTGGAGAAGTAGATTCGAAATTTTGCAGGCAAGTGGAACAGGCAACGGCGCAGCGGCTGAGAGAAAGTCGGGGTAGAGAAGCGGATTTCTCCACTGCGCTGCTCACGATGAGACTGTGAGCAGCTTCGGTCGAAATGACGGTTCTTAGGGTTGAGTAAAGAGAACAAGACAACGGCAACGGCGAAAAAAACTGAATGCAGGAGAGAGCATTTAGGCGTCGGCGCCGTGGCACTTTTTGTATTTTTTTCCGGAGCCGCACGGGCATGGGTCGTTGCGGCCTACCTTTTCGCCGGCGCGGCGGGGTGCGGCTCCATTGGTTTCGGCTGAGGCGGAGCTGACGGAGCGGGCCTGCTCGAGTTCGCGTTGCTTTTTCTTGTGGAACTCGCGCTCCAGGGCGTCGATGGTGGTGGAAGGAGCGCGGCTGGATACGGGTACGGGTATGGGTTGGCGTGCGGCGGCGGCGTTGGTGTGGTGTGGCGGGACGCCCGCAGGCAGGGCGTTGATGGTGTTGCCGGCGGCGAGCTCCTGCTGTGCCTGAGCTGCCGCGACGTGGGCCTGGGCGTTGGCAAGCTGCTCGGCCGATTCGATGGGGGTGCCGTCGGGGCCGATGATCTGCATGCGGAAGAGATGGCGGGCGGTGTCCTCCTGGAAACGCATCATCATGCCTTCGAACATCTCGAAGGACTCGCGTTTGTAGGCGACGAGGGGGTCCTGTTGTGCGTAGCCGCGGAGGCCGATGCCTTCCTTGAGATGGTCCATGGCGAGGAGGTGATCCTTCCAGAGGCCGTCGAGGACGGAGAGCATGACGATGCGCTCGTGATAGCGCATCTGCGGGGCACCAAGAATCTGTTCCTTGATGTCGTAGCGGGCGCGGAGTTTTTCGAAGATGGCCTCGCCGAGCTCGTGGCGATTGAGCTGGGTGGCATCGATCTCTTTTTCGAGGTGGGCGCCGAAGAGGTCGTAGAGCTGGGAGAAGAGGGGTTCGAGCTTCCACTCGTCGGCGTGGACCTTCTCGGGGGCGTGCTCGTCGAGGACGCCCGAGAGGATTGTAGAGAGGTAGTCGTCGGTGATGAGCTGCTTCTGGTCGACTCCCTCCATGAGTTGGCGGCGTAGACCGTAAACGGCTTCGCGCTGTTTGTTCATGACGTCGTCGTATTCGAGGACGTGTTTGCGGGATTCGAAGTTTTGCGCTTCGACGGCTTTCTGCGCGGCCTCGATGCGGCGGGAGATCATGCCGGATTCGATAGGGACGCCTTCTTCCATGCCGAGACGCTGGAGGAGCGTGGAGACCCATTCGCGGGCGAAGATGCGCATGAGGTCGTCTTCGAGGGAGAGGAAGAAGCGAGAGGAGCCGGGGTCACCCTGACGTCCGGCGCGGCCGCGGAGCTGGTTGTCGACGCGGCGGGACTCGTGGCGCTCGGTGCCGAGGATGTGGAGGCCGCCGGCTTCGATGACCTTTTCGTGTTCGGCCTTGGCTGCGGTTTCGTGAGCGGCGACGGCGGCGTCCCAGGCGGCTTGCGTGGTTTCGAACTCCTGGCCGGTGTAGTAGAAGCGGACCATGCCGGGGCCGGCGACGGGCGAGATGGTTCCTTCGGCGGCGGAGACGGCGCGGGCTTGTTGCTTGCGGACGAGATCCTGGCGGGCCATGAAGTCGGAGTTGCCTCCGAGTAGGATGTCGGTGCCGCGGCCTGCCATGTTGGTGGCGATCGTGACCATACCGAGGCGGCCGGCCTGGGCGACAATCTCGGCTTCCTTCTCGTGGAACTTGGCGTTGAGGACGACGTGGCGGACGCCTTTGCGCTTTAGGATCTCGGAGAGAAGTTCGGATTTTTCGATGCTGGTGGTGCCGACGAGGACGGGTTGCTTTTCGGCGTGGAGACGGGAGATCTCGTCGGCGACGGCGAAGTATTTTTCCTGTGCGGTGCGATAGACGACATCGGGATTTTCGAGGCGGCGCATCTTGCGGTTGGTGGGAATGACAACGATGTCGAGCTTGTAGATCTTGTCGAACTCGGCGGCTTCGGTTTCGGCTGTGCCGGTCATGCCGCTGAGTTTTTTGTACATGCGGAAGTAGTTCTGGAAGGTGATGGTGGCGAGGGTCTGGTCTTCCTTGCGGATGGCCACGCCTTCTTTGGCCTCGACGGCTTGGTGGAGGCCATCGGACCAGCGGCGACCGGGCATGAGGCGGCCGGTGAATTCGTCGACGATGATGACTTCGCCCTCTTTGACGACGTACTCGACGTCGCGCTTGTAGAGGGAGTGGGCCTTGATGGCGGTCTCGACGTGGTGCTTGAGGTCCCAGTTTTCCGGGTCGGCGATGTTGCCGATGCCGAGGAGCTTTTCGATTTTCTCCCAGCCCTCGTCGGTGACCGTGATGGAGCGGGTCTTTTCGTCGACGACGTAATCGCCGGACCAGGTTTTGGTCTCGAGGGTCTCGATGAGTTCGCCTAGTTCGAGCTTGGGGATGATGACGTTGACGCGGGCGTACTTGTCGGTGGTCTGGTCGGTGGGGCCGGAGATGATGAGGGGGGTGCGTGCTTCGTCGATGAGGATGGAGTCTACTTCGTCGACGATGCAGTAGAAGTGGCCGCGCTGGACTTGATCTTTGAGCTCGAACTTCATGTTGTCGCGGAGGTAGTCGAAGCCGAACTCGTTGTTGGTGCCGTAGGTGAGGTCGGAGCCGTAGGCCTCGCGGCGCTGCTCGTCAGAGAGGTCGTGAACGATGACGCCGACGGAGAGACCGAGGAAGCCGTAGATCTTGCCCATCCACTCGGCGTCGCGTTTGGCGAGGTAGTCGTTGACGGTTACGACGTGGACGCCGTGGCCGGCTAGGGCGTTGAGATAGCAGGGGAGCGTGGCGACGAGGGTCTTGCCTTCGCCGGTTTTCATTTCGGCGATCTTGCCGGAGTGGAGGACGATGCCGCCGATCATCTGGACGTCGAAGTGGCGCATCTGTACGGCGCGTTTGCCGGCTTCGCGGACGACGGCGAAGGCTTCGGGGAGAATGGCGTTGAGGGCCTCTTTTTCGGCGGCGATGCGCTCGTCTTTATTTTCCGGGGTGTCTTCGAAGTTCTTGAGGGCGTCGGCTATGCGCTGGCGGAACTCGGCGGTCTTGGCGCGGAGGGCTTCGTCGGAGAGCGCCTGGATGGCGGGCTCGAAGTCGTTAATCTGCCGAACGATCGGCATGAGGCGCTTGATGGCGCGTTCGTTGCTGGTGCCAAAGACCTTAGCTATGAGTTTGTTGAGCAAAACTGGTGTCCTTCGTGGGCGCACTTTGTCCCACCATCTAGTGTAAATGGTATGTGGGGTGAAAGTGGGCCTGAACCCTGTATGGGCTTGCTAGGGGGTGTGATGCGCGACGACCACGATCATGAAGGTGCCCGGCTTCATTACTGGCCGGCCTGTCGCTCCGGGTTTGGGTTCCTCAAATTCGGCGGTAGGCAGATAGATTCGGTGAGTTGTGGGATCTATCCCCATTGTCCTTGCTCCCTGGGGCGTTTTCACGGTCTGGACGATCTCGAATTTTCCCGGCGATGTTTCTCTGGCTACCGCGAGTGAGCCGTCGCGGCAGCTGGCGAAGGCCTGCCCTGCGTCGACCTTCGTGGCATCGACGCCCGCTCCGATGGGGAGATCTGATAGCACTTTGCCGTTATCGGTGCTCATCACGATCAGCTTCTGGGGCTTCCGGCAACCGATAAAGAGGCGGCGTGTCTTCGTGTCGATCGCCATACCGACTGGCGAACCACCGGGTGCTACGGGCCAGCGTGCGACTACCTTTCCCGCTTTGAAGTCGACGACGGCTACTTCGTTTTTGTCCTCGAGATTGATGTAGACCTTTCCTTTGTCATCGGACGCTAGGAACTCCGGCTTTCCACCCAGATTGATTGGAGCATCGATCTTTCCGCTGGTGGGATCGATGTCCGGCTTGAATGACATCAACACTCCGTTGTCTCCGGACACAACCAGGACGCGTCCGACGGAGGGGTCGTAGATGATTCCGTCGGCATCGGGTTGCGCGGCGATCTTGCCCAGGGTGGCGTATGTTTTGAGATCGAAGATGATGATCGCGCCGTCTCCGCCGCCATCGGTGATGAACCCGCGTCCTAATTCAGGGACTATGGCTACACCGTGAGCGTTCTTCTGGCCCGGAATGTCGCCGAGGGTCTTGCCGGAGTCGGCGTCGATGATCATGGTGTGGGTGCTTCTGGGGACAAATAGCCGATGCGTCTGCGGGTCGACTGTGAGGTAGTCCCATGAGCCTTGACCGCTGATCGGGAGTGTCTTCGTAACCTCCCAGTTGGTCTGGGCCAGAACCGGCAGGGAACCCGCGATTAGAAGGAGGAGCCATGACGTCGTCGCTACGAGTTTTTTCATTCGCATTTCGATTCTCCTGTTTCGATTCTCCTGGTGAGATTGGTGGAAGGCAGGCGCGCACGCCAGACAGATTACAGCGCTGAGCTTAAGCGGAGCTTAATTTGGCTTGAGGTAGGCGGCCAGCGGAGAGTTGGCGTTGCGGAGGGCGATGACGACGGATTCGGCGTTGCGCTCGGCGCCCTCGGCGCTGGTGTGGGTGTGGTCGATGGGAAAGAGGAGTGCGGTTTTTTCGGGGCCGAGAGCGTCGAGGCGGTCGGCTTCGACGGTGGCCATGTCGACGACCGGGACGTTCTCGGAGGCGCCGATCTGGTACTCGTAATCGCGGTAGCCCATGTCGCGTTCGATGTGGAGGTTGCCGTCGGCGTCGTTCACCCAGATGTTGCGGATGGTTACGGTGAGAAGGATTGGAGTGGCTCTTTTTGCGCGGGTGTCGGCGATGTATTTGCGCAGATACCAGCCGTAAGTGTGGACGATCTCTGTGGTCTGGCCGGCGATGGGACCGGTGGTGGAGGGCTTGGGGAGGGGGAATTCGGCGGTCTCGTCGCCGATGCCTTTGACGCTGCTGCGGGCCTTGGCGTCGGTGGCGGGGTCGTCGCCGCCGTCGTTGTGGCCCATCTGAATAAGGACAAAGTCGCCGGGCTTCATTTCGGCGAGAACATTCGCCCAAAGGCCTTCGTTGTAGTAGCTGCGGGAGCTGCGGCCGGCGCGGGCGCGGTTGGCGATGTTGATTTTGGTGGTGTCGAAGTAGTGGGCGAAGTGGTCGCCCCAGCCGAGGTCGGCCTGGTTGCGGGCGGTGGAGTCGCCGACGATGAAGAGAGTGGGCAGGGCTGGGTTGAGGGCGGCGTTCTGGGCGACGTTGGTCTGCGGTGGGGCGTCGGGAGTGATGGGGGTTTGGGCGAAGGAGGTTGCGGCGGTGAGGAGAGCCACGCTGACGAGATTGTGAACGGAGTTGAGGCGGCGCAGGCGGTGGGGGCGGATGTTCATGGGCGATAGAGTAGCACTGATGTAATCTGGCTTGTCGGTTGAAGCTTTGGATGAGGGACGCCCATGCTGAGCTATGCACAGAGCAGCTTGCTTGTCATCGCGGCGATGATGATGTCGGTCGTGATCGTAGCTGTGCTGAATCGTGCGTGGCCGATTTCGAGTCGCAAGTTGGTGAATGACGTTACCGGATGGCAACTGGGGATTTTGGGGACGACGTATGGCGTGATTCTGGGGTTCATGCTCTTTACGGTTTGGAATGACTTCCGTGCTGCGGAGGTCAATGCGAACCTAGAGGCTTCGTCGCTGATGACGGTGTCGCGGATCGGGGCGGGGTTGCCTTCTCCAGAGCGGGAGACCATTCATGCGCTGGGGGTGAAGTATGCGGAGGCCACGATCAACGAAGATTGGCCGGCGATGCAGGTGCAGCAGGATAGCAGTGCGAGCGAACGGGTGGCGGGGGACATGTGGAAGGTGCTGGCGAAGTTGAAGTCCGACGGCTCCGGCAGCGGAAGCGGTGACCATTTGGCGAACGCGCTGAGGGACCTTTCGGAGCGGCGCAACTTGAGGGAGCAGGAGTTTCAGGATCGTTTGCCGGGGATGTTGTGGCTTCTGCTGGTGGCGGGCGCGGGAGCGACGGTGGGATCGGCTTGTCTGCTGGGGAATGACAATAAGTGGCTGCATTATTGTCAGGTGCTGGCGTTGACCTTTGTGGTTGCGGTGACGCTAGCGGCGATTGCGGACCTGGCGAGGCCGTTTGAAGGGGCGGTGTCGGTGACGCCGGTGGCGTTTGAACGGGCACTGGCGATGATGCGATGAATTTCGGAGGAGATTAGTGACTGACCCCACGAAGCCCTGCAGACTTCGTCTTTCGGGGATCATGGGGCACCCGATGTGGTTGGGGATTAACTAGTGGCCGCCGAGGGCTTCTGGATCGGGTTTGGCGGCTTTGCTGGGGAGGCGCATGATGAAGGGCAATGGGGATAACAGAAAGATGGTGAAGGCCAGGATGGCGAAGGCGTTTTTGTAGCTGAGCATGGAGGCCTGGCGGAGCATCTGCTGATAGGCCTGTCCGATGGCCATTTGGGAGGCGTTGGCAGAGGATATTCCGTGAGAGGTCAGGATCTCTTTCATCCGGTCCATGTAGAGGCGGTAGGGGACGCTGTTCTGGACGACGTTGGAGGAGAGGGCTACCTGATTTACTTGTGAGCTGCGCGCGAGGTAGGTGGTGAGGAGCGCGGTGCCGGCGCTGCCGCCGAGGTTGCGGGCGAAGTTGGAGAGGCTGGAGATCTGGTTGGTTTTGCTCAAGGGGACGCCGACGTAGTTGAGCGTGCTGATGGGGATGAAGATGAAGGCGAGGCCGATGACCTGGAGCATGCGCCAGAGGGTGACGGTGGCGTAGGCGGTGTTGAGGTCGAGGCGGGTGAGGTTGTAGATGCCGGCGGCGGTGACGAGATAGCCGAGGCAGACCATGATGCGGGGGTCGAATTTGCCGAGGGAGCGGCCGGCGACGAACATCATCAACATCATGACGAAGCCAGCGGGGGAGAGGACCATGCCGGCTCGTTCGGCGGTGTAGCCGAGGAGGACCTGAAGGTATTGCGGGATGAGGACGGTCGAGCCGAAGAGGACCATGCCGAGGATAAGTTGCAAGAAGACGGCGGTGCCGAAGTTGCGATTTTTTAAGAGCTTGAGGTCGACGATGGGGTCGGGGTGGTGCCACTCCCACCAGGTGAAGAAGATTAAGGTGGCGGCTGCGAGGATGGCGAAGGTGCGAATCATCGGATCGCCGAACCAGTCTTTCTCCTGGCCCTTGTCGAGGGTGAACTCCAGGCAGCCGACGCCCAGGGTGACGAGGCCGAGACCCATGAAGTCGATCTTGAGGTGCTTGGCCTGCTCTTTGCGGAGTTTGAGGTGGGGTGGGTCTTCGACCATGCGGTTCGAGAGATAGAGCGAGATGAGACCGATCGGGATATTGATGAAGAAGATCCAATGCCAGTTGAAGTTGTCGGTGATCCAGCCGCCGAGGGTGGGGCCGATGGCGGGAGCGACGACGACGGCCATGCCGTAAACGGCGAAGGCCTGGCCGCGCTTTTCGATGGGGAAGGTGTCGGCGAGGATGGCCTGCTCGCTGGGGGCAAGGCCGCCGCCGCCCGCGCCCTGGAGGATGCGCGCGACGATGAGGAGGGGAAGGGTGTTTGCGATGCCACAGAGGAAGGAGCACACCGTGAAGAGGGCAACGCAAGTCATATAGAAGCGCTTGCGGCCGATGCGGTTGGAGAGCCAGCCGGAGATGGGCAGGACGATGGCAGAGGAGACGAGGTAGCTGGTCAGGACCCAGGTGGCTTCTTCCTGGCTGGCGCCGAGGGTGCCGGCCATGTGGGGCAGGGCGACGTTGGCGATGGAGGTGTCGAGGACCTCCATGAAGGTGGCGAGCGTGACAGTGAGAGCGACCGCCCACGGATTGTGGTGGGGCTTCCAGACAGCGGGTGTTGCCGGTGCGGCCATGGTTGCGGTTGCCATATCAGTCTCCTGATATGATATCAGGAGACTGATATGGCAACGGCTGTTAAAAACGGGAAAGACCGGCAGGCGGAGACGAGGCGGGCCGCGCAGATGATGAAGCGGATCATGATCCACTTCAGAAGCCAGATGGACGAGAAGCTGCGTCCGCAGGGAGTGACGACGGCGCAGTTGCAGGTGTTGAAGGTGATTCGGGATGAGCCGGGCGGGTCGGGGGCTCAGTTGGCAAGGGCTTGTTACGTGACGCCGCAGTCGGCACAGGCTCTATTGAAGAGTCTGGAGGATGGCGGGTGGATTACACGGACGAAGGATCGGGTGAATGACCGGATTTTGATTGCGGAACTGACGCCGAGCGGAGTGGAACTGCTGGATTCGGCGGAGAGGTTGGCGCGGGTGATTGAGAAGAGGTTGTGGCAGGGGGTCCCGGACAGTGGGGTGGAGGCGTTGAACAGGACGTTGAAGCGGTGTCTGGTGAATCTTGAGGGTTAGCCATTTGCGGTGGCGTGGAAGCGGAGGCGGACGTAATCGGCAGTCCAGTTGCCATCGGCGTCGCAGAGGATGGGCTTGAGCAGGGCGATGGTGTTGGTGAGGGCCTGCGCTCGGTCTGCCGGATTGAGATGATCGAGGACGCCGTTGCGGAAGGTGTTGAGCCAGGACTCCATGCCGTTGGGGAGCGGCGTGGGGCGGGGGATGAGGTCGATCGATTGGACGGTGAAGTTGGCGGCTTCGAGCAAGCGGCGGTAAAGGGCAGACGAGGGAAAGAAGCTGGCGGCGGTGGCTTCGGCGTCGATGTGGAAGGGTGCGAGGGTGGCCTGGAGCGCGGTGCGGATGGCGGCGATGTTGCCATGGCCTCCCATCTCGGCGACGAAACGGGCTTTTGGATTTCCGGGGCGGAGGGCGCGGTGAATTCCGGCGAGCATGGCTTGCTGGCCGGAGAGGCCTGTGATCCAGTGCAGGGCGGCGTTGGAGAAGATGGCATCGAACTGGTGGTAGTAGGGGAGGGCAGTGGCGTCGTGTTGCTCGAAGTTTAAGCCGCGGGCGCCGTGGAGATTGCGCTGGCGGGCGGCGGCGAGCATGGTGGATGAGGCGTCGACGCCGGTGACGATGGCTCCAGTGGCGGCGAGTTGTTCAGTGAGGGCGCCGTCGCCGCAGCCGAGATCGAGGATCTCTTCGCCGGGTTGGGGGTTGAGGAGGGCGACAACGTCGGAGGCGAGGGTGGCGACGAAGCGGCCGTTGGCGGCGTAGGCTTCGGTGTTCCAGGTCTGGACGGTTTTGGGTTTGGTGGTGGAGCTCATAGCGCTATTGTCCTGCTTGCCGGTGGCGATGCGCGAGGAAGATAAGAATTTACAAAAGATGGATAAGCGGGAGGGATGGACGGAGGTGGCGGGATAGTAAGATCGCTGCATCATGAGAAAACTTATTTTTCTGCTCTTTCTGGCGGGGTCGCTTGTGAGTTTTTCGACGGCGCGGGGGTTGGAGACGCCGGTGCGGCATGAGTTTGTCATCAAGAATTTCAAGACCGAGAGTGGTGTGGTGCTGCCTGAGGCGCATGTGGTGTATGGGACGTATGGGCATCTGAGCGCCGCGCATGACAATGTGATTCTGCTGCCGTCGCACTACATGGCGAAGCTGACGGGGTATGAGTGGTTGATGGGGCCGGGGAAGGCGCTCGATCCGGAGAAGCTTTTTCTGGTGACGACGGAGTTGTTTGGGAATGGGAGTTCATCTTCGCCGAGCAATACGCCGGAGCCGTTCCACGGGCCGCGGTTTCCGGTGATGACGATTCGCGACAATGTGGAGGCGGTGCATCGTTTGTTGACGGAAGATCTGAAGGTGACGCATCTGAAGGCCGTGATTGGGTTTTCGATGGGGGCGCAGCAGGCGTTTCAGTGGGCGGTGAGCTACCCTGCGTTTGAAGATAAAGTTGTGGCGACATCGGGGACGGCGAAGACATATGGACATGGGATCGTGCGGCTGGAAGGGGAGATCGCGGCGATCACGGCGGATGAGAAGTTCAAGGGCGGCGACTATACGGAGGAGCCGCAGGCGGGGATCAATGCGTTCGGGATGGTGTGGGCAGCGTGGCTGTACTCGCCGCAGTGGTGGCGGGATGAGTTGTGGCGGACGAATACGAAGCCGGGGACTACGTTTGAGGATGTGGTGGACCGGTTTCGGACGCGGTTTATTCCCGGGGCGGATGCGAATAATTTGATTCTGCAGATGCGGACATGGGAGAAGCATGATGTGGGGACTACTCCGGGATTCAATGGCGATGAGAAGAAGGCGCTGGGGTCGATCAAAGTGCCGTTTTTGTATATGCCTTCGATGACGGACCAGTATTTTCCGGTGGGCGATGCGCGGTATGAGGCGCAGTTCATGCATACGGCGTCGCTGCTGCCGATTCCTTCGCTGTGGGGGCATCCAGCGGGCGCGGCGGCTGATCCTGCGGATGCGAAGTTTTTGAACGAGAACATCGCGAAGTTTCTGGCGGGCGAGCCGGTGGCGGCGGAGAAGGTTGTTCCGGCAAATTGATGGTGCTGGGTTGATGTTTTAGCGGCTGAGCAGGTCTTGAAGGACTACGGCTTCGTTGTGTTCGGTGTCTTTCGCTCCGTAGAGCAGGGTGGAGGGGCCTGTAGTGATGGCTCTTTTGAGGAGGGCCAACTGCGCGGCGTTATTTTTCAGTTCAGCCTTATAGCGTGCTTTGAATTCGCGCCATTTGGCGGGATCGTGGGCAAACCACTTTCGGAGTTCGTTGCTGGGAGCGATTTCTTTGAGCCATAGGTCTACGTGAGCCTTTTCTTTGGTGAGGCCTCGGGGCCAGAGGCGGTCGACGAGGATGCGGGTGCCGTCGGTTTTGGACGGGGCTTCGTAGACACGTTTGAGTTGAACAGCCACGGTCGATCTTCTCCTTCTCTGGATTGGGGCCGATGATTCGAATTTCAGGAGCCGTAACCCCGGTGTTTCATCGCGGCTAACTCGTCGGCGCTGGGCCAGGAGATGGTGAGCAGGAATGCGGATTCGCCTACTGCTTCCACGTCGTGACGGATGGAGGCGGCGAGGGTGAAGAGGTTGCCGACTTGGAGGTCGTGCGGCTTGCCCTGGATGGTGACGCGGATCTGGCCCTTGAGTACCTGGATGGAGATGGTGCCGTCGGCGTGGTGCTGCTTCATGCGGGCGGCGGCTTCCATGGTGATGAGGACGATTCTGAAGTCGTGTTTCTTGAAGAGGGTTCTGGCGTTGTGGCCGGATTGCCATGGCTTCTTCTGCTCGGAGTCGGCGATCTCCTTGAGAAGGTCGAACTGCGCCATTTTGTCGATCATGGTGCCGTCTAGCTGAGAGGTTGTCATGTTCGGACGCTCCTTTTTGGCAGGAAGTTTACGCCTCCTTAGGGGTTAGATGCGACCGCGGATGAGGACAGATTCGGACGGATGAGGGCGAATTTGGGTTGAAGGGTCGATGCGGTGGGTGGATGTTGCCTATACTTGTGTTTCGCTTTGGCAGAAGTGTATGTCTGAGGGAAGAATATCTTTTGGAGAGTGGATCAGTGACGACAAAGGTGACAGCGGCGGTTGGGTTTGCGCAGGAGAACAAGGGGCGGTTTGTTGACGAACTGAAGGCGCTGCTGCGAATCCCGTCGATATCGACCGATCCTGAGCGTGCGGGGGATGTGCGGCGGGCGGCGGAGTTTGTTGCGGCGGAGTTGAAGCGGATTGGGATGGAGAACGTTCGGCTGATCGAGACATCGACAGTGAAGCATCCGGGTGGGCATCCTCTGGTGTATGCGGACTGGCTGCATGCAGAAGGCAAAACGACGGTGCTTTGCTATGGGCACTATGATGTGCAGCCGGCGGAGCCGCTGGAGGAGTGGAAGTCGCCGCCGTTTGAGCCTACGGAGCGGGATGGGAATTTGTATGCGCGCGGGGCTGTCGATGACAAGGGGCAGATGTGGATGCATGTGAAGGCGCTGGAGTCGCTGATGGTAGCAGGCGGCGGGAAGCTGCCGGTGAATGTGCGGGTGGTCGTTGAGGGGGAGGAGGAGGTTGGGGGCGAAGGTATTGCAAGCTTCGTAAAGACGCATGGGGAGCAGTTGAAGGCGGATGTGGCGCTGGTCTCGGATACGGAGATGTTTGCGCCGGAGCTGCCGACGCTTTGTGTCGGGCTGCGGGGGATGATCTATACGGAGATTGAGGCGCGGGGGGCGCGGACGGATCTGCATTCCGGGATGTACGGCGGGGCGGCGCCGAATCCTTTTGTGGCGCTGGC
>Ga0137390_10001043_pt1 | contig 20088 bp, 17 predicted proteins | sample 15con2h24AmetaG_FD_104937 | JGI IMG/M metagenome (GOLD analysis project Ga0137390, IMG submission 104937) | Vadose zone soil microbial communities from Angelo Coast Range Reserve, California, USA - 15con2h2.4A metaG | ecosystem: Environmental > Terrestrial > Soil > Vadose zone > Saprolite... | reverse complement strand
CGTCTGGCCGGACCCGAGATTGGCGATGCTGGTGTTGCGCCAGAATCGCATCTTGCCGTCCGCAGCCGGAACCTTGATCGAGAGATTACCGGGGTTGTCAGCACCAACACCGTTGACCATGAAAATGGTGCCGGTTAGCCCGTTTTCGGGCCGGCCACCGTCCGCGGGAGGACTGAAGCTGGGATCCCGCCAAGTGCCTGTCCAGGTCGAGGTAGGGTCAATCTTTGCAAAGGCAAGGGTTTCTTTGTAAACGACCATCGTGCGGTAGGGCGTGTTTGAACCATCGATGCTGTTTTCCCAACGCGTTTTCCAGAAGACCTCGTTGCCACTGAAAAACGCCAAATTCACTGCTGCGTTTCGGGCGGCTTCCACGTTGGCGCGTTGCGGTCCCGACCAATATTCATCGTGGCCGCAATCCATATAAATCTTGTGGTTCAGAATTAAACTGCCATTGCGGGCAGCGTCAACTCCAGTCGAGTAGGTCACATCATAGCCGTTCTGCTCGAGCCACCGAATCATAGGATACTCATTGCCGAAGAGCCAAGTTGCCGACTCCATTCCGAAACCTCGCGTAATAAATGGGCGATTATAGCTGACCTTGTACGCCCGATTGTTCAGATCAAAGGTGTTCAATCCCCCATAAACGCTATTGCCACCGTAGGAGTTGTACGCCTGCCAAGATTCGTCAGAAGTCTGGAAAACGATATCCGAATGGCTTGCATCATTTCGGACAACGAAAACGATGTGGTTTACGCCCCCGGTGTCGGTTCGTTTAAGAAGTGCAATGTAAATTCCCGAAGTCGCATTCGAGGGTACCTGCCAGGAAGCCGATACCGCCCAGTTTCCACAATCGTAGAGAAGGGTAGCCGAGTCCGTCTTACATGCTGGCTGCGTCTGGGGCAGAGCAACTGAAGGAGTAACACTTGCTATCTGACGCGCGCCAGTTCGACTGTAGTATCCCAAACGGAAAATAGTAATCGTGTAGGGGTTAGCATTTGTATTGATTTTGAAAGATATCGTCTGTCCTCGACTGACACTGATGTCGGTGGCAAACCCCTGAATGGTGGAATCTCCCGCTCCACTGATGTCCCAGTTTCTGGCATCGCTGCCAGCTTTCGAGTTCTCGCACACAATATCATTGGACATTGGGGGAGTGCAGCCGAAGGTCTGCGCCCCTGCAGTACGCGGTGAAAGACTGCAAAGCAATAAACCGAAAACAATCAACGACCTTCTGCAGATGGTTCTATTGAGCGACCTCGGCGAAAGGGGAAGATGGGCAGGACTCGTTTTCGTATCATCCTTGCCAATCGCGCTTCCGCGAAGTGCCTGTGACAAACTCATCGATTCCTCCGCAACCAGGTCGTAGTCATGTGACTCAGGAGGGCGCACAAATACACTGATTCCAGACTATGCCAGGGGAGATTGGTGCATTTCGGATGCCGAATGCAGCAATCCAGGGATCTCGGAGCTCGTGGGTGAGTCTTCGTAACTCACTGATTCAACAACCCTTAGTTTAGTTATAAAGGATGGTACAATCTCAAAAGTTCACATGCAGAGATCAGCAAGAAGATCGAAGCCAAAGAGTTGCTCGAATTGTGCAGAACTTTGCCGTAAGTATATGAAACTGTGGAAATTGTCGCTCAGTGAAAGCTCCCGACTGGCATAGGTAACTCAACCCGGATGAATTAGAGAGAAGCTAGGAAGATCTCGGTCTAGAGGGTCCTGGGGAAAGACTGCACACTGAAGACGATTCACCCGGTGTCGCGTCAGGTCCTAGCGAGTTTCCTAGGACCCGATTTGGCGGATGGTGTCGATCACGAATTCCTGTTCCTCTTCCGTCAGCTGGTGAAAAAGGGGCAATATAATGCATTCGTCGGCGGCTGAGTTTGTCTCCGGCAATTCGCGGTCCCAGCGCGCGGAGCGATAGGGCGCCTCGCGGTGGGTGGCCATGATGCCGCGACGCGTAGAGATACCGCGATCGAGGAGTCCTTGCATCAGGGCGTCGCGGCTAACGGGGGCGTCTTTTTTCAAGCGGGCCATATACGACTGGAAGTTATGCCGTGAACCTTCGGGTTCTGCAGGCGGAATTAGCCAACCGAGCTTTGCAAGCTCATCGGTGTAGCGCGCAGCAAATGCGCGGCGACGCTCGATAAACCCCGCGACGCGTCCCAATTGAATCAATCCGACCGCGGCTTGCATATCGGTCATGCGAAAGTTGTAGCCGACCTCATCATAGCGTTCGAGAACGACGCTTTTCGCATTGTGTCGAGCGACATCGGAAACGGTCATCGCATGCTGCCGCAAAGGGCGGAGGCGTCCGGCTACATTTGCATCATTGGTTGTGATCATGCCGCCTTCGCCGGTGGTGAGAATCTTGCGCGGATGGAAACTGAAGCATGCCATCCAGGAATGCGGGGCACCGATGCGCTTTCCCTGGTAGACAGAGCCGATGGCACAAGCGGCATCTTCGATTACCAAGAGTTTGTGGCGGGAGGCCATCTCGTTGATTTCCTTCATCGCCGCAGGCAGACCAATCTGATGAACAGCGAGAATCGCCTTCGTGCGAGGAGTAATCGCTGCCTCGATTTTGTTGGAATCAATATTGTAAGTGACCGGATCGATATCAACGAAGACCGGCGTTGCGCCAACGTAGCGGATCGAATTGGCGGTCGCGATGAAGGACAAGCTGGGACAGAGCACCTCATCGCCGGGCCCTATGCCGGCGCCAATAAAGGCAAGATGCAGTGCGGTTGTGCAAGAGGAAACGGCAATGGCGTGCTCTGCGCTGACGTACTCGGCAAACTGCTTTTCAAATTCAGCGACGCGCGGTCCCTGGCTCAACCAGCCGCTGCGCAAAGACTGGACGACAGCCTCTTCTTCTTCCTTGCCCACAAAGGGCCGGGCGATGGGGATTAATTGCTTGGCCGCTGTCGTGACGCTCATCTCGTTTGTCCTCAAATTCGCGAGCAGAAGATTTCCAAATTCTTAGACGGAGGCTGCCTCCGCCACCGTTTTGCTGGCCTGCCACCAGGCCACCAAGCGGCGCAACCCTTCCTCCAGGTCGACATGAGCCTCAAAGCCAATCCACTTCTTTGCGTTTTTCGTCTCAGCGAGACGGCGTGGGACAGCATTGACTTTGCGGGCCGGGCCGTATTCCGGTTTCAAATCAGAGCCCATCACACGCAGCAAACTGACGGCGAGATCGTTGAGGCTGGTTTCCACTCCGCTGGCCACATTGAAGACATCATCCGTGATGCTAGATTTTGCAGCCAGAATATTCGCGCGCGCAATATCCTCAACGTAGATGAAATCCATGGTCTGTTCGCCATCACCCAGAATGAGAGGGGGCTTACCAGTCGCAATGCGCTCCATCCAGCGAATCAGAACCTCGGTATACGCCCCGTAGATGTCCATGCGCGGGCCGTAGACGTTAAAGTACCGGAGGGCGACGTAGCTGAGACCGTACATTTCGTTGAAGCTGCGGAGCAAGCCTTCGTTGAAAACCTTTGCTGCACCATAGAAAGTGCGGTTGTTGTAGGGATGATGCTTTTCTGCTGTGGGAAATTCATCCGCCAGGCCGTAAATCGAAGCGGAAGATGCCGCGACGATCTTTTTCACATTGTTCGCAACTGCAGCTTCAAGAACGTTGAAAGTGCCATCGGCCAAAACTTCGAGAGCCAGACGAGGCTCCTCGGCGCATTGGGTGATGCGAAGGGCGGCCATGTGGAAGATAAGGTCGATACCGTTCATGACTTCGCGCAAATGCTTGGGATCGCGAATGTCACCTTCAACGATCTTTACGTTGCCATTGGCCATGGCCCAGCCAAGATTATCGCGCCGGCCTCGCACGAAATTATCGAAGATTATGATTTCTGGATTGCTGTCGCGAACAAGCTGGTCCGCTATGTGCGAGCCGATGAGCCCGGAGCCTCCCGTGATCAGGATGCGTTTTGCTTGAAGTTCGTTCATGAGTCTGCCTTCACCTATCTCTTCTTGCCCACTTGGAATCCCAATACAGCGGCCGCTTTGGCTCGGTGCCGCCAACCGCTAGGTATCGCGCCGGGAGCGCAAAAACTTTGCGGGAACGCCAGCAACTATGGCGTATTCAGGCACATCCTGGGTGACGACCGCGCCAGCGCCAACGATAGCATTTGCGCCGACGTGGACGCCCGGGAGAATCGCGGCGTTCATGCCGATATCGGCGCCAAAGCCGACGTGGACGGGCTTGATCACCAAGCTCGTGGCGATAATGGGAGCATCGACGGGATCGCCAGTATGCGCCGAACCCAAGACCTTCGCCCCCGGTCCCCAGCCGACATAGTCTTCCAGTTCGATGGCGCGCGCGTCGAAATAGGCCTGCGGACCAATCCAAACATGGTTGCCAATCTTGCAGGTACCATCGGAGCGGCCCTGGATCATGGCTTGCGCGCCGATAAAGACGGCATCACCGAATTCCATTGTCTCCGGATGCTTGAAGACAACATTAGGGCCAACTTGCAAACCGTGGCCAGCATATTTGCACATGGCGCGCACAATGATGCGGCGCATCATGGCGTCAAAGCCGCCTTCACCTGCGATGTGCCGCGCGTAGAGGGCGTGCAATTCTTCGCGGGAGGACTTCTCTTTCAACGAAGAAGCAAACTCCCATTCCCAGAGCGGATCCGGACGCACTTCTTTGCGCCCGAACACGGCGGGAACCTCGCGAATGGCTACTGACGGCTGCTCGGGACTGCCTGACATTCAAGAACCTCCCGGACGGTCTTGGCGACGTGGTCGACGTGCTCAATCGGAAGTTCAGCATACATCGGCAACGAAACATGATTTGCTGCCACGTGCTCGCTGACTGGAAAATCACCCTTCTTGTAACCAAGGTCGGCGTAGGCCTTCTGAAGATGCAGGGGAACTGGATAGTGAAGGCCGTTTTCGATTCCTTGCTCGGAAAGCGCCTTCCTTAGCGCTTCGCGGTCTTCGACCACCAGCACATACAAGTGGTAGACGTGTTGTGCATACGGCATTTCCGTGGGGGTCACAACCTTACTGCCTGCGAACAGTTCGTTATAGCGCGCAGCAAGAATGCGGCGATTGTTGTTCCATCCGTCAAGATACGGCAGCTTGACCGCCAAGACCCCGCCCTGAATGCCTTCGAGTCGCAGGTTGTAGGCCGGAAAATCGTGTTCGTACTTCTTCACCGAACCATGGTCGCGGAGCATGCGAATCTTTTTCGTAAGTTCCGCGTCGTTGGTGGTGACGGCACCACCTTCACCGCAGGCCCCGAGATTCTTGCTGGGATAGAAACTGAAGCAAGCCGCTCTGGCCAGGGAACCGGTCGGGCGGCCTTTGTACTTTGCGCCGTGCGCCTGGCAAGAGTCTTCGATTACGGGGAGGTTGTGCTTCGCAGCGATGGCGTTGATGGCGTCCATGTCGGCGGGTTGACCGTAGAGATGAACGGGGATTATGGCCTTGGTCTTTGGCGTGATGGCCTTCTCGATTTTTGTGGAATCCATGGTGTAGGAAACAGGATCGATGTCCACGAAAACCGGGCGCGCTCCAGCAGCATTGATGGCTTCGGCGGTGGCGATGAATGTGTGGGCCACAGTGATGACCTCATCGCCCGGGCCTACGCCAAGTCCCTGCAAAACGAGCTGCAACGCCGCAGTTCCGTTCGTAACGGCGACACAGTGTTCTGCGCCACAGTACACAGCAAAAGCTTTTTCAAATTTCTCGACTTCCGGGCCGAGAACGAAACTGCAGTTCGTCAGGACGCGATGGAAGACTTCCTTGAGTTCCGCCTCCAAGGGCTTGTGCTGTGCGGACAGATCTACGAACTTGACCTTCACGCTGCCTCCAGTTTTCGCAATACGCGCGCAGGATTACCGGCGACCACGGCATTATCGGGTACGTCCTTTGTGACGACACTTCCCGCTCCGATGATGGCGTTCTCTCCGATGGTGACACCACACAAAACCGTCGCGCTAGTTCCGATGGACGCGCCTTTTTTAACCAGCGTGGGCACTACCTGCCAGTCCGCTTCGGTTTGCAGGCCGCCGTCAGCGTTCGCAGAACGAGGGTACTTGTCGTTGATAAACGACACGTTATGGCCGACAAAAACGTTGTCCTGGATCTGGACACCTTCACACACAAAAGTGTGACTGGATATCTTCACGTTCCGCCCAATCACAACATTTTTCTGGATTTCCACAAATGTTCCAACCTTCGATCCATCTCCGATTGTGCAACCGTAGAGGTTTACAAAGGCAAAGATCTTGACGTCCTTGCCCAGCTTGACATCCGGTGCAATTCGACAGAATTCCACTTGTCAGCTCCGAGCGAGGGATTCGACAGCCACTTCTTCGAGAAGCACTTCGCGGCCATTGGCTTCAAGGGATTGCTGAGCGGCTTCCAGGATGCGAACGACGCGGTAGCCCGCGACGCCATCGGTCAGCGGAGCGCGGTTTTCGATGATCGAGGAAACAAACTCTTGCGCCACGCGCTGCAGCGCTTCGGTCGTGTCGATCTTGGGGATGAGCACGTCACCGGTGCGGTAACCAACGAGCGCCTGGTAGCGCTTTTCGGCAGAGCCGTTTCCACCGTTTACAGTGATGCCTTTGTCGTATACGCGAATCTTGTCGGTAGGCTCAACGTCGTCATAGACAACCATTTTTTTGGAGCAACCGAGGAGCGTTTGACGAATTTTCACAGGTGCAAGCCAGTTCACGTGGAAGTGCGCGATAACATTATTTGGAAAGCGCAGGGTCAGGTAGGCGATGTTGGCGATGCCGTTGCCTGCGTGGCTAGCGCCGATCGCGGAAACGGCGGCCGGTTCGGCGCGCAGCAGGTAATCCATGATGGAAAGATCGTGTGGAGCGAGATCCCAAATGACGTTGATGTCTTTTTGGAACAGGCCGAGGTTCACGCGGATGGAATCGAAGTAGAGAATATCGCCAAGTTCGCCGGAATCAATCAGGTCGCGCATTTTGCGCACGGCGCTCGTGTAGATGAATGTATGGTCGACCATGAGGACGCGATTGGCGGCCTTGGCGCGTTCGATAAGGTCAAGAGAATGTTCGGTGGAATCTGCCAGTGGCTTCTCAATCATCACGTGCTTACGGTGTTCGAGGGCCTTGCGCGCGATGGGGTAGTGAGTCGAAACCGGGGTGGCGATCACGACTGCATCAACATTGGAATCGCCCAGCAACTCTTCGTAATTTGTACTGCATTTTACGCCCGGATAGCGTTTGGCAATCTTCGTCAGGCGCTCCTGGGAGAGATCGGAGCACGCCACAACCTGAGCGTCATCCAGTTCGCTGAAATTCCGGATAAGGTTGGGACCCCAATATCCGACACCTATCATCCCTATACGGATCAAATTTGGTTACCCCGCTAAGATAAGTGGCCGGTCGTACCCAGTGGCCATAGCCTCTAAAGGCACGGCACTTGCCAATCGCCATTCTTGTTCAAGTTCCACCACTCGTCGTAAGCCGTTGTTTTGCAACCATTTACAGCGTGACGGGCCGATTGCAGTCCGGTGTGGAAGTCAATTCAGGGAAAGCGGTGGCATCAAGTCTAAGGACTTGCCACTTCGTGGAAGACCTTTTGACATTTAGGAGCATTTAGGAGGGAATGTCCAGGATGAGGGGTAGGTCTGGGTGTGATGTGCGGCTTCCCCGCGAGGGAGCCGAAAGTCTTTACGCGGGCATTCATGCCGTTTCGGCCGCTTCCACTACGTGGTTCATATCCAAGTAGCGCCGGGTGCCTCATATCGAAATTGTCGAAAACTGCGAGTCGGGATTGCTATCGCCAGCGAGCCAGTCGGCGATATGAGAGCCGATGAGGCCCGAGCCGCCTGTAATTAAGACCCGATTCATCAGCATCGCCCCTCGCTCATTTTTGCGCATTTTCAGAAACTATCGGAACTTGACTTGCGCGCGGTGCGCGCAGTGGCACTGGCGCTGCTTCTTCTCGAATAATTCTCTCAATCGCTGAGCGATACGCGTGTATGGAAAAACGCTGTACGGCAGACTGGCGCGCGGCGTTCCCCAGTGTGTGTCGGAGCGAGTCATCAACCAGCAGCGAGGACATTTTCTCCGCGAGCGAAGTGACGTTTTCCGACCGGAAGAGGATACCAGTGCGACCATCCAGCACGCTTTCCGGAATGCCGTCGACCGCCGAGCCGATGGTGGGCAGCGCGCTTGATGCAGCCTCGAGAACCGAAAGAGGAAATGCGTCGCTACGAGAAGCGAGAACGTTGATGTCCATAACATGCTGATAGAAAGGCAATGGGTCGGGGTGATTGCCCGCAAAAATGACTTTTTCGTTGATGCCGAGGCGGCTGGCATGGGCGATGAATTTTGCGCGTTCGGGTCCGTCGCCAACGAGCAAGAGACGAGCATTCGCGTGCCGCGCGCAAACCGATTGGAATGCATCGAGCAGAACGTCAATGCCCTTGCGCGAGATCAGCGACGAAATCTGGCCAAAAACTATGGCGTCGGCAGGGATACGAAAACGTTCGCGCCAGGCGGCATTACGTACCTGAACCGGCGAGAATCGATCAGTATCGACGCCATTGTACACAACCTCGTAGCGAGCGCGGAATGCTTGCTTTGCACAAATACTTCTTTGAATGGCCTCGCTGACAAAAATAGTCTTGGCGACTCGATGAAAGCGATAGAGCAAGACGTAACGGCGGCTATAAGGTGAGTGAATGTGAGAGACAACAGGAACGCCAGCCGCTTTCCCCGCAAAGTAACCAACTTGTGTCGTACTGCCACCGTTACAGTAGATCAGGTCGATCCTGTGTTGCCGCGCATAAGAGGCGAGGCGACGGACCGTGCGCGCCCAACGCAAAAACTGAAACCGGACGTGCGTTCCGTCAAGCATGATTTCCGGCATGCTATGGAGCGAGGCTAGCGCATCAGCTTCTTTCGCAGCGGCCACAAAAAGCGGGTTGCCACAGATCAAGTGAGCGGCAAATGCTTGCTTATCCATACCTTGGATGACAGTGAGGAGAGCGTTCTCGCTGCCACGCATCCAGTCACCGTTATTGTGAAGAAATAGGACTCTCGTCGCCATGAAGAATTCAACCGCACTTTCTTATTTCGCGCCGCGAAGTCAAACGAACATCCGCGAAACCAACAGACCGAAACCGCCCATTCGAGCGAGCGCATTTTTCACGCGAACTTTGAACATTGAACCATCCTGCTCGAGGGCAAGACGGTAGTAGCGCGTAGCCTGAAGAGCATCTGATCGGCGATAATAGCCATTTCCGATGCCCACAAAAATGCGCGCTCGGATAAAGCATCGCGTGGTTTCATCGCGGGTGTTATTCTCGAGGGACTCGGCCCATTCCGCGGGTGTCAACGCATATTCAGAAGTCTGAAACGCGTGCGACGTCGCACAGAACGTATAGTGCCTGGCAATTGATTCGAGACACTGCTGTTCGAGCACGACGTCACCCGCTTGTTGCGCTAGACCCTTCATGCGCCAGCGGACAGCGAGGTTGTCCTCGATGCGGTGGCGACGAGTAAGCGTATTGGTCATGCTGAGTTCGTGAAGACGATAACTGACCATCGGCTCAGCAAGATACCCAACGTCGCAATGAAACGCAAAAATGCACCATAAATACCAGTCGCCGGCATAGGGAAGGTCTAGTGGAAACACAGTGATGTTTTTGTAGCACCGCATGCGTACCATGCCGGAGGCGGCGATGACCTTGTTGGTTTCCAATAATTCCACGAGGAATTTACGCCCGCTCCAAACACGATCGCCTTCGCCGCAATCGCCCCACTTTAGAATGCCCGTCTCCTTGCCGTTTTCAAGGCCAACGCCGCGACAAAAGACGTATCCCATCTTTGGATGCCTGTCCATCAGCTTCACATATCGTTCAAGCACCTGAGGGCTGCGCAGCCGGTCGTCCGCGGAGATGAGCCAGACGTATTCGCCCCGAGAGAGTCCAATGCCGTGATTGTAGTTCTTCAAGTGGCCTAGATTGGGATTGTTGCGAATGTGCTTAACGCGTGGATCGTTGAAGGATGCAGCGACTTCGGGAGTGTTGTCGGGAGAAGCGTCATCCATGATCAGAACTTCAAAATCGTCGTAAGTTTGTGAAAGAATGGAATTTATGCATTCTGGTAGTAGATGAGCGAGTTTGTAGCACGGAACGATGAACGTGACTTTGGGGTTCACGCGTTCACCTCCGCGCGCTTGGTCTCAAGCGTCCAGCGGTTTTGCAACAAGAATGTGCCCCGCGTGGGGACGACACCCGTGCCGTAGAAATCCGATTTGATTACAGTGATGCGAGTCGCATCATCAACCCAATCCACCTCGGAACCGCCGATATCAAGACCAACGCCGAGACGATATTCACCGGGAAGGAGCGGGACACTCGGAATGTTGCAGACGAAGGTTTGCTCACCGCTGCGGGGTTCGTGGACGCGGTCGGGCTCATAAGCAGAGTGTGCAGTGCAAATACGCTGGCCAGAAGTCGTGTCAAAGGCAATGGAGGCATCAAAGCTCGTGCAGGCGTCATCGAGGTCAAATGTAATGACTGCCTTGATCGGGCCGCCGACCGGAAGTTCGCCAGTGAGGGGGCGGTCATCTTCAGTGAAGATTTCGAGGCGCTTCAACTGGGGCCGGTATTTTGCGGAGCGGCCAGACGCGGCGGCGAGATCAACGATATGGGAGCCAGGGCGGCTGCCCTCGCTGGCGACATTTTCGAGATAAAACTGGATGGCATCTTTGGAGCTGCCGTTGAATACGATTTTGCCCTGCTGGAGAACGACGCCGCGATTGCAGAGAGCCTCGACGGCAGCAAGGTTATGAGAAACAAATAAAACAGTGCGATTGCGCTGACAGGCTTCTGCCATTTTGCCGAGGCACTTTTTCTGGAAAGCGACGTCGCCAACGGCAAGGACTTCATCGACTACAAGAATTTCTGGATCAAGGTGAGCGGCGATGGCGAAAGCAAGACGGACGTACATTCCGCTGGAATAACGCTTTACAGGGGTATCCAGAAACTTGCCGATGCCGGCGAAGGCCGTGATTTCCTCGAACTTGGCATCGATTTCAGTCTTCTTCATTCCGAGAATAGAGCCGTTCAAATAAATATTTTCGCGGCCAGTAAGCTCAGGATGAAAGCCGGTACCCACTTCCAGAAGGCTCGCCATGCGACCGCGAATCCGGATATGACCTTCTGTAGGATCAGTAATGCGAGAAAGAATCTTCAGCAGGGTGCTCTTGCCAGCGCCATTGGATCCGATTATGGCAACAGTGTCGCCCCGCTCAACATCGAGAGTGACATCACTCAGCGCCCAAAAAGTGGACTGCTTGCGGTATGTTCCAGTGTTTTCCCTCTTGTTCGCCAAGGCGCGAAACGGAGCGAGCAAGGTACGCGTGAAAGCCTCACGGAAATTGCCGTACATGCCGGCCGCTTCACCAAGAAAGTATTGTTTCGAGACGTTTCTGACTTCGATAATCGAGGCCATATCTATATTGTGTCCGCAAAGGTGCGTTCCATGCGGCGGAAAAAATAGAGCCCCGCCACAAAGAGAAACAAGCTGAGCCCGGTGGAAATGCCGACAAGCTGCCAGGAAATTTCGCTGCCGAGCAGAGCGTGGCGAAAACCTTCAACCATGCCAGACATCGGATTCAGTATGAGGAGAATCTTGAGTTTGCCAGGTGCACGGCTGGCGGGGTACAAGACTGGCGTCAGAAAAAAAGCCATCTGAGTGACGAACGGGACCACATACTTCACGTCACGATACTGGACGTTCAGAGCGGAAAGAAAAAGCCCGAGACCAGCCGTTGACAGCAACGTTCCACAAATCAGCGCGGGCAAGAGTAACAACGATAACGAAAAGTGCGAGTGGTAATAAAGCATTAAGAGGCCCATGAAAGCGAGACTAATTAGCATGTCCAGACCGAGCCCGAAGATCGTGCCAAGAGGCCCCAGGATGCGTGGAAAATAAATTTTGCGAATCATTTGCTCGCTGCCGACGAGACTATTGCTGGCGAGGCCCACTGCATTCGCAAAAAAGTTCCAGGGAACGAGGCCCGCAAAGACAAAGAGGGGATATGGAGAGCCATCACCTTTCATGCCGGTCACGCGGCTGAAGAGTGCGCCAAAAATGACCATCGCAATGAGCGGCTGCAAAATGGCCCATAATCCGCCGAGAGCGGTTTGCTTGTAGCGGATTTTGATGTCGCGCCAAACTAGGAAGCCGAGTAGCTCCCGGAAACGCCATATTTCCCGAAGATCGACAGGCTGCCAGCCCTTGCGTGGTTCGATAACAAGTTCAAATGCTGGGGTCACGATTCACCTGTGGGGTCGTCCAATTGAGATGATCACACACTCTCGGCATAAGCTTGCGGGGCGATGCCTTGTACCTTGCACATTTTTCGCATTTGGCAACGCCTCGCCACTGTTGCGTGGGCACGAATGGGGCCAGTGAAGTTCCCTTGAACTGCCCCTAGCATCAGTCCATGTTACTCATAATAAAACACTTAGTTAAACTTCCTCTTGTGATTTTGTTCCCGAAGAGGGTTTTGTGGAATTCTGTGAGCAATGTAGAGAAAACTACTTCTCATCTTGAGGGACACTCATAATTCATGCGGCGGCCACGATTGCAAGGAGCCAGGTGGGGAAATAGAAGAAATGCTTTTCCCAAGGACGTTGTGTCGAGAAGGGATGGGCGCTTAAAGCATTGATATTCTTTGACTTGCATTACTGACTTTGGCATCGACCGTGCAAATGCCCCCACTGTGAACGTGTCCGCCTCGAGTGATGCAAGACTCCGCTACCTGCTTTGGTTACTCGTAGGGATACTATTCTGCGCCCAGTTTTCGTCGTTTTTTGGCCGACTAGCCCATACGTGGCTGGAAAATGAGGAGTTCTCTTTTGGCGCACTCATACCACCCATCGTAGGTTACCTGCTTATAAAATGCCGAAATTCATGGAGGACCGTCGAAGGCACCGCGCGGAGCGTCGGCTTAGTTTTGGTGATTGTTGGATGCGCACTTCAAGTCGCCGGAAGCAGAATGGGAAGCTTGATTGTCTGCGGAATAGCATTGGTATTGGTTCTAACGGGAATTGTGGGATTTCAATGGGGGCTACGACGGTTGCGTATCGTGGCTGTGCCGTTGGCCTTCTTGCTTCTCATGGTGCCGCTGCCGTCGTACTTGACGGGGCAATTTCAATGGAGACTCAAAATTATGGCCGGCGCGGTATCGGCCGCTACATTGCGTCTGTTGCGCATTCCTGTCTTTCAGGATGGTAATTTCTTGAAACTGCCGAACTACGTGCTTGAGGTCAAACAAGCGTGCAGCGGCTCGAGATCGATTTTTGCGCTGATGGCTCTGGCGATGGTTCTCGGATACGTAACGGAGCGGAAGTGGCAGACGAGGATATTGCTGCTGGCTGCAGCGCCGGTGCTCGCGATCGGCGCGAACGTGATTCGCATCGTCGGCACTGGAATCATCGCTTGGAACTACGGCGATCTTGCGGCCAATGATTCGCTCCACTCTGCGTGGGGTGTGATGGTTTTCCTGATAGCGGTGTCGGGATTGCTCGGAATTCAGAGGCTAATGCGATGGGCAACGAGTTCGTACGCCTAATGCTGATTGCAGCGCTGTTGGCGGTGACCGTCGTCGGGGTTCGTGCCGGCGAAGAATTCCACGCGGCCCGGAAGCCAAATTACCCGCAGTGGGGCGAAATACCTCACCAGCTTAGCGACTGGCGCGGACGAGACGCTGAGTTCGATCCGATCTACGGCCCGGATGTATCAGACACGAACCTACTGCGGGTCTATGAAAATTCGCAGAAGCAGGTGGTAATCGCCTATGTTGGGTATTACAGGGAACTCACAAAGATTCTGGAGGTCCACTCACCAGAGGTGTGCTATCCCGCGCAGGAATGGACGATAGCCTCCACTGGCAAATTCACTGTCGGGGAGTATCGCGGAAGGACGATTCGGGCGGACCAAGCAGTGGTTGAGAAGGCGGGAAGCCGCCGCATCGTGGTGTGGTGGTACAACGCGGGAGGGCGGCCGTACGAAAACCGGATCCGGTTCTTGTGGGCGCTCCCTGCCTATGCAGCGGTGACGGGCCGCTCAGATGGCTCAATGGTGCGATTCGAAGCGCCGTTTGTGGCGGGTGAAGAGGACAAGGCGAGACAGGCGCTGATGGATTTTCAACAGTCATTCTTGCCAGTGCTGGACCGCGCGTTACCGCGCTGAAGGTCGCGGCGATATGAATGTCGAATACGACGTTTCAACTAACCCGGAGAAGAAGGCTCCGCGCGAGCTGAATTGCACACACATCTTGAGCGTGGATGTGGAAGACTACTTCATGGTCGAGGCATTCGCTAAGTCCGTGACGAAAAAAAGCTGGGACGAGCGCCCATCCCGCGTAGTAGACAACACGCGTCGCATATTGGATCTTTTCGACAAGTATAATGCGAAAGCGACTTTCTTCTTCGTAGGGTGGGTGGCGAGCAGGTTTCCATATCTTGTACGTGACGTACAGGCACGCGGTCATGAGCTGGCGTGCCACAGCTATTGGCACAAACCGGTTTACTCGCTTTCTCCGGATACGTTCAGAGACGATACTCGGGCGGCGGTGCGCGCAATCGAGGACGCCGCAGGCGTCAGAGTCGTGGGTTATCGGGCGCCGAGCTGGTCCATTAGGAAAGATAGCATGTGGGCGCTGGATATTCTGGCGGAAGAAGGCTTCGCGTACGATTCGAGTATCTACCCGATTCATCACGACATATACGGCGTCCCGGGAGCGCAGCGGTTTCCTCACACTCACATTTGTGCCGATGGCAACACGCTGGAGGAATTTCCGCCAACGACTGTGAAGCTGATGGGCGCGACGCTGCCTGGAGCCGGCGGAGGATATTTGCGGATGTTCCCTTTGGCGTACACGAAGTGGTTGTTTCGCGTGTTCGAAAAAAAATACCGGCAACGCGTGGTGGTGTACATGCATCCGTGGGAAGTTGATCCCGAGCAACCAAGGATAGAGGACAGCCTGAGATCACGGCTGAGGCATTACACAAATCTGGACAAGATGGAGTCCCGGCTGGAGTTTCTAGTGAAAACATTCCGGTTTCAACCATTCCGGGATTTAATGGATGCGAACGGATTGCGCAACATGACGGAAAAGACGTTAACAGGGACTCACGCTGGTGCTTAATCCACGGCCGCGAGGCGATGCGGAAAGTGGCTCGCTCGGAAGTCACACGGGCAGCGAACTTCCTAGTGGGGCTGGCCAAACGTTCACCGCGGACCGCTCACGGCGCGATTTCGTTTTTGGATACCACGAAGTTCAGGAAGAACCCTCCGAGTATTTTTATCAGTTGAGCGCAAAGCAGTTTGAAACTCACTTGATCTTTTTTTCGGAGTACGCGCGCCAACACGGATCGAAGCGATCGAGACCAGTGATTACATTTGATGACGGCCACCGGTCAAACTACGAAGTTGCGTTTCCGCTGCTGGAGAAATTCAGCTGCAAGGCGATTTTCTTTGTTCTAACTGGGAAGGTAGGGACTGCCGGTTTTGTTTCGTGGGAGCAGTTGAGGAAAATGGCAGCGGCCGGGCACAGGATCGAATCGCATGGTTGGTCGCACCGCTTGTTGACGCAATGTAGTGATCTTGCGTTAACCGAAGAGGTCGAGCGATCGAAGAAAACACTGGAGGATCATCTGGGTTCGCGGGTTGTTGCGATGTCCGCGCCGGGAGGGCGGTGGAGCGAGCGGATTGTGGAATCGTGTGAGCGCTTCGGTTTAATGGAGTTTTTTCATTCAAATCCCTGGGAGCTCGAAAGAGCCTGTGGGACCGTTCGGATCGCTGGCAGGCTGATGGCTTCGTCATCGATGAGCTCCGCCGACCTGCGCAAGAACCTCGATGCCGGCGAGATACGAAGATTTGCGATGCGCAGCAAATATATGGCGAAGGACGGGGCCAGGCGTTTGCTCGGAGACAGTTTGTACCACCGCATCTGGTGCCAGCTGGCGAATTGGAAATCCGGAGAAGAGACGGAAGTCCAAGTCAGCCAGAGGATCGAGGGTAATCGCGTATGAAGGTACTGCACCTCATCAGCAGCGGGGGAATGTACGGCGCGGAAACGATGTTGCTGAATCTCTGCAAGTCTTTGGACAAATTGAAGCATAAGATCCGAATTGTCGTGTTTAGGAATCGACATCGTCCACACCTGGAGATTGCAGTTTGCCTCAGAAACATAGGACTTGCGGTCACAGAGATCCCCTGTAGCGGGCGACTAGATCTGAGGGCCATTCGCGCAGTTCGGAAGTTGATTGAATCGGAGCAAGCCGACGTGGTGCATTCCCATGGATATAAGGCTGACATCTACGCTTGCATTGCAAGTCTATTTACTTCTACTCGGCTCATATCTACGGCACACAATTGGACTGGAAAGTCTGAGGTTCCGCAAATCTATAATAAATTGGATCGGGTTGCGTTGCGTCGGTTTGACCGAATCGTGGCTGTATCCAGTGGCGTGGCAGAGATATTGAGGAATTCTGGCATCCCTTCAAATAGGGTCGTACAGATTGCGAACGGCATCGACACAGAGTACTCGGACAGGACTGAAGCCGGCCTCGCGGGAGCACCCAAGAATGGAACATTAGTGAGTATCGGACTCGTGGGCCGCCTTGTCGAGGAAAAAGGGGGGGATTGCTTTCTGCGGGCTGCGGCAGCGCTCCTTCCGCAATTTCCCCGGACTCGATTCCTGCTAATAGGAGAAGGACCGGAAAGATCCAACTTGGAGTCGTTGGCCCGAAAATTGGGAATCAGTGGGCACGTAATTTTCACGGGGCACTTGAACGACATGCCAAATCTGTACGCATCACTGGACATCTGCGTGTTACCTTCGCTCAAGGAAGGAATGCCGATGAGTATCCTGGAAGCAATGGGAGCTGGCAAGCCGGTCGTCTGCACGGCTGTGGGCGAAATTCCGAACGTCGTTAACACTGGAGTGGAAGGAATCTTGATTCGCCCCGGAAGTGTTGCGGAGCTCAGCAATGCGCTAGCTCAGTTGCTAGGCGACACAGATCTTCGCGATAGAATGGGAAAGATGGGAAGAGAAAAAGTTCATAGACACTTCTCCGCCGACGCCATGGCTACGTCTTACGTCGCAATGTACAATCAGGTTGTCCGCCAAAACCACGCGCGAATGGCGAATCAGGCTCCCTCGGAACAGCATGCCGAGAACTAGATTGCGGCCGGATTCCACTCGCCGTCCGGAGGAAAGCAGCGCAGAGTGCAACACATCCTCTAATCTATCGTTGAACGCTCCGGTCTTCCTGATGGACCTTTGGTGCTTCATTCCTTATTACATGGCGCGACTGTGTAAAAGCTTGCGAGATGAATGCATTGATGTGCGGCTAGGCTCCGTGCGCTACCATCTGGATCGAAAGTATTTCGCCAATCAGCGGCTCGAAACGGATCCATGGCTATTGGACTTCGGCGGCGGGATCACAAATTCTTTTTTCAGACGTATCGTAAAATCATTCGAATATTTCATCAATCTGCTCGTACTGAGCGTAAGGTTTGCCATAGCGAATCCGGGAGTCTTGCACGTCCAGTTTCTGCCGTTTCTGGAGCGTGGATGGGCGATTGAGGTATGGTTTCTGCAGTGGATTAAGCGCCTCGGCATACCGATCGTGTATACAGCCCACAACACGACGCCGCAGGACAATCCAGGGCAGTATCTGCTCCTGTACAAGAAGGTCTACGCGATCGCCGATGCATTGATCTGCCACGGCGAAGAAGCTCGCGCGGAAATAGTGGAGAACTTCGGAGTTCCCAGAGAAAAAACCAGAGTGATATCTCACGGCCCGCTCTTTGACGAAAAGCCTTTGCTATCGCCAGAGGAGGCAAAGGCAAACCTCGGGTTGCCACCTGAAATGCCGGTGGTGCTGTCCCTGGGAGTAATTAGTGAGTATAAGGGGATCCCATTTCTACTTGATGCATGGAAGGCCGCGGTCGATGCAGGGATGAACGGAAGGCTCATCGTTGCTGGTAACGGCGATGCTGAGCTGCTGTCAAGGATTCGTGCCAAAGTCTCTAGGGAACGTCTCGAGGGATCGGTGGAACTCATGCTCCAGTTTATCCGCGTAGAGCTGCTACCAGTTCTCTACCAGGCCGCCGACGTGCTTGTATACCCCTACAAAGCTGGCACTACGAGCGGCGCTCTCCTAACCGGAATGAACTACAGCAAAGCGATGGTGACCACCACCTTACCATTTTTTTGTGAGCTGCTGACTCATGATAGGGATGCCCTGCTAATCGGGTACGGAGACGTGGAAGGATGGGCCCAGGCTCTAAGAACTCTTGCCGAGGATAGTGGGCGGCGAACCCGGCTCGCACACAACGTTAAGCAAAGCAAGGCACTGGTAAGCTCTTGGGCTGGAATTGCGCGGGCCACGGGCGAGTGCTATCTCAGCGTCATGGCGAAGAAAGGATAATCTCGGGCTCCGCGGTTACACTGATGCTCTCCGAGGTCTGCATGTTCTCTAAAGGTCCACAACTGTGTTCTGGTTCTCGACCGAGGATGAAGTTTGGAGGAAGGAATGGCTCCAGAAAGTCATGGTGAGGGTCCGCCGGCCCTCAGGATTGCCTTTCTAATCGGTTCCGACACCCAGAATACGCGGGACTCTATCGAAGCAATCTGTGCGTTGCCTCACATTAAGCCCGTTGCCGTATTGATGGACACCGAGCGTGCGCCATTATCTCGGCGCCTAAGAAACCTCAGACGAAATATTAGTAAAGAGGGTTGGGGCTACCCCCTGCGGCGGACTTTAGGTGCACTGCGGAATTTCACCGAGCGGTTGGCCTATCGAACTGCGGTCCCGGAAGATGCCGTTCAGAATTTGCTGCGACGAGCTTTTCCACAGCGCTTCTTCAGTATTTCGCAGCTCGGTAATTACTATGGTTTCGCTGTCCACGCCGTCGGCAATTTAAACGGCACAATTGCAGTAGAACACTTGTTGGCAAGCAAGGCGGATTTGGGAATTGTGCTTGGAACGAGAATTCTTAAGGCAACAACCTATAATGTCCCGCGCTTAGGATGCCTCAATCTTCATAAAGGCAAAGTTCCTCAGTACCGGGGAATGCCTCCAGGATTTTGGGAGCTATTTGACGGCGCCGCGACTGCGGGTGTAACGGTCCACTTTGTGGATAGCGGTCTAGATACTGGTGATGTGCTCGTCGAGAGAGAAATTCCAATATCTCCAAAAGAGACACCAGATAGTCTTCTGGAAAAGCTACACAAAGAGGGCACTGTCGCGATATGTGAGGCTGTCAGTAGAGTGCATGCCGGGTCAGCGGTTCGAAGGCCTCAACTCCCGACAGCGAACAAACCTCGATCCAAGCCCTCCCATAAAGATGTTCTGGCACTCAGGACCCGGCTGCTCCATTGGCGAAGTAGCAGTGATGCCTATGGCATCTTCAAGAACCTGTATGCCTTGGCCCTTTATTATTTGGGTGTTTACGCAATCGTACGGGCGGTCCATCGATTTTATTTGGCCCGGGGCGTAATTTTTCTTTACCATCGAATCAACAACTACGCCGGCGATCCTTTAACTGCGGACACGCAAATCTTTGCCGCGCAGCTTATCACTCTTTCTAAACGCTACTCTACGATGGCCTCATGCGAGCTCGTACGACGAATCCGCGAAAAGCTACCTATACCACCCACCACTGTGACGATTCATTTCGACGACTGCTATGAAGACGTGTTTACCAATGGTGCGCCGCTATTAACTGCCACGGATATTTCGGCAACGGCCTTTGTTAACTCCGGATTTGTTGATACGTGCCGCGTTTATCCGCACGACGCCGAAAAATACCCCTTTGTCTTTCCAAACCTCAGTAGTAAAGAAGTGCGCGAGTGGGTGCAGTTGGGTTTCGAAGTTGGGAATCACACCGTGAACCACGTTGATCTTGGAGTTCATCCCCTCGATGAAGCGAAGCATGAGATTAGAGATTGCGAGACGTATCTGCAAAGACTAACTGGGCGGCCTATCAATCTTTTTTCGTTTCCTTTCGGAGATGTCAAGAATATTCGTCCAGAGGT
>Ga0137390_10001041_pt1 | contig 20093 bp, 26 predicted proteins | sample 15con2h24AmetaG_FD_104937 | JGI IMG/M metagenome (GOLD analysis project Ga0137390, IMG submission 104937) | Vadose zone soil microbial communities from Angelo Coast Range Reserve, California, USA - 15con2h2.4A metaG | ecosystem: Environmental > Terrestrial > Soil > Vadose zone > Saprolite... | reverse complement strand
TACACTTATCATAGACTGATTATCATTAGCTTCGGGTGGTCCCATGGAAAGGTGCGTTGGCATCATAATGTACGCTTGGCGCCCAGCTCCATGAGTGCCCCACGTTCCAGGAGATCATGAATGGCAAACCTGGTATAGTCGCTCCCCGATTTCAGGAATACCTCTTACGACGGTCGGGCAGACACATTGAAAGGTTCTTATTATGCAAACCCCGTTGTTGACACGCCCTCCGTCCCTCCCCACCTTCGCGAGGCATATCCAGAATATTACGGTACCAATATATGTCAGTGGGCACATTTCTGTCCAATAAATGGTGCCCGATTCTGAGTATTGTAGGGCCCAAAGAAGAGAGGAGCATCGAGGGTTTTGAATCTGCCTTCAAGGAACTCGGCTCGTGCGTCCCGTGCCTGTTCTCCTCAGCCGATTCCAACGTTATTTTCCTAGCTTCGTTTTTGGCGTTGGCGTCAAACTCGCGGCAGCTTGCCAGCCATTCGCCTCCCCATGCCTAACAGACTCCTCGCTTTCCCTTTCCAAATTGATCAGCTCCTCTCAGACCACCAAAGCCCGGCTTCTGCACTACTTCCCTGTGTCACCCGAAAGTCCACTGCCCGCGGAGGACGAACCGATTGACAGCTGGTGCGGTTTTCATGTCGATCACTCACTCCTCACGGGCTTGTGTTCGGTAGGTTGCCCTCAGTCCCGAGTGTGATTTTGGGAGTGAAAGAGCCATTGCTTCCGATGTGACAGGCGTTATACCTCCAGCAGCACACCCCCGGGACCACTCCAAAGGTGGTTTCCTCACCCTCGCCCTCCTCCGGACTTTACATCCGCACTCGTGGTGGTGAATTGACGAAGGTTGCCATACCCCCTGACTGTCTCGCATTCCAAACGGGCGAGGCCCTCGAACTCGCGACTGCAGGCAGGTTGCGGGCGACTCCCCATTGCGTCCGTGTGGGTGCAGGTGATGGTGCCGTGCATGTCTCTCGAGAGACATTTGCCCTTTTCATGCAGCCGGACGTCAATCAACGCATCAGTGAGACAGAGACGTTTGGTGAATTTAGCAAGCGTATATTCGATGATCACTACAATGACGACTAATGTACAGTAATGCATGGATCTATTTTGGCAATTCATACCATTTATATTAACCACACAATGCTTCGAATCTATGGGGTTGTAGTAACTATGCATGCAAGACATAGCAATATCTTGATCGGACCTCAATACAAATTTACGTAGGGCTTCCAGATGCAGAGGAAAACGACCACGTGCGGCGGTGACCAGAGGAAGTGAGTGCATCCGGTAGGACTGATAACATGGCGGCGGTGAGACTATTGCGCTTTGAGAGCTTCGCACCTTTCCCGTTAAGCGAGGAGCCTACGGAGGAGTGCAAGTCGTCTAGATCAGAAACGACGCTCCAGTCCTCACTAGGGGGCCCGCCGCCAGTCGAGGTCTCAGATCTACTGGGAGGCGAGGAGGGTGGCCCCCTCTCTCGAATAGTGGCATCTTCTGCGTCATTGATTTCACCCGTGCGCTCATCGGGCGCACCCGGCCGTTTAATGAGCGTTCGAGCGTATTCCAAGTCCCGATAGATGGCTTCGATGGCGGTAGCCACACCATTTTCCTACACGGTGGTAATTAGTGCCAGAACCCCCCTGGCTACGGAGAAGCACGTACAGATCGGATCTGTTCGCCAACCAGTTTCGCCCGCTCAATTTGCCTTTGGTCTGTCGTGGCTACGACGAGAGCCTCAGCAAGATTCTCGACAGTCAGCTTGCGAACACTCGTGCCAACACCGAGCGCCTCCACACGATCAGCCCAGAAGAACTGGTCACCGAAGAAAGGCCGGATAATAGTGGGAATCCCCGCTGATAGGAGAACTTAGCACAAGAATGTAGGAGGCGGAAACTACATACCTCGCAGACTGGCACCAGTCGTTCCTGCTCCACCGTGATGACACGCGGCATCTATCTGATTGAACAACCAGTCGTGGGGAACGGAGGAGATGGGATAGATCTCCTGGGGTAGCTGTTCCTCGGGTTCAGTCGCTTCTGCCGTGTTCTTCGACAGCCTGTCGGACCAGCCCTTGGAAAGGATGGCATGCACTCCACTCCGCGCGATGGCATCGATAACGGTACGTGTCATACCCTTCGGATCGGACACCACAATGCTTCCGAAGCCGATATATACGAGTTTCTTCTTGGACTTGCGAGCGTTGTCGATGAACTTAATTAAATCTGAAGGAGGCTCCCATTTCTTGGACCCGACATCAGCATCGTCCAGGAACCAGTAGCCTATGATCCGGTCAGCGGGAGCATGCGAAGGCAAGATGGGTGCAGACCAGTTATCCGGATCCATTCTGGCCAGTCCAGGGGTGGAGAGACGATAGTTGGGCTAAAGTTGTAAAGAAATGGTATCTTATGTGGTTCCATCTTGTCCAAAGATGTGCCAGGAAGCCCCAGGGTGTTACGTCGCCATCGATTGATTTGTCCAGCTGTTCCTCTCCAGAAAACTTGGTCAAACATCACGTAGGTCTGTTTTCGTATTAATGCCAGGATGTCACATCACATGGAAAGGACATACCATATAGTTATAACTACCGCCCATCTAAAGACACGTCAGGGGTGTCATTTACGATCGGAATGGTTACGCACCTTGTGCTCGGGAACAGCAAAGGCATGGGGATAAGCTCTGTCAGTGATATGAGATGAAGTCAGCTTCAAGTGTGAGAAACTCGCCTTGTCCTCGACCATGTCATGGTGAATACCCTGAAGTAGGGTATGCCAAGAGCCTCTGCTATATGATATCCTGCCATAGCACTAGGACTTTCCAACAGGACATCTGTACCTTGACATGCTTCCCAAGACGTCTTCAAAAGATCCTCAATCCACCCTCGGAACTGCATCATTCAAAATGCGAGTTGCAGCGAATACCTGCAACGATCTCACCTTCGTTACACCTTCTCTTAGGAATGCAATTGTGAACGTTCCGTTCTCTACGCAAATGCGCATTAGTTCGGCAGGGTCCCCCCCTACGTAGCCAAATTCGATGCCGTGCTGGAGTTCGTCAGTGCGGCATCGACATATAAATAAACAACTCCCGCTTACAGATTCAATCCAACCCTTGAACTCGCCGTGAGTAGCTATTCGTACACGATGTCCTTCCGCGAGGAATCCCTTGGCAAGTGCTATGTAAGGTTGAACATCCCCTCGCGACCCAATGGTAAGAAAAGTAAAGTGCAGCGACTTCTCGGGCTTGAATGTCAAGAATGTTGACGATGTAGACGTAAACATTACGGCAGGGACCGAGTCGCTCATGTTCTCTGGAGGGGGTCTTGGGTCTACATCTTCTCGAAATGGTGCATGAGTTCCAAGCTCTTCCAAGAGAAGTGCGTCACGTTTCCCAAGGGTGGGAGCGACTGGCCCAGCTTCTGCTTGGCGTCTTCGCGCGTCCTCGATCTGATTCCCGAGGACACTGATGAAGGCTGATCTGCGGTCCTGTTGACTAAATTCGAGGAAAAGCTCCTCATGGCCTTTGACAATGACAACGAGACCGTAGTGTCCAAAGCGGAATGCCCTTGAAGGCTCAGTTGACAGGATATCGCGTATGGGAAGAATCATCTGATAAAACATCAGTCGTCACCTGTCAGTCACTAACTGACTACACCTCACCCTCGTCTTCGAAGTCAAGGTCCCACTAGACTTAAAGCATAGATAATTGCATGAAATATAAAGACGACCGAATACGGGGAGAACACGGAAGAGGTAACCAGGAAAATCTGTCAACTGTCAGCCTTTCGATTTGTGAATTGACGAGGAACACGGACATCCAAGAAGTCTTTCTTTGTCGTCAAATGCGAACGATGCTTGAAACTTTTCAACCATCTCAGGGTCAATAGTAGAGTCTGGCGTCTCCAAGACACTATATCCAAGTTCTGGGCCATGGCTCGAAGCCATAGACTGGTGGGCTCCAGAGGAAAACACCTCCGTTACTGCTTTAGCGTCCCTGGGCATTGCGGATTGTTGATTACCTGCACCCGATGCACTGCCCAGACTTCTTCGCGACACCCGCAACCACGAGGGGACAGATACCCAGCTGGTCGCCAACGCATGTTCTTGATTGAGTTGCGTAGGAGATTCGCTGAGTGAGGAAAAAGGAGGATATGTGTGGCCTGAGGGTATGGTGGTATCAGAGAGGCGGGACTTGAGAGTGGGATGACTTTGGGCGAACTCATTCGCATGGCTGGCATCAGGGATGTCTAAGGGAGTAGGAGGAAGGGCTATCGGGACAAATGACGAATTGTCTCGTTTTTCAACGTGAGTGAATTCCTCGTGTTCATCCGGTTGACCTGGGGAAATTACGGCCCGACCGAGAGGGAGTTCTTGGAAAGGACGCAGGAGTGCTGACAATCGGAAAGAAGGGGAAGCTCTAGGAGTGGTATCAGGGTAAGTTTGTATATGTTCCGATGTTCCGGTGCGAGATGCGGAAGTAGATCGGGAAACAGTGGTGTCTATGAGTTGTTCGGCGTTCACAGACTCTTCGGCCTCTGGAACAAAACGCCGGGCGGATGCAATGGCATCTCGAATCTGCTCAAGTGCCGCAGATATGTCATGAAAATACGTGAAAAAATACGAATCAACCGCAAGGTCCTCACTCCCATCGACCACCTTAACTTCGATGGTTTCACGGAAGTCAAGAGCGCTCGATTTATCCACGTCGATAATTGTAGAATAAGGAATTGCTATCTGAACTAGCTGTGTCAGACGTGGGGTCCAATGAAACCTGGAGAATGCACCTTGACGCTATCACCCATATTCTGTGCCTTGAATATCACCCTTCGAATCGCCTTGACCCATTCGGCCCTATTAGGAACGGAATCTGCACACAGATAGATGGTCTTGGTGTTTGTTCGAAGGCGAATATCCCGTTCTTGGTATGGATCACAAGCTATGGTGTATCTCAAATCCACCATGCCACGTGGGAAGTAAGGATCCTAAGGAATCATGAATTGAAATTCAGACACTGAAGGCTCTGAACACTCACAGCAGATGATTGATACCAGGAAAGGGTGTCATTCTTTAGGATAAACCAGTGTTTAATCCAGCGTTTTGTCCGCTGGGCCTTCTTATGTAACGACCCAGACTTAAGTACTTGATCCTAGAAAAGTGGTTATTGCGCGGTTGACAGGCGGTTCGGGTGAAGCTGACCTCTCTGGACGGCATGTGCGCAAAGAAGCAGAGGTAAGAATTGGTCAAGTATATGTAGCCCTGAAGCACTGGGACATATTGAATCCAATAGCGCATAATTATGTCAGAGGCACACGCACAAACTGAGCGCATCAACCAACACGGCATTTCTGAAGAAACGGTTGTCAGGAGCGTTGTGTCAGATAAGTAGATGTGATACCCACCTGCAATGACCTCGATTATGCCAGCGATCTCGAACACTTCAGCGAGTTTCTCAGCCAGACGAGCTCGCCTATTCGGTTTCACAGTTTGGACAGTTGACATGCTTCCCGAACGCTCTACGTGATATCGCAGATCGAACTTGGGAGAAGCGTGCTCGAAGACAGGTGACAGACCGATAGGTCTGTCTTTCCGATTGGTAACTCTACGACTGGCTGCAGGCGATTTGGGGAGTTCGAAATCATCCGCATCGGTATCTTCGTCGGACATCATCGATCTCTGCAGCTGATCCTGACTTGAAGACGAGTCAGCGTGGCCCCTTAGCGTGTCGTCAACCGCAAATGAGTGGTTCAATGACTGCACCCTACGAGAGCGGGCCACAGGTCGATAAATAGTATGGATAGAGGATGCCAGGGTCGTTGCTGAGAAGCGTTATGGCTCGCGAACGGTACAGAAGGCAGTAGTGACCCACCATGCTTTCCTTCATCGTCGCTGTCTGACTCTGGTGGACTCATACCAGGGCTCATAAGCTCATCGTCAATCTCCGGATCATCAACCAGTGGAAGGGCTTGTAGTACTTGTATGAGAGTTTGAGTCCCAGCACGCATCTAGGCCAGTAACATGTTAGGTACAGAAGGTTGGTGAGGATCTACAAGACACCTGCCGAAGTATCACCCTGGAATGTTGGGAGCGAAAATTGGGAGCGTGGCTGAATCGGAGACGAAGGACAGATAAATGGTGATTCATCACTCATCCCCGGCTTAGTCGGAGAGGATTCCGGACTAGGAGAGGCAGACGAGGAGTCGTTGTCGGCCACCTGTGCCCCGGAAGCGCCATCTAGAACATACGCAAATCTACTTGAGAATTCGCACAGCAGGGGTAAGTGCTACAACTACCTCCAAGATCGCTAGTACTAGCAATCTGGCGTTCTTTGCCTTTTCGGCTCTGCGAAACAACATGCGTGGGACTGCCGTGCGGGCTCAGACGTTGGGGCTTTGGGGAATGCTGTAACTTTGACCCAACCGACTTGCTCCTTCCTAGTTTGTCTGAAGTTCGCTCGACGACTCTCCGGACTATTTGCCTAGGAGAGTTTGACGCTGACTTGGTTAGGGTGTCCTTCTCGTTCGTACTCGGCAAGGTGTGACTTGGATCCCGCAAGGGGATATCGATGGGTTTAGAGCGTGGGAGAGGAGAGTGGGACATCGGTGTCTTGTCGAGTAGACAAAACTTTAGAGGTGGAGGACAGTTGCCCAGTAGGTCAGATGATGCCAAGCCGAGGGATACGCGCTATCGCTCGGCGCCCAGGGGAGCCACGTGGCGCTTCACATCACGTGTCTGTTCGGCACCAGAAAACGTGTTGGATGCGTGCACTTTCGCATATACAGGCCTCCTCCCACCCGTGTCGCCTGTCCATCTATACCCTCGCCTTTCACACTATGGCCCCCATGCTCCAACAATACAAGATAAGAGGAGACATATGCATAGGCCTCGCCACCGTCTTTTCGTACGTACTCTCTCCGCGTTCCTGGTCTGCCGACGCCAACCCCATCCAGCTTTGCGGCAGTTATGCTGCTCATCTTCGTACACGTCAGTTTCTCACCTGAGATCTTCTTTCGCTTCCTATCTTATCTTCTCTTCTCTCAAGGTTGGCCAAATTAATACCTCCTCCGTTCCTCGCGGAATAGCAATGGTATGTTATCTGTCGCGCCTTTCGGCTTCGAACATACTCGAACTGGCATTGGTTTGTCCAGGTAAAGATGAATGTGTCGCAATATGGGTAAGCTTTGTGTCCAAGGTCGAACTATCGGCGTTTCCTCACCTTACCTCACCTTCAGACAATCCTTAGCTCAAGGATCCGGCGATCCCATTAACGGCTTATACGCGACCAATGCGTCCTTACCTCTGCGTGCGGAGGCCGGGATTCGTCAAGTGTACAAATTTGGACTCTATTCTTACTGCGGATATCTCAACAACACTGCTGGCACATGCACGAACACCACGATGGCAAACAAGTATTTGCCCTTTAACGCTCTCATCGCCGACATGTCTCTAAATTACTCTGCACTGACAATCTTTATCATCAACGGAACATCCTCGTTCGAAAGCCAAGTCATCGGAAGCCACACCCACGCGGCATCCTCTCTCATCCTCATTGGGACAATTTGTGCATTCTTAGCATTTGTGATGTGCGTCAATATCTTATCCCAGCATCTATTGGGTTCCATTGCTGATAACTACTCTCTCAGTGGGGTCTTCAAACATACGCTAGCGTTTCTTGCATCTGCATGCCTAGCTATCCTCGCAACTGTGTTCATCTTGACAGCGGCCTCACTCTGGACGTCTGCCATCCACACATCGGAGTCTGTGAATAACCTTATTCTAAATACGACAAGTATCCCCTTAGGAATTAAGGTCTCAAGCGACTCTGGTTTGTCTCTCCTGTGGGCAGCCGTTGGTTGTTTGTTTGCTTCTCTTGTCCCATACCTCATCAGGTCCGATTTCACCTCTGCTCTGCATTCACAACGACGACTTACGCGTCCTTGTTTCTTTCTACAGCTGCTGCACCTTCCGGGGTTAGGGAGCCATACAAAAGCGTATCTCACATGAAATGCTTCTCCGTTTCGTTCACCCAATAGTGCAGACGTTCTTTACGACTATGAGGTGTGTTTGAAACACGCTAACAGCGATTTATCGCACGGCCTGAGAGACACTTATGGATATCAAACACATCGATATTAACCTGGTCCTAGACACTTGTATAAATAATGTATCAATACCAGTCACGCCAGCTATATGGGGCTCTTAACCCGATCTGTCATGCGTTGCTGCGGATGAGAAGTTTCATGAATATATTAATGCCTTCCCGTCTGTTTTGATTGACGCTCGACTGTCAGACAAGAGGCAGTGCGGCGCGGCGCCCGGGACGGACTAAGCTTTGGAAACGTCAAGGTTCTCGTCTGGTCTGTAGGGAAGGCTGCAGCCGCAAGGCTCTCTTCATGTTCGTAGTTGATGGTCTAGGATATGTGATCCGGTCAGGGATCCCAAGTCGGCAACAGGCTAACAGCGCAAATGCAGGACATGACAAAGCGGAGGAAGTACCCGAGTGATGATGAAATGTTGGAGCGAGACAATCACATATGCAACTGGCTGGATGTAGAAATGGAATGTCATGCGGTGTCCAAGGAGTCGGGTATCGGCGAGGACGAGCTCCAGTAATAGGGGGGGCCCGGGGAATGAGGGCTGGGCATGGGCACAGGCCTGTCGTCACATGTCACAGGAGTGTCACAGGTGGCTGATTCCGCAGTAACTGCCACTTTGGTTCATCATTTCATCTTAATAGACCCACGTCGTCTCTCTCCTCCTCATCCATCTCTTATCCATTCTCCCTCTGCCCCACTCTCCAACTCCCTTCAGTCACATACATATAACTCACCATGTCCACCGAAAGAGATTCCTTGTGGTCTTTCCTCGGCGAAGCTCAGAAAGCTGACCTCCCGTTCTTTGCTCCACTCCCTGAAGCCGACGCTCCTCCGCCCGAGTCATTCGACAACGAGTTCGCGGAATTAGAATTTGAAGGTCCCGTCCAACTGCCTATACAACTCGAAGATCCCTTCTCGACTTTCCGTGGCAACACCCCCGTCTTCCCCTCGCCCTCGGTATTTTCGCACTCAACCGAATCTGGTTACGACCTCGCCGCATCCGAATATTCATACGGATACGCTCCGTCGAATTATTCAATGCCCTTGGACATTGCCTTTCACAATGTTAGAGTCAGCTCAGAGTATGGTGGCGTTGATACCCTACATGATCCCTTCCCACCCGCATCTTATGACTTGCCTTCATTCGGTCCACTGCCGCCTACCCCTTCACCTTCCCCCCCCCTCCGTATGGCGAAGGCTCAGTCTGACTATGGGCCCTCCAAACCTCGTCAGTCTCATTTCGGAATTTCTCCAGACAATCTCTCCCTTCCTCGCCAGCAACCCCCCACTCCCACCATTCCTGCGGTCCTCCCTGTACAAGCATCGGACAAAGAGTCACACATGGGGCCTAATAAAGCACACCAATGTCCTAATTGCGGTCGTGGTAAGGAACATTCGTTGAAAGTATTTAATCGTCTCTCTCAGCCTTCTTTCTAGCCTTTGCGCGCGCGTTCAACTTGAAGACACACATGGACACCCACAATCCAGAGAGATTAAAACAATATATCTGCCCTCATAGTAGCTGCAAGCGCCCTTTCAGTCGCAAGCACGATCTTCAACGTCACCGTACGGCCATACATCGAGACCAAGCGTCGGCCTCGTCAGTGTATTCGGATTCGTCACGGGTCTCAAAGCCCCCCATTGGTGTTACTGCTGGCAGCAGAGCTTGGTGCGAGAAGTGCGGTAAGGGGCGCATTGGGCGTGAGGCAGGTTGCGATTGCAACGACGTCAAGTAAAAAGTTGATCGTTGCCGAGTTACATTACAGTAAGCCCTAATACGCTCTTTCCGTGTGGGGCACTTCAATGACGTCCCCCCCCTTCAGTACATGAATCACCTCGACCCCCACACATGCAGCCCGTCCTGCCACCTGAAGCTGGATGCTACTTCTCCGGGTTTGTCAATGAGGAGATAGCAATCTCGACGCAGGTTGTCCTTCGCATCACGTTAACTGAGGGACGATAGGTGGTGTGGTGTCCTCCATGCTGAGCCTTGATTCTCTGCGAGGACTAACGGATGCAATCCATGTTACTTGTCTGCTCCTTTACTTGTCTTGGTTTGGACTTGTGCCATCGTACCTTCGCTATATGCAGTGTCTGATTGCTTTGATTCGGTTTCCCCCCTATAGAAATGGAAGTTGTATCGTCTATTTATGGAGTGTGACGCTTAGATGAGATCATTAGGGGGCCCGACAAGACATTGAATGCGCATTTGCATCCTTCCCTGCCTCCCCCTTTAAATGTCGCCCCTCGTCCATTCAGACGATCATCCCCTTTCCCCCATACTATTACCATGGCCTCCTCTAGCCAAGGCAATCCTTCAACAAACTATTTGACATCTAATCAGGGTGTGAAAATCTCCGACACTGACAACTGGTGAGTGACAGAATGACAAACTTGAAGAGCCCCTAGCCCTCATCCGAAATTCACAGGTTAAAGATATCAGACGGCACTCATGTTGGGCCCCATCTCCTGGAAGATCAACTGGCGCGTGAGAAAATAATACATTTCGATCACGAGCGCATCCCAGAGCGCGTTGTCCACGCTCGCGGCACAGGTGCCTACGGCTATTTCAAAGTCCACGACGATCGAGCATCCAAATACACTTACGCGCCCGTCTTGACCGATCCTTCACGCAAGACGCCTGTGTTTGTCCGTTTTAGCACCGTCCAAGGCTCTCGTGGTAGTTCTGTACGTTCTGTGTTTTCTAGCCCGTTCTATGTTGACTCAGTGTCTCCTATCTCAGGACACCGTTCGAGACGTTCGCGGCTTTGCCACCAAATTTTACACCCCGGAGGGAAATTGGGATCTGGTTGGGAATAATATTCCCATTTTCTTCGTACAAGAAGCGATCAAGTTCCCTGACTTCGTTCATGCTGTCAAACCCGAACCCCATAATGAGGTGCCGCAAGGCCAATCGGCACACAATAATTTTTGGGACTTTGTTGGCTTGCAGCCTGAATGTAAAACGCCCCTTGTTTTTGAGTCCTCTCATTTTATTCACCGCGCTCTCACCACCAGCCGCCCATATGGTCATGTGGGTTATGTCTGACCGAGGGATACCGCGGTCCTTGAGGATGATGCAGGGCTTTGGCGTTAACACCTATACTCTATATACGCCCAAAGCAGAACAATTCTTCGTGAAATTCCATTGGATTCCCGAACTCGGAGTTCATAGCCTGGTTTGGGATGAAGCTCTCAAGATTTCCGGCCAAGATCCTGGTGAGTCTTTCTACGTTGCAACGTGTTATTGCCTTGGTAGGGCCTCACAACTGGCCAGACTTCCATCGTAAAGACCTGTATGAAGCCATAGAAAATCGAGTTTTCCCCAAGTGGAAGTTCTGCATTCAAGCTATTCCGGCCGCGAAGGAACATGACTTCGAATTTGACATTCTTGACGCAACCAAAATTTGGCCAGAAGAACTCGTTCCTCTTGAAGAAATCGGCGAGTTGGTCTTGAATCGTACCCCAAAAGAATTTTTCCCAGAAGTTGAACAAGTCGCATTCTGTACTTCCAATGTCGTCCCGGGGATCGGCTTCAGCGATGATCCCCTCCTCCAAGGTCGTAACTTTTCGTATCTTGACACACAGCTTTCCCGTCTAGGCATGAACTGGCAGGAGGTGTGTTTATCAGGGCATGCCTATGGTAGCTTGGTCGCTCAACCAGTCGTAGCTTCCCGTCAATCGGCCAGTGTGCCCCGTTCTCAATCATCAGCGTGATGGGAGGATGAGACATCGTATCACCGAGGGCACTATAAATTATTGGCCTAATCGAAAGGAAGTCTTCCCACCAGTTCCGCCGAAGAAGGGTGGATATTATACGTGAGTTGTCGCCGAGATTCAGGTCCCGGGCTAACTTTGTTGTAGCTATCCCTCAAAGGTTCAAGGTATAAAGGAACGGGTCCGCGGGAAGAAATTCCAGGAACATTATAACCAAGCCCAGCTCTTCTTCAATTCTTTGGCTCCCTACGAGAAGCAACATCTAATCGCCGCCATCTCGTTTGAGCTTGATCACTGCGATGACCCAATCGTATATGAAACATACACGAAGATTCTTAATTGTATCGACTACGAGCTGGCTAGAAAAGTTGCGTCGAACATTGGCAGCGCCATTCCTGACAAGCCCGAGAGTGAAAATCATGGGAAAACTAGTAAATCACTCTCGCAACTCTACTACACTCCCGAGAATTCCAATATCGCCGAACGTCGCGTCGCTATCCTTGTTGAGGACGGTTTCAATGCCGATGAAGTAAAGGCTGTGTTTAGTGCTCTGTCTAGCGCGAAAGCCAGGACCTTCATAATTGGCCCACACCGTGGTGAGATCCGTGCCGAGGGGGACGACCGTAGTTCCTGGGAGATCAAAGCCGACCATCACTTCGAAGGACAGCGCTCAACGCTGTTTGATGCTCTATATATCCCCTCTGGCCGCCATATCAGCCAGCTAGCCAAAAACGGAAGAGCTGTTCAATATGTCAGGGAGGCTTTCGGCCACTGCAAAGCAATTGGTGCGGCAGGCGTTGCTATTGGATTTCTGCGGGATACAGTGGACCTTCCTGGAGTCAAGTTTCAGGATGAAGACAGTTCAGACGTCAAAACATCCTACGGGGTTGTCACTACTGGTAAACTTGACGCCGAAGCTGTGGCGGCTGGTCCTCTGCGAATTGCGCGTGACTCCAAGGACTTTATGGGTGCGTTCGCATACGTGATAAGTTGCCATCGCTGTTACGAGAGGGAAATGGACGGATTGACGTCTCGGGTCGCCTACTGAATGAAAATCGAAGACGATAAATGATGGCTGAAGATGAAGGGTAAAACAATATGTCTTGAACGAATCGTCTGTACATGTATTTAACAGTGTATTATGGGTGAATTGTAACGACATTGTTGTTATGGGTTTAGCGCTTCAGATGGCGAACTTGTGACCGAATATGAGCATCGCGGGTCATGCATGTCATGAGTCATCCACACGACCATGGACACTGACTTGCACCCTCGAGATGATTATTCCCATCGATTTTTCATTTGGCACGAATGGATACAAGTCAGTCATACGGCAGTCTCGTCATGCTTGGCCTTGCCCAAACTGAGGATTCCAGGCGAATGGCCCTCTGACGGCACAAAATGTATTTGACTACTTCGCGAGCTCTATGTTTTACGACAAACAGAGCAATAATCAAGTACTCCGGATGCAGACGATGCATATCGGCATGTCTATAAGTAACGAAGCGGAGGAACTCAAGTGAGTGATTTGACTTTACTTGAGGCCAACCCGATGTAATTATGCCAGACGTTTCACTGGCGTGGAGTTTGCAGTTGTGCATGCTGAACCGCCGTCTCTATTCATCATTCACAAGCGAGAACGTTTGTCTCCCGAGGAAAGTAAGTCGTACCAACTACAGTGATCCGCTTCCCAAAAAGCCTGACGTCTTGCTACTTTCCGTAGCTCGCCCCTTGCAGGCGTACTTCATTATCAATAACAGGATATACCAGTCCCCCGACATGTACACCGTTTTGTCCAACAGACTGGCAAGGCCTTTTTCTTTTTTTTATTATATCTCGATTCGATTTTTGCCCCGTAACGCTGACTTTGAGTCTGCCCGCCGGACTTAGCTGACGTCGCTTTATTCCCTGGAATCGTCCCTGGACATCCTGCGCAAGTACAAGCCCGATTACACGCCAAGGACTGGGTTTGCATGGCCCATCACGGAGACGATGGAAAGGGCCGCCGCCGGCTCGGGCGGCGAGGCCAACAAGAAGCAGACGGATGACCCTGCGAGCACCACCACGCCGTCTGGCGGAGAGCCCCTCCCAAACGCGGATCCCGACCTGATCAAAAAATTGGAGAAGGAAAGGGCCCTCACGCATCCGAAGAAACAGCAAAATACGGCGCTCCTCCTCAACGCTATGCGAACCACAGCGGCGCACCCATTTATGACATTTCACGAGAGGGAGGCCGCCGCCGCCGCCACGACCACAACCACCACCACGGCTGCGGCGTCAACGGCTGCTGCTCCCTCTGAGGCGGTGGCATCGGAAGGGCAGCGGAGTTCGGTGACCCCGGCACCTGCACTGATGCCCTCGCACTCCACCGGGTCTCAGTCGTCGTACGGTCCGTCCGCATCTCAAGACCCGGCCAAAGGTGCAGTCGTCACAGCCAAACGAAAGAAGAAGCGTATGTATTTTCCGTGTCGTACTCGAATGCCGCCACTGCTCGGCTGAACAGCTTGGTTAGGAGCTTCAGTTGTCATGCCAGCACCAACTTGATTTAACCCTCGGCTCGTTGAATTCCAACAACATACGCAAGATTACTTTCGTGTATCATATTTTCAGCATCATGATGTACATCCCTTATTACATAGCACCGGGCAAAGTAGCAATGTCTTACCGAGCACCTACGCCCGTGAGTTTTCCCGTCAGCCATCCCAGAGGCGTTTGCAAGCCAGCGCTCCTTGGTCCTACACCCCCAACGCCAAGCGCGAGAGGGTTAGCTGCAGTAAAAGATTGCTTCCGCGCGGATGCCGCGTGATGAACTAGATTTATGGTGGATGAGCGAGCGATCTCGGTTTGGAGAGAAGTTACGGGGTATACAACTCTGACGACCCAGGCCAACCAAGATGGCATGTATACACGGTCGCCCGCGCACAAAGAAGAGCGAAAGATTCTTTACTCGATTACAGAAAGAGGACTTACATGAGCTATCGATTTCGTCGAGGTTCGTTTCGAGCACTATTCCGCCTTGAATGATTTCGGCCAAGATGTGGTGGACCTGCGAGCGCAATTTCATCTATCAAGAAGGAACCCGCCCGCGTGACGATCCGCGTCGCACCTCGTCAAACTGGAATACCAGGTCGAGTTCGCAAACGTTCTCGAATGCACGATCAAGCGCCTCTACAAAGACCTATTTTTTGGAAGAGGTCAAAGTCGCCTCCAACTGCACCGCATCCTGCCCTCGGACAAGATAAACAAAAGTTAGTTCGTACCTGTATAAGATCCAGCATGCCCAGTTCGCTCTCTGATACGTCCACCACGAAAACAAAGTGGAGTGTTGCGTAGCTACGGTACACGACACGTAGCTTCTCGTCAACGTCCTTCCGGTCGAGTAACTCGTCAAGTTCAGGTGCTTCAAGAAAATTGCATGAACCAGGGGGTCGAGTGCTTATTAGAGAATATATTTTCGAGACGATAGCTTGCGCGGACTGTTGGATGGGCGTGTAGAACTTGATGAGACGAGGAACGCCACTTGTGTTGACTGAGGACGGAGAGACGGACACTTCAACGAGGGAACAAGTTCGGATGGACAGCTCAACGCACAGATGATAACAGAGTGTATCATGTTGGATGGACCTTTCCTCCAACTTGTCGTGCTCCTCACACGCATACAGCATTTCCATTAACATAGGGTTAGGGTCACTGTTATCTACCGATCATGTTACGAATCATCCCTGGGCAGACCCCAACCAGGTTGTAGCCTCCCAGCTAGATTGCTGACTGGTCCAGATAACCCAGCTTGGCTCTTGAAGCTCTCCAAAAAGTTTTTGATCAGGTTATAGTCGATATTACCTTCAACATCCAGGTCTTCCTCGTCATCATCCTGTTCCAGCGCAGCCTTGAGTTCCGCGTCCATCGCTGTTTCTATGTCTGCACCTTCCTCCACACCTTGCGCGCGCCCTTTCCCTTTCCCATTATCACCCAGAGAGGTATTCTGGGAACTGGTTGAGACATTTTGTGATCGCAACTTGACAAGCTCTTCGTCCATGGCCCGCATGACAGCTTCAAATGAGTCCAGATTCGGATTGGCCCTTCGAGATTCCGGAGTTGGATTGCGGGGCACTGATTCGTGTGTATTCGAGGTTCCTGATTTGCGAATAGAATCCTCCGTTAGAGGGCGGCTTTCCTCAGTGACATACGAAGGGACGAATGCTGTGGAAGTTTAAATGAGAAGCAACGCGGTAGCCGCAAAGACTTGCCTCCTCTGTCCCTCCGTTCCTGTAGGATTTGTTGCCACTGATACTCGGATATTCCGAGCGTTTGTCTAGAAAATTCCAAAAACTCTTCTTCCTCTTCAGCCATATCCACCTCGATCTCGCCCACTAGTTGGGGCTGTTCTTCCTCTTCCTCCTCATCGGCTAGTCCTTCTTCTTCGGTATCGTCATCTGAATCTACTCCATCATAACTGTCGCGAGTAAGTATGGGTGCCCGAAGAGGTCTAGATCCGGTGGAAGGTATGCTTGTCTCTTTTGCTGACTCAACACTCTCGATCCCTGTGACGTCGCTCGCGAGCGTAGGAGCTACGCGTTGTGAGCGATCGTAAAATGATGCAGGCATACGGCCATATTCAGATGGGTCGAGTCCGGGCACCAGATTCTCCAAGGCATCCAGGCGGGTGGAGCTTGCGGATTCCTCATTGTCGTCAGAATCAACCCCGGAATCCGAAAACCTTTCGTCGCTGAAGTCCTCTTCATCTTCGCCCGAGGACAGTTCACTGAGAAGTGTGTTGATTCCTGTTAGTCATAACAAGAAAGATGCCGCGACTTACTCTTCAAACATTGCTCCTTCGACATCCCCTTTCCCAGAGACAAATGCATCAACCTTATTCGCCAGGTCTTGAAGTTTTGCGACTTGGGCTTTCCTTATACCATCCTCCCCGCTTTCCGAGAGCGGAGAGTGATCTACATCCATCTCATGGCTAGCATTCGGGATATCATTGAGACGCATTTTTTCCTGCAAGGCGCTATCAAAATCTTCTGCGCTGACAGTGAGCCAATCATCAGCGTCCTCAACATCCTGTGATGTCCCGGGGTCGTCTGCCTTGGCAATCGCAGTATTCACCTGAGAGGCAAACGAAAGACGGGAGGCGTCACTTCGGGCGAAATTTTTAGCGAATATATAAGGTCATGTATGCATATGACGACTTACTCCTCCCGTCGACTCTGAAGAAAAACTTCCAATGCGTCACTTTCGAGTTCATTCCAGAGTTGGGACCCTTCAATTTCTCCCCGGAAATAACCTGCCCCTTGGATACTCTTGATATACTTGGCATATTCTGGATCACGCTGTAAAGCATCCTTGCGTGCTTGAATCTGTTGATAAATATTCCAGAGCCTAATGGATATTTGAACCGATCGCTCACTTACAGCGGCGTTCAACTCGGTAAGACTAGTGTTGGACTTGCCCCCTCGTGCCCCCCTTTCCTGATAGAGCATCTCAAACCCACAGGACTGCGCCATTGGTGAGTCAAAGCAGGAGTACTCCTGGAGGTACTACACTCACGATCTTCAAGCCCAGGTCTTTCCACTTCCATTGTGAACTCCCTTCTTTTTCTTGCCAGCGGCCGAATACTTTGGGTGGGTAAAACCTTTGACCAACTAATTGAGCGTACGCAGTCCGTGTCAACCGAACGGTCCGTAGAAGACATGGTTGTGGGGGAAAGCGAGCCATCTTGTGCGCTGCCTGGGTGGTGGTTGAGAATGCGTCAGACGGTGAAAGAGCCAATCCTCACTCGCAATTGAACTTCATCCCGTGTGTAAAAGGTTTCTGCAGCTCTTTGAACCAGTGCGGGATTGACAGAGAGGGCCTTGGCAATATCAACGGGTAGATACGCCTTAGCCTTGTGGACATGATGTGACAGACTGCTCGGATATCTTTCAACAAAACATGAGCGTTACCTCAAGAAAAGAACGAGTTGAAGTCTGACCTTGCAATCCTCTCCCATACCGTCTGTTCTACACGTTCAGGGGCTTGCGTGTCAGTTGATGGGTCGCGCACAAGCTTTAAGGCATCGGAGACGTTGCGGAAGTCATCTGTCATGGACATTTCTCCATCGTCATCTGCAGGAGTATCGACCCGACGCCTTTTGCTAGAAGGCGGAGACACGTGTGAGAAGGGGATGAGATGGAGGTGAGACTTGTAGATCCAGACCTACATGGATGTATTTCAGGCCGCCTGTGATGCTAGAAGCTCGAAGAGATTGCGCACCCTGTTTTCGGCGACTGAGGGAGTCACCCATGAAGGCAAACATTCTGCAGCCTCAATCAGCAGAAACTCCCCGTCGGAGTCGCGTACACTGCAAGAAAAGGACATATTAGAAGGCTCCCGTTGAACAACGTTGGGGTTACCTGATTGCAACGTCCCACTTTTCGCTAATTCCACGGAGCAGCCATACGACACACCATTCGTCATCTATAGAATCCCCAACCCTCACTCTACCTTCAAGAAACCACCCAGATCTGTCGCTGTCCTGAACAACTTTGACCTGGAAAGCGTCACGATGCCATAAGAAGTCGGTGAGGAGAGAATCCACAAAGCTTTGGACAGCTAAGGCCAGGGATGTTACGGATGTCCTGTCTGAACTTGATTCTAGAGGGTACAATGCATAATGGACTGTATCCTCTGCTATGGAAGGGGGATGATTAAATATTGCCTGCATGATGAAGCGAGCGTGAGTACATGCAGCAGCGTCATGTTCCCACGCCTTTAGATCGCCCCATGTCGCCGAATGTGAACCCGCGAGTCTGCCAGTACTAGTGTTGCATTGGCAATGGCGACTGCCACCCCATCCAAAGACCGAAATTTACTGGCAGTAATCGGCGATGAAGTATGTCATCATTTCCGAAGCTTGTGCTCTCGCGGACGCCCCTGTATTTTAGGACACAATCACTGGACTCCTACTAGCTGGGATTGGCCAAGTTACCCAAGACCAGAAGAACTTCTTCATCGTTGAGCCTAGTACGCGGTCTTCTCAGAAAGTGGAGGCCATACACAGACACGTTTCCCAGAGACGGAAGTTCAAAGCATCGAGGCCACATTTAGCGAGTACACCCAGCGTGAGGATATCGCCATCCTTCTCATCAACCAACATGTACGCTACCTGTTTTACCCATCCCAAATAAAATGGCTTCACAGATACAGATTGCGGAGAGAATTCGACCCGCTGTTGACCGATATCAACAAGCTTTCCCAGCTTTACTCGAAGTACCATCGAAGGATCACCCCTATGGTACGTGCCAGGCCATTTCTTGATGAAACATATGACATATAGACATCACTTAGATCCCTCCAAGGACTCCGTGCTCAAACGAGTACATAAACTGTTTGGTGAATGAAATACACGTGGGACAGTAGCCGCGAAACCGCTTGTGTTATCCTTCTTGCGCTTGCATGTGACCCATCAATTCCCTAGTAATTCAGTCACAGCTAATTCGAGTTGAATGAACAGCAACTTATATGATAGAGATACCACAACTAATACATACAGAAATGCTAACGATTGTCAGCGGGCGTCCCATCTCACGACGGGCTCGTTCTCTCTAACACCATCTGTGCGCTCAACAAATACGCGCAATGCGTGTCGACTCTGCGAGCCTGTAAAAGATTATTGGTACCGCGGATCCGGTTGCGCTCATTAATAGAACTTACTTGGGATATCAATGAGAATATATCGAAAGACAAAGTATCCGTTGGAGTCCTGAAATATTTTGAGTATGGGATCCCTAAAAAGTCCTACAGACACCTACCCGCACGAGATCCGCATGGACTTCCCCCTCTTGCCACACTCTGCCATGTCCAGCATCCAAAGTTCCTTCATACGGTCCTTTTCGGCTCCCACCTCTCAATGACCCAAAGAGACCGGTAAAGTTTTCCCAAAATCGTTTTCCATCACCTGCTGGTATTTCTTGTTTCTGAGGTACTGGTAAGGAGATCTGTGAGGTCCTTGACTTTGAGGAAACCGGGTCTCCGGAGAGGTATCTGAAGAGATCCTTGGCATAATCAACTGTCCCCCGAGTTTGTACCATTATCCAGTCCCCTGCTTCCTGCCAAGAAATTTCGGAGAGATTCGTTGCGGTGTTTTTTATCGAAGATGATACGGACTCGAAATACGATGCGTCTTGGTCCGGTGATTGGGAGTTGGCTTGAACGTAGAAGTTCAGGAGCATGTGCTCACGGCCACCTGAATCGAGGATGATCTGTGAGGAAACATGTCTATTTCGGTGTC
>Ga0137390_10001038_pt1 | contig 20118 bp, 20 predicted proteins | sample 15con2h24AmetaG_FD_104937 | JGI IMG/M metagenome (GOLD analysis project Ga0137390, IMG submission 104937) | Vadose zone soil microbial communities from Angelo Coast Range Reserve, California, USA - 15con2h2.4A metaG | ecosystem: Environmental > Terrestrial > Soil > Vadose zone > Saprolite... | reverse complement strand
TGGGCACGGCCCCCGCCCACCGGATAAACCCCGCGCAGATAACGCCAGCACCGGCGTGGCCACCGCGAACCGCCACGTCGGCCCTCGGCATGCCCTCTCACAGGACTTCCGAATACTTACGTTCGTTGAGCCGACCATTTCGCTGAAAATGATAATCGTGATTCCGATGGACAGGGCGGTGCGCATGCCGGCGACGATCTGCGGGCTCGCCGCCGGGAGCACGATGCGGAACAGCCTGTCCCGTTGCCGGATCCGGTAGCTCGCGGCAACATCGCCCGCGACTTTGTCCAGCCCGCGTATACCGTCGACCGTGTTCAGCAGGATAGGCCAGATCGTGCCGTAGGCGATCAAGGCAATTTTCATCTCCGGCCCGATACCGAACAGCAACAGGGCCGCCGGAACAAGGGCGACGCCGGGGATGGCGCGCAGAAACTCGAGCGCGGGCGCCACCGCGTCGGAAAGAAGCGGCACCAGCCCGAGCGCGACCCCGACCGCTATCCCGATGATGGCGGCTGCGAGATAGCCCAGGGCCAGGTTTTCCAAGCTGGGGACGGCGTCGGCCTTGAAATCATGAAACAACCACACCTTGTGGAAGGAGCTCAGGATCTGAGACAGCGGCGGAAAGTACAGCGATGTGCTGCTCTTACTGAGCACCCACCACAGCGCGACTAGCCCAGAAGGAACGGCGATCTCGGCGACAACGTACAGCGGGCGGATTGGGCGGATGCCTAGGCGACGTCTGCTGACCGGTGAGCTGAATGCCATTTCAGGACCCTCCTTTCCAACCCGATCAAGGCCAGGTTGGCCACGACGCCCAACACGGCGCTCACGACGATATACACCCACATTGCGGGGACGTTGCCGGCCTGGTTTTGCAGCGTGATGGCGTTGCCGATGCCCGGGGCTCCGCCGATGATTTCCGAGCCGACGGCCAGCAGCAGGCTGATCGTGGCGGCCAGCCGGATGCCGGTGGCTACGAACGGCGCCGCGCTGGGCAGTACGATGAAGCGGGCCCGGTCCATCCTGCTCAGGCGGTAGGAGCGCGCGACGTCACGCGCGGCGGGATCCACTTGGTGCACGCCGTACATGCTTTGCAGCAACAGGGGCCAGACCGATCCGAAGACGATCAGCGCGAACGCCATTTTCGGGGTCGCACCGTACAGCAGCAGCGCCAGCGGAATTAGCGCTACCGGTGGGATCGTGCGCAGAAAGTCGATGGTGAACCGCGACATGCGGTACGCGAGATCGCTCGTGCCCAGCAATATGCCCGCTGGGATCGCGATCAGAAGCGAGACGAACAGACCCTCTGCCCAGCTCATGATCGTGTCTGTCAGCGCGGTACCGAACTGGGCGCTGCTCAGCAACGGCCCGGCTACCCGCACGATCGACGTCGGACTGGCCACGGCGGAAGCCGACGCGATGCCGGATACGACCGCGAGTTGCCACAGCAGTAGAGCTATCGCGGTCGCTATGATCCGATAACCGATGTGCGCACCGCGGCTTCGAGGCGCGCGCCTCCGGCGTCGTCGGGGCGGAGTGAGTGTCGCGTCTTGTCGCTCGGTCAGCACGGCGTTGATGCCCATGATGTCCGCGTCTTGCGCACGTTGGCGACGTCGATCGGGGCGAGGCTGTGAGTCAGCCTTGCCCCGGTTGCCGCGCCGCGCGGACCCCGGCTGAGGACGCGGGGCATCCGGGTTGCGCCCGTCAAATCCATTGCCCGCGACGGCGAGATTGAGTTGCCGGCCCGCAGGCGCTGAGTCGCAGACCAGCGGTGATGGTGCGGAGCAGCTGCGAAAGCCGCGGAAGGACGCGATGCGCAGGCCGCTCGCCGGGAACAACCCGTGATGAGCGCCTGGTGGAGCTGTGCGGCTACCGAGCTGCATTGCCCTGCTTGGGTCATACGGGTTCAGCTCCCGCCGTATGTGGATTGACCGAGGTTCTGCACCGGCGCGCTCAACACTCCGTACTTCACCATCAGTGTCTCCAGTTTGGTGAGGGAGTCAAGGGAGAGCTTGGGGCCGAAGTACGGGAGGGTGATCTTGGCCAGCGTTGCTGCATTGATGGTTGTGGACTTCGCGCCGACTGTGCGGATCAGGCCGGGGTTCTGGCCCAGCGTGGTGTCGGCGGCGTTGATCGAGGCGGCGAAGGCCTTGACCACGTCGGGGTGGCTGCTCGCGTAGGACTTCGATGTCAGGTAGACCACCTGGGGCACGCCCGCCATGGAGGTCGCCAGTCCGCCGAACGGGATCTCGCGGTCACCGGCTGCCTTCGCCGCGGTGATGAACGGCTCGTTGGTGGCGGCCGCGTCTACTGTGCCGCTCTGGACCGCGGCGACCATCTGCGGGAAGCCGACCTCGACGAACTTCACGCTCTTGGAGTTTCCGCCCTTGGCGTCGATCGCGGCCTCCAGGCCAACCTGGGCCAGGCTGTTCAAGGCGTTGACGGCGACCGTCTTGCCGTCCAGGCCGGCGAGTGACTGGATGGAGGAACTGCCTTTGACGATCAGCCCGGAGGGATCTTTGCTCTGATCCGACGGTACGACGTTGCCGCCGACGACGATCTCCAGCGGCACGTTCTTCGAGATCGTGAGAATCGAGCTCAGCGGGTCGGCAGCCGCGAACTGTATCTGGCCGTTCAGCAGTTGCGGGATGGCCTGCGCTCCGGACTGGATCACTACTGGCGTGACATCCAGGTTGTTCTTGGCGAACGTGCCATCCTCAGTCGCCAGGTACAACGACGCGTTGGAAATGGTGGGACTGGTGCCGACGGTCAGCTTCGTCGTCTGAGCTGGTGTCGTGGCTGACGTTGCGCCGCTGGACGTGGTGCTGGCTGCCTTCGAGCTGCAGCCGACCGCAGCCAGGCATAGCACCACGGCACCGGCCAGGACGACGCGTCTAGCAATCATGGCCGGTCTCCCATTTGAAAGAGTAGGAGCGACTAGCAATCATGGCGGGTCTCCCATCTGAAGGGTCAGAGCGACCGAGCCGGTCGCCGGGGTCATCGTCGATAAGTTACTAAGAGACTTAGGCACTACGACGTTTTTGTCAAGACACGAGATGGAAACAATTCGGCGCCCCGGAGCCAGAGCCGATCACGCTCTGGTGGGCGTGGTCAGCCCGGATGAGGGCAGGAAGACCTTTCGACCGACCTCGCGACGCCGGGCGAGCTCGTCCTGGTAGCGCGGGCTCATGTCTTCCGGGATCCAGTCGAAAGCGTCATCGAGTTCCACCGATACCCGGCTGATGCCCGGTAGGGCTTGGATCACGTGAGTGACCCCGGCCGCGAAAGCGGGGCCCAGCAGGCATCCGTATTCGGTAACGCCGATGACAGCGCGGACGTGTAGCCCCGTATCGGAGGCAGTGACCTCCAGGGTGCGGATCAAGCCCATGTCGGCCAGACCAGCCGGAGCGCCGGCTGCGCGGCTGCAGGGGTCGATGATCGTGTTGATCGCGGCGCGTATGCGCGCCGGATCGGTCATTGAGGTGTCCACGGCGCGCTCCATGGTTCAGCGAGCTGCTTGTGCAATCCGAACTCATCGCCAGAGATTTTGGCGCGAAGCGCGTCAACGTCCCAGCCGAGCAGGCGGGCGTGGTTGCGTCCGAGGATGGCTTCCTTGATCTCGCGGGTCAGGGCCGGATATCCGTAGTCCTCTTGCATGTTCTCCGGGATTTGGAAGTCCCAGAACATTTCGAGGAATGGCTGCGGGTGGCGCCCGGTGGCGCCGGAAGACCAGAAGATCCGGTCCTCGCCGCCGAAGAACATCAAGGTGCCGAGCAGGTGAGCGAAACGCGAGGGGGCTCGGGCCATCAGGATGGAGGGTGCGTTCTCCAGGTTGACTGCGACGTTCGGGAACCGTTGGATCTGCCAGGCGGTCTCTTCCAGGAAGGCGAGGCCGCCGTGCACGATTTCGAAGGTGAGGTCGGGAAAGGCGCTCGCAGCGCCGGCGACGTCCCAGGGGGCGAACGGTTCGCTCGGTACCTGGCCCTGCGGCAGCGCCTTGTGGGTAGCGACCACCTTGCAGCCGAGTTGCTGGATGCGCTCCAGGATGGGAAAGGCGATCTCGGGGTCGTCGAGGCGGTAGCTGTAGATCTCGCCGTTGACGATGTCCATCGGGTACATCTTGATCCCGACGGCCTTCTCCTCGGTGATCAGCTGCTCGACCACCTCCAGGGCGTCAGGCTGCCAGGGGCTGACCGGGCCGTAGAGCGCCACACGGCCTGGCCAGCGCTTGCGCATTTCCTGGCCGACCCACAGTGGTGAGCCGCCGTCCTTGTAGATCCCGTAGAGCGGCACCCCGTGATAGATGCAGAGGTCGGTGTCGCTCTCGGCGAACAGTGCGTGCCCGAGCAGGTCCGGGTCGGCTCCGTGCCGGAAACGCTCCCGGTCGAGCAGGTAGCGCCTGTCGCCGTTGGGGATGACGGCAGTGTGTCCTTTGTACAGGGTTTCAGCCAGCTGGGCGGCGACACGTTCTTTGTACGGGCTCTCGACGAAGTTGTCCTCGAGGGTGTTGTAGCCGTGCACGGTCGAGTCCAGGACGAACACGTCCTCCAGCGGGCGGGTCCCCGCCGCGGCGGTCATCGGGCCTGCCCTGCGGCCACGGTCAGCGATCGGGCCGCCTCGCGGTTGACCGGCGTGCCCTTCACCTCGAACGTGGCCCCGCGGCCGGGCAATCCGGCTTCGAGCCGGTCCATAACGGTATAGGCCGCGCACGAGGCGCGGAACACGCAGCGTGAGCAGCCGCCGAGCAGCTGCAAGGTGACGTGTCCATCGATGACGGAGAGGATCTCCGCATCGCCGGCGTCGACGTTGAGCAGCGGCCGGATGGTGCTATTCAGGATCTGCTGGGCGTCCAGGCCCAGCTCGAGGTCAGCTTGCTTCACGGTCAACCGCCGGTGATTCGAACTTCGGGGGCACGTAGTCCATGCCGAGCAGCTTCAGCATGTTGGCGCCGAAGATCTTGACCCTGTCCTCGGCGGTGATGGCGGGATAGCCGTATCCGCGTTGCAGGTCTTCCGGGATCTGGAAGTTCCAGCAGGCCTCGAGCAACGACTGCGGATCCGGGCCCAAAGGCGCCTCGCTCCCCCATAGCACCCGGTCCGGGCCGACCTGTTGCAGGATCTTGCCCAGTCGTTCGGCAGTCAGCCGGGGCGCGATGCCGATCGAGTTGATCCACGTCGACGTCGAGAGGTACACGTTGGGCAGCCGGGCGGCGATCATGATCGTCTCGTCCTCATAGGGCACGCCAAGATGGTGGATGATGAAGCGCATCTCGGGGAAGTCCAGCGCGGCCGCGCCGACGTCATGGGCCTGCAGGGCGGTCAGCGGCTCGGGTCCGAGCGGGTTTCCCTTGTGGACCTGGGCGAGGCTGACGCCGTGCTCCAGCATCCGCTCATACAGCGGGTAGGCCAGTTTCGGGTCGTCCATCCGCCAGGACTGACCGCGACTGTGCCCGGTGTAGAACTTGATCGACACCGCACCGAGGTCGCGGACCTGGTGGTCGATGTCGTGCATGGCGGCGTTCAGCCCGCGCAGCACCGGATCGGTGCCGCCGCAGAAGATGACCCGCTCCGGGAAAAGCTGAACCAGCTCATACTGCCGCTCGACGGCGTCCAATCCGTCCTTGTACAGGTCCCACATCGGCACCGTCTGGACCATGGCGTAGTCGATCTGGGAGCCGGGACGGAACAGGATGTCCCCGACCCTCTTACCTGTCCACGCCGAGGCGAACTCCTCGACCGTGTAGTCGGGGCCCTTGACCTGCTGCAGGGTTCGGTAGAAGAAGTTCTGCGCGATCCGGCCCTCGGGCTCGATCACGTTGTCTTCGCGGAGGTTGTGCAGGTGTACCACGTTGTCGAAAATTACTGAATCGCCGCGCATTCGGGTTCCTGTCTGGTGGTCTGGCCACGACACCGGCGTCACATAGCCACCTAGTGACTTAGTGACTTACCGTACGCGTAGCACCCGAGGCCGTCAATGGCTTTCCCGGCGAAATCGATCCTGGTTTATCCGGGCCCTGTGCGGCGAGGCCGAGTTCGAGTCGTGCCAGGTGGCTGGTTCGCTGCCGGTCCCGTGGCGTGCCGGTCCAGAATGCCTCCAGCCGGAGCAGGTTGAGGGCGCAGGCCATGTACACGTGGTCCAGGCGGGTCTTGGGCAGGCCGCGGTAGCGGGCACGTCGCGCCCCGTGGCTGGCGGCCTGGCTCATGGTGCCTTCGACGCCGGCGCGGCGGGCATAATCGGCCTGGTAGCCCGAATCGGTGTAGTGCCGGCCGGGGGCCAGGTTCCTGGCCGCGAGCGCGTGATGGACCGGCTCGGTCATCTGGTTGCCGGTCACGGTGGCGTCGGTGGTGGCCACGGTGGTGATCAGGTTCGGGAACACCAGGTGCGCGCAGTCCTTGCCGTGCTCCCGGTCATGCTCATGGCCGTGCCCGTTCTGACCGGCGTGGCCGTCGGCGGCCCGCTGTGCCGCGGGGGCCGGACGGCAGGTGCAGGCGGGGCATCGTCGCAGGTCTCGGTGATGTGCAGCTTGCAGCCCAGCCAGAAGGTGTCGCGCTTGGCGGCCCACCGGGCGTCGGTGTCATACGGTGAGGCGATCCGGGCATGACCGGGCGGGAGACCGATCCTGCGCTCAGCCCATACCCGCAGGCCGGCCAGCCCGCACCGGCATCAGCTGGCCGGCGTCGTGGCGGCCAGGAAGGACCTGATGGCCGGATCGGACATGCGGGCTCGGCGCAGCGCCGGTACGCGCATGATCCGCTCACGCACCTGCGTGTGGTAGTGGGTGACAGCGACGGCCAGGCGCTCGCCGTCGCGGCTGTCCAACGCGTCTACGATCTCCCGGCGGAAGACCGCGGTGTCACCGGACCAGCGTTTCCAGAACCGGACAGATCGCTTGTCGTAGCTGGCGCTTTCCAGTTGCACGACCGTCCGGACCAGGAAGCCGCAGAGCGCCTCGAGCAACGGCTGGTGAGCCGAGGTCACAAAAGCCATGAGGAACTCGGTGATCGCCGCCGTCACCTCCTGCAGGGTCTGGGGGCTGGCAGTGGCCTCCGCGGCCTGCCGCATCCGCTGGATGTCCGCGGCCGTGGCATGGTCGATCGCGAGCTCGCCGACGTAGAGGTTAAGTTTCGTCAACAGCCCGATCAGGTCGAGCACTCCGACGCCTTCGAGCTGGACCAACATCGCCAAGGAGCCGTCGAGCATGGCGGTGGACTCGGACGCGACGTAGGCGCCGCTGCCGTGCCGGATTTCCACCAAACCCATCGATGCCAGGCCGCGATAGGCCTCGCGAGCCGTCGGAGGGCTGACGCCGAAGGATGCCGCGAGTTCCCGCTCGCTGGGCAGCCTGCTGCCGCGCGGCAGCACGCCGCTGGCGATCCGGGTTCGCATCGCGGTGATGATCTGATCAGCGGCGCGCGCGCGCATGAGGGGACCGGGCGCTGCCGCGGAGCGCTCATCACCCAGCGCATGTCCTAGCGTGCTCACGGTCCTACCCCCTCACCGGCCCCACCCTGGCAGGAGCGCGTTCTCCCCGGGTCACTAAGAGAGTAGCGCACCGCTGACCGGCTCACCGCACACCGCGGCGCGCAGTGGCTGGTAAACATCCTCGCCACCTGGGAAGACCCCGCCGATTCCGGGTACAAAATCGAGTGGTCGAAACGGTCCCATACTGCGGTCGCTCCACTGACGTCCGGCGGGGCCTACTGAACTTCATGGGCGGCGACGAAAGCACCCCGGAGTGGACCGCCTACGGCCCGGCGCTCGGGCGGCTGCAGCGAATCAAGGCCGTCTATGCCCCGAGAACGTGTTCCACATCAACCTGAACATCGTCCCGGCACAAGCAGAGTAGCCAGCGTGACTCTAGCGGGCCACGCCCTTTGTCCTGCTCGGGTCAGCGCGTCGGCGCTGCAGGAGCAGAGGCAACGTCCGGGGCGCCACGACGACGGACAGGATCACGACGCTCGCCGAACGGCGGACCACGTCGGACTTGTTCAATTCAAGCAGCAGCAGCTGGAGCTGCTCGGTCGACTCTGCCGCGACCCGGCACAGCACATCCCCGGCGCCGGTGGTCGCGTAGGCCTCGAGCACTCCGGGAATGGAACGGAGCAGAGCGGCGATGTCGTCGAGGCGTCCCTGCGCGATCTCCAGGGTGACCAGCGCCTGTACCGGGTAACCGGCCGCGACCAGGTCGATCTGCGGGCCGTACCCGGTCACGATCCCGGCGGACCGGACCCGTTCCATCCGTGCCGCGACGGTCGCCCGGGCGACACCCGCGAGCCGGGACAGTTCCAGTACGCCGATCCGCGGGTGTTCGGAAAGCAACTGCAACAGCCTGACGTCGAGTGCGTCGAGTACGTCACCGGACACGGTCGGCTCCTTGGCGTCCAAGATAGCAAAATGATCAGCTCAGACCTGATTTTAGAGCCCACGCTAGCACGAATGTCTAGTTAGAACTGAACCATTTGCATAGCCGGCGACTTCATAGTTCACTAAGCGGCACAGATCATCCCGGCCACCGGAGGACCGCATGACCATGCAGCAGACGCTCACCGATCAGGAGCAGCTGGCCAATCTCACGCTCGACCAACTGCGCGAGCTGGTCGGCCTGGTGGACTACGACGCCGCGCGCGACCCGTTTCCGATCACCGGCTGGGACGCGCTCGTCTGGGTCGTCGGCAACGCAACTCAGGCCAGCCTCTATTACCAGGTGGTCTACGGCATGGAGCTGATCGCATATGCCGGTCCTGAGACGGGCGCACGAGATCGACAGTCGTATGTGCTCAAGAGTGGTGCGGCCCGGTTCGTCCTGACTGGTGCGGTCGAAGGATCCAGCCCGCTGGCGGCCGTGCACAGCAAGCACGGCGACGGCATCAGCGACATAGCGTTGCAGGTACCTGACGTCGACCGGTGCATCGAGCGCGCGCGCGCGCAGGGCGCGACGATTGTCGAGGAGCCGCACGACATCACCGATGAGTTCGGCACGGTGCGGATCGCCGCGCTCGGGGCCTACGGCGATTTGCGGCACACGCTCATCGACCGTTCGCGCTACAACGGTCCCTACCTGCCGGGATATGTCGCCCGCGTGTCCGGATACACCAAGCCCGAAGGCGCCCCCAGGCGGATTTTCCAGGCGATCGACCATGTCGTCGGCAACGTTGAACTCGGCCGGATGGATGAGTGGGTGGACTTCTACAACCGGGTCATGGGTTTCACGAACATGGCCGAGTTCATCGGCGACGACATCGCCACCGACTATTCCGCGCTGATGAGCAAGGTGGTCGCGAGCGGCAACCACCGCGTGAAGTTTCCGCTCAATGAGCCCGCGCCGGGCAAGAAGCGCAGCCAGATCGACGAATACCTCGAATTCTACGACGGCCCGGGTCCGCAGCACATCGCGTTGGCCACTAACGACATCCTGGGCACGGTCGACGAGTTGCGCGCGCACGGCGTCGAGTTCCTGGCCACCCCGACGACATATTACGAGGACCCGGCGCTACGGGAGCGGATCGGTGAGGTCAGGGTGCCGATCGAGGAGCTGCAGAGCCGCGACATCCTGGTCGACCGCGACGAGGACGGCTATCTGCTGCAGATCTTCACCAAGCCTATCGGCGACAGGCCGACCGTCTTCTTCGAGTTCATCGAGCGGCACGGATCGCTCGGCTTCGGCAAGGGCAACTTCAAGGCGCTGTTCGAGGCGATCGAGCGCGAGCAGGAACTGCGCGGCAACTTCTGACACTGATGCAATAGCCGTTCCGACCCCTGAGAGGTGGCCGTGCCGTACTACCAGGCTCGCGGCGTGATCCCGCCCAAGCGCCATACCCAACTGCGCGACGACGGCGGAATGCTGCTGTACGAAGAGTTGATGGGCGAGGAGGGCTTCGTCGCCGACTCGTCGCTGCTGTACCACCGGGCGATCCCGTCGGCGATGGTCGACGCACGCACGTGGGTCCTGCCCGAACAGCAGACCACGCCCAACGAGCCCCTGTTGCCGCGGCATCTGCGGCTGCCGGAGCTGTTTAAGGAGGTCGAAGCCCCGACGACGGACGCCGTCACCGGCCGGCGGCTCGTCCTGGGCAACGACGACCTGCGGATCAGCTACGTCGTCGCGGGGAACAGCTCGCCGCTCTACCGCAATGCGATCGGTGACGAGTGCATCTACGTCGAGTCGGGGACAGCCACGGTCGAGACGATGTTCGGCGCCCTGGAGGTAGGCACCGGCGACTATGTGCTCATGCCCCGTGCGACCACGCACCGCTGGATCCCCACCGGAGCTGAGCCGCTTCGGGCCTACTGCATCGAGGCCAACTCGCACATCACGCCGCCGCGGCGGTACCTGTCAAAGTTTGGCCAGCTGCTGGAGCACGCTCCCTACTGTGAGCGTGATCTGCGTGGCCCGGGCGATCCGCTGCTCGCTGAGGGCACCGACGTGGAGGTCTATGTCAAGCACCGCGGCAGCGGATCGGGCGGCATCGCCGGAACGGTGCACGTCGTGCCGCATCACCCGTTCGACGTGGTCGGCTGGGACGGCTGCTTGTACCCCTGCGTCTTCAACATCAACGACTTCATGCCGATCACCGGCAAGGTGCACCAGCCGCCGCCGGCCCATCAGGTGTTCGAGGGCAGCAACTTCGTCATCTGTAACTTCGTGCCGCGCAAGGTGGATTACCACTCGCTCTCGATTCCGGTTCCGTATTACCACTCCAACGTCGACAGCGACGAAGTGATGTTCTACTGCGGCGGGGACTACGAGGCCCGGAAGGGATCGGGAATCGGTCAGGGCTCGGTGTCGCTGCATCCCGGCGGTCACGCCCACGGACCCCAGCCCGGCGCGTACGAGCGATCCATCGGCGTGGAGTTCTTTGACGAGCTCGCGGTCATGGTCGACACCTTCCGGCCCCTCCGCCTCGGCGAAGGAGGCGTTGCGTGCGATGACGGCAAGTACGCGTGGAGCTGGTCCGGCCGGGGGCCTCGGTGACGCCGCCGCGGGCGGCCGGAACTCGCCCGACGGGTGAGCTGCTCGCCGGCCTGTTCGACGATGCGGCGATGTATCCGCCCGGGGACATACCTTTGCCGGAGGCCATCGCCGCTCACCTCCGGCATCGTTGCTCGGCGCACGCCTTCGCAGTCGGGTCGTTTGTGTGCGGCGCCGCCGCGCTCGATGACGTGGCCTATCACGCCGCACGCCTCCTCGGCGATTCAGGTGACCCGTTCCGGGTCTCGGTGATCGCACCGGACGTCTGCACGCTCGACGCGCTGCGCGCGGGCGCGCGCCCTGACCCCATCATCGCCCTGGTGAGCCTTGAGGTGCCTTTCGGCGATGCAGATCTGCGGCAGGCCGGCGCGGGCGACGTGCCCGTCTACGTCGAGCTGCCGGTTGCCACGGTCGACGACGGGGCCGCCCGCCGCCTCGTTGAGCGAGGGCTGCGTCTCAAGATGCGCACCGGCGGGCTGCGGGCGGAAGCATTCCCGACCGAGGCTGTCTTGTCCCGCGCGATCACCGCGGCTGTCTGCGCCGGACTCGCCTTCAAGTGCACCGCCGGACTACACCATGCCGTGCGGCACCATGACCCGGCGACCGGCTTCGAGCATCACGGGTTCCTCAACGTCATCCTCGCCACGTCGCTGGCCGCTGGGGGCGGTGACGACCGCGAGGTGCTGGCGGCGATCGCGCTGCGTGAGCCACGTGAGCTCGCGGCCCGTATCGCCGACCTGGGTACGGACGCTGCCCGCTTGGCTCGCACCTCGTTCCGGTCGTTCGGAACATGCAGCATCGACGAGCCTTGGGCAGACCTGCAGTCCCTCGCCCTGGTCGACGGTCACGCCGCCGCCGTGGGTGCCGCGCCGTGACCGGCCGGCCGGGCTCCGGCCCCGGTGATCCGTACGGGCTGCACCACCTTCCGTACGGCACGGTGCAAGACGCCACGGGACGTGTGGCCGCCGCGGTGCGAGTCGGGGACAGCGTGCTCGATCTGACGCGGCTGACCCAGGGCACCGAGCGTGCCCCGCTGTTCGCCGACGGCTACCTCGACGCGTTCCTGCGCGCTGGCGCCGCCACATGGTCCGCTGTCCGTGAGTTCGTCCGCGAGCGGCTCACCGACCCGGCGGCCGAGCCGGCGGTTCGGCCATTGCTCATGCCGCTCGACGGGGTCACCCCGCTGCTGCCGTTCACGGTCGCGGACTACGTGGACTTCTACGCTTCCGAGCACCACGCCACCAACGTCGGGCGGATCTTCCGTCCCGGCGGGGATCCGTTGACGGCGAACTGGCGGCACCTGCCGATCGGGTACCACGGACGGGCCGGCACCGTCGGCATTTCCGGCGGCACCGTCCAGCGCCCGAACGGACAGTTCCGCGACGCCGAGGGCACGATCTGCTTCGGCCCGTCGCGGCGACTGGATTTCGAGGCGGAGCTGGGTGTCGTGATCGGCGCCGGTTCGCGGCCGGGGTACCCGGTGCCGGCCACGGCCTTCGCCGAGCAGGTCTTCGGTGTGTGCCTGCTGAACGACTGGTCGGCGCGTGACATCCAGAGCTGGGAATACGTGCCGCTCGGGCCCTTTCTCGGCAAGTCCTTCGCCACCACCATCTCGGCGTGGATTACGCCGTTGGCGGCCCTGGACGGGCTGTGGTGCAGCCCACCGCCGCGCGACCCGCAGCCGCTGCCGTATCTTGACGACAGCGCCTCGCCCGCAGGCCTGAACCTCACCCTCGAGGTCGAGGTCAACGGGCTGATCGTGTCGCGGCCGCCCTTCGCGAGCATGTACTGGACGCTTCCTCAGATGATTGCCCACACCACGGTGAACGGGGCCCACCTGCGTTCCGGTGATCTACTCGGATCCGGAACGGTCAGCGGCCCCGAGGCCGATCAACGCGGCAGCATGCTCGAGCTGTCGTGGGGCGGCGAGCAGCCGATCGCCATGTCCGACGGCACCACCCGGGCTTTCCTGCTCGACGGCGACGAAGTCGTGCTGCGGGCCACCGGCCCCGGGGTCCACGGCCCGATCGCCCTGGGCGAGGTGCGCTGCCGGATAGCAGCGGCACAGGACAGCGCCGAACGGGCCGGTCTCGGAAGTGCGACCCATGAGTGATCGCGCGAACGACCGCGGCCGCCGGACCGTCCGTGACCTTACGGTGCAGGCCTGGCGCGAGCTCGGGATGACCACCGTCTTCGCCAACCCAGGCTCCACGGAGATCAGCCTGCTCGCGCACCTGTCGGCCGACATCGAGCTGATGCTGGCACTCCACGAAGGTTCCGTTGTGGGGATGGCGACCGGCTACGCGCTCGCCCGCGAGCAGCCGGCCCTGGTGGTCCTGCACACCACCGCCGGGCTGGGCAATGCGGTGGGCGCATTGGCAACCGCCCGCGCCAATCGGGCGCCGCTCGTCGTAATCGTGGGTCAGCAAGATCGCCGGCACCTGGCCATGGAGCCGTTCCTGGCGGGGCGGCTGCGGGGCTTGGCCGGCGACTACCCGGTATGGCAGGACGAACCGGTACGCGCGGCCGACGTTCCGGGGGCAATCCGGCGCGCTTGGTTCGAAGCGCGTGACCGCCGGGGCCCCGCGCTGATCATCGTGCCGATGGACGACTGGTCCGCGGAGATCGACGAGTCGCTTCCGGTAGCCGCACCCCAGGACCTGCGGGTGGCCCGGGCGGTGAAGACCGCCGAGCTGCACGAGCTGATCGAGCTCGTGGCGCAGGCGCAGCGTCCGTGCCTCGTGGTCGGGGCCGGCGCCGACAGCAGTCGCTGCTGGGTCGCGCTCACCCGGCTCGCCGCCCGCCTCGCATGCCCGGTGTGGCAGGAGCCCTTCGGATCCCGTGCGGGATTCCCGCAGGATCACCCCCAGTTCATGGGCCACCTGCCCGCCGACCGCCGCGGCTTGCGCAAGGCGCTGGCCGGTCATGATCTCGTGCTCTGCGTGGGGGCGCCCGCGTTTCGTCAGTACCCGTTCGACGAGGGCCCATTCGTCGCGGCCGGCACGCGCATCGCGGTTATCACCGACGATCCCGAGGAGGCCCGCCGCAGTCCCGCGACCGCCGCGGTGCTGGCCGACCCGGCGGCTGCGATCAAGCGGCTGGCCAAAGCAATCCGGCCGCGCGGTCGCGCCGATTTCGAGTCGCCGCGCCGCATTTACCCCGCTGCCCCGGCAGCGGGAACGGTCATGGCGCCGGGCCACGTCTTCGCGGCCTTGGCGCGGCGCTTGCCGCCCGCTACGACGGTCGTCGAGGAGACACCCTCTTCACGTCCGGAGCTGCATGCCCTCCTGCCGGCTCGTACCCCGCTCGGATTCCTCAGCGCCGCGATGGGCGGACTCGGATTCGCCATGCCTGCTGGCATCGGACTGCGCATGGCCGACCCGAGTCGGCCCGTTGTCGTGATCGTCGGTGACGGTTCGTCCATGTACGCCGTGCAGTCGCTGTGGAGTGCGGCGCACTACGGGGTCGGCGTGGTGTTCGTCGTACTGTGCAACGGGCGGTACGCGATCATGGATCGGCTCGCGTCGGAGGCCGACGACGATTCGCCGCCCTGGCCGGCGTTCGAGGAGCTTGATGTCGCAGCGGTGGCCGAAGGTCTCGGGTGTCGAGCGGTGCGGATAGACGACCACGACCACCTCGTCGGCGAGCTCGACTCCCTGATGCCTGCCCTCGGTGAACTGACTCAGCCGGTGTTGCTAAGCGTGCGGGTTTCTGCAGGCAGCACAAGGCACCTGCCCCTAGAAGGTCGAGAGGGAACATCGATGACGGAGCACAAAGGCGCACTGCTCGATCCGAGCCAGTGGGATGGACAGATCTACGCCTCCAATGGGTGGGTGTCGGGCGCCGGGAAGATCCCGGTGCGGGAGAAAGCCACGGGCCGCGCGCTCGGGATCATCGGCGAGGCCGACGGGGCGCAGGTATCGCAGGCCGCGGCCGCTGCGGCGCAAGCCCAGCGGTCGTGGGCGGCGGCGGCGTACGAGCAGCGCGCCGCGGTGCTCAGGGCGGCCGGCCAGGCCTGGGAGCGGCACGCGGCCGAGATCGAGGACTGGCTCGTGCGCGAAGCCGGCTCGATTCCGCCGAAGGCGGCCCTCGAGACGCGCGTTGCTGCCCAGGAGTGCTTCGAGGCCGCCGCCCTGCCGTCTTTGCCGAACGGGGTCTCACTGCCGAGTGCGGAGCCGCGGTGGAGTTTCGCCCGCCGGCGTCCGGTGGGCGTCGTGTCCGTCATCGCACCGTTCAACTTCCCTCTCGTGCTGGCGATCCGCTCGGTCGCTCCGGCGCTGGCGCTCGGCAACTCTGTGCTGCTCAAGCCCGACCCGCGCACGACGGTCTCAGGCGGCGTGAGCATCGTGCGCATTTTCGAAGAGGCGGGCCTGCCGCCGGGCCTGCTGCAACTGCTGCCGGGTGGCAGCGACGTCGGTTCGGGCATGATCACGGCACCCGAGGTCCGGGTGGTCTCGTTCACTGGATCCACCGCAGCCGGCCGGGCCGTCGGGGCGTTGGCTGCCGAGCATCTGACCCGTGCTCATCTCGAGCTCGGCGGAAACAACGCCCTGATCGTGCTGCCGGGAGCCGATCTGGCGCTGGCTGCCTCAGCCGGCGCGTTCGGGTCCTTCATGCATCAAGGCCAGATTTGCATGACGACCGGCCGCCACCTCGTGCACGAAAGTCTTTACGAGGCCTACGTGGAGGCACTGGCAGAGAAGGCCCGCCAGCTGCCGGTCGGCGATCCGGCCGCCGGTTCGGTCGCGCTCGGACCGATTATCGACGCGGGGCAGCTGGCCAAGATCGACAAGATCGTTAGCGACAGCGTCGCTCAGGGCGCTCGGCTTGCCGCTGGCGGCACCTACGTTGGGCTCTTCTACCGGCCCACGGTGCTCGCCGACATCACCACCGCGATGCCTGCCTACACCTCCGAGATCTTCGGCCCGGTCGCGCCGGTTGTGCCATTCACCGATATCGACGAGGCCATCGCGCTGGCCCAGGACAATGACTACGGGCTGTCGCTCGGGATCCTCGGCGATGTTGGTACCGCGATGCGGATCGCCGATGCCGTGCCCAGTGGGATCGTGCACATAAACGAACAGACCGTCTCGGACGAGGCCAACGTTCCGTTCGGCGGCGTCGGCGCCTCGGGCACCGGGTCCCGCTTCGGTGGACCGGACGCCAACATCGAGGCTTTCACCGAGACCCAGTGGATGACCGTCCGGAGCACGATCGCGCCGTACCCGTTCTAACGACAACCTCGTGTGCGGACCCGCCGGTCACGGGCACTCCCTCGAACGGCGCTAACCCAGAAGGAGACACAAATGAGGCTAGTGAAATACGTCGCGGACGGGCGGCCGCACATCGGAGTCCGGATCGACGAGGAACGTGTCGCGCCCGCACCGTGGAACGACTTCGAGGAACTGTTCGCCCAGGACGGCCCGCTGGCCGCGGTCCTGGCGTTCGACCCGTCCACCGTCGACGCGATCCGCCCGGAGCGGCTGCTGGCCCCCACCGTGAATCGCCCGTACGTCATCGGCACCGGTGGTAATTATCCGGACCACGTAGCCGAGGCCAAGGCGGAGATCGACACTCGTGAGCCGGTGTTCCTGCCGTTCTTGTGGGGCGCGATCATCGGCCCGGACGACGATATCGTAGTCCCCGCAGAGGACACCCTCACCGACTATGAGGTCGAGTTCTCCGTTGTCATCGGCAAGGTCGCGAAGGGGCTCACGCGTGACAACGCGATGGATTACGTCTTCGGCTACACGATCGTCAACGACGTGAGCGCGCGTGAAGTGATGGCGCGTGAGCGGATGCAAGCGATGCTGTCTAAATCGGTCGACACGTTCCTACCGGTGGGGCCGCACATCGTCACCAAGGACGAGATCGCCGATCCCTACAGCCTAGCGATCAGCACCTACCTCAACGGCGAGGTCAGGCAGAAGGCGGTCACGGGTTCGATGATGCATCGCATCCCGCAACTGCTGGAGACCCTCACACGCACTATTACCCTGCACCCTGGTGACATCGTCACAACGGGCACGCCGGGCGGTGTCGGCTACTTCCGAGACCCGCCGGAGTTCCTGCATCCGGGCGACACGATCGTCGCCCAAGTCGAACAGGTTGGACGCCTGGTAAACAAGGTGCAGGCCGGCTGGCTAGCGTAGCATCCCGTCAGGCTGCTTAGGCCGACGGGCGGAGCGGCGGGCGGGGGCGACGGGATTTTGCTGCTCTGGCGGGTTCTCGTCGGTGAAGGTGGGTCTGTCGGCATCAACTTCTTCGCTTCCAATCGCAGCGCTCCTTTCGGAGGACGCCACGACTCCGGCCTGGGTGTGGAGTACGGCGTCGAGGGGTTGCGGTCGTACGTGACGTACAAATCCATCCATCGCAGGTTCTAAGCACGATCCTGGCTCAGGTTTCGGCCGATCCCGTGCGCGGCGACCTGGAGAGCGGCGACCAGGCGTGACCGGTCTCGTTTGAGGCTCGGGACGACGATGCCGAGGGCGGCCACGACCTCCTCGTCCCCTCGACGGATGGGCACTGCCACCGAGCAGGCGCCGAGGGTCATCTCCTCGACCGTGGTGGCGTAGTTGTCGGTCAGCACCCTGGCGAGCTGTGCCTCGAGCCGAGCGGGCTGGGTGATGGTGTACGGCGTGATCCGTCTCAGTGATGACAACACCTGGGCCTGGACGTCCTCGGGCGCATGTGCGAGCAGGACCTTGCCGACGCCGGTGGAGTACATCGGCAGACGCGAGCCCACCTTGCTGACCACGGGAACCGATCGTTTGCCGGAGAGACGGTCGAGGTACAGCACATCGGTCCCCTCCCGTACCGCCAGGTTGATTGTGGCCAGGGTGGCGGTGTACAGGTCTTGCAGGAACGGCGACGCGATCTCGCGCAGCCCGGTCTGCATCGGCGCAAGCAGCCCGAGCGACCAGATGCGCCTGCCGATGACGTACTCACCCGATGGCGCGCGTGCCAGTGCTCCGTGTGCGGTGAGCTCGCCGACCAGCCGGTGCGTCGTGGGCAGGGGAAGGTCGGCACGGCGAGCGAGTTCGGTGAGGGTGAGCCGGCGATGCCGCTCGTCGAACGCATCCAGGACAGCCACGGCGCGGGAGACGACCGAGACGCCCGGTCGTGAGGTGTTGCCGGCCATTCGCAGTCCTTCCGCTCAGTGAAAGGCTACCGTTGACCGCCCCGGGGCTCACTCCCTACCGTGAAGAGCGTGACGAGCACCATCACCTCCGCCCGCTCCGCGATGGCCGGGCAGCAGGACATCAGCGTGGAGATCGAGAAGATCCATGCCGACGCGCATGTCGGTGAAACTCAGCCACGGTTGGACTCCCCGCCGTACCGGAGCTCGCTGCTTCGCCACCCGACGAAGGACCTGCGGCACGCGGATCCGGAGGGCGCCGAGCTGGTGGCACCGGTGTTCGGGCCCTCGGACGTCGATCCGCTCGAGGCGGACCTGAACATCCAGCACGGCGGTGAGCCGATCGGCGAGCGCATCGTGGTACGCGGTCGCATCGTCGACGGGGACGGCTGTCCGGTCCGCCATCAGCTGGTGGAGATCTGGCAGGCCAACGCGGCCGGACGGTACGTCCACAAGCGCGACCAGCACCCTGCGCCGGTCGATCCGAACTTCACCGGCGTCGGCCGCTGCCTGACCGACGCCGACGGGTGGTACTCCTTCACCACGATCCTCGTCGCGTCGTACGACCACGACCTCTCCGAGCACGAGTGGCTGCTCGGCTACCGGTGGGACATCGTCTTGATCGGGAGCCACGCCACGCGGATGGAATGCCCGGAGGACACGCATGCCTGACCTGGTCGCCACTCCGGGCCAGACGGTCGGGCCGTTCTTCCATCATGCCCTGCCGTTCCCCGGCGACCGTGAGCTCGTGCCGCGAGGGCAGGCCGGGTCGGTCCGGCTGCACGGCTACGTGTACGACGGACGGGGCACGGGAGTGCCGGACGCGCTGCTGGAGATCCGCCAGGCCGACGCCGGGGGAGCAGTGCCGCGGGTCGAGGGATCGCTGCGACGGGAGGGCGCTCCGTTCACCGGTTGGGGCCGTAGCAGCACCGACCTGACCGGTCACTACTGGTTCAGCACGCTCGAGCCGGGGCCGACGCACGCCGGGGCGGCGCCGTGCATCGCCGTGACCGTGTTCGCGCGAGGGCTGCTGAACAGGCTGTTCACGCGGGTCTACCTGCCGGCCGCGCTGGAAGTTCTGGACGCCGACCCGCTGCTGTCCGGCCTCGACGCCGGCCGCCGCGAAATCATGGTGGCCGTCCGCGAGCCGTGCGGCAGCCTGCGTTTCGACATTCACCTCCAGGGCGACCGTGAGTCGGTGTTCCTCACCTTCCCGCGACACCCGGAGTGATCATGGCGTCCCTGCTCGGGCCCGGGTCCCACCGCGCCTGGGTCGTCACCGGCGAGGCGGCGCTCCTGGCCGCTGTACTGCGGCGTACCCGCCGCCAACCATGCGTTCGCCCCGGACAGCGGTGGGGTGTTGCCGCGATCTGCATTGGCGTAGGCCAGGGGCTGGGCGTCGTTCTCGAGAACACGAGGGCCTGACATGGTCAAGAGGGTCGCGATCCTGGACACGGCCGCCGAAGCGGTCGCGGACATACCCGACGGCGCCACCGTGCTCATCGGCGGCTTCGGCTCCGCCGGCCAGCCAGTGGAGCTCATCGAGGCGCTCATCGACAGCGGCGCAACCGACCTGACCGTGGTCAGCAACAACGCAGGCAACGGCGATCACGGCCTGGCGGCTCTCATCCGGGAAGACCGGGTTCGCAAGATGATCTGCTCGTTTCCCCGGCAGTCGGACTCGTGGCACTTCGACGAGAAGTACCGCGCCGGGAAGATCGAGCTGGAGCTCGTGCCTCAGGGCAACCTCGCCGAACGGATCCGTGCGGCGGGAGCCGGCATCGGCGCGTTCTTCACGCCCACCGGGTACGGCACGCGTCTGGCCGAGGGCAAGGAGACCCGCGAGATCGACGGCAGGGGCTACGTCCTGGAGTACCCGCTCCCCGGGAACCTCGCCCTGGTCGTGGCACATCGCGCGGACGAACTCGGCAACCTGGTCTACCGCAAGACCGCCCGCAACTTCGGCCCGATCATGGCGACCGCAGCCACCACCACGGTGGTGCAGGCGGAC
>Ga0137390_10001034_pt1 | contig 20159 bp, 15 predicted proteins | sample 15con2h24AmetaG_FD_104937 | JGI IMG/M metagenome (GOLD analysis project Ga0137390, IMG submission 104937) | Vadose zone soil microbial communities from Angelo Coast Range Reserve, California, USA - 15con2h2.4A metaG | ecosystem: Environmental > Terrestrial > Soil > Vadose zone > Saprolite... | reverse complement strand
TTTTGCAAGAGATCTTTTCAACTGTGCAGTCGACCCCGCTGAAAGCTGGCTTCATCTCGACTCACTGGCGATAATCGAGCACTGATGAAAAATCTTTTTGGGGCTCTTTTGCTGCTTCCGTTGAGCACTCCTGCGGCGGCGGAAAAGAATGTTGCTCTAAAGTTTGACGTTCATGCCGCAGAGCGCTTTGCACGTCTGGCGCTGGCGTGCGTCGAGAAAGAGTATCCGAACAAGATCAGTCACGTGTTGAACGGCGATGCAGATGTCGCGCCGCCGCGTAAGCTGACGCCCGCATTCTACGGTTGTTACGACTGGCATTCATCCGTTCATGGACATTGGTTGCTCGTCAGGCTGGTGCGCACATTTCCCGACGCATCGTTTGCTACATCAGCGCGCGATGCGCTGCGCAAAAGCCTCACCGCGGAAAATCTGAACCAGGAAGCCGCTTATCTTCGCGGAGCGGGTCGCGCGAGTTTCGAACGTCCATATGGATTAGCGTGGCTACTCCAATTATGCGCCGAGCTGCGTGAGTGGGACGATGACCAAGCGCGGGAGATGTCGGCGAACTTGCGCCCGCTTGAAGAAGCTGCAATCGAGCGATTGAAAACATGGCTGCCGAAACTCTCGCATCCGGTGCGCATCGGGGAACACGATCAAACGGCATTCGGGCTCGGGCTGATGTTGGATTACGCGCGGGTAACCAAGAACGAATCTTTCGCCAAGCTGGTCACCGATTCGGCGAAAAAGTTCTTTCTCGCCGATAAGGATTGCCCGCTCTCTTACGAACCTTCCGGCGAAGATTTCCTCTCGCCATGTCTTGCTGAAGCTGACGTGATGCGTCGCGTGCTTTCTCCTGCGGAGTTCGCGAGGTGGTTAAAAGAATTCATGCCGCAAATCCCGATCACGCCAAACGCTGATTGGCTGCCCGTCACAGTCTCGCCCGATCCGAGCGATCCAAAACTGGCGCATCTTGACGGATTGAATTTGAGTCGAGCGTGGATGCTGGAAGGAATTAGCTCCGCGCTTCCCGCGGATGATCCACGCCGCGCAGCGCTCTCTGCCGCGGCTGACGCCCATCGTCGCGCGGGGCTAGCCGCGGTGACTGGCGAGCATTATGAAGGAGGACATTGGCTAGGCAGCTTTGCGGTTTATCTGACCACCCAGCGCGGGATTCAACGCGCAAAATAGAGGAACGCAGCCGAACTGCCTTTACGATTGCGCTCATCACAGACCCAGCGCAGAGCGCGGTTCTCGCGCGAATTTAAAACCAGCTATTCGCGCGCCAGGATCGACAGCTTTTCCGAGCGCGAGCACTTGAAAACTGCGGCCAAGCATTTCTGGATGCAGCAGTGTTTGGAGTGCGCGTTTCGCTTTTCCATCGACATTTTGCTGCAGTTCATCACGAGGCAATTCCGACAGGATTCCAGTGATGAAGTGATGTTGATCGGTGAACCCTGCGACCCGTAAACCGCATGCCTCGGCACGCTCAGCAATACTTGTCCATTCGACATGCGCGGTGATATCGGCACACCCAACTTCATCTAAGGGAGACGGGAGAAGGCGATGTTGGGCGCGGACTTGCAGCGTTCCGGCGGACTGCTGCGGCGCGTAAAACTCCTCACGCGGATGGCCGTAATCGATCGCGAGCACGTAACCACGACCGAGTTTGCATGAAATATTTTCGATCCAATCAATCGCGGCAAGATTGATTTCAGTCTGAAAACCCGCGGGCCGCGCAGGCAGCTTTTTAAAACGTTTCCGCAGTTTTCGATCGCCTATCGGTTGATCCACAAATGCAAATACGGCGCCATTCAGCGTGACAAATTTTTCCCGCCAAGCGGTCGACCCGGGCTTGGTTTCGCCCGACACAATCAGATGCACCGGCATGGAATCGAGCAGTTCATTGGCAAAATGAACTCCAGTGAACGGCTCGAGCGCATCAATTGAAGCGCACCACTCGATTTTGTCCCCAAATTCCGCGAGCGTCAGCGATTGTCGATCTTTCAAGACCGGAAACGGCTCGATGATTCGGTACCGCAAAGCCGCGAAAAAATCCGGCCAGCGTTTGCGCACCGACTCAAGAACATCGCGCACAAAGTCACCATGATGCGCGCCTTGCTCGACAATGACGAAGTTGTCGATCTTGCCGAGCCGCTCCCATATTTCCGCGAATTGCGCAGCGAGCAGTTGCCCGAAAAGCGGGCCGACGCTCACGTTTGTGAAGTAATCGCCACGTCGCCCAATCGCGCACCGGCCGGAGGAATAATATCCATGCTCGGGATGATACAACGCCTGTTCCATGAACCAGGCAAACGATCGCGGGCCGCGCTTTTGAATTTCCGCGCGGCTACTATCGATCAAAGCAGAGTTTCCAGTGGTCACCTCGTAAATCGTTGAACCGGGAACCGTTTCACCTAAGTTGCACGAGCCGGATCAGTTTTCATCCCGACGATTCTAGAATGCCAGTAACCCATCTCATAGCCCCGCCGGGCTATCGCTTTCGTCCGCCCTGGTATTCGAGGCCGCAATTTTACATTCCTGTGGGCATCGTTGCGGCGCTCGCCGTTGCCTTAGGGGTCTACATTTCAATTCTCGTTGCCGACCTCGATACCCAGGCGAGGAGTTTCGATTTGAACAAACTCGAACAAATGGAATCAGCGAGCGTGATTCTCGATCGAAAAGGCAAAATCTTCGGGCAAATCTACGTCGAGAACCGCGAGACGGTAGCGTACGATCAGTTGCCTCACGATCTCATCGACGCAGTCGTCGCCGTCGAGGACGCAAAATTTTATCAGCATCACGGATACGATTTGCTGGGGATCGTCCGTGCGGCGTTGAAAAACCTGACGGCCGGTCACGTCCGCCAGGGCGCGAGCACAATCACCCAGCAACTCGCGCGCAACAGTTTTTCGCTCAAGGAGAAAACATTTCGTCGGAAGCTGCTCGAAGTTTTTCTGGCGCGCCGAATCGAAGGGCATTTCGGCAAACAAAAAATCATGGAGCTCTACCTCAACCGGATTTATTTCGGCGGCGGCCTCTACGGTGCGGAAGCGGCGGCGCGGGGCTACTTCGGCAAATCCGCGCGTGAAATGTCGCTGGCAGAATGCACCACCCTAGCCGGCCTGGTTAAGAGTCCAAATAAACTATCGCCCTGGGCTGACCGCGCCGCGTCAAGCGAAGCGCGCAATTACGCGCTCGACCGGATGCGCGATCTCGACTTTATCAGCCGCGAACGATGCGCCAAGGCGCGAGCGGAAGAAATCGTCATTGGGAGCCGGCAAAACGCTCAGGGACAAACTTATGCAGTCGATTACATCCGCCAGCAAGTAATCGCCGCAGTTGGATGGGACCGCGCGATGAATGAGGGCTTTCGGATTCACACAACAATCGATGTCGATCTTCAGAAAGCTGCCGAGGATTCTCTCCGCGCGAATCTCGACCGAATTGAAAAGCATCCCGATTACAATCATCAGACTTATGCCGAATACGCGGCCGCCTTTCGCAAAGCAAAAGCACACGGCACAATGACCAACCAACCCGCGCCGGAGTATCTTCAAGGCGCGGTAATTGGGCTGGATAATGAGACGGGCGATATCCTGGTCCTCGTAGGCGGGCGCGATTTTGAGCACAATCAGTATGACCGGGCGCTGCAAGCCAGGCGCCCGGCTGGAACCGCGATGCTGCCGTTCGCTTACGCCGCTGCCTTTGAAAAAGGAATGTTTCCGGGATCACTTGTGGAAGATTCGCCGCTCGATAATCGCGCAGTCATGATTGGCGGCACAACCGGGATTCTCGGCGAATGGGGTCCGGAAAGCGCTGAGAACCGCTACGAAGGTGCAATTACGGCAAGGCAGGCCCTGACCAAATCAAAAAATGGCGCAACTGTCCGCATCGGCATGAACGCGGGCGTCGATTCGGCCTTGCAGCTTTGCTCTGCGGCGGGGATCCGTTCGCCACTTCGTTCATATCCGGCTACACTTCTCGGTAGCAGCGAGATTACGCTCGTCGAGCTCGCGCTGGCTTACACGATATTCCCAAACGTCGGCTGGCGGGCAAACGCATCGCACATTTTGGAGCGCATCGAAGAAAAGGACGGGACACTGGTATGGGACGCGAAGCGCGACCGCACACGGCAAACAGTCATCAAACCTGAAACCGCCTATGAGGTGCATTCCTGTCTTGTTGACGCGCTCCAATCGGGAACAGGAAAAGCCGCGTACACAGAATTTGGTTTAAAGAAAATGCCGGCCGGGGGCAAAACTGGCACGGCCTACGATTTCACCGATGCGCTTTTCGCCGGATACGATTCCAATCTTACCTGCGCAGTTTGGACAGGCTTTGACAAACCGCAAAAGATCTATCGTGGCGCGTTCGGGCGTGAACTCGCTTTGCCGGTTTGGGTTGACGTTATGAATGCGGCCGCCCGGGAGTATCCGCCGCGCGAAATCAAACAGCCAGCAAATCTGAAGCAGGTCGAGATTTGTTCGAGGTCCGGTTTGCTCGCCACCGACAAGTGTTATGACGCCGTGAAAACGGCAACCGGCGATACCGTTCAAAGACGCACGACCTATATGGAGATCGCGACCCCCGCGCAGGCGCCTACCGAATCTTGTAACGTCCACGGCGAACCCCGCGCGCGCCTAGTGCACAACCTTCCTTCCGGCGATTTGCCGCGGGCCGCGCTTGCCGTGGATCTTAGCGAAGTCATGCCGGTGCCCGTAAAAAATCCAACGTTGTTGGCGGACAAAGACCCATACAATTCGCTCAAGCCAACCTTGAAACCCGAACCGACGCCGGAGCCGACAAGAGAAACGGCCGTCAACCAAAAGATCGACGGCGCGAACCAAGCGGGATCGACGAGACCCTCAAGCGTTGACCAGTCGGGAGCCACGCCAATCAATCAAGCGCCGGAGTCCAATCCGCCGATTAGGAGAGCGATCCCGGTTGAGCCGCAAGATAAAAAACCAGTCGAAATTCGGCGGGCGATGCCGGTTAAACCGCTTGATCAGGAGAACGCGAACGAGACGCTCTTGAAATCAGCGACAACGCCGCCTCCGAGCGATCTCAACCAATAAGCAATGACGTCTCAGGGCGCAGACGATTTTCGGCTGACTGTTCTTAATCCGGGCGGTCGCGACCCCGAACAACATTTTCAGGACACATCCGGCCCCGGCGAGGGAGAACATCCGCCCGTCAATTTCCACGCTTTTGCGGCGTGTACGCGGGGAGCTTTTCATTATGACACGCGCCGCGCAATCGCAGAGGGAACACCGGTTTTCCTCCTTTTGCGCGGCGAGTTCCGGGCTTCGGAGCGCGCACTTGGCGATTTAGAAAAGCATGGACGGATGGTCGTTGTTTCTCTCAAGGAGACGGGGCTGCATCAGATTGCACAACAATTATGCGATCGCGCGAAATTGTCGCGCTTCATGAAGATTCTGGCGCGAGCCGATGGATGCATTGCCACTACTCCGGAAGCTGCGGAGATTTATCAGCGCGCCCGTTGTAAACATGATCCCGCCACGGTCGCTTTTATCCCGACGCCTTATCCGATCGAAGATCGACCATGGAATTTTTCTGTGCCACCTGACGAACAAGCGGGAATTTTTGTTGGCACACGCGAATGGGATGTCCCATCACGCAACCATTTCGCGGCTCTGCTGGTCGCGCGGCAGCTTTGTGTAGCGAGCGGCGAACCGGTCACAGTCGTCAATCTGGATGGATATAAGGTGCGACGATTGCTTTGGGAGTTAAAGTTTCCAGAAGGAAAATTCCGGGTGATTGAGGAAGAAAAACCATATCCGGATTATCTGCGTGTAGTGGCCCGGCATAAAATTGTTTTGCAACTGGACCGCAGCCGCGTGCCCGGCCAGGTAGCGGGCGACGCGCTTCTCTGCCGGATCGTATGCGTGGGTGGAGATGGCGCGATTGAACGAATCGGCTTCCCAAAAACTTGTGGCGAAGGTCGAGGGATCAGCCAAATCGTTTCTATTGCGCTCGACCTCTTGAAAAATACTGACTCGCGCGCTGCAACTGTAGCCGAATCGCAAGAGCGCGCTTTGGAGCGGCTTTCGTTTCAAGCCGTGCGCTCGGAATTGGCAAATTTTTTTGCCCAGCTTGCAAACGCAAAACGATAGGTAGGGGCGATTGAGGTCAACCGCCGCTACCCAATCATTTGTAGATAAATATCTTCCAAACGCCGCGCCTGTGTCCGCAGGTCGAAATTTTCTCGAACGACCTCAGCGCCCGCATGCGCAATGCGCGAAAGAAAACCGGGATCTTCGGCTACATCGAGCAACGCGTGCGTCAATTCACCAACATCGCGCTCGGGCACGAGGACGCCGCTCACCCCATGCTCGATCGCTTCGGGGATCCCACCATGCCGGGTTGCGAACACCGGGAGTCCGCTCGCCATCGCTTCCAACATTGAATTTGGTATCCCTTCCTGGTTTCCGTCGGCGCCGGTTTCGCTCGGATGCAGGAAAATATGTGACGCATAATAACTGTCGCGCAGTTGGTCCTGCGAAATAAAGCCGGTAAATGAAACGCGTCTGTCGATCTTCATTTCGCCCGCCAGCCTTTGAAGTTCGCCTAGCAATGGCCCTTCTCCGGCGATCGTTAGCGTCGATTTTGGATATTGCCTCAAAAAATTGGCGAAAGCGCGGAGCGCGACCGGCAGACCTTTCTTGTCGATCAGACGACAAGCTTGCACGAATCGCCATTCGCCACCGCGGCTGCGGGTCGGAAAGTTGCGTTCGCGGAATGGAAATTCGTCGAGCGGAATTCCGGTCCGCTGAACGTCGATCTTTTTTTGGGCGCAGCCAAGATCGACAACCGCGCGCCGCAAAGAGTCCGAGCGGACAAGAACAATCTTCACCGCGTCCAGCATCTGCTTCGTGGCCTCTCGGTATGCCGGCTTGTTCATGTCCACCATCACATCGGCGCCGTGAAAGGAGACAATCGATGGCTTTGGCCATGCGCGAATTAGCGGCAACAGATGCACCGCGATTTGGCCGAAATAAATGTGCAAAAGCTGAGCGTCGGCCTTTCTTAAGACCTCCAGTAACGCGCGAAGCTCGCCGTCCGAAATTTGCCACGGCACGTCGCGCACTTGTCTGAACCAGAAGCGCCGCAGGAAATGCGTAGCCGCCTTGGCGACAATGTGGACCGGCTCAAATGGGTAGCGCTCAGCTTGTTCGCGCTTCTGCGCGATCACCACCGGACGGCAGCGTTTCGAACCAGTTATCTGCCGATAGATGTGCAACATCTCCGGTTTCAAGAACGTCGCGCAATAGCAGGCGATAACCGGCAGAGGGTTGCTTGTCGTGTCGAGCGGAGTCGAGATATCTCTCACTGTTCCTAGTTTTAAGAGTAAGAGATTCCTCCACGTCGGTCGGAATGACAGAAAAACCGCGCGTAGGGACACGCGCCGCTAGACTTCATTCAACCGTCTGCGCTTCGAATTTATCAAAAGATGATCTCGAAGAGCTTAATGCCCTTCCACTTTCCCGGAATGTTTGGATCAAACGACGTGTGTTCGACCCAGCTGCCATATTGTGCAGGCGCTCGCGGATTGAGCATCTGGAATGGATTCCCGCCGCGGATTGCTTGCGGGACTACGCCCGTTACCTCCGGGCGTTGTAAGAGAGGCGGCGGTGTGGCCATTGCTCGCACCGGTTTTTGTGGCCCAATAGGTGCAGTGTATGTTTGTGCCGAAGCAGTTGCAACCACCGCAGCCAGGATCGCGATCAGTAGTGTTTTCATGTTTTTCCTTTCTTGCGAGCGCGTGCAAGTTCTTGCCCGTCACAACGCCTGCCCACATTATATACTTCGATGGACTATCTTGAAAAGGCCGCACGTGTCCTGGACATAGAAATTCTTGAGCTCAACCGACTCCGAGGGCGTCTGGGCGAAAATTTCTCCCGCGCCGTTGAACTAATTAAGGAAGCGGTCGACACGCGCGGCAAAGTGGTCGTGGTCGGCGTGGGAAAGTCCGGACACATCGGCGCAAAAATTGCCGCTACTCTCACCAGCACGGGATCGCCGGCCGTCGTCCTCGATTCCTCAAACGCCTTGCACGGCGACCTTGGCATGATCGCCGATGGCGATGTCGTGCTCGCCCTAAGCGCGAGTGGCGAGACGGAGGAATTGCTCCGGATCCTGCCCGCGATTGCCCGGTTCCAAGTCAGGATCATCGCCATGTGCGGCGGTCCGAAATCCACGCTCGCACAAAATGCGCATCTGTTTCTCGATGTAAATATCGAACAGGAAGCATGCCCGCTGAACCTGGCGCCGACGTCGAGCACAACGGTGATGCTGGCATTAGGCGACGCGCTGGCGATGGTGCTGCTCGAGGCGCGCGGTTTTAATAAGGAAGATTTCGCAAAGTTTCATCCCGCCGGCGTGATCGGCCGCAGCCTGCTCATGCGTGTGCATCAAATCATGCGACCACCGGAAGCGATGGCGATCGTTTCAACCGACACTCCGATACGTGACGTCCTCAAAGCAATGACCAGCGTCCGTGCGGGCGCGGCTGTCGTGGCGGACGAAGATCGGCAATTACTCGGAATTTTCACGCACGGAGATTTCGTGCGGCATTTTCAATCCGATTCAAAGATCGGCGAACGGCTGGTCGCAGACTTGATGACGTTAAACCCAGTCACGGTGCACAAAGACAAACTCGCAGTTGAAGTTCTTAATCTGCTCGAACGCCATCGCATCGACGACCTTGTCGTGGTCGATGATGATAACGTTCCGGTCGGCATCGTCGATTCACAAGACCTCACGCGCTTGAAGTTGTTGTAAGTGCGTGTAGCGTCCGCGCTCCTTCAACTTTCAACTAATAACTCGCAACTTTCCCATGGCCGCGGCAAACGATCTTCGCAAAGGAATGGCAATCAAATACAACGGCAATCCGGCCATTGTGCTGGAGGTGCATCATCGCACCCCCGGCAATTTGCGCGCATTCGTCCAGGCAATCATCCGCTACATCAACACCGGCAAGAGCGCCGATGTTCGCTTCGGCTCCACCGACAAGGTGGAACTGGTTGAGATCGAGCGAAAGGCGCTCGAATTCAGTTACAAAGATCGCAACGGCTATCATTTCATGGACCCGGAGACGTACGACACGATCACATTGCAGGAAAATCTGATCGGGGACGCCAAAGAGTATCTCGTGGAAAACCTCTCGGTGCAGGTCCTCTACGCGGAAGACAAACCGGTCCAGGTCGAGTTGCCTGCGTCCGTCAGTCTCAAGGTTGTTGAATCTCCGGAAGGCTTGCGAGGCGACACTGCCAGCAACGTGACCAAGCCCGCCGTCCTTGAGACGGGAAAGACGATCAACGTCCCGCTTTTCATCAAAGAAGGCGAAACGATCAAGATCGACACGCGCACCGGCGCCTACGTGGGACGCGCGTAATTCTGTCACTCTGGGGGAGCACAGGTCGCTGGCCTGTTGGTTGCGGCGGTCCGGCTGAAACGATCTTCTATTCCGCGTGCGAAATGATGTCATGAACAGCGTCATGCTCGTCGCCCGAAAAGTCCGCGTAATCCGCGGTTCCGTCTTGCTATAATCTGTGTGAATCTGCGTAATCTGCGGATGACTTTGGCTGCGACGAATCGAAGATCGACAAATAAAAAGCGTAGACCGGACGGTGGCAGAAAGGTCGTCCGAAGTGTCGCGCGAGCGACCCGATTCATTTCCGCGCCCGATCCCCTCATGGTCCCCACACGCTGGGTGAAGTTTGTTTTTGCGATTTTTTTGCTGCCGGTCTGTGCAATTCTTAGTCAGACATTTTTCACTGTCTTTGCGCGCGCGACCGTGACGCAGCGGCTTTGGGCGGGCGAAGAATTTTGGTTCTTTTCACTGGGCGCAGTTCTCTGGCTGATCGCATTCCTCGGCTTGCCCCGCCCAACTGTAATCTACGTTTTCGGACATGAGCTTACCCATGCGCTCTGGGTCTTGCTGATGGGCGGACGCGTCAGCCGGTTTCGCGTCGGTCGTGACGGCGGCCACGTAATGACGAACCGAAACAATTTTTGGATTGCGTTGGCGCCTTATTTTTTCCCGCTCTACAGCATTCTGGCGATCGCCACGTATGGCGCGCTTAGCCTGTTCCTAAACATGCAGCCGTATGGGCGTTTGCTTTACGCGATCATCGGCGCGACGTGGGCGTTCCATTTCACCTTCACCTGTTGGATGATTCCCAAGAATCAGACCGACCTGAGCGACCAAGGCACCTTCTTCTCGCTCGTCGTCATCTATTTGATGAACCTGCTGCTGCTCAGCGTGATGCTCATTCTTGCATCTCCGCAAATTACATTCCCAGCCTTCGGCGCGGATTTGCTGACGAATCTGAGCAACTTCTCCCAGTGGATTGTCGATCTTTTTCAGGGCTATGCGCGGAATCGGTAATCTTCGATAGAGCGGAAGCTCTGCGGAGCCGACGAAAAAATCATGAAGCTCTACGGCTCGAGTTTTGCCCTACCGAAGATTCGTAATCGCCCCAAATGGAAGGATCGACATTACGTCGGCTACCGAAACGTGTCGGCCTTCGTGTTGAATCGGGCGGCACGTAAAGAGGTCGTGTGCGTGCTCGAACGAAAGCGTCTCGGGAAATCCGATTGCAGTATCCTTCCACAGCTCGCCAACTGGCGGAAAGCCAACACGGGAAGAGAGCCGCGGCGCGATGACAACGATCCACTTGCCTGCCAACACGCGGGCGAAACTGACACAGGACTCGGCAAGTGTTCCGTTCACGGCCAGTGGCAAATATTCCCCACGCTGGAAAAGATCGACGTGTTCGCGTCGAAATTGCAGTACTCGCTGTGTCAGAAACATCTTGATCCGGCCATCCGGCCAATTCCGTATCAGTTCGTTGGGAGTCGCAGCCAGCAATGCGTCGAGCATTTCGCGACGCCGGTTGTAATCGACCGGACGCCGGTTGTCAGGGTCGACCAGACTGTAATCCCAAATCTCGTTGCCTTGATAAATGTCAGGCACGCCCGGCAAGGTCAGCTTGAGCAGTGTCTGGGTGAGCGAATTCATGGCGCCCAGACGCGCGATTTCCTGGGCAATCGGAAGGAAACCAGGAAGGAACTTGTTCCGCGGCGAGGAATCCAGAATTTTCCCGACAAAATCGCGCATCGCCGTGTCCCATGCTTCGTTTGGTTGGATCCAGCTCGTGTTGAGCTTCGCCTCGTGGAGCGCTTTGGCCATGTACGCTTGAATGCGCGCAATGTACTCGGCTGTGGCTGCTCCTTCCGGTTCGCCCGATGGCCGGATTGGCCAACTTCCGAGCAGAGTTTGGTAGAGCAGATATTCCTCGTTTCCATCAGGCGCTTCTGCATCGTTGATCGTGCTTTTCCAGCGGCGATTGGCCAGGCGCCAGCGTTGCAGCGACCGCCGCCAAAGCTCCGGAATTTCGGAAATAGCAACCATCCGTGCACGCACATCTTCGCTGCGTTTCGTGTCATGCGTCGAGGTCGCAAGCAATGTTGCCGGCCAATTGCGTTGTCGATCGCGATTGCGTTCGTGGAACTCGTCAATATTCAATCCGAACTGTTGCGGCTCCCCGCCCACTTCATTTAGCGCGGCCAACCGGTTGTAAATGTAAAAGACCGTATCCTCCAGCCCCTTGGCCATGATCGGTCCCGTCGTTTGTTGAAACTTGAGCACAAAATGTGTGTGCGCGGCGCGCGCCTCGGCATCGAGGTTTTCCGGGAACCGGAAGACCAAAACGTCGCGCAGAAAATTAAAAATGGACTCTTCAATCGCGGGATTCCGACGCTTCGCTGAGGTAACGGCGCGTTCGACGATTTGTCGATCTTCTTCGCTGACCGGCTGACCTGGCGCGAGATAAGTTCGATAAACTGGAAAACAGCCGATCGTTTCTCGCACGGCGCGCGCCAGCGCTTCGAGGGTGAAATCGCGATACCAGCGGTTCTTCTCCGAAAGCCGATCAACCATGTTGCCTAGAACATCGACATCGTTGGCCAGCGCCAACTTCATCACTTGCAGCTTCTTCGCATACACAAGATGACCAAAATGCAGGGAATGACCGATAAAACGATGGAATGTCTTTGTGATCGCCGTCTCGGCTGAAGAATCAACAAGCAACTGCGCCACCTGATTCGCAAAATCGTAGCCAGTCGTGCCGTGGACCAGCCAATCTTTATGTAGCGTTTCGGCACCTGTGAGAATTTTCTCCGCGACCATGTAAATGGCGCGTCCATCCTGGGGCAGGGCGTTCGCCAGCGCTTTCGCGCAGCGTTGCTGAAGCTTCTCGAAATACTCGCGCGGCAAATAAAGTCCGTCCGGATGGTCTATGCGGAGACCAGTCACCGCGCGGGTGCGCACCAATTCGAGTAACAACCGGTGAGTGGCATCAAAAACCTTTGGCAATTCGACCCGAATCGCTGCCAGATCATTCACGTCAAAAAAGCGGCGATAATTAATTTCTTCGGCCGCGACCCGCCAAAATGCCAACCGGTAAGACTGCGCGTTGAGCAACTGATCAAGCGCGTCGAAGCTCCGCGCGTCGCCCGGTTCTCCGTTGATCCGGGCCAATGCCTTTTCGATTGCTTGTTGCACCTGTGGCGCTTCCGCGCACCGGCGTTCGAGACGTCGCTTGATGATCTCCTTCTCGCGAATGCGCTCCGCGATGCGCTTGGGATCGGTTTCGGTGCGTTTCGGCAAATATTCGAGCGCGGTCAGAATGCTTTGCAATTCCGCATAAAAATCTTCGTCCTTATGTTCGGCGAGGTTTTGTAACGCGATCTCCAGAACATGGCGATACGTCCCCGGCGCGATCGGCAGTCTGCGATCGCCGTAGCGAAGGTAAAACGTCCCTTCCTCGAAACGCACTTGCAGCTCGCCGCGCTCAAGGACACGCCCATATTGGTCGCTCAGGATCGGCAAAAGAACCTTGTCACGCAGATCCGATTTGAGTGGATGCCAGTCGATATCGAAGTAGGGCGCGTAACTGGAGCTCGGCCCGTTCTCGAGGACATCCATCCACCACTCGTTGAGCGGCTCCGCAATCCCCACGTGATTCGGCACAAAATCGAGTACTTGGCCCATCGAGTGCGCGTGCAATTCCGCAATCCAGGAATCGTATTCCTCGCGCGAACCAATCGCGGCGTTGAGTTTATTATGGTCGGTGATGTCGTAGCCATGCAGGCTCTCCACGCCTGCTTGAAAATAGGGCGACGCATAAGCATCGGTCACGCCCAAGGCCTGCAGATACGGCACGATCTCGCGCGCTTGGGAAAACGTGAACCAGCGATTGAACTGCAATCGGTAGGTCGAACTGGGAATGCGCGGATGCTTTTCTGTTGTCATGTGTCATTCCGAGCGGAGTCTCCCGCTGCTGCGAGATTACTATTCGCCTTCAGGAAGCGATGCGCCAAAAAAACTGTGAGATTCGTCGAGTCCGCTCGCTGCGCCTGGGGGATGACACGCTTCAAATCGAAGCGTGTCACATTTTTTCCGGCACTTGGATTCCCAGAAGATCGAGACCGCGCTGCAAAACGCGCCCTGTAAGGGCGCACAATGCCAGACGCGAGCTCCGTGCCGGTTCTTCCGATTTCAAGACCGGGCAGGCTTCATAAAATGTGTGAAAACTATTTGCCAGCTCGAACAGATAATTTGCGAGAATGTTTGGACGAAAACCCTTCAACACTTGTGGGACGATTTCTGCGAACTGGCACAGATGTTTTGCGAGATGAATTTCGGCGGGATCACCAAGGGCGAATTTGTCGATCTTCGGCACGGAGTTGCCGACTTTTCGAAAAATGGAACAAATCCGCACAAAAGCGTTCTGCAAATATGGCGCCGTGTTTCCTTGGAGGGAGAGCATGCGCTCCCATGAAAAAACATAATCGGTCATTCGATATTGCGAGAGATCGGCGTATTTGACGGCGCCGATCCCGATCTTCTGCGCAATGTCGGCCTTGTCCTCCTCACTTAAATCTGGATTTTTTTCCTCGATAATTTTTCGGGCGCGCCTGCATGCTTCTTCGAGCACTTCACGCAAAGGCACATTGTCACCGGAACGCGTTTTCATCAGCTTGCGATCTTCGCCAAGGATGTTGCCATTAGCGATATGGCGGAAGTCCGCTTTGTAACCTTCGCGGCGCGCGATTTCGAAGATTTGTTTGAAATGCAATATCTGCGGGGCACCAACCACGTACCAAATCGCGTCGGCTTTCAAATCATTGATGCGATAATCCACCGTTGCGAGATCCGTCGTCGCATAATTGAATCCGCCGTCCCGCTTGCGAACGATGCATGGTTTATCCGCTAGGTCCGGCTGATCGGGAAAAAAAACAACGACCGCGCCTTCGCTAATTTCAGCAATGCCGGACTTCAGCAAGCGCTCGACCACGCCTGGCAAGCGATCGTTGTAGAAGCTTTCGCCGCATTGGATGTCGTAATGCACATCGAGCAATTTGTAGACGTGCTCGAAATCCTGCATTGAGAACGCGACGCATTCGTTCCAGATGTCGATGTTTTCCTTGTCGCCGGCTTGCAGCTTCACCAACTCCTGCCGGCACGCTTCACGAACTTGCGGATCGCTTGCCGATCTTTCGTTTGTCTCCTTGTAAATCCGAACGATCTCGGCCAGCGGATTCCGCTGAAGCGCTTGTCGATCCAATAAATTCTTCCAGCCGTAAATCACCATTCCAAACTGAGTACCCCAATCGCCAACATGATTATCGCGGATCACTTCATGCCCGAGAAAGTGTGCGATGCGTGCAAGCGCGTCCCCCAGCACAGTGCTGCGAATGTGACCGACGTGCATCGGTTTGGCCACATTGGGCGATCCGAAGTCGATGACGATCCTTCCGGTCGATTTCGCCTTTGCAACGCCGAGCCGTTCGTCTTGCAGAACCTCGCCCGCTTTTCTTGCGACCGCGCCGGCACGCAATCTGAAGTTGATGAAGCCGCCGCCCGCAACGCTGGGCGGTTCGCAAAGATCGCCAACATCAAGCTGGGCAAGAACTTTCTCGGCCAGCACTTGCGGACTTTCGCTCCGCTGCTTCCCGAGCACGAGAGCGGCATTGGTCTGATAGTCGCCGAAACGCCGATCCGTTGCCGGCGTCAATTCGCCCGTAATCGGCAAGCCGGTCTTTGCCAGCGCATTGGCAAGTTTCTTTGCGAGGAGTGATTGAAAAGTCTCCATGATTGTAGCCGCGGCGCCCCATCGCCGCGTTTTGCCGTGGGATAGTTCGCCCCGACTGAGCGGGGCGGCTACAGCTATTTTTGCGAGCGGTCGCGAAAAATCGACAATATCTCGTCAGCCGATTTTGCTTCGGCCAGACCTTCACGGACGCTGCGATCGTTCAAAAATTTCGCAATCGATGCGAGCGTGCGCAAATGCGTCTGAAACTGATTTTTGGGGACAATGAAAAGGACGACGAACTTCACGGGCGCGTTGTCGAGCGCGTCGAATTCAATTCCGCCAGACGATCTTCCAAATGCGGCCACGACTTCTTCGAGCCGATCGGACGAGCAATGCGGAATAGCAATCCCGAATCCGATGCCGGTGCTCATCGTTTCCTCACGCTGTTTGAGCGAAGCCAGAATGCTGTCGCGATCCGCGGGTTTGATTTTCCCCAGGCTAACGAGCAGGTCGATTAGTTCCACAATGGCCGGCCAACGCTCGGTCGCCTTCATCTCAGGGATGATTTGCTCGGCAGAAAGTAAGTTGGCCAGTGCCATGCAGATTTCCCCTTGGTACGGGAGCGCAAGCTTACCGGGGGCGGTCAGGTTGACAAGCGCGTTTTAGGATGGCTACAACCACACGGCTCTCAACTAGAAGCGCCGTCACTATCACGTACTTTATAGTTTAACCGTCGCGACAGCAGCCAACGCACACCGAACATGTCGATGGTGGCACGGAGTGCGCGATTGCCCAAGCCGTACTTGCTTTGACCAAACCGGCGCGGACGATGATTCACGGGGATTTCGACGAGCTGATAGCCCGCGCCCTTGATAAGCGCCGGAATAAAGCGGTGCATGCCTTTGAAGGGAACTAGCGCGCTCACACATTCGCGCCGCATCGCCTTCAGCGTGCAACCTGTATCGCGCACGCCGTCTTTCGTGAAACGGCTGCGAACGGCGTTGGCTATCCGGCTCGTTAGCCGCTTCACGGGTGTGTCCTTGCGTTGCACTCGATAGCCACAGACGAGATCGGCGCCGTGTGCAATTTCAGCGAGAAGCCTGGGAATGTCCGCGGGATCATTTTGCAAATCGCCATCGATGAGAACTGCGGTGGCGCCAAGGGCAGCCTGGAGGCCAGCATAAATAGCGGCGCTTTGTCCCCTGTTTTTTTCGAAACGAATCACTCGAATATTCGGTGCAGGTTTGATTCGCTCGACCGTTCGATCAACCGATCCATCGTCCACAAAAACGATTTCGTAATCGAGTCCACCCAGCGCTGCGCGCAGCTCCGATTGTAAGATCGACATGTTCTCCTCCTCGTTAAAAAGAGGCACGATCACAGAAACTGCCGGTGAGTTTGTCGCCCCCATCATAACGGGAGCGTGCGATAGTTTCGGCAAAGAAAGACCTGCCATGTACGCAGCACTTTGCCGTAACGCCGCACTTCAATGGTTCCGACCGGTTCCGTCGATTGAAAGGCAGCTCGGATATTGTGAGGTACGTGTTCTTTTTCCCGCGCTCGGATGAAGAGCGCATCGCGTCCAACGAAGGGATTAACGCCGTTCTCCTCGGTGTAAACTTCGCCCCCCGGCTGCGGCGTGCCCGGCTTTAGTTCCGCAAATTCATCGTAGCGCGGCCAAAACGAGAACTGATTCACCAGGTCCTGCGATTCGGTAATGTAAACGGGGGGATGACCCGGACCCTCGGCTCGTTTGTCGCGCAGATAAAATGAAATTTCCGACGCACGATCGCGGGCATCCGCAATGAGAAACAGTTTCTCGCCCAGTTGCGCCTCGAAATCATTACGCATTTTCTCAACTGCGCGGGTCGCACTTTTCCATCCACGCATCCGGTCGCTCGGATCACTTCGCCGCAATTGGTAGCCCGCGGTTCGCAACAAGTCCGTATCCAGCGCGATGACGCTCATGATTAAGCCAACCAGCAACGCCACGCTTGCGCAGAGCCGCAACATGACGCTCGCTTCGAGGCGTTCCCACCAGAAATAAACCGCCAGCAAGCCGAAGCCGAGGAAGGCGAGGCAGTCCCAATTCGGCGCAGCGCTTTTGTTGATCGACAGGAGGAGGTAAAAGGAGAATACCGGCAATCCAAACCACATCAGGAACAGCACCTTGAATTGCTGATTCACGCGCCGCCAGCTTGCGATCACGCCCCACGCGATTGCGAGAAACAGAAATGGCGAATAGGCAAGAAAATGCGCGCCGAGAAATGAAAGAACTTCCAATGGATGGAAAGCAAACCCCTGTTCGACGCCTCCGCGCGATCGCAGATGTGTCAGCGTGATCCAGGCGTGCTGCGCGTTCCACACAATCGGCGGGACGGTGCAAAGAGCGAACATAGCGAGCAGGAAATATAAACCGGGCCGCGCAAATTCCCTTCTTAGGCGGGGAGCCAGTGCGAGGACGGCCAAGACCGAAACGAGCTCAAACGCGTTCGTATATTTGGACAGAAATCCCAGCCCAATCAGCAACCCAGTCAGCGGCCAATACCAAGTGAAATACGGACTCTTTTCCAGTGCGAGCCAGAATGTGAACATCGCCGCCAGCCAAAAAAAAATCGACAAAGCATCGATCGTCATCAGAAATGCGCCGATATTGAAGATCGGTGTGACATTCAAGGCGATGACTGCCCACAATCCGGCGGTCGCACTGAACAATCGCCGCGCAAAGTAAAACAAGAGCAGGCTCGTGCCCGCCGCGAGCACCGGACTAAAAAAGCGCACACCGAACTCATTTGCGCCGAAAACCGCGGTGCTGGCGCGCATGGCAAAAGCGATGCCCGGCCCTTTGCTGAAATACGCCGGCGCGAGACGCTCCGACCACATCCAATAATGCGCCTCGTCAAATTCGAGATTGGTCGTCGGCAACATCGACAATCGAATCGCCGTCAGCGCGATGATGAAAAACCAAACCGCGCGGGTTGTCGTCATTTCTCGTGGCGCAAGTTTTTCGCGCGGTCGTGGAACGAATCTTTCCCAGGACAGTTGGAGACGTGCCCTATAATCAAAACCGGTTGCTGTGCATAAAGATTCGGCGCCCATTTTCGCGCCCCTGTCCTCCAAATCAGCTCGAACAATCCCAGCATCAGCAATGCTTCACCAACGGCGAGAAACAGCGTAGCGATGATGTCGCTCGGCCAATGCGCCCCCAGATAAATTCGCGAATAACCGACTGCTGCGGTGATAATCCAGTAGAGCCAGCCACGCCGCCGATAAAAGAGCGTGCAGTATACGGCAATTATCGTGTTGTTCCACATGTGCCCCGATGGAAATGATGGCCCCGACCGGTTGTGATCTGATTGGTCGGAAAAGCGGATTGTCGGTTTCTTAAACAAGCTCATGAATTTCGGGCGCGCCTTTTGCAATTCGACCATTCGCACGCTTTCTACTTGCTTGGGCCGATGACGATCAAACGCGGACTTTAATGCACCGGTAAACAGTTCGGCGATCAGCAAAGATAAGAGTAAGCACACAATGAAGGCGCGTGCTTTGAACCCGCCAAGAAAAAGAGCGCCAAGTCCGATCGCGATAAACAACGGCTTCCAAATCTCGCTGTCGCCGAGCGCCGCCATGAACAAGTCGAGCGCCGAACTCGTCCATTTTTCGTTGATGAGATGAAAAATCGTCTGGTCCAAGTTTTAAGCTTTAAGTGTTAAGCTCTAAGTAATCCGTACGTTGTGCGGGACGACTTAAAACTGAAAACTGAAAACTTAAAGCTTCTTTTCATGCGAAAAATCGCCGCGCTTTTTTTGATGTTTCCGTTATCGATTCACGGCCAGGCCGCGCCCTCGGCGAAGGACATTCTGGCCTCGGTACGACTGCTCGAGTCGCGACAGCAAATCGATCTGCAAGGTCAGCTTCGCGAAAATGATATCGCGGTCCCATTTCGCCTGACGCAAAACGGCCCGTTGATCCGGTATTCATTTACTAACCCCAATGAGGTTCTGCAATTGCGCCTCGGAGAAAAGAGCTCGCGCCTTGATTTGGTAACCGGCGCTGAAACCGAAAAATTTGCCGCGTCGAAGCTCGAGCAAAAAATCCGCGGCACCAGCCTTACCTACGAGGACCTCGCGTTCAAGTTTCTCTATTGGCAGAACGCGCATGTTTTAGGCGAAGAAAATGTCCGCACCCGCAATTGCTGGAAGCTGCAACTCCGCGCGCCTTCCCGCGAGTCGCAGTATTCCAATGTTCTCCTGTGGGTCGACAAGGCGAGTGGCGCACTCATGCGGATGGAGGGGTACGACTGGAACGCACAGCTTGCGAAGCGCTTTGAAGTTGTCTCCGCACAAAAGATCGACGATCGCTGGTTTCTGAAACAAATGCGCGTCGAAGAATTGCAACCCGGCACCAACAAAGTGCAATCGCGCACCTATTTGGAGATTAAAAAATAAGGTGAGCCATCCGTCTCGACTCGCGAGAGGGTGGATCGAGCGGCGCCACATTTAACATGGCGCGACGGAGCGCGCGATACACCTTATTGATCTTCCCGCGCAGCCTTCACGATCTGGGCGAAGCTGCGTGGGTCGAGGCTGGCACTGCCGACGAGGGCGCCGTCAATGTCCGGCTGGCTCATTAGCTCGCGCGCGTTCTCGGGTTTAACACTCCCGCCGTACTGAATGCGCACGCGCTCCGCTGTTATGTCGTCGGCCATTTCGCTCAAGGTGTGACGAATGAACGTGTGTGCTTCCTGCGCCTGTTCTGGTGTCGCGTTGCGTCCGGTGCCAATCGCCCACACCGGTTCGTACGCGATCACCGTTTCCTGAAGTTCCTTTTCGCTTAGGTCTTTGAGACTGCCCCGCAGGTGGATCGACAATATCTTTTCCACATTCCCATTGTCCCGTTGCGCGAGTGTTTCGCCAACGCACACGATCGGGTGTAGCGCTGCCTCGTGCGCGGCACGGACCTTACGGTTGACGATTTCATCGGTCTCACCAAAGAGCGCGCGACGTTCGCTGTGCCCGAGCACAACGTAATGCACAA